>VOFJ01000333.1_pt1 | contig 162814 bp, 219 predicted proteins | sample 5384081 | NCBI WGS metagenome assembly VOFJ01 (sample SAMN12384729, study PRJNA508395) | human gut metagenome | isolation source: healthy gut I | host: Homo sapiens
CTCAGCTCTTTTTGGGGATCAGGCTTGCAGGAGGCCTTAAAGGGCAAGTGCGCCCTCGCGTCCAGCAGGGCAGCGCCGCGATGATTTTGCGGCGCATACGTCCTCCGCCGGATAGCTTTGACGGTTACTTTTTGTGTTCTATTCCCCATACCGTCGGCGTACAGCAGCTGCTTGGCCGCTTTTCGCCCCGGCACGTATCCCCTTCCGTCGATGACCTGCTGCAGCTTCCTTCGTCGGAATACCCCCGGAAGTGATAGGCGAACCTTGCTCCACCGGGTCAGTGATGGCCTGTTCCTCCGCCTGCTGCTTTTCAAATCCTCCAGAAAGATTTTGGCGGCGCAAACATGGTCCAGGCCCATACCGGCACGTTCGCAGCAGGGTGTAGATCAGCACCTTCATGTGCCGCTCCATGATGGGCAGGCCGGGGTCATCCACCGTGGTCAGATAGCTGGCGCAGCGCGGCGGCATCACCCTTCCCCGCCGCACAGGGGACGGACCTCCTTCGTAAAGAATGGCCATTTCCCGCCTTTCTCCGTCAGAACTCCGGTGCGTCCGGCGTCTTGCGGTACAGGAGGGCTTGCCAAAACTGTCCATCCAGGACGGTCAGGCCGCCAAATTGCCGCTGGCGTGATAGAGATACTGCACACCCGTTTGGGTGTCGGCCCAAATTTCGTTGCAGGTGATGATCCTGCTCTCGTCCAGCACCTTCACGAAGCGGTCGGTTTCTTTCTGGCCATAGCGCCTTACGCCTCCAGCTTATCATCGGCAGGATGGTCTTGGCGCTGGCGCACAGCCCGGCCAGCCCCTGGATCTCGCTGGGGATGATGATCTTCGTGGCCTGGCCGTCGGCGACCTTCTGCATGGCCTCGAGCGCCTTGAGCTTCAGAACCTGATCGTTCGGGCAGGCGTCGTTCAGCAGGGCGCATGCATGGCGGCGGCCGTTGGCCTGCTGCACCGGCAGGATGGACTGGCCTCGGCCTCGGCGGGCCATGGCTTGGCCTGCTTGGCCGCGTCCGCCCGGAGGATGGCGGACTGCTTTTCGCCCTCCGCCACCAGGATCTGCTGGCCGCTTCTGCCCTCTGCCTGGAGGATGGCCTCTCACGGCGGTCCCGCTCGGCCTTCATCTGCTTTTCCATGGCGTTCTGGATGTCTCGCGGGGCGGGATGATGTTCTTCAGCTCCACCCGGTTGACCTTGATGCCCCATGGGTCGGTGGCCTCGTCCAGAATGGCGCGCATCTTGGCGTTGATGATGTCCCGGCTGGTGAGGGACTGATCCAGCTCCATATCGCCGATGATATTGCGCAGCGTGGTGGCCGTCAGGTTCTCAATGGCGCTCATCGGGTACTCGACACCGTAGGTATACAGCTTGGGGTCGGTGATCTGGAAGTAGATGACGGTATCGATCTGCATGGTGACGTTATCCTTGGTGATGACGGGCTGGGGATCGAAGTCGGCCACCTGCTCCTTCAGGCTGATCTTCTTCACCACGCGCTCGATGAACGGCAGCTTGAAGTGCAGACCCACGCCCCAAACGCTGTGGAAGGCGCCGAGGCGCTCCACCACGTAGGCCTTGGACTGCTGGACCACGTTGATGCAGCTGACGATGACCACCAGAATGATGATCACCAGAACGATGATGGCGATGGTGCCCGGGATGTTGTACGGCATATGCGTTTCCTCCTTATTTCTTCTTCTCTTTTTTGGTGTGCTTTTCCTTCTTGTTCTTGCGGGTCAGGTGGATGATGCGGGTGACGACAAAGGCCAGGACCACTAAAAGGCCCCTTTAGAAAATAAGGGGCATTTATGCCTCCTTTCCACGTACAGCTTGACGCCCTCCATGCGGATCACGCGGACCATGGCGTCAGGCTCGATGATCTCCCCTGGTGCTGCTGCGGGGCAGACCAGGTCTTACCATTTATGTAGAGTTTGGCGCCGGTGGGCACATCGTTGTCGATGCGCCCGGTGACTCCGGGGCCGAGCCGCCCAGCACGCGGTCGGCATTGGTAGGCTTGATGTCCTTTTTCATCAGCTTCGTCACCAGCGGACGGGTGGCGGCCAGCGCCACGATGGACACCACAAAGAACAGCGTCACCTGGAGCCAGATGGGGCCGTTGCAGACGGCGGCGACGAGGCCCGCCATGCTGCCCAGCACAAACCAGATGGACGTCAGGCCCGCCGTGACCGCTTCCACCACGCCGAAGATGATGATGGCGGCGATCCAGATAGCAGTGGACATATCCGTGCTTCCTCCTTTCAGACAGAGGCCGATGAGACCACTGAGCGCTCCGATGCCCAGCAGGACCCCTGCGGCCAGCCACTTGTTTTTTGGGGACAGATTGGTGAGGAAGGCGGAGAAGGCATTGTGCAGCGTCTCCCGCGGCAGGGGCTGCTGCGGCGTCTCCGGCGGAGGTGTCCGGTACGGCGGGCTGCGCCGGAGACGCGCCCCTCGGCTTTATGTCGGCAATGGACACCTGATAGCGGTTGCAGATATACAATATCTTCTCCATCTCCGGATAACCCCTGCCCGTCTCCCTTAATTAAAAGATATTGTTGGGTAAAAAGAAAGGTCAGTCGATTTTGCCGATGAAGCGGTAGTAGATTTCTACTTCCTGCTCCCGGCTTCCATCCTCGCCCTTGACAGCTTCGTGGACGGTTGGTTTTTTTTCAATTAGAGTGTTCAGAAGTTCGGCGGTCAGCTCCACAGGGTTGACATACTGTTTCATCAGGGCAATCCACTTTTCAGCATCCGCTGCGGTCTGTACGGCGGCTCCCATCGTTTCGTGAAGCTGTCTTATTTTTGTTTCAAGCTCCTTTTTGCTCGTTCTGGTACTTCTCGGACAGCATATTGAAGTTATACTCGGTTATGCGTCCGGCAGACCAGTCCTCATACATTTTAGCAAACAGCCCGTCAACCTCGGCTTTACGCTTCTCTGCCTTTTTCAGCTCCGCAGCCTGCTTTTTCTTCGCAGAGTTTCTTTCCCTGTCGCTGGCATTGAGCAGTCGTTTCAGCAGCTTGTCCTCGTCTTTCTGTGCCAGCATAGACCAGTATTGCAGTCTTGCAAGCACATAGGCATACAGTACATCATAGCGGATATAGTGCATGGAACACTGGCGTAATCCCTGCCCGTTCTTGCTGCAATGGTAGTACCCGTATGGGTTCTTATTCTGCTTGTTTTCCCCATAGGCTAAAGACCATCCGCAGTCTGCACATTTTATCAATCCTGCGAAAATCTGTGTCGTACCGTTTCTGCGTTTCCTGCGTCTGCTTGCAATCAGCTCCTGAACTTTTTGGAACACTTCTTCAGAAATGATGGCTTCGTGGGTATTTTCCACACGATACCATTCTTCCTGCGGCTTCCGCACCTTTTTCTTGTTCTTGAATGAAATGTTGCTCTGCTTGTTGTGAATGCTGTGACCGATGTAGGTTTCCTCTTTCAAAATGCTCTTGACCTGTGCTATCGTCCCCCACGCATAGGCTTTTTCTGCGGGCGCACCGGCGTAGATATTGGCGAAAGTCCCGTATCTTTCATAGTTCAGCCAGCCGGGGGTAGGTACTTTTTCCTCCACCAGAATCCGTGTAATGCTGGCGGCTCCACGCCCGTGTACAGCAAGGTCAAAAATCTTCTCTACAATCCAGCGTGTTTCCGGGTCGATCAGAAGATGACCTTTTTGTCCGGGTCTTTTACATAGCCCAGCGGTGCATAGGCTCCATAGTGTGCGCCATTGGCAAATCTTGTGTGCATGGCAGCCTTGACCTTTTTGCTGGTCTGTCGGGCGTGCATTTCATTCAGGATGTTTAAGAACGGGGCAAGCTCGCTTTCTCCGTTGATGGTGTCCACATTGTCATTGATGGCAATGTAGCGTACTCCCTTGCTAGGGAAATAGATTTCCGTGTACTGACCGGTCAGGATATAGTTTCTTCCCAGACGGGATAAGTCCTTTGTGACAACGCAGTTGATTTTCCCCGTCTTCGATGTCATCAATCATCCTTTGGAAACTTGGACGCTCGAAATTTGTCCCACTCCATCCGTCGTCAATGTACTCGTCTACAACGGTCAGCCCATGCTCTGCGGCATACTGTCTAAGCATCATGCGCTGGGTCTGGATACTGCCGCTTTCCCCCTGTAATTCATCGTCACGGCTCAATCTCAAATATAGTGCAGTGTTATAAATCGTTGTATTGTATGGTTGTTTCACGGTTAAAAATCCTCCTTCTAAAAAAACAACCCACGCTTATACAATACTCGCTGGTACAAGTATATCATAAGCGTGGGCTGATTGACAGTCGTTATTCCGTATTTTTTCAGGAAGCGGCGGCAGCGTGCTGGATCACATCTTCCAGCAGGCTGTCAAGCGGCTTCCCATCCTGTGCGAAATGCTCCGATACCTTGATACGGACTTTTCCCCATGACAAAATACTGGGTGCCGTCTTTTTCGGTAAGCAGGGTGCCGCTGTTTTTGTTATTGCTCTCGTTTTTGCTTTTTGCCATAGGCAGTTACCTCCATAAATGAAATATGCCCGACAAGGGAAGGCTTAATAGTGACAAGTAACTATTTTGTCGCAGAGAACGGTGTGACCCGAAGGTCACGCCGTTTTTCTGTGTTCATAGGTTGTTTGCGTGATGATAGGCTCGGAAATAACGGGAATATCTACATCGTCCACGAAGTTGAAGAAAATCTTCACTTTCTGCTTGCGCTTGCCGCTGGATTTGTCCAGGGCATAGACGATGATTTTCTTGATATACTCGTTCACGATGGTCTGTGTCAGCTCCTCCACATCCACATATTTCTGTGTCAGGGCGATAAAGGCATCCAGACCGTCGTTCATTTCTTCCCGCTGTTCCACCCATTCTTCGATAACTTCAATTTCGAGCTTTAACCGTTCCTGCTCCGCTTCATAGTCCGCAGACATCTTTCTGTATCTGTCCTGATTGAGATTTCCAAGAACATAGTCCTCGTACAGCCGGGCGATGATGACATCCAGATCGGCAAGGCGTTTCTTTGCCTGTTCCAGCTTCTTTTTGTCATCCCGGATGCTGCGCTCCTGGTCAGTCCTGCGGCATTGCAGCCATTCCTCCTGAAAACCGTCCACATCGCTTCGGATATACTCATTGACTGCCCGGATGCGTTCCAGAACGATTTCACGAAGCACATCTTCCCGGATATAGTGGGCAGTACAAGTACCACGGTTGCTCTTGTAGTTGTTGCAGACGTAGTGATCCTGCTTGCCCTCAAAGCTTTTGCTTGTGGCAAAGTGGAGCTTGCCGCCGCAATCGGCACAAAACAGAAGCCCGGAGAACAATCCCTGCCGTTCCGCTTTTGCGGGGCGGCGTTTGTTTTTCCTCAGTTCCTGCACCCTGTCAAACTGTGCCTGAGATACAATTGCTTCCTGTGTGTCCGGCAGATAAAACATATTCTCCGGCTCATTGGGAATCCGCTTTTTCAGCTTGTAGGACTTGGAATAAGTCTTTGAAGTTGCAGGTACAGCCTGTGTACTCCTGCCGTTCCAAAATCCCTGCAATGGACTGGTTGCCCCAGTGGTACGGTCTTTCCGGCATCGGCTTTTTCTTTCGCTTGGCATAGAGTGCCTTTGCAGTCATAATCTGCTTTTCTTCCAGAATCCTTGCAATCTGCTCCGGGCCTTTGCCGTCAATGCAAAGGTCGAAGATGAGCTTGACTACCGGAGCCGCTTCTTCATCCAGAATCCAGTGATCCTTGTCCTCCGGGTCACAGCGGTATCCGTAGGGCGGTTTGCCCATGTGCTTCCCACTGGTTCCTCTCTGCCGCAAACTGACACGGACTTTCTTGCTGGTATCACGGGGATACCACTCGTTGAACAGATTACGGATTGCGGCGAAGCCCTCGCTGTCTCCCCGGTTGCTGTCTACGCCATCATTTATAGCGATAAAGCGGACATCATAACTCGGAAAGATAATATCCGTATATTGTCCAACAGTCAGATAGTCACGACCAAAGCGGCTGAGGTCTTTGACCAGCCAGCAGCCTACAAGCCCCTGCTTGACAAGCTCAAAGCCCTCCTGCACACCGGGACGATTGAAGTTCGTCCCCGTATAACCGTCATCCACCAGAATTTTCAGGTTTGTATACCCGTGGTCACGGGCATATCGGGTTAAATACTCTCTCTGATTTGCGATACTGTTACTCTCGCCTTCCTGGGCATCCTCGTTGCTCAGACGGCAATAGAGAATGGTAATTTTCTGCTGATCCAACATAATATCCTCCTTCGGTGGTTGGTCAGCCGACAGTACCGTTGTGCATATTGGAATTATATCATGCTTTTTGTGTCGCAGTCATTAACAAATCACCCCCTTGTCAGAAAAAATGAGCCGTTTTACCTTGTCGGTAAGTGGCTCATTTCCATCACACTCCGTTTCAATCACATACCATGTGTTTCCGATCTTGCACTCAATGGTTTTGCAGAAAGAGGACTGTGCCGCTTCCCTCTCCAACAACGCTTGCGGCATTCTTCCAGAAAATCAATAGGCGGCTCAAAAATCGGATCGAAGCAGGAGCAAATATCAATATAGCCGATGGCATCGTTGATTTCTTCCATCGGGGCATCTTCCATAATCATCTTGTTAATTTCATCTACGGTTTTCTTCATAGGCAAATAGTTCCTTTCTTAAATTTCCATGTCCTGTCCACGATTGCGGGCAGGGTGTTTGTGTTCATACAGTTCCTTTCCCCTGGCGAGGATGGCATTGATAAAAGCCCAGACCTTTTCAGATGCAATCTCAATCGCATCCAGGAAAGGCTGGGCTTTTTGTTTCAGCTCCTCATAGTCTTTGTTCAGTTTTTCAAAACGGTCTTTCCATATCTTTGCGTTTTTATCTGCCTGCTCGAATTTCTGCTTGTATTTCAGCTTCTCAGACTTTTCCGCAAAGCTGCTGACCGCATAATCCTTTAGCGTGCGGCACTCATCCGCCGTCATGGTAACATTTCCCGTAATGGGATTTTTCTTGCCCATCGACTCAATCTCATGTGCAGTCATAGCAACAGACTTAGCAGCCTGAGTTTCCTTTTTCAGAGCTTCCAGTTTCTTTTTCTGCTTCTCCGTGGCAGCTTTGGCATCCGCTAAGCTCTGCTCGGCCTGTGCCACCTGTCCGGTCACAGCTTCCAAACGCTGCTGTTCGGCCTGTACCTTGAACTGTGTCACCGTCAGATGTTCTTCGGTGCTGCCACATTCTCCACGCTCTACATCGGTATAACCAGCGTTTCGCATGAAATTGAAAAAAGTCATCCTGCAGCACACTGTAGGACGACTTCAAAATCTTTTTCCCTTTTGCGTTCAACATAGGATTTCCGTTTTCATCAAGAACGGGTTTGGATTCCCACTTCTTACTGCGGCTGACCTGTGTGATCGTTTCCTTTACCGTTCCCCGGAGGGATTCATCCTTGCATCGCTTCGACCACAGGATTTGTTTCTCCACCACCGGGATATAAACCACACATGAAGGTGATAGTGGTACACATCCTCACCCAGAGCTTCCGACATTGCCCGGTTGCGCTCGTCGGCATGCATTACAGCGGAGAGGATATACTGCTCACCGCCCACGATCTCCACGGCGGCTTTATAGGCATCGGCATAAAACTGTTTTGCAAACTCATAGCCGCCGTGGTTGTAGAAATAAGCGGAGTTCACATCGAAAACCAACTCGCCATATTTGACGGCATCCGGTTTCAGCCCTCTGGTGGAGATGATCTTGTCCTGCTCCATCTGCTCAAACATTTTTACATAATCGTCAGTGGGAGACTTGAAGTGAACATTCAGCGCAGTACGTTCCGGCACGATGTCCACATTGGAATAACGGTCTTTTTCACGCTCATTGTGTTCCTGTACTTTTGTCACATCATCCGGAGTTTCCAAGTCCTGATTTCTGGCTAAGGTACGATCAATTCCATCATTTCTTGCCATAGATTTTTGTCCTTTCTTTAAGATTTGCAGACAGCGGAGGGCTGAGGAACGGCACTTTTTCAAAGTGTAATAACCCACTATTACACTTTCATCCATGCTGGCTACAAAGTGCCGTGGGCTCTCCGAGGGCTCTCCCGAGGGGGAATGCGGTCACTGCGGTGACCTCTGCTGACCAAGGCAAAATGTCTGCGCCTTTTACCTTGGTCAGCCCGTCTGCATGAAGCTGTTCTGCGGAACATTTCTTGCAGACGATGGCAGCGAAAACCGTATCTTTCACTGCCTGTCCATGGGCAGCACTGCGGTGCGCCTATGGGGACGGGAGATGCGGAGGGCTGTTGCCGGGGTATCACTTCTCCCGTCTTTTCTGCCATACGATGTCGTAACCAAGCACAGCGGCAAGCTCCAATACTTCCTTGTATCGTATACTTTCCCGCTGTAATTTTGCGGACAGGTTGGAAACGCTGTCGCTCCATCCGTACTCGTCCGAGAGCAGGTCAACAACTTCCTGCATGGTCATCCCGGCACGGATGATCTGTGCCTTTATTTCGTTGCGTATATTCATATTGATAAAATCCTCCATAATTCAGTTCATGTGTCGGTGCAACCTCTGCGCTCCAAGGTGGAGTGGATGCACCGAACAGTGAAAAATCTGCAATCTCCGAAATCCGTTCAGAATTTCGCTTGTGATGTCCTGTCCATATATGACCATATCCCACTTTGCCGTTTTGTGTGGTTTGGTCTGGAACAGTGAACACCCATTGTTCCGTGAACAGGGTACACGGTTCAGAGAAGCACGATTTCGTGAAATAGTTTCGTCCTGCGGTCAAAAACTTTGCTGTTTCCATTACCATTGATTTTTAATGCCCGAAAACAGGTCAGCTTTGAAAGCTGCTGTTTCCTATAACGGAAGAAAACAGGGGTAAATGCTGCGTACATACGTACAGAGCATGACTGGCAAAATCAATCCCGCCAGTCCTCCGGTACGTACGTACACGGCGAAACATCGTAAAATCCATTTATATGAGGTCTTGCCACAGCTTCCACGCCCATAAAGCCCCACACCCGCCGTCCGGCAGAGTTGGTGATGTTGTTGCAATGCTCCAGATTGAATCTCCCGGCATTGGCAATCATGGCATCGCTGAAGCTACGGGCTTTCAGCGGTGCAAGGGAGTTTTCCTCACACCACATCCGGTAGATTTCATAGAAATCCTTAGAGCTGATGGAAGCATCCGCTTTCAATCGGATGTATCCCTCCGACTCCATGAAATCAAAGATATTGTTGTTGTCACGCTTGACCGCTTCCCGGTTTTCCCGGATACGGTCACTCTCCGTAAACTTAAAGTTGTTGGCAACAAGCCGCTGTAAGCCTTCAAATGCCCACAGGAAGATACCCTCGGCTTCAGCTTTCATCTTCTCTGCAAGGTCAGGATCATCGGCTCTGTCCATGGGCTTTTCTTTGGTGGTCAGCACAAGCTGTCTGCGGTAAAAACCATCGCTGCGATCATATAGGGCTTGCAGATCGCCGTTGCTGAATGCCAGCAACCGGGCAAACATCCAGCCCTGATAACTCTGCTTCCCTTGCGTTCCAGATCCATCTTGCCCTGTGCAGTCACAATGGATTTTACATAGTTGGTCTGACGCAGAGCTTCCATCCGCATATCATCATCCACGCACAGCAGGATGTGTTCCAGATCAGCACGGGCAAAACGGTTTTCAGAAATCTTCCCGATGCTGCCGTCTTTCATATTCGTGCCAAAGATAGCCGAAAGCACCGCACCGATTTGAGATTTACCCTCGCCACCGTTGCCTTAATCACCATCATGCGCTGCCCCTTGTTGGAGGGAATCAGGCAATAGCCGATAAACTCCTGCAAAGTTGGAATGTCCTCGGCGTAAAGCAACCCATCCAGAAAGTTCAGCCAGATCACCGGTGCAGGAGCATCGGGATTATAGCCGACAGGCAGACGGCTTCGCACGATAGCCGGTCTGCCTTCGGTGAAAGTGCCGCTCAAGAGCAGCGTTTTTACCGTTGGCAACATGGATGCGATCCTGCTCCGGAGGGAAGTCAGACACCTGCGCTTCCAGTTTCAGCACTTCCAGAATGTTGGTGATCTTCCGTGGGATGTTGTTCACGGCACAAAATTTCAGCTTGTCGTAAATCTCCCCACGCAGAGGAAGGTCATCCGTCACTCGACCATCGGGCGTGAAAAAAGCTCCGTTTGCGAAGATGATTCTGCGCTCATGCAGAAATTCTTCACAAAACAGAGCTTCGTTGATGTTCTGCCCGTCAAACCAGACAGGAAAATTCATATTAGGCGTTTTCCGGTTCTTCGCCACGGTGCGCCACCTCCTTTTTCTTTCGTGCGGTATACTCTTGCAGAAAAGCAATTTTGTCGTCCTGCATCAGCTTGTCCACCAATGCCACCCGTTCTTCCAGATCACCCACCGTCAGCACATCTGCCATATATTCGATATAGCAGTGCATCTGGCAGGCTTCCACAAAACGGTCATCCAGAGCATCTTCCGGTGTCTTGGGTGCGTATCGTACTTTCCAATCTTCCAGCAGATGCAGATAGTCCGTCAGCACCCGGAAACACAGCATTTCATCCTCCCGTAACTGACGGATATAGGGACGCTTCGGCTTGACCATAGCTGCGGCAGTGGGCGGTTTTGGGTCAAGTCCAAAGTCCGCAGCCAGCTTTTGCGCTGCTTCATAGCTGCTCAGATCGAACGACCTTGCCACGAAGTCGATCACATCCCCCTTGACTCCGCAGCCAAAGCAGAAGAAATAATCCTCATTCAGCTTCATGCTCGGATGCCTGTCATTGTGGAACGGGCAGCAAGCCATGCCGTTTCGGTTGACTTTCAGCCCGTAGTGTTCGGCGGCTTGCTTTACGCTGATTGCCGCCTTGATGGTTTCATAGATTGTCATAGAAAACCTCCGTTCATAGTATTCAGAAAGCACGAAACACCCGCCGTGATTGGCAGGTGCTTCGCTCCGTCTACTATTGTTATGCCGGATTTTTCAAAAAACAGGCTAATCGGAGGACAACCCCGTTTCAAAAAACAGGACAACTTATGGATAGATGTAGATTTCTTTACATTAGCATGATAGAATTAAGACAATGAAAAAACAGGACAGGAGGGGCAAGCATGAACCAAGAACTGATGACATTGGATTTTTGGCAGGATACGGTCATATATGAGGGAAAAACACTTCCTGTCGGCGCTCTTGCCTGTGATGCGCTGAATGTCCCTGCGGATACCATCGCAAAGATGAACGAGCAATGCGAGAAAATCAATCTGCTGCTTGGAATATTAAACGCCGGACAGGATGCTTCTGCACTCTGTCCTATTGCAAGGAAAGCTGCTCTGGCGATGTTGGATATTCTCAGCGAAACTCCGTCGTTCTCCTATATGGATATACCAAAGCACAGAGAACGGATTGAAAAAAAGTCTTTACTGTAGACAATGCGCTGAAATATGTGGAGTTTGCCATAAAAGCCGCAACCAATTCTTTGCAATTTGAAGAAATCCAGAACTTTGCCGATGCGATGATGCTCCAACGCTATACCGCAGTTTTCGGGCATCTGGCATACTCCCTTGGGGAATACCAAACGGCCATGCTTGATTTTGCAGAAAAATCAGACGGCAACGAAGCTGACCGCACCGCAGAGGGCTTTGCCAGAATGTTCGGCAGCTATTTCCCGCCGGAGTTTTCTATCACAGAGTGCAATGCTTGGATGTCTACCCTGAACAATTCCGTTCAGTATGTATCGGTCATCCTTCCCGGCGAAAAAGTTGCAAAGCTCGTCAAGCGGATGCACTATGTCTCCTTTGTGGGAATGTTCCGGTCTGATCTCTTTGAGGGCCTGTGTGTTGGCCATGCACCGAAAAAATGCAAAATCTGCGGCAAATGGTTTCTGACCACCAATGCAAGGCACACCAAATACTGCGGCGGCTACGCTCCGGGGGACAAGCTGCACCGCACCTGCCGGCAGATCGGTAACCTGAAAGGCAGAGAACAGCGGGAACTTGCGGACGATCATCCGCTGAAACAGATTTATGAGAAGCGACTGAATACCATAAACCGCTATGTGAAGCGTGGCGCTCTGGACGCTGATCTTGCAGAGGTTATGAAAAAACTGGCGAAAGATAAGATGCTTCGGGCGCTGGGCAATGTCGCTTACGCCAAGGGTGATTATGAAAAAGAAATGGGACAGGCTGCGTTGAAGAAAGAAGCAATAAAAAGAATTTGAATTTAGCTAAGAGGTGAGCAACGTTATGTTAGAAGTAGTATTTAGCGACAGTGCCGCAGGGACTATGGCGGTTGCGATTGGACATAAGGGTTTTTTAGGCGGAGCAACCAGTGTAATTATCTCTGATGGGACAGTTTCAAAAGAAGAAATAGAAAAGTTCCAGCATCAAGCAGAAGAACGGGAGCGTTCTGGTTGGGAGAATGCTATACCGTTGGAAGGAAATCGTAAGGACATAGTTAATCTTCCGCTGGCATTGTCTGTGGGCAACATCTCCGAAGCAGGAATTTGTTTGGAGCGTGAGTCGGCATTATCTTTGCTACTAAGCATACTGCCCGATATGGCATCTGAAATCGTAACTGAACTTCTCAATACATCCCGAAAGAACTATGCTACACTACTGGAAAAAGCACAAAACGGAGAGCCGATTCGTGTTTGGGTCGGACGAGACCCAGATGATGTGTGCGGATTGTATTGGCTTCTGGAACAACTACGACCAATCGGCTTTGAAAAATTGGATATTACCATTGTGGAGCTTCCAATGTGGGAAACAAGACCAGATGGATGCATTGTCCAGTATAACGGTTGGGGAGAAGTTGAACCTTATCACTTGGGACGGATGGCATCTCTTGGGAAGAAGTTGCCAACAAATTACCTTCGTAGTTTGGCTAACCGCTGGAGAGAACTCCAACAGGAAAATTCTCCTCTTCGTGCTGTTATAAACGGCAAACTGGTCAGCGTATCAGAAACTCTGTATGATACATTTATTCTTCGAGAATTGGATACACTGGACGACGAGTTTAGGGAAAGCGTGCTTGTTGGACAGGTTCTTGGAAAGAATCAATTAGGGATCGGTGATGGGTGGATTGCTTTGCGTGTGGAACAATTTATCAAAGAGGGACTTCTGCTCCCAATCACAACTCCTGCACCAAATGCACCTATTTATCACCGTATGTTAAAGAAAATAAAGTAATAAATAACCCATTAGTTGATCACGGGATATTTATGAGTATTACTAAACTGGAAGGAGGTGCGCTATGCTGAATGATTTTTCATGGAATATGACCGGATACATACCGAAACACGCTGTCAATCCATCCGATGATGGCATCCCACCCTATGTTGCAGAGCGCATCTTCCAGCTGGAACCGGAACCGCCTACAGTAGACAATCCGAACGAATATATCCTGTCTGCCCTACGGGAAAAAGACTTGAAATATTTCTCATTCTTTCTCCACCACTACGAGCTGCAACTTAACAAGCGCATCAAAACCTTTCTCGGTGTGGATGGCGGCAATCGATACGACACAGACCGTTTTCTGGATATAAAACTGTCCTGCCGGGAGCAAATGCTCCAAAAGCTGATGGACTATGCTCCTGCCAAAGGTGCGGAGTATGCAACATACATTTTTCCGTTCATTCGGGATGCTATGCTCCGTTTCCGCATGGGCGAAGAAAAATGGTCGGTATCCTCTCTGACCAATTACAAAATGGTGCGGTCAATGGCGTGGCTGTACCATAACACCAAGGATGCGGTCAGTGAATTTGCAAAGAAATACAACTGCGACCTTGCCCTTGCGGAAGGATACCTGAAAGTAGTCCGTGGCATCCGCAATCAGCAGCCATTCTATGTAACGGACGAGGATGGCGAGGAAACAGGTGAAGATGTTGCCCTTGATGATACATGGAACTATACCGACATCCTCTGGAACGGCATACAGGCTGAAAAGGTGCAGCGGGCATTTGAGAAACTGAATTACCGGGAGCAAACCTTGCTTGAAAAGCGGCTGGCGATCTGTATGACCTGTGGGCGTGTCGGCTCATGGAAGAACCGCCCCACCTTTGAAGAACTGGCGGTTATGTTTGAGGGCAGCACAGCCAGCGGTGCAGAGCGAGCCTACCGGAAAGCGGTGGACAAGCTGACGGAGCTTCTGGTTGCCGAGGGTGCTATCCATGCAGTCCGGCTGAAACAGAAATCCAAAACCAAGCGCAAAAAGAAAATCACCGCCGCAATCTACGAATACCAGGCAGACTGCGACGGCGAATGGGGCGAAATGTCAGTTGATTTTGAGAACGGCACAGCAGAAATCATTCGGCTTGCTGATTGGGATACAATTAAAACGAACTGGTTTGCCAATGAGGCGATCCGGTATATTTTATCATTGTCGCCTGATGCTCTTAAAAAATATATGCTCGTCCCCCTTGAGCCGCCACTTATATCCTGAATCCTTACAACAACTGTAAGTGGTATTTGCTGTGTTCCCATGCTATCATTTTATTACAAATGATAGGAGGTATTCACATGAAACCCATTTTGAATATTGAAAATTTAACAAAAATCTATGGCAATGTGCCAAGTCAAACAAATGCACTGAATGGGATCACCCTCCAGGTGATGCCGGGAGAGTTTCTCGGCATTATGGGAAGCAGTGGTTCCGGTAAATCCACGCTTCTCAACTGTATTGCAACTGTGATTCAGCCCACCGGTGGAAGCATTCAGGTGGAGGGCGATACTCTGCAATCCCTCAGGGGAAAGGCTCTTGCAGAGTACCGTGGCAAAAAAGTTGGTTATCTATTCCAGAACTTTGAATTGCTGGACAACCTGACTGGCAGGGAAAACATCCTGCTCCCGACTTCCTTGCATGGGGTATCCGAAGCAGAAAGCAGCCAGCGGCTGAAGCAGTTGGCTGACTATCTGGAAATCACTGATGTTCTGGATAAGTTTCCGTCCAAGATGTCCGGCGGCCAGCGTCAGCGTGTTGCGGCAGCAAGGGCTCTGATCTTACATCCCCAAATGATCCTTGCCGATGAACCGACGGGTGCGCTGGATTCTAAGAACGCAAGAAGTCTTATGGAGAAGCTGTCCGGCCTGAATCGTGACGAACAAGCTACGATCCTGATGGTAACCCATGATTCCAATGCCGCCAGCTTCTGTAAGCGCATCCTGTTCATCCAGGATGGCGTGATCTTTCATGAGCTTCGGCGTGGAGACGAAAGCCAGCAGGAGTTCTACGGGCGCATCCTGAAGGTGATGGCGCAACTGGGGGGGGCAGCGCAAATGTTCTCTAATCTGATTTTTCGAAACAGTCGCCGCAGCCGAAAGGAAAACGGTCTGTTTTTCAGCTCCCTGATGATTTCTATTATTGCCTTTTATATGATTCTTTCCATCTCCACTCAAGATGTGATGCTCTTTTTGCAGAAAATGGAGAGTGACGCAGTTGACAAACTCCTGCTTCTGATTCCTGCGTTTTATGGAATGACCCTCGGTATTCTGTTCTTTTTGATCTATTTTGCCTGCAAGTATCAGTTCGAGCGCAGACGGCATGAGCTTGGTGTTTATCTAATGTTGGGGATGCGTAGAAGTAAACTGTTTGGTATGCTTCTGGCGGAAGATTGCCTGACCAGTATTCTTGCCATGCTCATAGGCTTACCTGTGGCTGTGGTGCTTTCAGAAATTGTCAGTCTTGTCACCGCCAAGCTGGTAGGCATGGGGATCATCGGTCATCAGTTTTCTTTATCCTGGTCTGCGATTGAATGGACGCTGGCAGGATTTCTGGCAATTAAGCTGACGGCACTTCTGATTTTGAGTGGACGAATCAGCCGCCAGGAGATCGGTACTTTGCTATCCCAGCCAACGAACCGCCCCAAAAAGCAAATGCCATCTGTTATCTATGGACTGGCTGCTATATGCGGAAGTGTGATGTTGGCAGTGGCTTACTACATGGCGATTCAGGGAATTGCATGGACAAAGGTAAGTATGATGGGACTGACTTTGCTGTTGGGCATAGTTGGTACGATGCTGCTTTTCTATGGGATGCGTGCGCTGATTGCTTTGATTGTTAAGAAAGGAAAAGGAAATAAGCAGCTTCATGTATTTACCTTCCGGCAGATTCAGGAGAATGTCATTCATCAGTCAAACTCCATGGCCATCAGCTCCCTGCTGATTCTGGCGGCGCTGTGTTGTTTTGGTGCGGGCGTAGGAATTGCAGGAACGAATAGCCTGTCTTCTGGCCATGTAATCGACTATACTTTTGAAGATCATACTGCAGAAGATTCATCGCAGGTTCTTCCGAATATAAAGGCAGTCCTGAAAGAAAACAGTTTGGAAAATCAATTTTCAGAGCTTTTTGAAATGAGGGTTGGGCGTATTCGCACCACAGAAGATTATGATAATGCCTACAGCATGGACGCTGTTATGGACTCTCTTCGGAGCCTGCCCCAGTCGGAAGACCGGGATGTCCTTCTGAACAATCTTGGTTATGCCACATACCCATATTTGATTTGTTTATCGGACTATAATCGTTTGTTGGAATTGTCCGGCAATCCGGCTCTCCAATTAGGCGAAAAGGAGGCCACTGTCTATATTGATACAGAGTTTACTACGGCAAGCCGTACCGCAATGCTGAACCAAGTATTGGCCGGGCAGCCCAAGGTGGAACTGGATGGTAGTCCGATTCATCTTACAGGAGAGGTTCAGTCTGTGAATTTGGTCACGGACCGTTCTATAACCTTGTCCTTTGCATTGATTCTTCCGGATGAAGCATTCCTATATTATAGTCAGGGAATGTATGATACCTATGTCAATGCGGTGCTCAGTGAGCAAGCTCTGAATGGAAATAGCCTTATGACTGCCTATTCCGATCTGAACGAGAAGCTGGACAAAATAGGTATCGAATATGAAAGCTATCTTCAGAATATGGGCCGCCAGCTTTTCTACACCGTAGCATCCATCTATATTACCCTCTATCTGGCGATTGTGTTCCTGGTGGTTGCCAACACCATTGTGGGTGTTCAGTTCCTGATGAGCCAGCAGAAAACCGGGCGTAGATACCAGACCCTGATCCGCCTGGGAGCCACTTACGAAAGCCTTTGCCAGTCTGCCGGAAAGCAGATTGCGTGGTTTATGGGACTTCCTGTATTGGTTGCAGCTGTCAGCAGTCTGTTTGGAGTCAGAGCGTTGTTTACAGGGATACTCTCGTCCCGAACCCGTGGGACAGTGCCTGAAATGCTGCTTGTATCTGCTACTATGATTTTGCTGCTTTGCGTGATAGAATATATTTATATGAGAGTGGTCAAGCACTCCAGTGATCGGTATTTGCTGACACTGATGCAGCCGCAGAGAGAAGAATAATTTGGAAGGAGGTGCTGTCGTGAAAAGAATTGCTGTTGTGGAAGATGAAGTCTATATGCGGGAAGAACTCTGCAATATGCTCCAAAAGGACGGGTATCTTGCGGAGGCAATCACCGAGTTTGAAGATGCCGCTCGGCTCCTGGCAGCCCTCCGTCCTGACCTTGTGATCTTAGACCTGAATTTGCCGGAGATCAGTGGCTTTCAAATCTGCCAGGAACTAAAGAATAAAACCGCTATCCCCGTCCTGGTACTAACTTCCAGAGATCAGGTAAAGGATGAACTGCAAGCGTTCCACTTGGGTGCCGATGAATATTTGACGAAGCCGTGCAGAAAAGACCGGCTTCTTGCCAGGGTATCCAATATTCTCAAAAGGTATGAAGGCCGTACCAATCTCATAGAGGGACCAGATTTCCTGTTAGACCAGCAGACCTACACGCTTTATATTCATAATACCTCTGTCGTGCTTCCAAAAAATCAGGGAAAACTGTTGGTTGCTCTTTTGTCCGGCGGCGATGCTCTGGTCACGACGGAGCAACTTTGCATAGCACTATGGGGAACCACGGAATACATAGACGAAAATGCCTTGCAGGTTAATCTGACCAGGCTGAAAAAGACGATGTCCGGTCTTGAGATGAAGCAGCGAATCGTTGCGGTTCGTGGGATGGGCTATCGTCTGGAAACGGGGGTGGCTCCATGAAGCAGCTTTGGCGCATAACAGAGCGATACTACCCCTGGCTATTGTTGCTGTTGGGCGTGGATTGCTTTTGTGCTATCATTCTTTGGATTTCTGACATTCAGGCATTTCAACCCTTGATTGGGTTAGTAGTTCTGACAAGCCTCCTTTTGTTTTCAGCGATTCTGTTTGTACTAAACAAGCGGGAGACTACCCGCCGAGAACTGTTCCGGGATTTCCTCAGTGATCCTACCATCTGCAACGAGGAACGGCTGCTCAGTGCCATCAGCCGGGAAGAAGGAGAATCTATCCGGCTTCTGGCATCAGTTTTACAGGAACACAAAACTGAGAGTAACAGTATGGCAGATGCCCTACAGGACTATGAAGAATATGTGGAGGGCTGGGCACATGAAGCGAAAACGCCCCTATCGTTGCTGACCATGCTCTTGGATAACCGGAACGATGAAATCTCTCCTTCCCTGCAAGCAAAGCTGGATTATGTCCGCAGTCAGCTTCAGGAGGATGTCACGCAGATGCTGTACTATGCCCGGTTGAAGAGCAGTACAAAGGATTACCGATTTGAGGATGTCAATTTGAATGACTGCTTGGGTGAAGTTCTGGAGGACTATGCCCCACTTCTTGAAGAGAAGCAGTTTGTCATTCTCAACAAACTGCAATCTGAAACAGTCTATACAGACCGTAGAGGACTTCAGTTTATGTTGGGACAAATCGTTAGCAATGCCATCAAATATAGCAGCGATAGTCCCATGCTTACGATTTCCATGATACATTCGGAGACCGCAGATATCCTTTCTGTTGAAGATAACGGCATTGGCGTAAAAAAATATGATCTGCCGTACATTTTTCAAAAGGGCTTTACCGGGGATTCTACTGACAGCAGAAAGAAGGCTACCGGTATGGGACTTTACCTGGTTAAGAAGATGGCTGATGATCTAAATCTTCATCTGGAAGCAGCTTCCCAGTGGGGAAAGGGCTTCAAGATTGTCATCTTCTTTCCTAAATTGAGATCCAACGGAGGGAAATAATATAAACAGAAAAACGCCCGCAGGATTTTCTCCTGCGGGCAGCGTGTTGTCAGCTATCCCAAGGCTTGTATTCTGTTACAGTTTTCAAATAGGTTTCGGGATCGCCGTTCAAGATAAGGTCTGCATACTCCAAAGGAGCGTTGTAGATCAAATAATCCAGCTCTGACCGCTGATACATATTGTCTGCAATCTCGTTCTCAACGGCGATAGTGTCAATCGCAATCATACTGCCGTCGCTGAATTTCACTTCCACACAGCAATTATCCATATTGTAGGCACAAGATATTAAGGTTTTCATGGTATGTCCTCCATAATTCGTAATATAAAGCGAAAATCCCGTCTGACTTCCTGTTAGAAATCAGACGGGATTTGTCCGTATGCACCCCGGAAACCGTCAGCTAACAGTTGATAAGTAAATTAGTTCCTTATCACTGTTAAGCCAAGGTTTTCCGGGGTTTTCTTATACCTAAACGGACTGATATAGTTTGACTTGATTTGACCAAACGAGAGCCGTTTTCACCCCAATTTTTAGTGGTTAAATATAGGACAACCGGCAAAAATGGGGTCAAAAACGGCCTTAGTGGTTAAAAAATAGGACAACCAGAGAGCAATTTCGGGGGGTATTTTTGAGGATGATTTTGGCATTCTCAGACATCGGATTTTTCACTGGAGGGTTTGGCATAATCTGGAATGAAAAGAAGCAGGACAATGGGAAATGAGACCAATGCCATGCTTCCTGGTTATTTGGAATGAACGGTAGTGTATTTCTGGTTTTTGCTTTTGGGTTTGTCTGGAAACATCAATATATGCTTGCATTTCATCTCGACTTTTAGGATCTGCACAAAATTCCAATAGCAAGTTTTTGCTTGCTGATCACAGATGTATCATGTGCGGCATCATGTACGGAAGCACCGCACATGTTGTAGTTTACATGATGTTGTATCATAAAAGTTGACAGCCTATTCTCAAGGATTTTGATATATAATCATAATCAATACGAGAACAGGAGAAACAACCTATGGCACAGAACCAAAAATCTTATGACAACGAGTTTAAAGCACAGGTGGTAAAGCTTGCACAGGAAATTGGCGGGCATAAAGCTGCTCAGGAATTAGGGATTCCAAAGGGTACTATGTACACATGGATCAAAGTATTTAAGGAAGGCCGCCTCAGTGCAAATGAAGCAGCTTATGGCTGGCGGCGGCGTGGCACTGATCGGCACGACTCTGGTGCCGCTGCTTTCTGGACTTTTGGTTAAACTACGGTATTCTGAAACTGAAAGGAAACAGAATTCGACACAATTCGAAAAAAGTCAATGAAAATCAATAGAAATTGCGGTTTATAATCGCAAAATCCATTGACTTTTTATGCGCTTGCGGGTATTATGGAACCATGGAGGTGGTTCCTATGATAAACAGACCGCTCTACGTCGATAAGATTATGGCCTACACCGACACACCTTTTGTAAAAGTGTTGACGGGTGTTCGCCGCTGCGGAAAATCCACAGTCCTTAAAATGATCATGGAGAAGCTGCAACAGGAGCATGGTGTTCCGTCTGAGAGGATTGTCAGCATGCGCTTCGATTCCATGGATTATGAGGATATGACAGCGAAGGATATGTTCAAGGCTGTCAAAGAAAAGCTGATCCAACCGGGAGAACGTATCTCTTTCTGGATGAGGTTCAGGAAATTGAAGGCTGGGAGAAAGTAGTAAACTCCCTGGCAACGGATTACGATGTTGACCTTTATGTGACAGGCTCCAATTCCAGAATGATGTCTTCGGAAATAGCGACTTACCTGACCGGACGATATGTTTCCTTCCGTATCTATACGCTTTCGTTTCAGGAATATCTGGAATTTAAAAAGCAGTATACACGAAGGTAAAGGATATCCATGCTGAACTGGCAGACTATATCCGCTTGGGCGGCTTCCTGCAACGCACCTGCGAGAGTATTCACAGGATGAGGCTTATACGATTGTCCGGGATATCTATAATTCCACGATTTTCTCGGATATCGTAAAGAGAAACCAGATTCGCAAGATCGACCAGCTGGAACGGGTGGTTCGGTACACATTTGCGAATGTGGGAAATTCATTCTCAGCAAAATCAATTTCTGATTATCTGAAATCAGACATCGTTCTATCGACAATGAAACGGTGTACAGCTATCTGGAAAAGTTGGAGAAAGCATATCTCCTTCATCGCTGTTCTCGATACGACCTGCGCGGAAAGGAGGTTCTGAAAACGCAGGAGAAGTTTTATCTTGCCGATACCGCTTTGCGTTACAGCGTGCTGGGCTACACACCGGACAGCGTCGCTTCCAGTCTGGAAAATGTGGTGTATCTGGAACTTTGCAGACGAGGATATACCGTGACGATTGGGAAAACGCCGGATGGTGAGGTCGATTTCGTGGCGCAGAAGCAGAATGACCGGTTGTATGTGCAGGTCACGCAGAAGATTAAATCCGAAAAAACAGAAAAGCGTGAATATGAACGACTGCTGGAAATCCGGGATAACTATCCAAAGTATGTTTTAAGAACCGATGAATTTGCCGGAGGAAATTACCAAGGCATTAAGAGTATGCACATTGCAGATTTTCTATTGAGCACAGAATATTAACGATGAGGGCGGCGGTGAGCCGCCCTTTTACATAGCTAGGTTTCTGATTGAAATTGGAGACCTGGCTATTTTTTTGCCGGTAACTTGAAATTTTAAATTCCAGTGAAATGGTAAATTCCATCTGACATTAGGGCATGCGGACGGTGGAATTTACTTTTGAAAGTGTCAAATGACAAAATAGAGATACTATACCATTGCAAAAAAGAAGCGAGCACGATATAATATGGATAAGAAGGCAAAAGTCACCGCAATGGTGTGAAAATAGATTTTGGCTGTTTCCATAAGAGTAGATCGAGAGGCGTTATCCTCAGTGGCTGAAAATACAGATGTGTGATGCTTGCAGCAAGCTATTTGTATAAGCCGAAAGGCCGCAGAAATGCGGCTTTTCCTAAATACACGAGTTAGCCAAACCTAACTTGTCAATGCGCGCGTGCTGGTTAGATAAATCTAACCACAAAAGGAGAGAAAGCAATGCGAGAACACAAGAATTTCTGGGACAGAAATGCAGGTCTGTATGACTGCTTTATGCGAAAAGACAGGGCAGTATACGAGAAAATGTATGAGCTGATCCGTCCGGTCGTGAAAGACAAAACAGTGCTGGAGGTGGCTGCCGGAACGGGACTGATCGCCAAGCACATCGTAAAAGCAGCGGCACACATCGAGGCGACGGATGCCTCTCCGGAAATGATTACAGAGGCCAAACGGGGGAATTACTCTGCGAAGCTGCATTTTTCCGTGCAGGATATGTTTTCTCTGACATACGCGAGCAAATCATTCGATGTGTAATCGTATCAAACGCACTGCACATTGTGCCTCAGCCAGAAAAATCATTGCGAGAGATCAAACGGGTGCTGAAGGATGACGGTGTGCTGATTGCGCCTACCTTTACGCACGCAGAAAACTCATTTCCCGGCAAGGTCAAAGCTTTTTTCATGAATCTGGCAGGCTTTCCTCTCCACAGCAAGTGGACGAGTGAAGAATACCTAAAATTTCTGCAACAGAATGATTGGACAGTGCGAAAAAGTGTTGTTCTAAAGGCCACTTTTCCGCTGACCTATGCGGAATGTGTGAAATCGGAGGTGTGATAAGATGTCATTTTTTGAGAACACCAGAAAGCCTGTGGGGCTTGGCGGGAAAATCATGGTCGCCATGATGAACCTGGGGCACAGTCCTGTGGCACGGTGGGGACTTCGCTTTTTGGAGCTTACTCCGGACGCCAAGGTGCTGGACTGCGGCTGCGGCGGAGGGGCGAACATCAAGAGACTTCTGAAAAAATGCCCGGAGGGTATCGTGAAGGGCATTGACTATTCCCCCGTCAGTGTGGAGAAATCCAAAAAGGTCAACGAGGCCGCCATAGCGGAGGGCCGCTGCACCGTTCTGCAAGGCAGCGTGGCGGATATGATCTTTGCAGGCGACTGGTTCGATGCGGTAACGGCCTTTGAAACCGTCTATTTCTGGCCCGATCTGCCGCAGTGCTTCCGGGAGGTTTACCGGGTGCTGAAGCCCGGCGGGACATTACTCATCTGCAACGAAAGCAACGGCGATACGGACAAGGACAAGAAGTGGACGGAGATCATCGGCGGCATGACCATCTACAAGGACGCCGAGCTGAAGACGTATCTGGAGCAGGCGGGCTTTCACGATGTGCAGATACACAAAAAGAAAAGCTGGCTCTGCATTACGGCGTGGAAATGATGGAGCTAAATCATGAGTATCTTTGCATCTATCTTACGCAGCGTATACAAGCTCTCCGGCGCGAAAAAGGCGTTTGCCTTGCCGGAGGATGCACTGCGAAAGGAAATTGAAAAGCAGAACCGGCATCGTGGCGTTTTTACGCCCACCGACCACAAGGCATATTATGAAACGATCACGGTGAACGGCTTTCCCTGCCTGATCGTGCGAGAGCATCCGAAGCCGTCCGAACGCGCGATTCTCTATTCCTTTGGCGGCGGCATGGTGATCGGCCCCGATAAGGGCGACCTGCCTGTGATGCGCAAGCTCTGCCGCGAGACCGGCTGTGATGTGTGGTTTCCGTTTTACCCGCTCTGCATGGAACATTGCATTACTGAAACATACGCGATGGTGTACGAATGTTATCGAAAAATGATTGCACTGTACGGCGGCGGAAATGTCAGCACCTGTGGTTTTTCCTCCGGCGGTGCGCTGGCTTTGGGGATCGCGGCGCACAACAACGCGCAGCCCGAGCCGCTGCCGCAGCCGAGGCACATCGTCGCCGTATCCCCCGGTGAAGTACCGTGGAACGACGCGGAAAAGGCGCGGATGCAGGCGCTCAATAAACGGGACGTTTCCATCGACTATGCCTTTATGGTAACAGTGGAAAAATTCATGCGGCACGGCTGTGAGAATGTGCCGGACTATATGCTTTCCGGCTCCCGGGGAGATTTTACCGGCGTAGGCGATATCCACTTCTTCTATTCTGCCGACGAAGTGCTCTACGGCGCATTGCCGGACTTTGAGGAAGCCTGCAAACGGGCAAATGTCCCCTATGCGGTGTCTGCCCGCCCGAAGATGGTGCATTGCTACTGTATGCTGCCGATCTTCAGGGAGGCAAAGGAGGACTTTGCGAAAATCGTGGAGATTTTGAAAAAATGAGACCGGAAACGGTCGCGTGAGGATTGAAACACGGAGGGAAAACCATGGAACACAAAGAAGCCATTCGCGGTGCGTACCGAATGACGGGCGGAAACAGTTTTTATGACGGCATGATCACCTGCTCTACCCTGAGTGGCAAAGCGGTGTGCCGTTTGGTGTGGGCAATGAACAAGGCGGAAAACGACGCCTATCTGGAAAAGGCAATGTCCGGTATTCCGGAGCATTTCTCCGGCAAGCTGCTGGAAGTGCCGGTGGGAACAGGGATTCTGACTATGCCGGTTTATCAGGCTATGCCGGAGGCGGATATTACCTGCCTCGACTACTCGACAGATATGATGGGGCAGGCGCAGGAAAAGGCAGACCGTCTGCACCTGAAAAACGTAACCTTCCGGCAGGGCGATGTGGGGGCACTCCCCTATGCAGACGACACCTTCGACATCGTTTTGTCGCTGAACGGCTTTCACGCTTTCCCGGACAAGGAAGCTGCTTATCGGGAGGTTTTTCGGGTGCTGAAGCCCGGCGGGACCTTCTGCGGCTGCTTCTATGTGATGGGCGAGCACAAGCGGACGGATTGGTTTGTCCGGCATGTTTATGAAAAGGCAGGTTTTTTCACACCGCCCTATGAGACGGTTTCCAGTCTGAAAGCACGGCTGGATGGAATGTATGCGGATGTGGACATGGGAAACCTGAAAAGCATGGCATGGTTTGTCTGCCGAAAAGCGGGTTAAATCTGAGATGGTCTCATGCACGCAAGAAAGAACAAGGATGGAGGCAATCAGATGAAGGACAGCGAGCTTCTATTCGACCGCAAAAGCCATGTGCTGTATTCAAAGCCTTGCAAGAAAGAAATCCTGGCGAAAATCGTCCTGCACTATCCGGAAGCAGAGCGGGAGACAGTATGGGAAAAGGTGCAGCGGCAGTACGCGGTCTTTCTCTCCGACTGGCGCACCGACTTGGGCGGCAAAAAGAACTTCCACAACGGCGTAGGCGGCACCTACGACTGCATCGCCATCATGAGCTATTATGTGGTCTGCAAAGCAGTTACTTCGTTCCGTGAAATCGAAGAGATGGAGGAAAATCTGATTCTTCCGACTTTCCGCAAGCTGAAATTTGTGGACTGCAACAAGCCGTTCTGGAGGAAGCTGATGTACAGGGCGTTTGTTCGTGCGAAAAGCGGCTGCGACAAATGGCACGATTACGAGATGTCGGTTGCGCCTTATGAAACCGACAAGCCTATTTATTATGAATTTACGGCGTGCCCGGCAGCGGAGTTTGCTATCCGGCACGGTCTTACGGACATCATGCCCGCCCTGTGTAATGTGGACTTTGCGTCTATGGAGCTGCTCCATGCAAGGCTTATACGGACGACCACCTGCGTGGACGGCTGCCGGTGCGACTACACCATCTGCGGCGATCAGGACCCGTACTTGAAGGGACATCCCGAATACCGGGATGAAGCGGGCCTCAGGAGGAATCGGTAATGCTTTTACAGGTGATTTTGGAAGGCATCGGGCTGGGCGTTCTGCTCATTTTGGTTTGCACCATCGGTATCCGCAAGGGCGCGGTGGGCATGGTGCATCTTTACAGCCAGGAGGTGCAGGAGCGGTGCGTAACGCTGGGACTTACAACACACACGAAAATCAAGCGAAATGCTTTGATTTTCAAAGCTGTCTGCGTCCCCGGCTACATCGCCTATGTGCTGGTCTGCGTCTATGCGCTCAACGGCGCAAAGGGCTTCGTTCAGGGCTTTTGGCAGCTGCTGGTCATACTGTCCGTTATGAATCTCATAGACCGATTTTGGGTTGACGGCTATTGGGTAGGACATACGAACGCATGGGAAATTCCGGGAACGGAAGACCTGAAACCCTATATCACAGCCAGATAAGAGGCAAAAAGTGGCTGTTCGGCACAATTGGTATGGCGGTCATTTCGGCAGCGCTGGCGGCGATCATGATGCTTTTTATGGAAAGCTGAGGCGATAGAAATGCTGTTTCAAACATATGGCGACAGGAGGAATCCTGCCGTGCTGTTCTTTCATGCAATGGGTGTGACAGGATCGAGCAGCGAACCGATTGCGAGGTATTTGCAGGATCGATATTTCTGCATCTTGCCCACCTCCACCGTTTACTGCGAGGGGCAGAAATATGTCAGCAAGCTGGACGAAATACGGCAGGTGGAGGACTTTCTGCATCGACAGGGCGTGGAGCGGCTGGCGATGGTGGTCGCTTCTTCCATCGGTGCAGACCTTGCCATGGCGTTTCTGACGCAGACGAAGCTGCCCGCGGAGCACGCTTTCTTTGACGGCGGGCAGTTCGCCCAAATCGGAAAGGGCACGCGCCGTATCATGACGCTGTTTCTGTATTTTTCCATCAAGAGCCTATATTGGTCGAAGGGCGGTACGCTGAAAAAGATCCTGTGGTGTGACGACGATTCCATAAAGTCGTATTTTATAGCCGCAGGGGAAAATCTGACCTACACAAATTTGCAGCGGCAGCTTTCGGACAGCCTGGAGGATAAACCCTTTCCGTCACTTCCCGAAGAACTGCAAAAGCAGATGTATTTTGAGTTTGGCAGCATAGAAGACCATTTCAAATACCGTCAGGCGGTGATGGAAGCCTACCCCTGCGGCAATTACCCTGTATTTGAGGGATACAATCATATGCAATATCAGATACGCGATCCGAGGGGCTTCGCTGAAATGCTGACATCTATCGCCGAGCATGACAGTATGCCGAAACTGCCCTTTATCAGAAAGTGAGAGAACCCGATATGAAATATAAAATCGAGAGAAACACTGTGCAGGAAACGCTGATTCTTCCGTTGTATTCCCGGAAGCTGTGTTCGGAACTGTACCCAAACCTCTATAGGGATGAAGCCGCGGTTCGTCTGCTCGACCAGATTGACTACGACTTTTCAGTGGCAGAGAAAAATTCCCGCAGCCTGATGCAGCGATTTGGTGCGCTGGAGGTGGCGATGCGGCAGTGTGATCTTGCGTTGGAGGTGCGGGATTATCTGAAAGCCCACCCCAACGCGGCGGTGGTCAATCTGGGCTGTGGGCTGGACAACACCGGCAGAACCTGCGACAACGGTAGATGCAAGATCTACAATCTGGACTTCCCGGATGTGATCGCCTTGCGGCAGCAGCTTCTGCCCGCCGGGGATCGAGAACAAAATATCCCATGCGACCTGAAAGACCCCGCATGGTTTGACAAAATCGATGCATCCGGCGGGGCGGTGTTCTTTGCCTCCGGGGTGTTCTATTACTTCCTGACCCGGCAGGTTCGGGAACTGGTGCAGGGAATGGCGGACGCTTTCCCCGGCGGGGTTCTGGTCTTTGATGCGGCCAATCGGACAGCAGTGAAGATGATCGCAAAAACATGGCTCAAGACGGCTAAGATCAAGGATGTGGGGGCATATTTCGCGGTTTCGGATGCGAAAAGCGAGCTTTCCACATGGGACAGCCGTTTGCAAGTGTCCAGTCGGGGCTATATGCTGGGGTACAACGATTTGAAAGATCCTTCTGTCAGCGGCTTTTTTCGGTTTCTTGCCAGGGTCGGGGACAACGGGATGAAAATGCAGATCGTGAAGATCGGATTTGGAGGCAAGCTATGAAAATTCTGGTATATGGTGCAGGCGTTCTGGGGTGCAATCTGGCAAGAAATCTGCTGCGCGCAGGAAAGGATGTCACCCTGCTTGCGCGGGGAAACTGGGCAGCAGAGATCAGGCGGAACGGCCTGCGGATCAAGGATAAATTTTCGTTTCGCACTTCGGTCAGCCGTATTCCGGTGGTGACCGAACTTGCACCGGATGCAACGTACGATGTAATCTTTGTGGTTCTGCGTTATACACAGCTGGATTCCGTTCTGTACACGCTGCGGGCGAACCGGACGAAGAACATCGTTTTTGTGGGGAACAATGTGCAGGCGAAGGCGCTGGCGGCGGCGCTGCCGGAGAAGAATGTCCTGTTTGCCTTTGCGCTTTCTGCCGGGCATCGGGAGGCTGACCGGGTGGTTTCCATCGACCTGAAAAAGATCACCATCGGGCAGCTGACGGGTGCAACCTCCAATAAACAGTTGATCGGGCACATCTTCCACGGTACAAAATACAAGGTTGCTTACGAGCCGAACATGGAGGATTATCTGCTCTGCCACGCAGCGTTCGTGATGCCGGCGGCTTTCGCCTGCTATAAGACGGACGGCGACCTGAAAAAGCTCAGGGGAGACACCGCCTATCTGAACCGTGTGCTGGATGCCAACATCGAGGGATACCGCGCCATCAGAAATGCCGGGCATACCATTCTGCCCAAGGAGGATGCAGACTTTGAAGGGGAAAAATACCGCAGGACCTGCCTGCGCTTTTTCAAGCTGATGTGCGCCACCTCGCTGGGCAAGCTTTGCGCCTCCGACCACGCAATGAACGCCGTCGACGAAATGAGCGCACTGAACCGGGATCTCAGGAAATTTTTCGATGAGCATGGCGCAGCCTACCCGGTATGGCAGGAACTGGAAGCGGAAGCCGGGAGGTATCTGCAATGAAGTACACCGGAATGCCCTTTGGGATGTGGGCGCTGTTTGCTGGCTCCTTTCAAAAGCAGCTGACCGCTGTGCTGGGCTATGATGCAGCCACCGCAAAAGCTATCACGAAAAAGGCAAAGCCGCAATACCGGCAGATCATCCGCAGGCTGCCGGAGTTCGAAAAAGCTGACCGTTTCAAAATGAATCTGGTCAACTGCGCGATGATCGGGGCATTCATTCTCTCCATGCCGGAGCGTCCGGATGTGGAGCGGCTGACGGATTACTACGCAAAATCCATGATGACAGCGCCCATGCAGTGGTTCTGCCGCAAGAGCGGAAAAAGCAAATTCACCGCAAAGACATCGCCGCTATGAAAGCTACTGCCGCGCTGAAAGCCGCCGACCGCAACCCCTACTCGTGGAACATGGACTTTTTCGAGTACGATGACGGCAGCGGCTACGAGGGACGCTTTACAAATGCGGCATCTGTGTGCTGATGAAGGAGCTGGGGCTGTACGACCTGACCCCTGCTTTATGCCATCTGGACTACACCATGAGCGAAGCAGGCGGCGTGACCGAATTTGTGCGGCAGTACACCCTTGCCTCCGGCGGGCCCTACTGCGACTGCGGGTACAAAAAGAAGGGCTTTGTGAAAGCTGGGACGGAGGCAGGACGATGAAGGAAACCTATCTCTCCCGTGATTTTCGGGAGACTGTGGCACAGTGCTTTCCCTCGCAGGCCAAGGAGCTGAATGCATTTTTTGATGCGCGGTTGAATGTGCTGCTGGCTGAAAATGCAGATGCAAGCAAGGAAAAGCGGTACCACCTCAAGCGGCAAATCTTGCCGGGCATTGCGGCCTACGAGACCTTGCAGCGGGTCATGCCGAAAGAAGAAGCACTGCAAACCGTTCACGGCTATGTGGAGCGACTGGCGAGAACGAGCCACAAACAGCTTGCCGCCCTGCTGCACATACCGGGGCTTTACCGCCTTGTTCCCGGCGTTTTCGTCAAATCCACCCGGAGCGTTTTCGGCCCGGCGGCGGGCTTTGCCCCAAAAGAACTGCAGACCGGTAACGGCGTCTGGCGTGTGGATATGATGAAGTGTCCCTATCACGACACCTGCGCAGAATACGGCTGCCCGGAGCTGTGCCGCTGCTTTTGCGACAGCGACGACATCAGCTATACCGGGCTGCATCCGAAGCTGATCTGGGAGAGAAGCATGACGCTGGGGCGCGGCAATGACCGCTGCGATTTTTGCATGAAGGTCAGATAATAGCGGGGAGGCAGATTGGTATGGAAATCAAACGATTCGGCAATATAGAGGGAAAGACCATGATGCTGCTGCACGGAAATCTTATGTGCTGGCAGCAGTTTGAGGATTTGATCCCGCTGCTGGAAAGGAAATTCTGCGTGTATGCCGTCAGCTTCGACGGCTTTGATGGAACCGGTGAAACGACCTACACGACTGCCCGGGATCAGGCGGACAAGTTGGCCGCTTATATTGAAAAGAGCTTGACGGACAGTTGGATCTGCTTTTTGCAGAGTCGCTGGGCTGCGGACCGGCTGTTTTTCTGAAGGCTTCCCCAACCGTTCAGATCGATCGGATGATCCTCAGCGGGCCGGAGTATCTGGATTTCGGAGTGCTGAATCGACTGATTTTGAAGGCCATGCCGCAAAAGCAATATCGAACGGCACACGAAAAGTACATGCCTGCATGGGCGCTGCGCTTTATGGGGCAGACGGAGCAGGGAATGCAGACTATGCTCCGCCGTATCCCGGATCATATCAGCTTGGAATCCGTCCGGGCCACTTGGGAGGCAGGACTTTATCTCTATCGAACGGACTTTTTGGTACAGCCCGATGCAAAGGTCGCCTGTTGGTACGGAGAAAAAGAAGGGCATATGAAAAAGGCCATCCAGCGACTGCGGAAGGCATATCCGGGTCTGATCGTCCGCTGCTTCCCCGGTTTTGGTCATGGTGAGATCATCAATCATCCGGCGCTGCTTGCATCGGAGCTGGAACGCTTTCTGACGGATGGCGGAACAGAGAGATGTGCTGAAGAATCAGGAAAGTGAAATACAATGAAAGTTACAACATTGGACGAAAAATCCATCCATGATATCGGTCACGCTTTCGGCTATTACGACTACGGAGAGGAAACGGGAATGTCCGCTGCCTTTTCCGGGAAAGAAGCCACGGCAAACTATATCTGCGCCTATGTGCGCGGGGTGCTGCGGGGCGGCTTTCTGCACACCACCGGCGAGCGGGGCGAGGGCTATATCGCCTATAAGCTGCCGAAGGAGAAGATGGGACTCAAGACGATGTGGCCCATTGCCTGCGGAATGCTGCGCAACTCCACCCTGAAGCGCCTTCTGCGGTTTGGTATCGCTATCAAGCGGGGAGGGGCTTCCCTGCAAGACCGCATGGACAAGGAAAAGAAACCCTACATTTTCGTTGGACTTGTCTGTGTGCGGGAACAGTATCAGGGGCAGGGCTATATGCGAAAGGTGCTGGACCTTGCCTTTGCCGAGGGCGACCGGCTGGGCGTGCCGGTGATTCTGGAAACGGATGCAAAATCTAAGTGCGACAAATATGTACATCTGGGCATGGAACTTGCCGGAACGCGCGACATCGGCGTATTTGGCAAGCTGTATGACCTGATCAAATATCCGAAATCGGCGAAGAAAGCCGCAAAACAGGAACAGAGGGCCTCCACATGAAAAGAGCTTACGAAAAGTCTCAATATGCAAAACCCTGTGAACAGTATTGCCGGGAGGTCTATCCCCATGAGGCCAAGGCCATCTTCCAAAAAGCGGAGGAATATTATCTTGCCTTTTTGAAGGATATGCCCGATCTGGGCAAAAATATGATGGCAAAGAATATGTTGGACTGGTTCACGATTCTCGCCTTCTATGAGGCCAGCGGTCATCGGCTGGACGGCGAGACGCTGCTTGCCATCAAGCGCAGAGCCGTGGACAGAGTGAAATTCATTGGAAATATCATCGACGGCAACAGGCAGCAATGGCCGTATAAGCTGTTTGAGCGCACATACCAACGCTTCATCCGGATGCAGCAGGCGCATCAGGCCAAGGGCGAGTGGATGGACAGTTGGAAGATCGAGTTGAACCCCGACCACCGCACAGAGGGCTTCTGCTTTCACCTGATCGGCTGTCCCATCGCCCGGCACGCCAGAGAGCACGGCTACGAGACGCTTCTGCCGTACCTCTGCAAAACGGATCATTTCCTCGCCGAGATCATGCACGCAAGACTGATCCGCACACAGACCGAGGCACTGGGCGGCAGCTGCTGCGATTACTGGTATGTGGGCGACAAAAGCCCGGCGCTGGAAGCGTACCGGAATCTGGAGCAGATATGAAAAGCGTTCGTCAGGAGCGGAGATGGTCGGCAAATGGAATGGGAGCGTAGATATATATGAAAATCATGATCGCCGCTGTATTTTATTTTCTGTATTGGGGCGTATGCTTTCTCGGAACAGGCACGGACAGGAAAAATCTCATCGGATTGCGTTCCTATCCCGATGAGGTTCAGACCCGTGTGCGAAGCGACCCTCAACTTGGGAAGACTGTTCCGAAGGAAAAATCCCGCGCTGCCATTTTGCTCAGTAATCTTCTCTTGTTTACAGTCGTGTTTTCCGTTTTGGGGCTTGCGTTGAAAAGTGTGCTGGGCCTAAACAATTACCTGTCAGCATTTTGGTACTTCCTTGCATTCGGCGAGGGATTGGGCCTGTTCGATCTCCTTGTGATTGATCTGCTCTGGTGGCGCAGTACAAAACGCATCCGTTTCTCGTTTTTGCCGGAGAAGAAATACTATCAAAATCCGAAAAAGCATATCGAATCGTTTTGGCGCGGTATCCCGTTGTTTGCCGCAGCTGCCGCACTGGCAGCCTTGATCGCCACGGCGTTTTGAACCATACATCGTAGAAGAACTGATGAAATAATTCAACTACACAATACACAAACAGCGGGAGAAACGATGAGTACGATAAAAGAAGTCCTGCATGAAAAAAGAAAAACAACAGAAGACCATATCAAACAGCTTCAGCATGAGGGAAAACAAGGAATCTGCCACACCGCGATGATGCCAGATGCCCGATTCGCACGCAGACTGAGAAGGGAAAAACAATGATCATACTGCAATTGTTGATTTATTGCCTGCTGTTTACCGCAATGGTAAAAATCGCTGTGGTCGGCGGGGCGGTCAATGGACTGTACTTTTATCCCAAGACGGTGCAGGACCAAGCCATTGAGTTGGGACTGATTGACCGCAATACGATGAACCGGAAACGAAAGCGCTTTATGATTTCGTTTTACGTCGTGATGCTTGCTGCTCTTGTGCTGATTATTGGTATGTGGAACAGGGCTTCTACCTTTGGTGAAGCCTATTGGCAGGCGCTGCTGTTTCTTGAGGTCATGAATGTTTACGATGGCGTTGTAATCGACAAGCTATGGGTCGGGCACAGCCGATTTTGGGTGCTGCCAGGGCTTGAAGATGCGCCGTTCGTGCAGACCTGGAGGCAGGTGCTGAAAAAGCGAAGCATACTGGCGCTGATCTGGGTTGCGGGAGCGGCAATTGTCGGCGGTATTGTCCATTTGATTTTCTAAGAAGTTGGAAACTGCCCAAATGAAAAGCAGAATCATGAACTGCAATCGGAGGCAAAAAAGATGAAGACGGAGAAACCGAAAAAGCTGATTCGATGGTACACTCTCGGTGCGATCGGAGCAGTTCTGATGGCCGCCGGGGATTGGCTGCTGGGATGTATTCCGCTTCAGCAAACCGACACCGGTCTTTTCAACAGAGCCTATTATCTGTCCGGCTCCTATGAGCTGTGGAAGCCTGTGCTTACTGTTGGGCTGGGAGCAATCGGGGGCTTTCTCTATTATTTTGTTGTAAAAGCGCTGAATGCGGACATTGACGCAAAATACCAAAAAACAAAAACCATCCAGTTCCTGTGCGGGATATTTACCGTTGCGATCGCTCTGACCATCCATACATGGGTGGCAACCATGGCATGGTTTGCCACCTATCTGGGACCGCGTATCGGAGCGGAAGCCGCACTTGCGGCGGTCACCGCCTATCAGAACGCGATGCTCCCCGCAATTCTGCCGCTGTATCTTCCGATGCTATTGGTTTTTAGCATCCATTTTGTGATGCTGCTTGCCGGAAAAACGCGCTATCCGCGGTGGATGCTTGCATTTCATCCCGTCATGTGGAATCTTCTGCTGGCCGCAGTACCGGATATTGCACAGGCGATGCAGATGCCGGTGGCTACATGGATGTCCGTTATGAGCCAGAGCAGCACGAATACCGCCATCGTGATATGGTCTATCGCGGCGGCGGTTTATGAGAGAAAGTATATTCAAAAGGAGGCTTAAAGATTAAACCTGATTACAAAAACTGGATCCCCAAAGGGATGTTGTATTCGTTGATTGCCGGAACAGTGCTGTCGCTTGCGCTGCTGCTCATTTTTGGCGTATTCGGAATCGGTGTGAGCGGAAAACTGCGCATTGCGCTGGGTGTGGTATTCGGCATCGCCTTTGTCATCTGTGCAAAATACACCGAGTGGTGCGTGCATGCCTATCGGAGCTTTTCCTATGACGGCGAACGTAAGCTCTCAAAGCAGATCATCGAAGGAACAGCGCGTTATGTCACCCTGCCGGAGGGCGGCATTGGGCTGGACGTGGGCTGCGGCAGCGGAGCATTGACCATTGCCTGTGCAAAGCGCAATCCGCAGGGGAAAATGATCGGTATTGACCGCTGGGGCAAGGAATACGCCTCCTTCAGTCTGCCGCTGTGCGAAAAGAATGCCGCCGCAGAGGGCGTGACAAATATTTCGTTCCAACGCGGGAACGCTGTGAAGCTGGATTTTCCGGATGAGAGTTTTGATGCGGTGACAAGCAACTATGTCTATCACAACATCACCGGAGAGGATAAGCAGGCGCTTTTGCTGGAAACACTGCGGGTGTTGAAAAAAGGCGGAACGTTTGCCATCCACGACCTGATGTCTGAGCGGCGATACGGGGATATGCAGGCGTTTGTCCAAAAGCTCAGGGAGATGGGCTATGAGCGCGTGGAACTGATCGATACGACCACGGGCAAATTTATGACACCCAAGGAAGCCAAACGGCTGATGCTGCACGGCTCGACCCTGTTGGTGGGACGGAAGTAATCAGCGTGGCATCAGCGAAAGCTGACCGTACCCTTGCGGAAATTATGTAGGCAAGACTGCTAAGCGGTATATGGATGCAATGATGACCTGTCCCCTCGGCGGCTGGGCTGCGTTTTTCGGGTCTGCAAATAAATCACGGGAGGAAAAGCGATATGAAATATAACGGTTTTTATTTCTGGATGTTCAAAAGCCCGATGAAAAAGGTTCTGGCAGAGAAATACGGCAGGGAATATGCCACTGACATCATGAAAAAGAGCAAAAAGGTCTATCGTGAACTGGTCGAGAAAGCGGACGACATCGGTGACGATAACCCAATGGCGTACAACGAGCTGTTTGCCCTTGCCTTTGTCGCGCCCTATGTGGCGAGTGAGAAAAAAATCCCGCCGGAAACCGTACAGGAAATGATGCGCCGCTCACTCTATCATATCAAGTGGTACTTTGCAATGACCGACTTGAATACCGACAAGGGTAAGGCGGAGAACAAAAAGAGCGTTGTCAAATACGCCAAGTGGTATACGCCCGAAAAGGAGACGGAATACCCGACCTCCTTCAAGGTGGATTTTGTCGGGCAGCCGTATGAGGGTGCCTGCTACTACCGCATCACCCGCTGCCCAATCTGTTCCTATGCGCGAAATCTCGGTGTTTCCGAACTGATGCCGTTGTTCTGCGAGCTTGACGAAGTGATGATCACGCTTCAGCATGGCGTTCTGCACAGAAAACAGACGCTGGCGAATGGCGGAGAGTATTGCGACTACTTTATTACAGGCAACAAAGAACGACCTTGAATCCTGTTTCCGTTTCATCGGTGATGCCTGAATCGGAAAGCAAGGTGCTTCTTCACGATTCCTTTTTGCCTGGGGCTGCACCAATCCGTGCGGTCACGATCACACCGGTTTGCATAAAGGCAGCACCGCACAATTCCCGCCGTATCGGCACTTAGAATTATGCGGTATTGCCTAAAGATTATTTGAAGGAGGTCTTTCCGTGAAAAAACAGTCCGATCTTTCCCGGCTGATGAGCTATGCCGGGAACTACCGAGCCTTTACCTATGCTTCATGGGTGCTGTCTGCGGTCAGCGCACTGGTGGCACTGGTGCCCTTTGTGTACATCTGGAAAATCCTGCGGGATGTGCTGAACGCCGCGCCGGACTATGCGCAGGCGGTGAACATCCCCCATTACGGCTGGATGGCAGTGCTATTCGCAGTGCTGTCCTACCTCATTTACATTGCGGCGTTGATGTGCTCCCATCTGTCAGCGTTCCGGGTGACGACCAATCTGCGGCTGGCGGTGTCGGAGCATCTGGCGGTGCTGCCGCTGGGCTTTGCCGAAACTTTTGGCAGCGGCAAGCTGCGCAAGATCATCCACGAAAGCACCGGAGCCGCCGAGACCTATCTGGCCCACCAGCTGCCCGACCAGTACAACGCCATCGCCACCCCGGTGGGGCTGCTGGTTTTGCTGCTGGCATTCGACTGGCGGCTGGGGCTGCTGAGCCTTGCGCCGGTGGTGCTGGCGTTTCTCATCATGGCGACCATGACCGGCAAGCAGATGGCTGAAAAAATGCGGCAGTACGGCAACGCACTGGAATCCATGTCCAACGAGGCCGTGGAGTACGTCCGGGGTATCCCGGTGGTCAAGACCTTCGGGCAGTCGGTGTTTTCCTTCAAAAAGTTCAAGGCCACCATTGATGAGTACGAAAAGTGGGTCGTCTCCTACACCAAAGATCTGCGACTGCCCATGATGTTCTACACCGCCGCCGTCAACGGCGTGTTCGCCTTTTTGATCGCGGGCGGGCTGCTGTTCACGGCACACGGTGTCACGCCGGAATTCCTGCTGAACCTGCTGTTCTATATCATCATTACGCCGGTGATCTCCCTGACTTTGACCCGCATGATGTACATGAGCGAGAACAAGATGGTGGTAGCGGATGCGTTGACACGCATCGACTCGGTGCTGGAGGCGGCACCCATGCAGGTGCAGGATGTTCCGCAGCACCCGCAGGATGCCTCCGTCACGCTGCAGGATGTGCATTTCAGCTACGACGGAAAAACCGAGGTCATCAAGGGCGTTTCGCTGGAGATTCAGCCGGGGCAGACGATAGCTTTTGTAGGCCCCTCCGGCGGCGGAAAATCCACGCTGGCAAACCTTGTCTGCCGGTTCTTTGATGTGCAGAGCGGCAACGTCCGGGTGGGCGGAGCGGATGTGCGGGATATCCCCAAGGAAGAACTGATGGATACCATCTCCTTTGTGTTCCAGAACAGCCGCCTGCTCAAGGGCAGCATTCTGGATAACGTCCGTCTGGGCAGACCGCAGGCCACCGAGGCTGAGGTGCTGGCAGCGTTGAAGGCGGCGCAGTGCATGGATATTGTGGAGAAATTTCCGGCGGGCATCCATACCGTCATTGGCACCAAGGGCGTGTATCTTTCCGGCGGCGAGCAGCAGCGCATTGCCATTGCCCGTGCCATGCTGAAAAATGCGCCCATCCTGATCCTGGACGAGGCCACCGCCTTTGCCGACCCGGACAATGAAGCAAAAGTACAGGCGGCTTTTGCCCAGCTTGCCAAGGGCAAAACGGTGCTGATGATCGCACACCGCCTGTCCACCGTAGCCAACGCTGACTGCATCTATGTGGTGCAGGATGGGCAAATTGCAGAATCCGGTACAAAGGATGAGCTGTGCGCACAGAATGGCTTGTTTGCCCGGATGTGGCAGGATTATCAGGCCTCGGTGCAGTGGAAGGTCGCAAAGGAGGGGTAAGGAATGATCGGAAAAATTCAACACGCAACGGCCAGCTCCCCGGAGGGCGCAAAGGGGCTTGTAAAGGGCGTTCTGGCATGTGCGTTCCAGAACATGGCGTTCATGCTGCCCACCGGGCTGTTGTATCTTCTGGTAAAAGACCTGCTGGCAGGCTCCACGAGCGGGAGAAGCACCTTCTATCTGCTGGGGTGCGTTGCCTGCTTTGCACTGATTTTACTGACCACATGGTTCCAGTACAACGGCACCTATTTTACCACCTATAAAGAGAGCGGCACCCGCCGCCTGACCCTTGCGGAGCGGCTGCGGAAGCTGCCCCTGTCCCTTTTTTGGCAAGCGCGACCTTGCCGACCTGACAAGCACCATCATGGCGGACTGCGAGGTGTTGGAAAAGGACTGCTCCCACTTCATCCCCGGTCTGTTCGGTTCCCTCATTTCCACGGTGCTCATTGCCCTGAGCCTGTTTGCCTTTGAGTGGCGGATGGCACTGGCGGCACTGTGGGTCATCCCGGTATCTGTTGCCATCGTGGTGGGCAGCTACTGGGTGCAGGACAAGGTGCAGGCCAGGACCATGGCGGCGAAAATGGCCTGTGCGGACGGCATTCAGGAGTATATCGAGACCCTCCGCGACCTGAAAGCCAGCAATGCGGAGCAACGTTATCTGTTCGGCCTTTCCGGAAAAATTCGGGCAGTGGAAAAGCAGTCCATCGTGGCAGAACTGACAACAGCGCTGTTTGTGTCCTCTGCGGGTATGGTGCTCAAGCTGGGCATTGCATCGGTGGCGCTCACCGGCTCAGTGCTGCTGGTGCAGGGCAGCATCGACGTACTGACCCTGTTTCTGTTCCTGATGGCGGCATCCCGGATGTACGACCCTATGCAGGGCGCGTTGCAGAATCTGGCGGCGGTCATCGCCATGCGCACCAATGTGGGGCGGATGAACGAGATTCTGGACGCTCCCCTGCAGACCGGCAGCGAGCAGCTGACCAATCAGGGCTGTGATATCGTGTTCGACCATGTGGGCTTTGCCTATAACTCCGGCGAGACGGTGCTGCGGGATGTCTCCTTTACCGCAAAGCAGGGGGAGGTCACGGCACTGGTGGGTCCCTCCGGCGGCGGCAAGACCACTGTTTCCCGGCTGGCAGCACGGTTCTGGGATTACCAGAAGGGACACATCACCGTGGGCGGCATGGAGGTTTCCCGAATCGACCCGGAAAAGCTCATGAGCCTTTATTCCATCGTGTTTCAGGATGTGACCTTGTTTGACAACACGATACTGGAAAACATTCGTCTGGGGCGCAAGGGGGCCACCGACGAGGAGGTTCTGGCGGCGGCAAAGCTGGCAAACTGCGAGGAATTTGCCGAAAAGCTGCCGGACAAGTGGAACACCAACATCGGTGAGAACGGCTGTGCCCTTTCCGGCGGCGAGCGTCAGCGCATTTCCATCGCCCGTGCTTTTCTGAAGGATGCGCCTATCATCCTGCTGGACGAGGCCACAGCCAGTTTGGATGTGGAGAACGAAACTGCCATTCAGGAAGCACTGTCACGACTTATCAAGGATAAAACGGTTCTCATTATTGCTCACCGAATGCGCACTGTTTCCAGTGCAGATAAGATTGTGGTGCTCAAAGATGGAGCGGTAGCAGAACAGGGAGCGCCTGCACAGTTGCTGCATAAGGGCGGCATTTTTGCCCACATGGTACAGCTCCAGACTAAGAGCCAAGGCTGGTCGTTGATTAAGGCATAACAGAGAAGGAAAGCGAAACGGTCTGAGCCCTGTGTACAGCACGGGATACAGATATGCTGGATTTGAACCTGCCAAAGAATAGTTATGTGTTTTTATGTAAACATCTGGAGGAAGGCATATATCAAGTTCCTGCTGTTTTTGCATCGGATGTACTGAAACGAAATACAGACTCTTTACGCTGTGCGGTCGAGAATGATGTGTTTGACTCGCTTCCGCAGGATTCGCTTTTGAACGAGTTGGAAATGGGGGATTAGGTGCAATATAACTGCTGACGGCGTAGAATCTTGGTGGCTAACTTGGTGGATATCTTGATGGGTGTCATCCTCTAAGTTATCATGGGTTGTGTCATAGGATTTATCATCGACTGTGCCCATGATAGAGTGATTTGCTGATCTCGGGAGATCATTGACCGCAGCATGACATTCCAGAACTCTCAAAAACTTCCGATGGATAGATTAGAGGCTCATAAGCATCAACTTCTTCTCGGACAGTGGATTCATCCACAGCAGACAGATCATCTACCACTTTGACATAGCAGTAAAAACGGTTGTCGCCGGTCGATACATCAAAACTCTCTGAAGGATACAAACTGAGGAGATTATCTCCGGCACCTAAAGCTAGCTGCGTGGAATAGTAAGGGGCCAACAAATTTGTTCCGTTTTCTGTATCGGCGAGGTTATTTTCAATATTCCAGTACACCGGCAAATCACGCTGTACCACAATGACTGCCGGGGAGAATCCATTGTCCGTCAGTTTGATGCTAACCTCTTGAATCTCGTTCCCGGATTCGTCTATAGTGGGTAAGGCGACTGCTAATGTTTCTGTGGGGATCGTATATCCGGCAGGGGTCGGGACACTGACTTCAGCGCTGGAAGCCGCAATATCATCCCCGGTTCCGTCCATAACAAAAATGTTGCCACGAATCATACCCATCCAGCAGCTATAACGAACCGTGCCGACACTGACAGGCGTAAATTCGATGACATTTTCCCCCGTATGCAACGTGTACTCAATGCCGTAATCCGAAATCAAAATTCTATTGTTGCATCCGTTTATACTCCCGTCCGGTGCATCAATCACCCATTTTACCGGGACACCAGCCTGTACTGTAATGTTGGGATATCGGCCAGCCTGTAAGGTGCTGTTGACCACCTGCACACCGTCAACGACTTCTACATTGTTTTCTGCGGCTGAACTGTTTTGTACCAATGTTCCTTGAAAGCTCCACAGAGCATAGGCACCGACCACAATAACTGGAAAGGCGGCTTTCACCAAACTTTTGACTGCTCTATTTTCAACAGGAATACTAAACAGTACCCCGACAATGCAAAAGGCTATTATCAAAATGAGCAGCAGATCGGGAGAAATCCAGCCGCTTAGAGAGCCTCCTTGTGAGAGCATCGCCAGCCCAAGGACAACGACCAGCACAGCACCGATCCTCATAACTTGATCTGTGAATCTTCTGCCAAGGACAGAAACAATGGAGCCAAGACCCAGCATGAACGGCACAGTACCCAAGCTGAACAGAAACATGGAGAGCGCACCGGCAAACGGATTGCCGGTTGCAAGAGCTACAATCCACATGGATTGCAGCGGACCACAGGGCATAAAACCGTTCAATATACCAACAAGGAGGGGGCGGGTGGCTTTTGCTTTTTGACTTCCTACCTTCCGGGCGAGAGACTTCGGCATACGGATGGTGAATTTGCGGAGCCACGGGAAAAGTCCCAGCATATTGATTCCCATAATCACCATGAACAACCCTGCGATGATTTTCAATATCCCTTGCAGGAGTATTGAAAGTCCGACCTCAGTACCGCCACCCATCAGAAAGCCGACCAAACCAAGGACGAAACCGACAGCCGTATAGGACAGAACACGTCCCATATTGTAGGCCAGAGCCGGACAGAATGCAGCCAGCTTGCTGGTATTGTCTGATTCACCCTGTGTCACCTGCGGGATGCACTGCGAAAGATTGATGCCACCGCACATGGCGATGCAGTGGACGGAGGTAATCAGACCGATCACAAAGAGCATCCCGTATCCCATTTTTGTATCCGCAAGCTGGCTAGGCACTAACAGATTTAGAATCCCCATTGACTGCAATTTGCCCTCCTTATTTGATCTTGTTATTATTCTATCCGGAAGATTTGTGGTTTTTATGTGAGGTGGAAATTTTCTTATCGCAAGAGCTAGTATTAGGGAACATCTGATTTGTCCGTACTACCATAAAGGTTCCGGGTAATGGCATCCTCTTCAATCATTGCTGCTTTAATTGACGAATGTTAACATTAGCTGCACTTCCTTCTTCCTTATTATGCGAGAGAATGGTAAATGAGTGTAGAAGCAAGCATTTTGTCAATCTGCAAGCATCACATGCCTCGTTGGGAAACCAACGGGGTGTTTTTTGCTCTGAATCAGACGATACAGAGCACGGAAGAAGTTAGAACTAACAGTATGGAGAATAATATACAGCATAGATATAAATATTGCTTGGATATGTGGGCTATTGTCCTTGAAATGCTCTTTCAAATATGGTATCATTAGTTCGGATAAGGCGAAATAATGAAATGGAGGCTCTAACATGATCGTATTAGACCTTGAGTTAAAGGAAATTTATGGATTCAATGATTTTCATATCAATTTCAGTTATCCAAAAAAGATTGTCAATTCGATTATCGATCAGGAATATCTGAAAGGAAGAGAGCGTTTTCGCTATAAGAAGGCTGTAATTCTTATGGGTGCAAATGCTACCGGAAAGACCAGCCTTGGAAAGGCTTTGCTTCGTATTTTCGGATATATGACTGATGGAAATCCAACACCGCTGTATGAGATGGTTTCAGGCGATAAGGGATACTTCAGTATTGATTTTGTAAATGGTGATTACCGCCTGCAGCGGTTGTCAGCTCAGATTGATGCTTCTAATCAGGAGATTGACATTCAGTATCAGACCGCAGACATTGATACGATGGATTCGTATGAGAAATGTGTAAAGAAGCTGAAAGATCAAACGACAGAGGCAACCAGAACCGCTACAGCACTTAAGAAGCTGGTAGGTGCTGTTCGATATCGTTTTGCATATCCTGAAATAGAAAAATCTTTGAAACTTACAGGTGCAAATAAAAGCATTTTGTTGAAGACACTGCGTGCTGTTATTGGAACGCTTGATCCTACATTACAGGACATTAGTTTATCAAAAGATTTGAAGGATACCTTTATTATTCGGCGCGGTGGAACGGAAATCATCATACAGGAAGGTAAACTGCTGAATCGGGAGATACTGTCCAGTGGTACAGCAGAAGGAATTGATGTTGCAATGTTCCTTGCTGCAATGGCGACAAAGGAGAGCGGTTTCTATTATTGTGATGAACATTTTTCTTATATTCAGAGCGATATTGAAAAACGGATTTTCGGTATTATGCTGGATCGTATCGGAGACGATGAACAGTTGATTTTTACAACGCATAATACAGATATGCTGGATTTGAACCTGCCGAAACATAGTTATGTGTTTTTGCGTAAGCATCTGGAGGAAGGTGTATATCAGGTTTCTGCTGTTTCTGCATCGGATGTACTGAAACGAAATACAGACTCTTTACGCTGTGCGGTCGAGAATGATGTGTTTGCCTCGCTTCCGCAGGATTCCCTTTTGGACGAGTTGGAAATGGGGTGGGAAGATGAACAATAAGTGCATCTATTATGTAGAAGGCCCCTGTGAACAACAACTGATTGCGGCCTTAAAAGAAGCACCGGAAAGATTGATTCCGGGGAAGATAAAGGTCTTCAATGTGGTGCAGAATTTGATTCCTAAGTCACAGATGTTGTCTATTCAGGCGGGAACGACTGTCGTTTTGGTATTTGATACTGATGTGCCACAGACATCAAACCTTAAAAAGAACTTGGAACTTCTCACCCGGTATTGCGGAAAGCTGAAAATCATTTTTCTTCCACAAGTTCTGAATTTGGAGGATGAATTGGTTCGGTGTACAGACGTGCGAACTGCGATGGAACTGACCAAAAGTGGAAGCGTTAAAAATTTCAAGACGGACTTTTGTAAGATGAAAACAAAAGATTGTCGTTCCATGCTTGAGCGTCATAAGCTGGATTATGCACGATTGTGGATGACAAAAACGCCTGAAGCATTTAGTTTTGTGGAGAATAATAGTTCTCAAATTAAAACATTATAATCTTTGATGCCTCGTTGGGAAACCAAAGGGGTATTTTTTTGTCCCAATCAGGCTGCACAGAGCACTGAAAAATCAAAACGAACCGCAGGTAGTCCTGCAAGGACAACCAAAGTGCGCCTACGAGGCCAACGCGAAACCGAAGGATTCTTGTTAAACTTACTTTGTAAGGACGAAAGTCCGGATGTCCCTTGAAAACTGAATACTTATTCTTCAGGTACATTCCTGTTTGGTCGAGCCTTCGACTGCACGCCATGAAGCCCATCGGGGCGATAGCGATTTCGCAGAAGCAAATGCCGGATTGCAACCGGCGGCGGTGCTAAAGCCAGACAGGGACAATGATACTTCCGTAATTCGCGGTCCGGCCATAAGGAAGGCGGGATGGTTAAATTCCAATGGAGCAGTGAAGCACACTGCCGCCTGTGAGAAATCCTACATCTCTGGGGTGATAAGAAAAAGTACAGAGAAACCATATTTTCAGAAAGCACTGCTGGGTGCTGTATCAGCATGATACCTGGCAGGCTTTATCCATATCAGTGTATGGAGATTGGAGACAACAGCAAATGAAAGAAAACTGGGTTTATCGGCGAGGTGATTTATATCTCGCCAATCTCGGTGTTCCGGTTGGATCAAAGCAGGGCGGTGTTCGTCCTGTTGTGGTTCTTCAGAATGATGTCGGCAATTATTATGCGCCGACGATCACGATTGCTCCGCTAACATCGAAAATTGAGAAGAAGCGAAAGCAGCCAACGCATTTCTTTCTCCGTAAAGCAAAGGGACTGGCAAAACCTTCTATGGTATTGGCAGAACAGCTCGACACCTGCGACAAGGTATGCGTGATTCGCTATCTTGGGAGGGTAAGTAAGGGGCAGATGCGTGGGATTGATGAAGCTGTGAGGATTCAGCTTGGATATTACATTCCGGAACAGGCAGAGAAAAAAAGACAGGGCAAATGCCGAAAGGATGGCGAAGAAGGCGATGAAAATCGACATCGTTGAGTATGGACGATGAATCCGCAATAATGAAAGCAACAACAGGATTGGAGGTAATGATATGGCGGCAAGAAGAATGATGCTTCCCGATTATGGTACGGTGAGTATGAAGGGAACGTAGTATTATCGAACCCGTGTAACAGATCAGCAGGGACGGCGGGTTTCCTTATATGCAAGAACGAGAGAGGAACTGTACCAGAAGGAACAGGAAGCGATCCAGCAGATTGAGAATAAGACGTATCGCCGCAGTACACCCACGGTGGAAGAGTATTGCGAGAAATGGTTGCTGATGCAGTCGGCACAGATCAGGATGACAACGCTGATTGACTATACATCGAAAGTGAAGAACTACATCATCAAGCCCTTGGGCGATATGCATATGGGAGATGTAACAGCGGATGACATTCGCCTGGCACTGTTGGCGGCATCGAAAAAGTCGGCATCTGTGTACAAATCGGTGAACGTTATCTATAAGTGTATTTTCACGGCAGCAATGGAGAGCAAGATTATTGATGAGAATCCGACCATCTATCTGAAGAAGAATGTGGGCGGGATTCCCCAGAAGGACCGCCTCCCGCTTACGGATGAGCAGGTGGATAAGCTGCTGGATGCCATTTACGGTTTGCCGCCGTATGTGTTTGTGATGCTGGGGCTGTACGCAGGATTGCGGAGAGAAGAAATCCTCGGACTTCAATAGGATTCGGTGTATCTGGATTGCGAGGCTCCGTACCTTACCGTTCGGAGAGCCTGGCATACGGAGCATAATCGTCCGGTGATTCTGACAGAGCTGAAAACAAAGGCAGCGCATCGGAATGTCCCTCTGCCGGACAATCTTCTGGAATGCCTGAAAGAGGCGAAGAAGACATCAACATCAGATTATGTGGTTGCAAACCGGGATGGAGACCCTTTGTCCTACACGCAGTTCAAGAGATTATGGCAGTATATCGTAACCCGCACCACCAAGGAACGCTGCTATTACCGCTATGAAGATGGCAAGAGGGTAAAGCATACGGTGAAGCCGGTTCTGGGGCAAAAAGGCAGCACACAATGGAAATGTGGTTTACAGTCTGGACTTTGAGGTGACTCCGCATCAGCTACGGCACACCTACATTACGAATCTGATTCATGCTTCGGTTGATCCGAAGACAGTTCAGTATCTTGCCGGCCATGAAAGCAGCAAGATCACCATGGATATTTACGCCAAGGTGAAATATAATCGCCCAGAGCAGCTCGCAGGAGTGCTGGAAGATGCATTTAATATCAGGTATCCTGTTACATAGAGCCTTGGCTCATTCTTTGAAAACGAGAATGGGTCGAGGCTCTATTGTTTTCGCCCGAAATCCGGCGAGATAAATTTGAAAGGGAAAATAAAATGGAATCCAATAGGAACGATGCGATCATGCAGATCTGCAATTTGAATGTATCTTATGATGGAAAAACGGTTCTCCATGATGTGTCTATGAATATCCGCAGAAATCGGATCACAGCGATTCTTGGACCTTCCGGCTGCGGAAAAACCACATTTTTGAAGACGTTAAATGGTCTTTTGGAGCAGGAGCGCGGTGTGAATGTGTCCGGCAGAATTATGTTGGAGGAGGCGGATATCCACAGTCTATCCATGGAAGAGTTGAGAAAAAATGTGGGACTGGTGTTTCAGACACCGGCACCGCTTCCGTTTCCTATTTATAAAAACCTGACCTATGCGCCGGTTTACTATGGAATCCGGGATAAAAGAAGCTGGAAAAGATTGTAGAAGAGACACTAAAGCTGACTGGTCTCTACGAAGAAGTGGCCAGAGAATTGCATAAGAGTGCATTAAAGCTTTCAGGCGGTCAGAAGCAGCGTCTGTGCATTGCCAGGGCGCTGACGGTGGAACCGAAGGTACTGCTCTTAGATGAACCTTGTTCGGCTCTGGACGTGAAGGCTTCTGCCAAAATAGAAGAGCTGCTTAAGAACCTGAAGGAGCGTTATACCATTGTGATTGTTGCCCACAACCTGGCGCAGGCAAAGCGCATTGCGGACGATGTGGCCTTTTTCCAGAATGGACGGCTGGTAGAAACAAAGGATGCAGAAACATTCTGGGAAAAGCCGGAGTGCGAAGAGACGAAAGAGTTTTTAAAGGGATGAGTTTAATCCGTTCTGTTCAGTTCTTCGTATGGATGGAAACCAGATGGCCGGTGTGAATACGGAAATACCGGTCATTTGCTTGTCTGTCGTGTTTTCCACAATATGGGGAAGGTTGGATCGAATCAGCGTCGAATCCCCTTCCATCAGGTGAATTCTCTCGGTTCCGATGATAACATCCAGTTCTCCGGACTGGACCATGATGATCTCCTCACTGGGGTGAATCACAGGGCGTTCGCCATCCTTAGCATGTGCTTCCAGTTCAAAACCGATAATCAGAGACTGGGGAACAAATTCTGCCGATGGCATCGGCGTCAGCAGATGGTAACGGATATTGGAATGGGGCTGTGATAAAGTGATGACCTGATTTTTTCTGGTAGTCAGTGTGTTGTTAGCTTCGGCTTCTCCCATAAAAAGATAGGTGGGAACATCCAGAGCAGCGCTGATTTTGCGAAGCGTTGACAGGGATGGGTCCGTCAGATTGCGCTCTATCTGGGATATATAGCCAAATGGAAAGTCCTGTCTGTTCAGCCAGGGCTTTTAGTGTAAAGCCTCTTGATTTTCTTATGTTGCGTACCTGCTCACCGAGCATATTGTAATCCCCCTGTTCGATATACTTTATTCTATGATCTTCAGCGGAATCCGCTGTCTGTATTAGTATACCATTGTTTTTGTAAATAAACCAGATTTTGATTTGTTTTATATATATAAAAATATTAAAGTTTACTATTCTCCTATTTACCTTATTATCTGTTTCTGCTTCGGCTTATTTTCACAGATTTATGGAATGTTTTTTATGTAAAATCCCTAATTTTGTATTTTGAACGGGAAAAGGTTGACTGTATATTTTAGTGAGAGTAAAATTATACTGATTTTAAAATAATTTCACAGTATGGAGGTCTATTATGAAAATTACTGATGTAAAAGTAGAAGTGATTCACATTCCGATGAAGAAGCCGTTCCGTATTGCATTTGCCGTACAGGATCATTCTGTGAATGTTCTGGTAAAAGTTATGACAGATGAGGGACTCTATGGAATCGGAGAGGCAGCTCCGTTTGAACCGGTTACCGGAGAGAACAGTGCAACCGTTCTGGAAGTTCTTAAATTGTTTAAACAGGGTTTGATCGGTATGGATCCGATGAATATTGAGGGAATTCATCTGATGATGGATCGTCTGATTTCCGGCAATACCTCAGCAAAGGCTGCAATCGATATTGCGCTGTATGATCTGAAGGGCAAGGTTATGAACCAGCCGCTGTACAAGGTACTGGGCGGATACCGTGACCAGATCGTAACCGATATGACAATTGGCATTGATAAGCCGGAACTGATGGCACAGGAGGCAAAAGAGCGTGTTGAGCGTGATGGATTCCGTATCCTGAAGGTGAAAGCTGGAATTAATCCGGCGGATGATATTCGTGCACTTACTCTGATTCGTGAAGCAGTTGGACCGGATATCCGCCTGCGTGTGGATGCAAACCAGGGATATACCGTAAATGATGCGGTAAGAGTTCTGAAAGAATTTGAAAAAATCGGTGTTGACGCAGTAGAGCAGTGTCTGCCATGGTGGGATATGAACGGTTCCAAGATCCTTCGCCAGAAGGTTGATATGCAAATTATGCTGGATGAGTCTATCCATTCTCCGGTTGATGCAGCAAAAGCCTGCAAGATGGATGCAGCTGATATTCTCAACATCAAACTGATGAAGTGCGGCGGTCTGTATCCGGCAGAGAAGATCAATGCAATTGCAGAAGCAAATCATGTAAATTGTATGGTTGGCTGTATGCTGGAGACGAAGGTTGCGATTGCAGCAGGTGTCAGCCTGGTTGCAGCTAAGAGCAATATCACAGAGGCAGATTGCGACAGCTTCATGTATGCAGTAGATCCGGAGATGGGAATGCCGGGTGGCTTCACCATTGAGGGTGGCGTATATACACTGTCTCAGAAACCGGGTCTTGGTCTGGATCTGGATTTCTAATTCGGATAATAAATGCTCCGCGGGGATGCGCTGACCGAAGTCATGCGCCAGGCCTCGCGGAGGTTCTCACTAGAAAGGATTACTTAATTATATATGGAAAGCACAACATTATTTTCATCAGAAAGCGCATTGCTTCTGGTTATATTTCTTATGGTAGCTGTCGGCTTTTGGCTTCAGCGCTTTAAAGTGTTCAAGGTACTTGGACCGGCTTTAACGGTTATTGTTACCGGTATTATTCTTTCAAACTTGAAAATTGTACCGGTGTCCAGCCCTACCTATGATGCCATCAGCAGCTACTGCGTACCGCTGTCTGTTTCCATCTGTCTGCTGAGCCTGGATCTGCGTCAGATGAAAAAATTGTTAAACAGAAACTCGATTATTGCGCTGGTATCAGCAGCGGTAAGTGTCTGCCTGATGGCATTCGTGTTTGGTGTTTTATTCGCATCCAAGATTGATGAGGGATGGAAGATTGCCGGAATGTTTGTCGGAACCTATACAGGCGGAAGTTCCAACCTGACAGCAATCGCAGTCGGACTGGATGCGTCAAAGGGAACCATCGCAGCTGCCAATGCAGCAGACTATGTAATTGGTATTCCGAGTCTGATTCTTATGTTTGCGGCACCGGCTATCTACAAGAACTCTAAGCTGCTGAGAAAGCTGTGGCCTTATGAGATGACAGAGGCAGAGCTGCAGGGCGATGGAGATCATGAAGAACTGATGGCATCTAAAGAGTGGTCCATTCAGGAGATCGCATGGCTGCTGGCAATCGGTTTTGGTACTGTATGGGCAGCTACGACCATTGCAGGCTTGGTATTTGGACCGGGCTTCCGCAGTGCGGGACGTATTATTCTGATTACGACTTTCTCAATTATCATTGCACAGATTCCGGCAGTACGTGAACTGCGCGGCAACTTTGACCTGGGACTTTTTGTGGCGCTGTTATTCCTGACCACCATTGGATTTGCAGTTGATCTGAAACAGTTCTTTGGCTCTACATTCTATATTTCCTTATTCTGCTTCTGCGTTATCGTCAGCTGCATTGTACTGCATCTGCTTGTAACGAGACTGCTGAAGGTAAAATTCGAGTATGTTCTTCTTTCTGCTGTGGCATGTATTTCTGACGGCCCGACAGCTGCTCTGATTGCATCAAGTGCGCAGTGGAAAACTATGATTACAACCGGTCTTCTGATGGGTGTTCTGGCCGGAGCGATGGGCAACTATCTTGGTATTGCAGTTGCTTATGCTATCCGCGGCATCATCGGGGCATAACAGGAAAATCACGTTGCTGTTCACACATGTGTGCATAGCAGCGAGTAGGGAGATGAATCGTTATGAAACTATATCATTTGTATGTATCGGGAATTCTTTATGCGGAACTTGATTTTTTTGATACGCAGCCGATTTCCATCCAAAAACTGGATATCGAATCGGCTAAGCTGCTTCCGTGGGAGACTTTGTCGGAAGAGGACAATGCCTTTTATAAATCATTTACCAAAATTGACTTATTGAAGCTGTCACATCAGCTTCATAGCTATGAACAGAAACTTGCGGGAGACGGGGAAGTCATCGTAGAGCTGCCGGAAGGCGCAGAGCGCTATACAAGCAGTAAGGATTCCTGGTATCTGCAGCGTGATATCAAATTCCCGAATAACAAGCTGGTAGAGAATGGCGAGCTGCTTGCAGTGTGCTGTCCGGCAAGGGAAATGGTTACGGTGCTGGTACGGGACGGCGAGGAGGACAGAACGGTTCTTAAAATGTGGAAAAACACCTGGCCAGATGAGAAAATTTATGGAGTTAATCATCTTGGAAGCTTCCCGGTTCCTATGCGGGACGGCATTCATCTGTCAACGGATGTTTATGTACCGGCTGGGCTGAACGAGAAGGTGCCGGCGGTACTGATTCGTACACCATATGGAAAAGAAGATGGCTGTCAGGTTTACTATCGGTACGTACAGCGCGGCTATGCAGTCGTAGTTCAGGATGTCCGGGGCCGTAACCTCAGCGAAGGCGAATGGATTCCGAACCACTCTGAGGTAGAGGATGGCGATGACACTCTGAACTGGATTGCAGAGCAGTCCTGGTCTTCAGGAAGTGTCGGCATGGTAGGCGGTTCCTATCTGGGATATGTACAGTGGGCAGCAGCAGCTAGCGGAAATCCTCACCTGAAGGCCTTGATCAGCGTCGTATGTGCAGGAAGTGCATTTGTGGATCTGCCGAGAAGAGGCGGCTGCTTTACTTCCGGAATGCTTGCCTGGGGATTCGCTGTTTCTCAGGAAAAAATTCCATCCGGAACTGATGGAGCGGGATGACTGGGAAGAAGTATTGAACATCCGCCCGTTAGATCAGCTTGCAGAAAAAGCACTGGGATATCATGTTCCGTTCCTGGATAAATGGCTGGAAAATTCAGATTATGATGAATTCTGGCATCGTTCCAACTGGAAGGAGCGCTCTGTGCATGCGCAGATCCCGGCTCTCATCCAGTCCGGCTGGTTTGATGATAATGGAATGGGAACGACAGAGGCTCTGGAGCTTGTGCATGATTTCCCGGAAGGCATGAGAAAAGTAATTCTAGGTCCGTGGCAGCATAGCGGAAACAGCAAATACGATATGCATGGAGTGTCATTTGGTGACGAGGCTCTGCGCTTTGACTTAGATTTTATCTATTTCCAGTGGTTTGAGCATCATCTGAAGGGCGTAGACAACGGAATTGATAAAACAGCTCCAGTTGAGTATTATACCGTCGGACAGGAAACATGGAAGACAGCTTCCAACTGGCCAATTCCGGAGACCCAGGAAACAGAGATTTACCTGGACAGCTGCGGTCATGCCAACACATCCTCCGGTGATGGAGTTCTTTCCTTTAAACTGCCGGAGAAGGAGAGCCAGGACAGCTATGATTATGATCCTCAGAATCCGTCAACTCATATTATCGATATGTCTGAAAATGAAATTGAGGTTCCGGAGGACTATACAGAGGAGGAGAAACGTCAGGATATGCTGTGTTACTCCACGGATCCGCTGGAGAAGGACGTGGTAATCACAGGCGATATAACCGTGTCTCTTTACATCGCTTCCGATGCACCGGATACGGATTTCATGGTTCGATTAACGGATGTAGATGAAAATGGCCGTTCTATCAAACTGGCAGATGGTATCTTATCTGCGAAGTATCGCAATGGATTTGACCATGCAGACTTCTTAAATCCGGGCGAGGTAGTTCCGCTGACAATCCTCACGACGAAGATTTCCAACTGCTTTAAGAAGGGACATCGAATTCGCGTGACGATTACCTCCAGTGCGAAGAACTTTGTATTCCCGAACAGCAATACAAAAGACGGTTTCAACAGCCAGACAACGGTTGTTGCACATAATACAATCTTCCATGGCGGACAGTATCCGTCCAAGATTACGGTTCGTATGGAGCAGTAAGGCATTTTCGAATTTTGAAAACAGGGTGTCGGTATTTCAAATGTCGGCATCCTGTTTATTTGCAAAAATATTGTGTGGAATGAACCACATGATACGCTGGCTGTTTTTGTTTTAGATGACTTCGAAAACAGGTTAGAGCGCAGCAACAATCACGTGCCTCATTGGGAAACCAACGGGGTATTTTTTTGCTCTGAATCAGACGATACAGAACACGGAAGAAGTTAGAACTTGCAGAGGCTTTTGAAGAGAATATTGCTTTTTCCTTCCCAAGTGTTATAATCGGTATATACCGAAAACGAAAGGAGAAAAGCGTCCATGCCAAGACCGCCACGGTGCCGTCGGATTTGTGACGCACCACAAGTTGATACCTTCTGCCCCAACGGGTGCGAGAATACCGAGCCGATCCTGCTGACGCTGGACGAATACGAGGTCATTCGGCTGGTTGACTTGGAGCAGCAAACCCACGAACAGTGCGCCGCGCAAATGGACATTTCACGCTCTACCGTGCAGGAGATTTACGAAGGTGCACGGCGCAAGATCGCAGCGTGTCTTGTCCACGGGAAACCGCTGCACATCACCGGGGGAAACTACCGCATCTGCGGAGGACAGGAGGCAGCCCACTGCGGCCGCTGCTGCCGGATGCAGAGAGCCAACACAGAAAAATCCAACAAAAAATGCAAAGGAGATTCCATTATGAAAATTGCAGTTACCTATGAAAACGGTCAAATTTTTCAGCATTTCGGCCACACCGAACAGTTCAAGCTTTATGAAGCTGCAGACGGCAAAGTTATCCATGCGGAAGTCGTTGACACCAACGGCAGCGGTCACGGCGCACTGGCAGGTTTTCTGATGCAGAACGGCGTGGACACTTTGATCTGCGGAGGCATCGGCGGCGGTGCGCAGGCAGCTCTGGCCGAAGCGGGGATCAAGCTCTATGGCGGTGTCAGCGGGGAGGCTGATGCGGCAGTAAACGCATTGCTCAGCGGAAATCTTGGCTACAATCCCACTGTTCACTGTGACCACCATGACCATGCGCACGGCGAGGCCGGCCACACCTGCGGTGACCACGGCTGCGGTAAGCATAGCTGCCATTGATATGGAGCGCGCACTGACACAACTTCCGTTCTGGTCATCCTTGGCCGAACACGAAATGGAGACGCTGCGCCGAAGTGCCTTTGTCCGCCATTATGAAAAAGGTGCGTTCGTACACAGCAGCGACAACGAATGTCTTGGAATGCTGTTTATTCTTTCCGGCGAGATCCGCACCTCTCTTCTCTCCGAGGAGGGGCGGGAGGTAACACTGTTCCGCCTGTATCCGGGCGAACTATGCGTGCTTTCCGCCTCCTGCGTGATCAGTCAGATCACCTTTGATACGCAAATGACCGCAGGAATGGATACGGAGGTTCTGATTATCCCTGCAAATGTCATTGCTGCGCTCAAGGAGAAAAATCTATATGTCCGCTGCTTCCTCTATGAGCTGGCAACGAAACGGTTTTCTGATGTGATGTGGGCGATGCAGCAGATCATGTTCAAGGGATTGGATCGGCGGCTGGCAGAATTTCTCCTTGCCGAAGCGGAGCGTACCGGCTCCGACACGATACGCATGACCCATGAGCAGATCGCCCAGCACATCAGCTCGGCACGGGAGGCAGTGGCACGGATGCTCAAAAACTTCTCGGAGGACGGACTGGTGGAGCTGAAGCGTGGTGCAATCACGCTGCGGGATAAGAACAGACTGAATCGTCTAAAATAAAAAGGAATGTGACTTCGTCACAGAAGAAAATCATAGATTTGCTACAATAAAAGCAAAAAAAGGGAAGGAGTATCCACCATGAAAGAAACGAAATACGCAGGAACTCAAACCGAAAAAAAACCTGATGGCTGCCTTTGCCGGTGAGTCCGAGGCACGCAACAAGTACACCTATTTTGCATCCAAGGCCAAGAAGGAAGGCTTTGAGCAAATCGCGGCACTGTTCCTCAAAACCGCTGACAATGAGAAGGAACACGCCAAGCTGTGGTTCAAAGAACTGAATGGCATTGGCGACACCGCCGAAAACCTTCTCTCCGCCGCTGAGGGTGAGAACTACGAGTGGACGGATATGTACGACGGCTTTGCCAAAACCGCCGATGAAGAAGGCTTTCATGAGCTGGCGCAGCGCTTCCGTCTGGTCGCTGCCATCGAAAAGCACCACGAGGAGCGTTACCGCGCCCTGCTGCACAATGTGGAGATGGCGCAGGTCTTCGCCAAGAGCGAGGTCAAGGTGTGGGAGTGCCGCAACTGCGGTCATATCGTGATCGGTGAGAAGGCGCCCGAGATCTGCCCTGCCTGTAACCATCCCCAGAGCTACTTTGAAATTCACGCGGAAAACTATTAAAAAAAGGAGAATCATCTTGGAGCAGAAGTTTTATATTTGCAAGCATTGCGGTAACATCATTGCCAAGGTCAAGGACACGGCGTTCCCGTCATCTGCTGCGGTGAGCCGATGAGGTAGAAGCGGTCTACGCCTATTGCAACCTCCACAGTCTGTGGAAAGCGTGATTCATCTTTCAAAAATCCGGTGCTCAAAAAAGCACCGGATTTTTTTGTCAATGTGACCTCGTCACAGAAAAATGCTTTGTCCTGCGGTATGATAAAGCCACAATCAAGAAACAAGGAAGAGGTGGCGAACATGAAAATCAAGCTCAATCCCGATCAGGAGATTGTCAATACCATCAGAGAAGGACTCAAGCGCACCCGGCGGATACTGTCCCTGCCGCAGAGAGCGCACAGAGGCGACCAAATGCAAGCCAACGCCGCGCTGGATGTCCTCCAGGTGGTTCCGCTACGGATTTTTGCTCTTTTTCCTGACGATGTTCGGCAACATGGTGTTCCAGACCTATCTGGTCGCTGCGGATGCCGCGTCCCTGCGGGAGGCCATTAAGCTGTTCTGGACTTTCCGTGTGCCGTGGGGTTGGACTTATACAGCCGGTACAGTCGCTGATTGGGCGGCGCAGTTCAGCTTTGGCTTTTTATAGCCTCATGCTGACCTTTCTGCTGCTGGATCTGATCGTTATGGTGCTCTACAAGCCCCGCACATGGTGTGCATTTTGCCCGATGGGAACCATGACGCAGGGTATTTGCAAGCTGAAAAACAAAGAATAATTACGGATAACAGAAAGGAGCCTTTCTCATGGCTGAAGTGAAAATTACTGTTGCGAATTTTGAAAATGAGGTACTGCATTCCGACAAGCCCGTTTTGCTGGATTTCTACGCGGACTGGTGCGGACCGTGCAAAATGCTTTCTCCCATACTGCATGAGCTTGCTGAAGAAAAAAGCGGTACGCTCAAGGTGGGCAAGATCGATGTGGGCGAGCAGATGGAGCTGGCAATGCGTTTTCAGGTATCCAGCATCCCGATGCTGGTCGTATTCAAGGACGGGAAAGCCGTGACCAAATCCGTAGGCTACCGGACTAAGTCGGAGATTGCCGCAATGGTGGAGGGCGCAAGATGAAAGTTGTGATCGTAGGCGGTGTGGCGGGCGGTGCTTCTGCCGCTGCCCGCATCCGTCGTTTGGATGAACACGCGCAGATCATCATGATCGAGCGCAGCGGCTATGTGTCCTATGCTAACTGTGGTCTGCCGTATTATGTAGGTGGTGTGATCAAAGAGCAAGCAGAACTGACGCTGCAAACTCCGGAGAGCTTTTGGGAACGCTTTCGCATTGATGTACGAGTACGGCAGGAAGCAATTGCGATCAATCCCACAGAGAAAACCGTCACCGTCCGTGCACTGGACAGCGGGAAGATCTATACGGAAACCTATGATAAACTGCTCCTCGCACCCGGCGCAAAGCCGACGGTTCCTGCGCTTTCCGGCGTCAGCAGCGAGCGTGTTTTCACGCTGCGCACCGTGGAGGACACCCTTCGTATCCGGCGTTTTGTAGAGGAGAAAAAGCCGAAAACCGCTGTTTTGGCTGGCGGCGGCTTTATCGGACTGGAAATGGCGGAAAACCTTGCAGAAATGGGCGTTTCCGTCACCATTGTTCAGCGTCCGAAGCAGCTATTAGCGCCGCTGGATACGGATATGGCGAGCTTTGTCCATGCGGAAATGCGCAGACACGGCGTGACTCTGCGGTTGGGTGAAACCGTCACCGGATTCCGACAGGACGGAGATTCCGTGCTGACACTGTTGGAAGAAAGTGAGCCACTGCATTCGGATATGGTGCTGCTGGCCATCGGTGTTACCCCGGATACGCATTTGGCAAAAGAATCCGGACTCAGACTTGGTATTCGTGGCAGCATAGCAGTCAACGAGCGAATGGAAACCTCTATGCCGGGCATCTACGCTGTGGGCGATGCCGTAGAGGTCACCCATTTCGTGACCGGACAGAAAGCGTTGATCTCGCTGGCGGGGCCCGCCAACAAGCAGGGACGCATTGCCGCTGACAATATCTGCGGCGGAAACAGCCGCTTTCACGGCTCTCAGGGCTCGTCTGTTCTGAAGCTGTTTGACTTGACAGCGGCCTCTACGGGGATCAATGAGAAGGCAGCGCAGGCAGCGGGGATCGCTTACGACAAAGTCGTATTGTTCCCGGCATCCCACGCTACCTATTATCCTGGCGCACAGTCTATGACAATGAAGGTACTGTATGAAAAAGAAAGCCTGCGGCTGCTCGGTGCGCAGATCGTTGGCGGCGACGGTGTGGACAAGCGCATTGATGTACTGGCAACGGCCATTCGCGCCAAAATGACAGCTCTTAGCCTGACGGAGCTTGACCTTTCCTATGCGCCGCCCTATTCCTCTGCCAAGGATCCGGTAAATATGGCAGGCTTTATGATCGAGGATTTGGAGAGCGGGAAGGTGCGGCAGTTCCATTGGAATGATGTTGAGGGTTTGCCTTGCGATGGCAGTGCGACGCTGCTGGACGTCCGTACGGAAGGCGAATATCGGCGTGGGCACTTGAATGGATTCCGCAATATTCCACTGGACGATCTGCGTGAGCACTTGGACGAGTTAGAGCGGGACAAGCCTGTCTATGTGAATTGCCAGACAGGGCTTCGCAGTTATCTGGCCTGCCGGCTTTTGACGCAGTATGGTTTCACCTGTGCCCATCTCTCTGGCGGATACAGCTTTTATCAGGTCGTGACACAAGAGCGGCAGACAGCGCAGAGTGCCTATCCATGCGGAATGGAGAAGCTATGAGTGAAAATTTTGTTCCAGATGGATTGACAAGTCCTACTGAACGATATATAATTCAGATTATGTATAACGCGGATTATATATGGAGGTGCAAATATGCCCGCAAAAGCGAAAGTCACAAAAGAAATGATCATTGAGGCGGCCTTTGCGGTTGCCCGTGAAACGGGCGCGGAAACCATCAGTGCAAGGACCGTATCGGAACGGCTGCACTGCTCCACGCAGCCCGTCATGTATCATTTCGCAACGATTGAAGAACTGAAAAAGACGGTCTATACGAAGGCAGACCTCTATCATTCGGAATTTCTGATGAATATGAAAAAAATGCCAAAAGGTGCTGCGCTTGGAATCGGAATGAATTATATCCGCTTTGCGATCGAAGAACCCCACTTATTCCGTTTCCTTTTTCAGTCAGATTATTTCAGCGGAAAGACCCTGCTTGAACTGATCGATGCCGAGGAGCTTATCCCTGTTCTTTCGGCGATGCAGAGAGCTTTAGAAATCAGTATGGAACAGACGAAAAAAGTTTTTCTGACGGTTTTTCTGTTTGCGCACGGGTATGCAAGCATCATCGCCAACAATTCACTGAAATATGACGAGGAACTTATCAATTCTCAGTTAGAACAGGCATATAGAGGCGCGATATTGGCAGCGAGGGAGAACGTGACATGAAAATGTTATATAGGAAAGGTAAAAGGCATTTTTAATTCATGACAATAGAATGCTCGCAGAGCGTGCATTCTATTGTTTTGAGAAGTGGTATTAGAGGACTTTCCGCTATTCTGTCCAAAGTGCAAATACACCTGCGTGATTTGTTTCAGAGACGGAAAAATTGAAGAAATCAAAATGCCAGACGCTTAGACGCAGTGCAGACCGAGAACGGGTTTGCACTGCGTCTTTTTATCACATCAATTGAGGAAAGAGGAACTGCAAATGAAGAAACCCAATGAAAATGATATTCTGGAAACTGCATTGTCCATCGCCGAAAAAGGGTACCCGGAAGCTTACCAATTTTTGCTGAATGCCTACGAGGAAAGCACAAGCAGCTTTGGGCCGCAAACATTCTATTTCCTCGCCTGTTTGGCTGGCGGCGCCAATATGCCGGATTTGGCTTTGGCGTGGCTGAGAAAGGCGATTCAAGAGAATAACTGGTGGTATCGCCCGGAAGTGTTGGAGGATGACGACCTTGCGGCGCTTAAAAGCGATGCAGAATTTCTTTTGCTGAAAGCAATTTCGGACGACCGCTATGCAGCTGCCCTTTCCAAGGCTAAGGCGATTTTTTCATGGAAGAAGAAAAGGGCGGACAACCTGTTTCTGGCCATTCATGGGAACGCACAAAACGGCGACATTGCCCGGGCAGATTGGGAACCGATCGTGGGAACAAGTGGTTTGTGGCAGTTGGAAACCGTCCAGAGTGCCGAACCGGACGGCTATGGAACCTATCGTTGGAGCTATGACAGCACTTCCTATCTGCCGGTGGCGAATTCCCTGGAAAGGGTAAAAAACCAGGGCTATCAAAACATTGCCTGCGGCGGCTTCTCTGCCGGATGCGACATGCTTTTGCGTGCGGTCACGTTTTCATCTGCACGCTGCGATCTGTTGATCCTGCAAAGTCCCTGGATCCCCATCTTGCAGGAACAGGCGGAAGATGTGGTTGTGCCATTTTCCAAAAGAACATGGAGCTTCGGATTTTCTGCGGCGCAGAGGATGCGGACTGTCTTCCGATGGCAAAGCATCTATATGCTGCGGCAAAGCAAGCGGGTTGCAATGTGACACTGACGGTTCAGAAGAACACCCGGCATCAGTTTCCTGCGCAGCACGGGAGGAAACGACATGAAAAAGCTATATGAGAAAAACGAGCTGACCTTTGCGATTGTATGGATCGTGGTTTATTGCGTTTTGCAATCGCAGTCGGTTTCCTGCTGGTCACGATCTTTTATCGCGGCGGCAGCCTGCTCCCCTGCATCATCGTTCATTCCGCCATCAACACGCTTGGCACTTTTGCGAATGATGCGAACCTTACCACGGAAATTCAAGTGCGAGTTTGCAGACACGGATCAAAGGTCACTGCCCTGTGTCCAGACGCAGGCGCTAACGCTGCTTCATGCGCATACGAAAGAAATGGAAGAAAAATATGGAGGTCAACGGAATGAATAACCAAGCCAGTATTACCGCCCTGATGAGTTCCTTTGGACGGGCGTTTCACGCAGAAAATGAAGAGCATCCGGTTTTCACGGATCATCTTGCCAAAAAACTGATGACTGAGGAAGAATATGCCGCCGTTCAGGGTTATATCCTCGACGGAGCGCAGTTCTTTGAACCGGAGATTGACCCTGCGAAGCAGAAGCCGAAGGAGCTGCTGCGCCGACTTGTGAATGTCCATATTGCGCCGTCGCCGCTCTGCCGCGCGGCCTACACAGAAAAAGCTTTGAAAACCGCCGTCCTGACCGGAACAAAACAATATGTCATCCTTGGCGCAGCGAGTGCTGGAAAATGATAAAGGAGCGGTGGTATATCGCTTTGCTGCGGGGCATCAACATCAGCGGCAAAAACAAAGTGCCGATGGCAAACCTAAAGAAATCCTTTGAAGCCCTCGGCTGGAGCCATCTTCCTGTGAACGCACGGTTTACCGGCTTCTGTGTCGGGATGATGGGAGACGTTATCTTCCTGCTGTCCGTTCTGTGCATAAAGGATAGCTGTCGGGCGAGTATTCCCGACAAGGATAAAACGGAGCTGGTTACGATCGGTATTTACCGTTTCAGCCGCACCCCGGCGTTTCTTTGCTTTGACCTCATGTATGTCGGTGCCCTGCTGCTGTATGGAAACCTGCTGACGCTCCCCATTCTGGATGAAATCGACACAAGCGTTACGGTCGGAACATCCGGTTCTTCGTTGTTGGCTGTGCAGGCGGCGGTCAAGCTGCTGGACAGCGCCGGGTGTGAAGATGTGGAGATTACTTGGGGCAGCGATCCGGTAGAACCGGTCGAGGCCATCATGCAGACCGCCGGACTTCGTAAATAATGCACGGGAATATCCAGAAGAAAGGAAGTCTTGAAATTGAATAACAGCTTGTTTGTCAGAGAAAGTACCGTTGATCAGGGAAATTTTTAGAAGAAAAAATGAGACAAGACAGCACGATATGGTATTATATCTGATAGAGGAAATGCAAAACAAAGAATTGGTGATTGTATAGATATGGGAAGGAAGATCCAGATGAAAAAAGAACCTATCAGATTTACGGCAGCCGGAGATATTCTGATCACAAAAAAAATCCCAAGGGAAAATGACGGAATAGCAGAAATCAGCCGGTATATCAAACGTGGTGATATCAGAATGGCAAATTTAGAGACCACAGTCACAGATGGGACCTGCTTTGCTTCTGCATTTTCAGGAGGAACGTGGCTGACTGTGGATAAATCCTGTCTTTTGGATATCAAAAGATATGGATTTAATATGCTGGGATTAGCAAACAATCACAGTATGGATTATTCTTATGAAGGTCTGAATATGACCATTGACAATGTAAATAAAGCAGGATTTTTTTATGCGGGGAGTGGAAAAAATTTATATGAGGCAGCAAGACCTGCAATGATAGAGACAAAAAATGGAAGAGTTGGGGTAATCGATATCTGTTCAACATTTGAAAATGCTGCGAGAGCAGGGAGCCAGACCCCAAGAATCCCGGGACGACCGGGATTAAATGCGTTGCGGACTCATAATCTTTACAAGATCACAAAAGAACATGCGGCATATCTGGAAGAAATCAATAAAAATACAGGACTTAACAGTTTGAGAGAAAAACATCGTGCGCAGGGGTTTATACCGTCGCTTGCAGAGAACCGGATGGAATTTGGAACGATGGAATTTACTATTGTGGATAGCAATGAGCAGGAAGGACGATGGAGTTATTCTGATAAACGGGATGTGGAAAGAACATTAAATGGAATAAAAGAGGCATTGTATACCTGTGAGGCGGTGGTTATCATGATACATTCGCATGAGATAAAAGCCGATCAGGAATATGAAGCAGATTATTTTATGGAGGAATTTGCACATGCCTGTATTGATGCCGGTGCCTGTGCCGTGGTCGGAAGTGGAACACATCAGATGAAAGGAATTGAGTTTTATAAGGACTGTCCTATTTTTTACTGTCTTGGTAATTTTATATTTGAAAATGAGTTTGTGCGGGATCTTCCTGCTGATTATATGGAAAAATACGGGTTGCCGGAATCTGCATCCGGGGCAGAAGGAATTGAACAAAAAGAAGTGCTAAGGCAAAGAAAAACTCTGTATACGATACCGGAAGTTTATCAGACGGTTATTCCGTATTTTGAGATTATAGACGGAAAATGTGTAAAAACAGAACTTTTGCCGGTAAGCCCTTGGATTTTATAAGGAAAGATACAAAAAGAATTTGCCGTATGTGGCAGATGAGATAGAAGCACTTGCAATATTAGAATATTTAAACCGGGCATGCAGACCATATGGGGTGGAATGGTGTTATAGTGGTGGTATAATGATACGGAGTAAATAGAGAAAGAAGGTAGATGTATTGGAGAGTATACAGCAGTATATCAAAGAACAGAAAACTTTATTAGAACAGACATTAAGGGAAATGGCACTGATAAAAGCACCGACGGGACATGAGAAAAAGAGAGCAGAATATTGCGTGGAATGGCTTCAGGCGCAGGGAATAGAAGAAGTACTGTCAGACGAATGCACAAATGTGATCGTGCCATGGAATATCCAATCTGGAAAGAATAACTGTATGTTTATGGCTCATTTAGATACCGTATTTTCGGAAGAAACAGAATTGATGATAAAGGAAAAAAAAAAGGGGAAGTGGTGTTGTCCGGGAATTGGAGATGATACTGCAAATGCCGCAATATTATTGCTGCTGATCAAATATGTCCATGAAAAAGTGAAAAAAAAGGTCCTGTGGTGTCTGGTTTGTATTTGATGTGGGGGAAGAAGGACTTGGAAATCTTGCAGGAAGCCGTAAACTGATGGAGTCCTATGGAAATCGTTTAAGGTGGGTAACCAGCTTTGATCTGTACACGCATCATATCTATACATCGAGTGTCGGTTCTTATCGTTATAGAATTGTAGTAAAGACGAAAGGAGGACATTCTTATCTTGATTTTGGCAATAAAAGTGCAGTTGCGGAAATGGCAGCACTGATTCATGAACTGTACGGTTATCAGCCTGTTGGCGCCGGGCATACTACATATAATGCCGGAGTCATTTCGGGAGGGACATCGGTAAATACGATTGCGCAGGAGTGCAGTATGCTGTATGAAGCACGTTCGGATGAGGCAGAAGCCCTGGTGGAATGCGAGAACTATTTGTATGAAACATTAAAAAAACGTAAGACAGATGATGTTCAGATTGAATGTAAAAAGATAGGAGAACGTCCCTGCATGGGAGTGGTCGATACAGAAAAAATTATGCGGATAGCACAAAAGTGCAGCGATCTGATAGAAAAAGTTACCGGAAAACGACCTGCATTTGGGCAGGCGTCCACGGATTGTAATATACCGCTAGCTATGGGAATTCCGTCTCTGTGTATTGGACTCATAGAAGGAGCGGGTGCGCATACATTAGAAGAATGGATTAACCCGGAATCTTTAACAAAAGGATTTCAAATTGCAGTAGGCGTGTTTGAAACAGTTACAGAAGAGCATTGACGGTGCAGATAGGAGCAGTACAAATGAAGGATGAAATTTTTTTCAGAGATAAGTTAGAGGATGAATGGGAAGCAAACGAGGTGTATGCTATTTTATCAGAGTGTGATAAGGATTTTGAACCGCCGTTATCGGAGCGGGGAAGCACTGTTCAAAAGACATGGGAGAAAAAATCTGGTGACGGTGTCAGAAAATTACTTTAATGAGGTGGCAAAACAGCATACACTTTTATTAAAAAGAGAGAAGAAAATCATTGCTTTTCTGTCATTTCGTTCGATGGAAGAATGTGAGGCTTTAAAAGATTACAGGGATATCTGTTATTTTACCACACTCTGCATCAGAAAAGAGTACAGAGGCCAGGGGCTAGCACTGGTATTATATCAGAAAGCGAAAGAATATGTGGAAGAAAGCAGCAGATATACGGTAATGGCACTTAGAACCTGGAGTACGAACAAAGCACAGCTGCACCTGATGGAAAAAATGGATTTTCACTGTGAAACACGTCTGAAAAATGACAGAGGTGAGGGAATTGATACCTTATATTTTGTGAAAGAAATTACAGGAAAGGGAATCCGTGCATATGGATATACGATAGGAAATGGCAAGTGTGGCATTCGCAATACGATCACGGATGTACCGGGAGTAAAGGTTGGGCATTACACGGTGAAGAAGGGAAAAAATCAGACTGGTGTTACAGTGATCATACCATGTGATGGTTTTGTCTATGAAAGGAAGCCACTTGCAGCGGTTTATGCATTAAATGGTTTTGGGAAGACGCAGGGAACGGTTCAGATTGAAGAACTCGGTGTATTAGAGACGCCGATCGCACTGACGAATACACTAAATGTAGGAAAGGCAGCAGATGGGCTTGTCACATTTACGGAAAAGGAATGCAGGAAGAACGGTAAAGAGTTAGTAAGCGTTAATCCAGTAGTAGGAGAGACGAATGACTCTAGAATTAATCAGATCACAGAACGGGTAATAGAGGCAGAAGATGTACTTTTCGCAATCGAGCACGCAGAAAAAAACTTTAAGCAGGGGGCAGTCGGTGCCGGAAGAGGAACAGTCTGTTTTGGATTAAAGGGTGGGATTGGTTCCGCATCAAGAATTTTAACGTTTGGCGGTAAAGAGTATACAATCGGTGTTTTGGTGCAGTCTAATTTTGGAAAAACGCAAGATCTTACCGTTGCCGGCGTACCGGTTGGCAGACAGATATGCACGAAAATACAAAATAGTGCAAAAGAGGATAAGGGTTCCATCATGGTCATTGTGGGGACTGATCTGCCGCTTGGAGAGAGACAGTTAAAGAGAGTTTTAAAAAGAGCAGCAGTTGGGTTGATACGAACTGGTTCTTTTATGGGACATGGCAGTGGGGATGTATTTATTGGGTTTACCAATGCGAATGGGATACCGGATACGAAAGAAGAGCAGTTTCATATGATGAAGTACTTCCCGGAAAATCAACTTGATAAGGTATTCCGGCTGGTGGCAGAGGCTGTGGAAGAATCTATTTTAAATTCATTGACGTGTGCAAAAGCGATGCCAGGGCGCGGTGGTGAAATCTATCATAGTTTAAGTGAATTTTTGTGATCCGTCTTTCTTCGGTGGATCCGGTGGAGGAAATCCCTGGAGGAAAATCTACACCGCAGGATAAGGCAGAAGGAAAGCTTCTGACGGAGAGTTTGGATTTACAGCCATACTGACGGTCAACATGGAATCAAAGAATTCATCATCGGAATCTGTATTCTGTTGAGTGTGTTTGGTGCAGTAATTTTCGTCAGAAAAAAGAGTGGTTCTGAGGAAGAATAAGTATCAAATTTTACGATGAAACAACAGATAGTTACAAAGAAAATGAGACAGAGTGGGAACGAATCCTGCTCTGTCTTTTTTCGAAAAAAATCAGTGAAAATCAATAGAAGTGTGGGAAATTCATTCTCGGCAAAATCAATTTCGGATTATCTGAAATCGGAGCATCATTCTATCGACAATGAAACGCTCTCGAAGAACGCGGCAAATGCTTTAGCAGATTTCTGTATTTGCTTTGTCAAGAAGTGCCATACACTTCAGATGGATTTCTCCTACTTTGAGTACGGTAGGAAGCAGAGTCTCCGCACTTTCTTCATACCCAATCTTAAATAATGCCTCGCAAAAGAAACGATTTACTTCGGCATCTTCGTAATTCAGAACACTTGCATGGTAGGCATAGGCTGCCATTCCACGAATTCCGAAAAGAATAAGAGACTTCAAAGAGCGGATATCTTCATTGGCATTCCAAAGCTGTTGCATATTGTATTCAGCTGTTTTACCGCATGGTGACGGACATTTGCTGCAGTCAGGAACCAGTCTTTCTTTTTTCAGCTCTGACTTCTCGTATCATTTTTTCGATGGCTGCATTATCAAAATTCACATTTGTAACTGTAGTAAACAATCCTTTCAGTATGACTTGTGAAGTTCTTGGGGAAATGGTTTCTGCGCCATCGACTGCTCTTGCAAGACCAACCAAGGCACCTGTCAGTTCATCCTGTAGTTTGGCAGTATCTGTCTGTTCACACTGATAACAAAACATTTTTTTTCCATGATTGTAGTCTCCTCTACTCCAGAATTTTTCCCATCAATACTGATTGTTACAACCTGCCATGGTATGAATTTTCCACTGTTCTGAAGTGCTTTTCTGGTTGCCATCTCCAGTCCGCCACAGCATGGAACTTCCATTCTTACAATCGTCACACTTTGAATATTGTTATTTTGAATAATCCCGGTCAGTTTATCACTGTAATCTACTTGATCTAATTTTGGACAACCAATTAAAGTTACCTTATTTCGAATAAAATCCTGATGAAAGCTGGCATAAGCGTATGCAGTACAATCGGCTGCAATTAAAAGTTTTGCATCGTTAAAATATGGTGCATGAATAGGAGCCAGTTTAATCTGTACCGGCCAGTTCTGAAGCTTTGATATTGAATCTGCAGTAGAAGCTGGTTTTTCGGACTCAGGCGTTTCTGTTCGCCGAATCTGCATGATTTTAGATCCAGGACAGCTGGAGTGAGAGGACATTGCCGGGTTTTTGGCAAATTGTTTTTTCTGTGCTTCTTTCACGGCTTCTTCATCATATGCAGGGGCTTCTCTTTCTTCAAAAGAAATGGCACCTGTGGGACATTTCGGAAGACAATCGCCTAGTCCGTCACAGAAATGTTCTCGCATCAATTCTGCCTTTCCGTCAATGATATCAATAGCACCTTCGTGGCAAGCGTCTGCGCAGGCACCGCAGCCGTTACATTTTTCTTTATCGATCTTGATAAGCTTTCTTAACATTTTATCCTCCGTCCATAGCATTTAATGTTTGTTTCTGCTAGAATTGTAGTATGTGAAATACAACTTGTATGTTTGATTTCCAACAAGGAGGAATGATTTTGGAAAAAAATATTTACCTATTCTAAAAAACAGTCCATTTTTTAAAGGTCTTACTGATAACGAGATATTATCCATATTGCATTGTGTAAATGCAACAGCAGTTTCTAAAGAACGGGATTCTTATATTTTCAGAGCAGGAGATTCTACCGAAGTAATGGGACTTGTGGTGTCTGGCTGTGTTCTTGTTATTCAGGAAGACCTGTGGGGACATCGGAATATTCTGTCAAAATGTCATGCCGGTGATTTTTTTGGAGAACCATATGCAGCAAGCCCGGGAGCTGTTTTAAATATCAGTGTGGTGGCAAATGAGGATTGTGAAATTATTTTCTTAAATATCCAGAGACTTCTGGTTACTTGTCCAACTGCATGTGAGCATCATCAGAAGTTGATTCGTAACCTGGTCAGTGTCCTGGCAAATAAGATACTGATCCTGAACGATAAGATCACACATGTTGGAAAGCGAACAACAAGGGATAAATTATTATCCTATCTGTCTGCTGAATCTATCAAACGTTCGTCATTGTCTTTTGAGATTCCTTTTGATCGGCAGCAGCTGGCTGATTATCTTTGTATTGATCGTGCAGCAATGTCTACAGAGATATCAAAGTTACAAAAAGAAGGCTTTATAAAAACAAATAGAAATCATTTTGAAATAAGGCTGCCGCAGCCCCACTGGGTTTAGACGATGGGGAAAGGCAGCTTTTTTCACAGAGTTTTGAGCTCAGGGATTGCTCACTCGACCCGCAGCATCCGATAACCGATGCCGATGTGCGTTTGTATGTATTGCTGCCCATCTTTCCCGTTTTCCAGCTTTTTGCGCAGGGTTGCCATGAATACTCGCAGAGAAGCAATATCATTTTCCCAACTGCTGCCCCAAATCTGTTGCGTAATGTAGGTGTGTGTCAGAACCTTACCAACATTTTTGGAGAGCAGGCACAACAATTTGTATTCGATGGGCGTTAGGTGCAGTTCTGCACCATCGAGATATGCGCAGCCTGCCGCATAGTCGATTTTCAGCGCACCGTTCGTAAAAATGGGGGTTTCCTTTGCCGTATCTGCTTTTTATCAACGCTAACCTTCGCTGCGTCACCCGCAGTCGTGCCAACAGTTCGTCCACGGAAAAAGGCTTCGTCAGGTAATCGTCCGCCCCGGCATCCAGCGCCCCGATTTTATCGGAATCTTCTGTCCTGGCGCTGATTACAATGATCGGCATATTCGACCACGAACGGATCTTTTGGATGATCTCCCACGCCATCCATATCTGGGAGTCCCAGATCAAGCAGCACAATATCTGGATTGTGAGACAGCGCCTCCATTACGGCGCTTGCGCCGTTTTGCGCCGAAAGATATCTGTATTCGTGAGTTTTCAGCGTCGTAGTGATCAGATTGCGCACAGGGGTATCATCTTCTACAACAAGGATAAGTGGCTTATTCATTTAAGTTCACCTCACTAAGTGGTAATGTAAAGGAAAAGATGCAGCCATGCGGCGAATTGTTTTTCAGCGTTATTTCGCCATGATGTGCATGAATGATGGCTTGACAGAGCGTGAGCCCAAGTCCGAGGCTTCGGCGGCTGTCGCCAATCGGATTTCCCCCGGCAAAGAACATTTCAAAAACACGCTCCTTTAGTTCGTCCGGGATACCAGGGCCGTTATCGCTGACACAGATCTCAACCGCTTTTTTTTGCTGGATTGCCGTGATGCAGATGTTAGAGCCAGCCGTAGTATATTTGACTGCATTGTTCACCAGATTGATAAGCACCTGCACGATGAGTCCTGCATCCACCCGGATCAGCAGCGGCACGTCTCCGCAATCCACCGTGATGTGATGTTCTGTCGATCTTCGGTCGATATGCCGTAGCGCTTCCGACACAATATCGTCCACAACCTGATCGGAAAGACGCAGCTTGACGCTGCCATCAGCGATTTTCGTGATGGAGAGCAAATTCTCAACCAGCTCGGTCAGCCACTGTGCATCGTCATGAATGTCCGTAAAAATCTGTTTCCGTGTTTGCTCATCCAGCATGTCATAGCTGTGCAGCAGTGTGTCGGCGTTGCCGGAAATAGAGGTCAGCGGTGTCCTGAGATCATGAGAAATTGAACGCAGAAGATTAGCGCGAAGCTGTTCGTTCTTTGCAAGAACGGCAGCTTCTTCCTTTTCTCTGGCATTTCGCAGGTTATCCAGCGCCAGAGAGCACTCGCCGAGGATGGAGAACAGAACGCTGGATGTAAATGCGTCAGGCTGCGTTTGCTTTTCCATCGGAATCCCGACAACGCCGTAAATTTGCTGCTCAGTACGAATGGCAAGATACAGTCGTTTTGCTTTGGGAAAGTTTTGTGTCGTTGCTCCGGCACGTTTCCGGTTTTGCCAGACCCAGTCGATCACATCCTGTTCCGGGTCTGTGTCCGGGGCACTATATGGGCTGCTTGCGTCAGCAGGGTAAAGGATCCCTTTGGACAGCGCGCCTTCCTGTGCCGGATAAATCAGGATGTTCCGCTGCATGAGCTTTTTGTATCTGCGTTGCGGTCATCCGGTATACTTCCTCAGATGTTTCCGCCTTTTGAAGCTGCCTGTTCATATCAAAAAGCAGCTTTGTGCGATAAGCGTCCCGTGCGGATAGCTGCGCGTGGGCTTTGAGCTTGGCTGCAAGTGTACCGGTCAAAAGCGCAGCCATGAACATGACGGCAAAGGTTATGGGATATATGCTTCCATAGGCGACCAAAGACAGCCTGGGTTCTGTCAGAAAATAATTGAACAAGATGACACTCAAAAAGGCGGACAGCACGCCGCAGGTATATCCGCTGGTAAAAGCGGAGGTCAGAAGTACACCCAGCAGATAAACCATGATGATATTGGCATCCGCAAAGCCAAGCCGCAGAAACAACCATCCGATGATCGTAGCGGCTGTCAGAATCCCGACAGTCAGAAACAGTTCCCGGGCGGTTGGAAGCGCCGGGCGAACGGCGAAAAGTGGTTTCCTGGGATAGCTTTTATAGACCTCCGCATCCGGAATGATGTGAATGTCCATCTCCGGCGCAAGCGTAATGAGCTGTTCTGTCAGCGTCGGTTCGCTCCAGAAATGCCGTCGCTGCACGCCGCTGCGCCCAATTACGATTTTGGTCACATCGGAGAGCCGCGCATATTCTGCAATCTGCGTTGGTACATCTTCTCCATGTGTTGTGATGATCTCTGCACCAAGCTGCTGCGCAAGACGTATATTCGCCTGCAGTCGAGCGATATCTTCTGCGTTCATGCCAGAGTATCCGGGAGTCTGCACATAGAGCGCGGTAAGGCTTCCGCAAAATGCCTGCGCCATTTTTCCTGCCATTCGTACAATACGTTCATTGGATGGGGACGAGGACAGGCACACCAGAATATGCTCTTTTGATAGATTGTTTTCATTGTTCTGCACAGTTTCACCACCCCTCTTGATGGTATTATAGCACCAAAAGGCGGCGGTTTCTATTGTGTCCAATCGGATTCGTTTCTGATTTTCGTACAGAAAGCGATCCAGCTGCTTCATCAGAAACCATCCGAACAGGGACGTTAGAGCCATCCCAACGATCAAAATGACATCTTTCACATTGTTTCACCGTCCGTTCATATCCGGAAACACTTTTGCAGCGCCTTATATTCACCCAGCGCTAAAATTGTTATTTCTCCTGACAGCACCGTATCAGGCGTAATTGAAACGTCGGTTTTTCCGGAATGTTTGATGCCAAGAATGTTAATGCCATACTTCCTGCGAATATTCAGTTCACCAACGCTTTTGCCAATCCACTCGTGTGGAACTTCTACTTCAAAAATGGCGTGCTGCCCGTCGATCTCCATGTAGTCGAAAATATGATCGGCAGTATATCGAATTGCTGCCCATTCTGCTACCTGCTTTTCCGGGTAGATCACATGGTCGGCTCCGTTGCGAAGCAGAAACTTTGCATGTACATCCCGCTCGGCACGCGACACTACACACTTCGCGCCAAGCTCCTTCAGAAGCGACGTCGTTTCCAGCGAATTCTGAAAGCTGCCGCCAATGGTCACGATGCAGACATCGAAATTTCCGATGCCAAGGGAGCGAAGAAACTCCGCGTTTGTACTGTCTCCAATTTGCGCGTTGGTGACGAAGGGAAGTATATCATTGATCCGTTCTTCGTCTATATCGACTGCCATGATCTGATGCTCCAGCTGAGATAACTGCATAGCGATATGCCGTCCGAAGCGGCCTGCGCCAATCAATAAAATGTTTTTCATGTGTAAAGACTCCTTATCCAATCATTATTTTTTCCTGCGGCAGCTTTGCGCCGTTTATTTTTTTGCCGGAAAACGCTGCATAAATGAGCGTAAGACCGCCGACTCTGCCCAGATACATGAGCGCGATCAACACTATCTGGGAAGGGATATGCAGCTGTGGCGTGATACCCAGCGTCAATCCCACTGTTCCGACTGCCGAAGCCGTTTCATACAGGCATGCGGAAAGCGTCAAATCTTCATACACGCTGATAAAAACAGCGCCGCCAAAGAACAGTGTAAGGTACATTGTCAGAATGGTTGCGGCGGTCTTGACAGCGCTGAAATCAATCCTGCGTCCGAAAAACTGAGCATTCTCCCGCTGACGAAAGGTTGCGGCAGTATTGGCAAGCAAGACCGCCAGTGTCGTTGTTTTTATTCCGCCTGCCGTAGAACCCGGAGAACCGCCAATGAGCATCAGAAGGATCATTATGCCCTGCGACGCACCGGACATTGCAGATAGCGTTACTGTGTTATAGCCCGCGGTCCTCGGCGTAACGGACTGAAAAAAAGATGCCAGCAGCCGCTTTCCGGTAGAAAGCGCGGAAAAGTCGGTGAAAAAGAAAAATACGGCGGGCAAAAGAATTAAAAGACCTGTCGTGACAAGGATCACCTTACTCTGCATCCGGTAGCGATGAAGCCGCCACTTGTTTTCACAGACATCGTCCCATGTCAAAAAACCAATGCCGCCAACTACGATCAGCAGCATGATCGTGATATTGATTGTCGGACTGCCGGCATAGCCGGTAAGGGATGGATAGAGATTACTTTCTGTTCCAAGAATGTCAAATCCGGCGTTGCAGAATGCGGATATGGAATGAAACACTGCCATCCAGATGCCGCGCCATCCATAGTCATGGCAAAACACCGGCAGCATGGCCAGTGCGCCCAGCAGTTCGATCAAAAACGTTCCTCGCAAGATGAACCGTGTCAGACGGACGATTCCGCCGACCTTTGGTGCAGAAATTGCATCTTGCATGGTGCTGCGCTGCATCAGGGAGATTTTTCGCCCGGACAACAGCGCAAACGATGCTGCTACGGTTATGACGCCAAGTCCTCCGATCTGGATCAGTACCAGAATGATCGTCTGTCCGAAGCCGGACCAATAGCTTCCGGTATCTTGAACAACAAGTCCTGTGACGCAGACGGCAGAGGTCGCGGTAAACAGCGTTTCATTGAATGGCGTTACACATCCGGCTGTTGTGGAGATCGGAAGCATCAGCAGCAGTGCTCCGAGCAAAATGACCCCGGCAAACCCTAATGTGATAGTTTGAAAAGACGAAAGACGGTGCTTTCGACGGATGATTTTCTTTGGCATAAAGGCAGCTCCTTATTTCTGTGATAATTATATTTTATACGGCCAGAGATTTTAAGATCGGATAAGGGACGGGGACGTCGCATTAAGGTTGGATAAAGATGGCAGAGCGCGCATTCTATTGGATACCAGAAAAAACCTCTCCGCAGTCGGGAAAAACCGGCGGGAGAGGTTTTCTTTTTCGAAATTTATGGTATGTTTTCACACATTGCAGGCGCATGCAGCGTCCCGCGTCAGAATCCGAACCTTACAGTCTCTGCTGTACGTTGCGGATGTACGCTTCCTGCAGCTCGGGGCTCTTTGCAGGATCGATATCGTCCGGGAACTCGGCGTCGATGGTGGACACCTCCGGTCTGTAGTTTAAGCGAAGCGCGTGTTTCTCGATGTAATCCGTCGCTTTGTTATAAACCTCCTCCGTTACTCCGTTTAAGGTAATAGTATATAATTTTGACATCTGTGTATCCTCCGTTTCGTTGAAATTCAGCACCTCTGCTGATAGCTTCAGTATATACCTATCGGGCAGATTTTAAAAGAGAAAAGGCTCATATTACCCGTAGAAATAATAATGATAATTATTACTAATATTGTACAAAATAGACAAATATAACAGAAATTTGTTGGATTTCATTTTATAAGATGGTAAAATAGCTTCAAAACGATGGGAAAATCCCGGTGGCGAGGACCGCAGAAATCAGGGGTCAGACCCCGGTCAAAACCGGAGATTCTTTACCTGAAAAATCGAAATTGTGAAGGAGATAAGTTTGAAATGAAGATTCGCAAGGCGGAGAAAAAGGATATTCCAAGAATTCTTGAACTGTTGGGACAGGTATTACAGATCCATGCAGAGATCCGCCCGGATATTTTTATACCAGGTACCACCAAATATACCCTTTGCGAGTTGACGGAATTATTGAGGCAGGAGGATAAACCGGTCTATGTTGCCGCAGATGAGGACGATTTGTGCATGGGCTATGCCTTCTGTCAGCTCAGGGAACAGCCCTTTTCCACCAACATGGTGTCCTTTAAATCATTGTTTATTGATGACCTGTGCGTTGACAAGCAGGCACGAGGGCAGCACATTGGGGAAAGTCTGTTTGAATATGTGAAGCAACAGGCAAAGGAACTGGGCTGCTACGAAGTAACCCTGAACGTCTGGACAGGAAACACATCGGCAGAGCACTTCTACGAAAAAATGGGTATGAAAACAAAGGAACGGCAGATGGAATATATCCTGTGAGCCGGTTGGGTCAGGCTCTGGTCAAAACCGGACACGACCTACGCTTTGTTTCGGGACGGTCAGTTTCGGACACAGAGTATCCAGTCAGATAAAAATCAGGAAGTTGTGGAGGATATAGGATCATGTCAAAGAGGAGTATTTGATTACCGATACGCCGCTGAAAGCGCTGACGGTTTTTGCAATGCCGATGATTCTGGGAAGCTTTTTTCAGCAGGTATACAATATGGCTGACTCCATTATCGTCGGTCAGTTTGTGGGTTCCTCTGCGCTGGCGGCGGTTGGTGCCTGTGCAGCTCTGACCAATGTTTTCATTTGCGTGGCACTGGGGGCCGGTGTTGGTGCAGGTGTGCTTGTGAGCCGCTATTTCGGTGCCAGGGAGTATGGCAAAATGAAAACCATTGTGTCTACATCACTGATCAGCTTTTTGCTACTGAGCATCATCCTTGGTGTCTTTGGCTTTTGTTTTTCCCATGGGATGATGAGCGGATTACAGACTCCTGCCGATATTCTGGAGGAAGCAGTGCTGTACCTGCGGGTCTATTTTGTGGGCTTTCCGTTTTTGTTCATGTACAATATTCTCTCTACCATGTTCACCGCCATCGGTGAATCAAAAATTCCGCTGGGGCTGCTGATCTTTTCCTCCATCCTGAATATTGGGATGGATCTTTGGATGGTAGCCGGTCTGGGGCTCGGCGTGTTCGGTGCCGCCCTTGCAACTTTGATCGCACAGGGCATTTCGGCTGTGCTTTCCTTTTTGATTTTTTTTAATCGGATGCGGCGGTATCAGAGTACCTTTTCCTGGTTTGACGGGCGGGAGCTGTGTTCCATGCTTCAAATTGCTGTTCCATCGGTTCTCCAGCAGTCTACCGTATCTATCGGTATGATGATTGTACAGGCGGTGGTAAATCCCTTCGGCACGCAGGCACTGGCAGGATATGCGGCAACAATGCGGGTGGAGAATGTTTTTTCCCTGATTTTCGTGTCCATCGGGAATGCGGTTTCGCCGTATGTTTCCCAGAACCTTGGCGCAAACAAAACCCAGCGCATCAAAAAAGGCTACCATGCAGCATTGGTATTGGATGTGTGCTTCGCGGCGCTTGCTTTCCTTGTTATTGAAACGCTGCACACACAGATTTCCTCGCTATTCCTTGGAAAAGACGGAACAGCTCTGGCCTATCAGGTGTCCGGGGATTATATGAGATGGCTTGGTTACTTCTTTCTCTTTATGGGAATTAAAATGGCGACCGATGGAGTCCTTCGCGGACTCGGAATCATGCGGCCATTCCTCGTTGCCAACATGGTAAACCTTGCGATTCGCCTGTCCGTGGCTTTGATCTGTGCACCGCGTTTTGGCATTGATTTCGTTTGGCTTGCTGTGCCGGCAGGCTGGCTTGCAAACTTCCTGGTTTCCTATGCGGCACTCAGAAAATCATGGCCGACTGAGAAGGTGGAGCTATCTTGATAAATTTGGAGGTCAGCACGGATTATTTTCTGATGGGCAAGTTTATTTGCTCTTTCTGACGGTATATTTGTAGGAAGGGTGCAAAAAAGAGAAGAAATGGAGGACGCGATGCAGATAGTTCACTACGGAAATCTCTCCGCTTCCACAGTCCTGATTCAGCCGGTAGACGATCATGATCTGGAGGAGATGGAAACAGAATTAAACGAGATCAGAAAACAGGGAAAGGCAGACTTTCAGTTGATTGCGGTGAAAGTGGACAATTGGAATCAGGATCTTTCGCCCTGGGAGGCGTCTGCAGTCTTTGGCAGCGAGGGCTTCGGAGACGGTGCGGGGGAGCTGCTGCAATTTCTTTTAGGACAATGTGTGGATCGCAGAAAAACGTATTATATCGGTGGATATTCGCTGGCGGGATTATTCTCTCTTTGGGCGGCATATCAGACGGATATCTTTGCAGGTGTTGCAGCAGTATCTCCGTCTGTCTGGTTTCCGGGATTTCTGCAATATATGAAAGAACACGATATGAAAGCAAAGTCGGTGTATCTGAGCTTGGGAAACCGTGAAGAAAGAACCAGGAACCCGCTGATGGCAACCGTTGGGGACTGTATCCGGGAAGGGTATAATCTGTTAAAGATGCAGAAAATCCGAACGATTTTGGAATGGAATCCGGGAAATCACTTCAAAGATGCCGGAATCCGGACAGCGAAAGGGTTTGCGTGGCTCATAAGGAATCAGGGGGCCGAGTAATCATGGGTCAGACCGTGATATGTCTTTTTCACGAGCCTATTTTACAGTGGCTTCTGCAGAACAGAAAGAAAACCTGCTCACTTCGGAAATGACGCTCCGTTCGGCGCTGCAGTTTTTGAATGTGCCGGGAGAAGTGATCCGAAAAGCCGATGAAATACTTTCGGAGATTCCGAACTGAAAATGATAATGATAATTATTACTATTGTTATGCAAAATAGACAAATCTAACAGAAATTCTTTGGATTTCATTTTATGAGATGGTAAAATAGCTTCAGAACGATGGGAAAATCCGTCGTAGAGGATCCGTCAATTATAGATATACAAACATGTGGCAGCAGGAGAAGGAGGAGCGATGGACAGCATTTTTCACAGAATCAGTGTTCGCAGGTATGAAGACAAACAGGTGGAAAAAGAAAAGTTGATACAGATTTTGCGGGCGGGTATGCAGGCCCCCAGTGCGTGCAACCAGCAGCCGTGGGAATTTTATGTGGTGACGAATCCGGAAAAGATTAAAGCGCTTTCCAAAGCGACGCCCTATGCGGGATGTGCAGCGAGCGCGCCGGTCGTAATCGTGCCTGTATATCGGAAGGAAGGACTGATTGCTCCGGATTTTGCGCAGATTGACCTTTCGATTGCACAGGAAAACATGTGGCTTGAAACGGATGCACAGGGGCTTGGCGGTGTGTGGATCGGAATCGCTCCGATGGAAGAACAGATGGAGGAAGTTCATAAGCTGCTGGAGCTGCCCAAAGAGGTGGCAGTAGTATTTTTCCCTGTTTGCGCTCGGATATCCGGCGGAAAGCCGCGCGCAGGAAGATCGCTTCCATCCGGAGCGGATTCATTTTCTGGAGTGAAACAGAGTTCGAGTGCGGACGTGAGCCGTGTCAGGAGCCTATGACGAAAACATTCAAAAACGGAGAACAACATGATAACAGTATTATGCTATAAAAAATGCACCACCTGTCAGAAAGCACTCAAATGGCTGGATGCAAACGGCGTGGAGTACAAAGAGCGCGCGATCAAAGAAGAGAATCCAACCTATGAGGAACTCAAAACGTGGTATGAAAAGAGCGGACTGCCGCTGAAAAAATTCTTCAACACGAGCGGAATGCTCTATAAGGAGCTGGGATTAAAGGATAAGCTGCTGGAAATGTCCGAAGAAGAGCAGCTAAAGCTTCTTTCGACGGACGGAATGCTCGTGAAGCGTCCGCTCGTAGTCGGAGAGAAAACGGTGCTGACCGGATTTTCTGAAAAAACCTGGACAGAGCAGCTTTTAGGACAAAAGACATCTTAGGCTGAGAAACAGCGGAAAGGAGCTTAGGTATGAAACTGTTATTTCGGCAGAGATTTTTTTCGTGGTTTGACAGTTACGATATTTACGATGAAGACGGCAATACGGTGTATGTGGTGAAAGGGCAGCTTTCCTGGGGACACTGCCTGAAAGTCTTCGATGCGTCAGGACAGGAGCTGGGGACGGTCAAAGAAAAAATCCTGACCTGGCTGCCGAAGTTTGAACTGTATGAGGGCAGCAGCTATGTTGGATGTATCAGCAAGGAGCTGTCCTTTTTCAAACCCCGCTATGATATCGACTGCTGTGGCTGGCATGTAGAGGGCAGCTTTCTGGAATGGGATTATTCCATTACCGGGGCAGCAGGAGAGCAGGTAGCGGTGATTTCAAAAGAAATATTTCATATGACGGATACCTATGTTCTTGATATTGTCAATCCGATGAACGCGCTGCGAGTGCTGATGTTCGTGCTGGCGATCGACGCGGAAAAATGCTCCCGGAGTTCAAACTGAGTGCGCGGCAAAGAGAATCAGGGGTCAGAAGCCGGTCAAAGCCTTCTGGGAAAGTCTGAATGATGAGCAATAGGAAGATGTATGGTGAAACAGAATACGACAATCATTTATGAGAATACAGTTGCAGGGACATTTGTCCGCAGAATGAACCGATTCACGGCAGAGGTGCTGATTGACGGAGCACCGCAGATTGTTCATGTGAAAAATACAGGGCGTTTGCAGGAGCTTCTGATGCCGGAAGCAAAGGTAACGCTGCAGAAGACATTGAACCCAAATCGAAAAACGGCATATGATCTGATTTCTGTATACAAACCAAAGCTAAAATGGGTGAATATCGACAGTCTGGCACCGAACGCTTTGATGAAGCAGCAGTTAATGAGTTTGAACTACGAGCTTGTGAAGCCAGAATATACCTATGGGGAATCCAGAATTGATTTTTATATGGAAAGAGACTGGGGAAAGCTTCCTGACGGAAGTAAAGGGCTGCACGCTGGCAGATGATTTGCATCTGGGAACCGGATTATTCCCGGATGCACCAACGGAGCGAGGCGTGAAGCACTTGCATGAACTGGCAAAAGCAGCAAAGGAAGGCTATCATTGCTCAATTGCCTTTGTGATTCAGATGAATGGAATTCATCGGGTAATGCCAAACGAAGCGGCACAGCCGGAGTTTAAGGAAGCACTTGTGAAGGCTGCCAAGGAGGGGGTCCAGATCGTCTGCTACAGCTGCCATGTAGAGGCTGACAGCATAAAAATTACAGGCGTAGTGGAAGATACTTCAAGATTTGTGGAGGCACAGAGGAGGAAGTCGGAATGACTGGAGAAATGATGTGGGAGGAATATTGCCGTACAACGAATACGAATTGCAATACACGGCACGATATATGGAAGTTTTGCGGCGGCGGTGCGGCTGCTGACGAACTTGCGAATCTTGTACTCGCCGGAATAAAGACTGCAACTGCAAGCACAAAACTCGCCTATGAACTGGATGGTGAAAACTTGCCGGAAGTCGGGACATACAGTGTGATTCTTTTTGACAATGAGGAGGCGGCGTGTATCATCCGTGATACAAAAGTATCTGTTGTTCCGTTCAATCAAGTCAGCGCAGACCACGCTTTCAAAGAGGGCGAAGATAACCGCAGCTTGAAAAAATGGCGCGAAGTGCATCGGAGAGCTTTTACTCCAGACTATAAGGCCGTTGGTCTGGATTTCGATGAAAAGGGAGATTGCGTCTTGGAAGAATTTGAAGTGGTGTATCGGTAAAGCAAAATTCAGGTGAACGAAATCGCTGCGCGATGGCCAGTCAAGGCCACGGCGCAGTTTTCTCTTTAACCTAAAAAGAGGTCAGGGGTCAACCCCCCCCGGTCAAAACCGGTGGCACTGGCATTGAGAGAAGATGCAGATTATCAGAAACGATATTACAAAAATGAGCGTTGACGCAATCGTCAATGCTGCCAACAGTTCTCTTTTGGGCGGTGGTGTGGACGGCTGACTTCATCGTGCATCCGTGGTCAAAGGGACAGACCGTGCGTCAAACTCAAAAATCGGAATTTCAGGAGGTGTTTTTATGCCACAAATGAATAAGGGAGGAAAATTTATTTTCGGGAAATCACTCATTCGGACGGATGGAACATTGCGGATTCCACCGCAGGCAATGGAAGAATATCACATTGCAGATGAAGGAAAAGTATATCTTTTTACCGGAAGTAAGATTACCGGTGGCTTCTGCGTCACCCGGAAAGGCCTTTTGCATCCGTCAAAACTTGGTCACATTTTGGACGATACTCCACCGTTGCTTGACTACTCAGCAGGTTCTGGCGAATTTATCAAATACAAGGGGCGTTCCTACTGCTGGGTAGAGATTTCACAGGAGGGGCAAATTCTTCTTACGAAGAAAATGATGGATTTTTTGAAGGTGAGACCCGGAATGGAGCTGCTCTCTATCCGCAGTAGCGACATCGCGTTTACGATGGGAGCTAAAGGACCGCTATTGGAAAAAGCAGAAAACTATGATGGTGAAATTCCGCTTTTTTAAGTGTAACAATTTGAATTTGTAGAATAGAGGAATTATGATGTTTGATAAGCACAAAAGGGAATCATTGCTATTGCGGGACTTATTAAAGAAATTGATAATTATTGTGATAGGTTCCATTGTTGCAGCCTATGGCATTACACTTGCACTGTATGCAGGATTTGGTGGCGCCACGCTCGCAGTGCTATGGCAGGGTATTGCTGAAACGTTTCACTTGAGCATCGGTATGGCATCTTTTTTGTTGTAGCAGTGGGGATGATTTTGTTTGCATTAATTTACGATAAAAGTCAAATCCATATTGGGACGGTGCTATATCAAATTGTATACAGCACCTGTGTGGATGTATTTGCCACCTGCCATGTCTACAGTACATATCGATGGTTCAACTTCTTTATCATGTTGCTGGGTGTTATTTTGTTTGCTGTCGGGACCGGACTATATGCGTCTGCCTCGCTTGGTCGTGGCTCTTATGAAGCAGTTACTTTTGCCTTGGCAGAAAAGAACAACTGGCAAGTTAAAATTGTTCGAATAGCATTAGATATTCTGGTTGTGATAATAGGTGTTTTGCTTGGCGGGAAGTTTGGCATATGCACAATCATTACAGTTATCATTTCAGGCCCGATTATCCAATTTGTTAATGCGAAAGCAAAACGAATTTTAAAGATATAATAGCAAAGAAACCTACAACTTCAAGTTGATATTGCACTTATTTTAGGAAATTTAATAACTGTTATATTTGATTATCAAATTCTTCGCAAACCCTTGAAAATACTAAGTTTGTAGCAAGTGAGCTTTCCCTTACTCTTTCCTTTGTGTTATATTCTCCCATTAGCTTTCATGAATCTTAATATGGGAAAAAATAAGGGAAAGAAAATTTCATAACACAGTATAACAATAACGACATGGTGAACTGATTGAAATGTTTTCGATATTTAACTCTATAACTGATTATTAAAAGAAAATAGAGATAAGATACGATGAGAACAATTTATGCATAATACAACATAAAACACGATAGTATTGATGTTTACACAAGTGTTGGATATATGCTTCGCATTGATTGCTGGGGAGCTGAAAAAGATTTAAAAACCACAAATGGATCAGAATGTGCGCTTACTTCATTGGCTGTGGATGAGCCTTTAGAATATGCAAGATTATATCTCGATGGCAATTTACAGATGTGGATAGATTCAGAAGATTCACTTGAATTATAGAACAAGAATAACGGGTAGAAAACTTCTGATGCCCATTTTACAAGGGGTTCGAGTTTTTTATGTCTGCTGGCGCTATTTCTCTGCTGGAGTACTATTTTCGGGATAATGGCGAAAGGCTTTAGCGGTATAGTTAGAAGCACCGTTTCCATATTTTGTATTGGTTATGGTTTTTATATAATCGCTGGAATAATAGTCAATTGTAGAGCAAATGAAATAGACACAGGGGATTAAGGAAGAGTTGAAGGCAGATAAACAGATGGAATGGGTAGCAAATAAATACTATACAAGAGTGTGAAAAGGGAATTTTGAATAAGGAGATGATTTGGCAATAAGGTGCAGTAATCTGGTGGAAAGCAAGTCTGAAAATGGCTTGCTTTTTGCTTTACAACAATGGTTAGTTGATGTATATAATTATGATAAAGAGATAAAATTGATTTTTTATATTTTGGTTCGATATTGTGATGCAGTTTTTCTATATTAAAAGATATACGAGGTTATAATGAAGAAGAAAAGTTATGATTATATCTTTGGAAATGGAAAATTTAATACTTGGTTCAACATTATAGTTAGTATTATTAGTTGTTCAGCAATATCGTTTTGTTTAACCGAACTTTTGTTTTCCTTTGATTTTAAAGTGAGTTTTCAAAAAGCACTGATTTTTACCATACTTTTTGTGATTTTTTTATTATTGTTTTATTACTTTATAAAACAACGTACTTATAAACTATTCGATCAAAAAAAAATAACATATGGATTTAGGGAACGAAAAAATTTTGTATGCGGATATCCATTCATTAGTTTTTACACTATCCTCCAGACCTAAAGGAATATATGATATTGGACTGGGAGAATCATACCTATACATAAAAGAAAATGGGAAGAAAAAATATATATGCAATATTACAATTTATTTGGCATATCCAAGTGTTATACAAAAAAGATATGATATCAATATAAGCAATGGGCAGATAGGAATGTCTCCTGCCTACAGTTTTAACTGTTATGATATAAAAAGTATTTTCAATTTAATACATCATTCAAAAGCAAATATTTATGTGACGAAGAGTTTTCTTCTCTTTAATAATTGGACAATAAACAGATTTTGCAAAGAATACAATATCTCTATGGAAATGGTTCAGCTTATAAATGATGGAAACTAATGTAAAAAATTTGTATTGTATTGAACTTTAGAAAACCTTTTTATGAGAAAGGAAAGCATATGCAAGAATATTATAAAATATATTTTCCTTATTCCAAAGAATATTTATTGGAACAGATTAAGAAGACTACAAAACCATTATGTATTTCAAACCAGGCTTATAGAGATATGGCACTTGCAGCCTACAAAGAAGAGGATAATACCTTATGTATCGGATATGCAGCAGGAAGTATGACAGGCGGTGGCTGGGAAATGCTCCAGACACATATAAAAAGCTATGGGGGAGATGTAATGCTGGAAGGTACGTTTGTGCTTTTGCCATACATAAAAAAAGCTGCACTATTTTTTTCTGCTCATAGTGATTTTATTTGCATTGTTTTTTTCTCAGGGAGATTTATGGATTTTAACAGAATGTCTGATTTTATTTATGTTTCCATTATATCTGCTGTATAGGAATATTTCTAAGATAGGAAAATGTGAAGAAGGGCGACGGCTTGTTTTATTATATCTGGAAAAAGGTGCTTCATGCAAATGTGGAAATATCCGTAGAGGAAGAATAAAGAAATGATAGGGGGGAAAACGAGAATGAAAAAGATTAATGAACAAACAAAAAGTTTTTTACTATACGGTATAGAAGATGTGATTAAGCCGAAAGAAATCTACAAATTAGATGGAGCAATCTTGTTTCTAGTATTTTTTATTTTTCTTTTTTATCTGAATCAGCTCCATCACCGTTTTTTTCAAAAGTATTTTTAGTTATTGTTTATCTTGGATTCGTGATTCTTAGTTTTTCAAGAACAGAAGTGACAGGGAAAAAGGTTTTTTGGATCATTGGAATACAAAGTCTGACGTTTTCTATTTTGTTCTGTTGGGCAGCAACTATCCTCATGCTGACAACTATGAAAGAAGAATATTATAAGAGGTATCTAACCATCACTCGTTATCATTTACATACTGGTAATCGCTGCATACATTTTTCTTATAATAACTTTGATTAAAAAAGATATCTACAATCCATCTTCTTCCAAAAAGCTGGCTGGAGGATGGTGTATTACTAGTTTTGTATTGCTTGGAATGGGTGTCGCAAAAGTACTTAGTAGCAGCGTTGAATATACAGCCATGATTAGAATTGCAAGCCTTTGTTCCTATTTTTGTTCTTTGGGTTCTATCTTAGGAGTTTTTCACCTGGTAAAGTATTTTGCTGTCAAAAAATGGGAGGTTGAAAAATGAATATTTTTATGAAAAGAATATAGATGAAAATAATTATAGCATCCAGGAAGAAGGATGGCTGGGAATTTTATTTTTGGTTGGAACTATATTTTTCTCAGGATTACTTTTGTATGGTTTTATAGACGGACAGGCGGATTTTTCAGTTATAGTGGCGTATGGAATATTGATTGCTTTTTCTGGAATCTGTACCCTGCATTTGTTCCTGTGGAGAGTCAAGGTAAATCATGATGTAATTGAATACCGGTCGTTTTTTGGAAAAAAATATTATAAATTTTCAGATATAACAAGAAGTGTACATAAAGAAAATGGTACATTGGAAATATATGCAGGGGACAAAATAATATTCAAATTTGATGAAAACATAAGCGCATCATTGTTTGCAAATAGTCTGTCTAAGCATAAAATTTCACAAGAAACATGGTTGAGTTGTAGAGATAAAAAGTGCATCATAAGACCAAAAGAAAGCCACTATGTTCTGCCAGGCATTTTCTTTTTATATTTGGTTTACAATAGTGTGATACTTGTATTCAATGCAAAAGAAACAGCTTTTGTTTTCCTTTTATTCTCTCTTGTACCGGGAGGTATATTTTTCTATTTTTTAATGGACAAAACAATTGTCAAGGATGGATGGCTATATAGAAATGGATTTTTAAGGAAGAACTGTAAAATAAGATTAACGGATATTACCCAGATGAAAAGAAAAAAGAATTTATTTGGAGAAGTTCTTATTTTATATAAAAATCAGAAAAAAATCGCTAAAATTTCTGCCCGAAATAGAAATGTGGACTGGCTGCAAGTAAAGATTGCAGAAATAAAAAAAGGATAAGAAGAAATTAGAACGTAAAAAATGAAAAATGTGAATCATATAGGGAGATTGAGTTTATGGATAATGTCATTAGATTAAGTAAATTTGTAAAAAATTTAGGAATAGTAACAACAGTTCTTTTTTTAATAATCGTACTGGTAACATTTGTTACAGGAAATATGGGGGTTGCGATATGTTTTATGCCTTTTGTATTTTTAGGTATTGCTTTAATTTTGGCATACAAGAAACAAATAATTGTAGTAAATGAAGATGAAATTGTATTTAGCTATCTGGTTAAGAAAACTCAGCATATAAAATATAATGATATTCGTTGTATTTTAATGATTCCATTAAATGGTAGAACAGATGTCATATTAATTGATAAGATGTACAATAGACTTGTTACTCTGGAGCAAGTGTATGTAAATTATGATATTTTATATGATACACTTATAAAACATGAAATAGATCTTGTGGATTTTGGTGAGTTAGTTGAACAGAACAAAGATGTATCAAAGTATGTACCTGCTTTAAACTGGATAGAAAAGAATTTCTATAAATCTATATGTAATGAGAATACAACTATCAAAAATATGTCAAAAACAATAGAAAAAGAAAAGCGTAAAAAAACAAAGCAATTTTTAAAAGCTTTAGGTTGGATTCTAATAATTGCTGATGCGGTAGCATTTTTTATTGGTGGCAAAACAATGTTAGTTATATTTATAATGGTTTTGATGATTACATATGCAGTGTATATAAAATATTATCCATATATATTTATAGAAGTCACCACAAAAAAGGACAAGAACTGGCGTATCAATTACCATTTATGGGTGCAGCAATAGCAATGCTTTTATCCCTGAATACGAGTAAACTCTTTAATTATGAATTTGGAAACTATATGAAGATTACGGCAATTATTACTGCTTTACTTGCACTGCCATTTATTATTAAATCTTTAAAAACAGATGTACCACAGAAATTTGGACGTAAACTTTCAGTTGTATTTGCTGCTTTTATAATCGCATTTACAATTAGCTTCCCAATAAATTTTTTATTTACATTTGATGGGGCAACTCATGAAATTGCAATTGTAACAGACAAAAAAGATTAGCAGTGGTAAAACTAGAGATAGAGAGTTATATGTAAGTTGTAATGGTAAAAAAGAGAAATATATACTGTTTCAAACAGTGAATATGAAAATACATCAATAGGCGATAGTAAAAAGAATTTGTAGAAGAAAAAGTGCATTAGGATTGGAATATAGTACGATACATGATTAATATTTATTTAAAGATAAGGAAGGAATATATAAGATGAAAATATTGTTAGCAGTAGTTGGAGGATTATTATTACTGATATTCCCTTTTATAGTTATGAAAAAAGCAAAAGTAACAAAAGAAGAAAATACTGATGAAGCAAGGAAAAAAAATTTAATGTGTTTCTCATTTGTATGATACCTGTTCCTCTAATAGGCTTCATATTTCTTTTAATAGGGCTTAGAAGTTTTTTATAAAATTAAATAAAGGAGAAAAATGTTAAAAAACAATGATATATCAATACCAGAAGCCTGCTATGCAGATTTATGTAAGGTGGGTTTTTTTGAAAGAAAACAGGTTAAATTAACAATTATATGGAATGAAAAAATAAGCAGAAATAAACAAATACTTACACTTAAGAAATTATATCCTGAATTAAATAAAGTGTCTACAGTTGAAATCTATAAAATTACAAAAAAACGAAGAAATGGCAATTTGCAGAGATGGGATGGGGATTTGCTGTTGACTTTTTCATAAAAAAGCAAAAAAGCGGGGATAAAAATATTGTTAGAAGAATAACTAAAAATCTTGCTAATGTATAAGTTAAGTAAAAAATAGAAATGAAAAATAATCATATAGCAGAGGAGATTGGGTAATATGAAGGAACAAAAGAAATCTTCTTGGGGAGCGGTTCTGGTGTCATTTTTAAAGGAATTTCTATTAAACTCATTCGAAGCCCCAGGTCATCTTTATTATGATGAAAATTTAACTAATGAAGGAAAAAGAAAGAAAAATTATATTTGGAGGGTGCTTCTACTGGTGACTGCGGTAGGAGTAGCTTTGCTTCCTGTTATAGCTTGGAACATGTTTGTTCCAGATGTGCTATGGGCAAAAAAAAATAGTTACCGTTGTAGTGTGTGAAGGCTATGTTGTTTTTTTATAGTAAGTATGGAGATTATCCAAATAAAGGATGAGCTAAAGGAAGATATGTTAAAAATAGGGGGATATAAAATTCCTCCCAAAGGAAGTATTTCCCTATTTAAAGAAATTGATTTTAAGATTGCTCAAACAGAGTATTCTTATACAATATTGATTTCTAAGAAACCTTTAAAATGGATTTATAAGAAGTTTTATGTCACAATCTATGGAAGACATGGAAAAGTAAAAAAAGATTGAATTGGTTCGAGCAGACAAAAAAAAGTATTCTACGAAATATGAGACAATGAATGGTACAGTCTTAGAAAAGTTGCAAGAAGAAAATAATAGGTTTTTAAGGAAATGCTTAGGTACTCCCAGTAAAAAAAGAGTATGACAGGCGTCGAATATTATTATGAGTGGGGACAAATACAATCCTTCTATGATGATCGTTCTTGTCAAACAGGAATTGTAATTATGTTTTAAAATAAGGAATATTGTATCTCTTGCTTCCGTATGCAGAAAGATTACATCGGTACAGAGAAATGTGGTAGTGATACACCAAAGAACACAGGCGAAACCTTATATCTCGGTTCCACAAGTAGCGAATCTTTCAAAAAGAGAGATGGGTAAAACTTCGCTGTTTATATAATAGTAGGGGACGATGTTTTATCCCCTGCTATTATACGTTTTTTAGCATGTTTTCACCAATATTGCTTGGTACCTAACCGATTTTTCAAATAACATCTGATTCCAAGATATACTCCCTGAGAAAGTACGAAAAGCAATAGAAGATTTACTGACAGTGCTTTTTTGATTACTTCTCCAAAATAAATGATGACAGCCGTACTTGTCAGTATCATCAGTAGAGTAATAACATCCCAACAGTTTTTCTTATATAATTCTATAACCTTTATTTCTATCAGTATCGCCAGTATTCCTGTTCCTGCCACACATATTCCCACAACCAATATCAGCAATAACCAATATATGATTCCGGCTATAAACGCATTTGGAATTTTTGTGCTAATCTGTGCCACAGATTGCCCGGCATCAATCGTCCAACCAATAAAAGTTTGTATGAATGACGCTGCATCATGGAAGAATGATTTACAATCGGAAAGGAACACATCTGACTGTACTGCCTGAAAAAGAGTGGTTGTCAGCGAATACCATGCAAGAAGGAACAAGGTTGTTTGGAACATTACCGTTTTTGCTTTATACTGTCCGGCAAGTCGCTCTTTTTGTGTTTCGTATCTCGCTTTTCATTCTGATAGGCTGTCCGGTCACAGGATTCACATTTTTCATAGAGTACCGGCTTTTCTACCGGTATCTCTACGATTTTCTGATGTGTCCGGGCATAATCCCGTTGTTGTGTTAAGCATCGTATTTTATCTTGACATTCCCCTATCGTGACGTTTGCGCTTCGCAGCTTCTCTTTCTCGTTCCGCAATGCTCTGTCTGCCAGCTTCAAGTCGTTCTTTAATGCTTGAATATTCCCGGCTCTGTTCTCTTTGTTTAATTTCTCGTTCAAGGTCAGAGATTCGTTGAGCTGCGTCTTCAGTTCCACGATAAGCTGGTCTTTCTGTTCCAACTCTTCTTGTATCTCCTCGGTCAAGAGCAGAAGTTCTTCCAACTGTTCGGCGTTCTTTGATTCTCTGGATTCGTTCATCTATATCACGTCCTTTCTCTATCTGCTGTTCCAGTTCAGCAATTCGGTGTTCTGTTTCAGTAATAAACTGTTTTCGCTGTTCAGCTTCTGTGCCAATTTCTGCCATTGCTGATTTTCGTTTTCCAAAAGTTCTATCTTCGTTTTCTGTTCTTCCATCTTGGAAAGTAGTTCCTCGGTATTTGGCAAAATGTTGAGCAGCTCGGATAACTCGCTGTTTAATTTTTGCAATTTCTGATTCTGTTCCTGCATAAGAGAGAGTTGGGTGTCCCGGTTCTGCATTTCCAGAAGCATTTCTGCCATTAAGGTCTGCTGTTCTTCGATTTGCCCAATCATGGACTCCATTAAGGGTATAATTTCCCGGCTTTCTTCTAATGTCATTTAATCGCTCCTTCCATAATGATAATGCACCTGATACTTTTCCAAAGGTGTCCAGTATCTTTTGCAATAACGTGTTTTGTTGTTTTATGATTTGATTTTCCGCTACTTTCCACGAACCTTTTATTTCCTGCCCGGCAAGAAACTTCTGTTCAATCTTTCTTGCGTCAGCACCTTCATGGATGGTAGGAATCTGGAGTTTTCCCTGTTGATTATTCCGGGGATCTCTGAGCCACCTGTCCGGACTTTGAGAGCCACCATTCCGGAGAATGAGTGCCATATATTCCGGTAATTCAGAGCCGCCTTATTGGGCTCTATTACATATATTTCCTTTATACTGTAAATACACACCTTTGGTGTGAATACAGATAAAGGAGGTCGTAAGTTATGACCAAGTATCGTGAAATCCTACGCTTGAAAAGCTTAGGATTCAGTGAGAGGAACATCGCACAGAGTTGCGGTGTATCCAGAAACACAGTCGCTAAGGTTTTGAAAAAAAGGCAGCGGAAATCAATCTTTCATGGCCGCTGGATTTCGACATGACCGACAGCGCACTAGAGGAGCTGATGTTTCCTAAGGATAAGTCGGCAACGAATAAACGCATGCCAAACTTTGACTACATCCGCAAAGAACTTCTGCGGAACGGCGTAAACAAAAAGCTTCTCTGGGTAGAATACTGCGAGGAGTGCCGCATGAGCAGCGAAGAGCCTCTAATGTATTCTCAGTTCTGCTACTATATCCAGAAGGATGAAGAAAAACGCAGGGCTACCATGCATATCCCCAGAAAACCAGGTGAACAGATTGAAGTTGACTGGGCCGGTGATCCTGCTCACATCATTGATCCGGACACCGGGGAAATCACGGATGCATGGATATTTGTAGGTGTATTAACTTACAGTCAGTATGCTTTTGTAAAAGCATATATGAATGAGAAAACCGACAACTGGATCAAAGCTCATGTCCAGATGTTTGATTTCTTTGGCGGTGTCACACCTATGTTCGTTTCTGATAACTGTACAACCGCAGTGAATCATAAAAAGAGTGACTGGTACAACACTGCCTTAAACACAACTTATCATGAGATGGCAGAACATTATAATCTTGCCATCCTTCCGGCCAGAGTCCGGAAACCTAAGGATAAACCGAATGTAGAGGGATCAGTAGGAAAGATATCCACATGGATAACAGCAGCCCTTCGCAATGAGCAGTTTTTCTCTCTTGCAGAATTGAATGCTTCAATCCGTGAAAAACTGGATGCCTACAATGCCCGTAAATTCCAGAAAAAGGAATGTAGCAGACTCAGTTTATTTCTTGGGGAAGAAATGCCATTACTGGCTCCGTTGCCTGCTACACCTTTTGAACTGGTTGAATGGAAACAAGCCACCGTCCAGTTTAACTATCACATCGCAGTAGACAGAATGTTCTACTCCGTGCCTTATCAGTATATCAAAAATAAGGTTGATGTGCGTATAACAGATACAACGGTTGAAATATTTTATAATCACAATCGGATTGCCTCTCACAGACGGCTCTATGGGAAGAAGCGGTCAGTATTCTACAGTGACAGAACATATGCCACCGGAACACCAGAAATATCTGGAATGGAACGGTGAACGGTTCCGTAAGTGGGCTGATTCGATTGGAATTAACACAAGTAAGGTTGTCGATGCAATACTTACCTCCGGCAGGATTGAACAGCAATCCTACAGAAGCTGCATGGGATTATTGAAACTGGCAGAAAAACATTCGCCAGAAAAACTGGAACAGGTCTGCGCCACGGCGCTCTCTTATTCCGGTAAACCCAGCTATAAAAGTATCAAAAATCTATTGGCCGCAACAAAGGATGAACCTGATACCGGATCAGAATCATCTCAGGCAGTAAAACCACACGGCATAACCAGAGGAGCCAGATACTATGGAGGTAAACAAGCATGACAAATCAAAGTACAATCGATAAACTTATTGAAATGCGTCTGACTGCTATGGCAGATGCATTCCGCATCCAGATGGATGATCCTGCAATGAAGGAAGTTCCATTCGAAGATCGGTTCGGCATGCTTATTGATGTCGAATACAGCAACCGTAAAAAAACAATCGTCTGAAAAGACTGATCCGTCAGGCTGAGTTTGAACAGCCAGATGCCAGCATCGCAGCGATCGATTACCATTCTGGACGAAAGCTGAACAAAGCACTGATCAACCGTCTGGCAACCTGTGAATACATTACAGAATACCGGAACATCTTTATTACTGGAGCAACTGGGAGTGGTAAAACTTATATGGCCTGTGCTTTTGGTATGGAAGCATGCAAGCGCTATTACTCAGTACGGTATGTACGACTTCCCGATCTATTATTGGACTTACAGACTGCCAGGGACAATGGGACTTTCGCAACTGTCCTGAAGAAATATACCAAGCCAATAGTATTGATCATTGATGAGTGGCTGCTTCTTAAACTGACAGAAGCTGAAGCCAGAAATCTTTTTGAACTGATACATAAAAGACGTAAAAAATCTTCAACGATCTTTTTGTTCTCAGTTCCGTGAAAGTGAATGGTACCAGCAAATCTGTGATGGTGAAAGTACTCTTGCCGATGCTATCATGGATCGTATATCGTATGATTCCTATAAGGATCGATATTGAAAGTGTTGACCCGTCTAAAGACCTCTCTATGAGAGAAATATATGGACTGGATCCAGCAATGGCAAAGTAAACTTAATAAACAAAATGGAGTGGCTCCGTTAGTCCGGACAGGTGGCTCTCGCCACACCGGACTGGCGGCTCTGCCGTACCGTAATATTCACCTGTTTTTCATAAGAACGGTGATCGACCTGATTCTGCAAAGGAAGATGTTCATTACATACCTTTGCCCACTCACTCCGCCATAGTTCACAGTTTTTTGGATTGTTCCATCCAGTAGCATCGGTCAGCACCCGTTTCCATTGCAGGCGGTTTCTTGCACCCATCTTCTGGATTCCGTTTTCGTCTAATACAGGGATACGGATTCCATGACGGTCAGGGTTTTTCTTATCCTGCCACCAGTTCGGATGGGATTCATCAATCACGATATTTCCGCTTTTATCTCTGACAAAATCCCAATCCTTGACTTCTTTCTTCCCCCAAGAATGATCCGGGTTAAAAGGACGCATAGTCAGAAGCAGATGGACATGGGGGTTGCCATCCCCTTTATCGTGGATACTCCAATCAGCACACATTCCTTTATCCACAAATGTTTTTTTGATATAGTCGGCTGTATATTGAATCTGTTCCTGTCTGCTCCATTCTTTGGGAAGGGCAAATTCAAATGACCTGCCAAGTTGGGCATCCGCACTTTTTTCAATCTTCAATACCTCATTCCATAACCTTTGTTTCTGAAATGTGATTTTAAATTTTTCTAAAGCAGCTTCTTTATCTTCTGACCTTTTGTATCGGACAGATTTTTGAAAGCGTTTTATATTTTCTTCTGGTACTATCTGCCATTCAGGAGGTGCGTTTTCACACATCATCAGCCGAGTGTAGACCACTTCTTTTTTAGAAGTGTAATAACTGATTCGCCCGGTTTCCTCGTTTTTCATCACATCCCCATTGAGATATGCGGAAGCGGAGATAACAGATTTCCCTTTACTTCGTCCGACTATTTTGACTGTGTAATGAAAAATCGCCATGTCTGGATTCCTCCTTTCTGCACATCCGGCATAGATTTCCGGCAACATTGCTTTCGGTTTTAGAAAAAGCAGCATTGCCGGAACGCCCTCTGCGTAAGAGTGCCCTGCGCATAGCAGCCTGCATGGAATGCGCCTCTCTGGCGAAGAGTGCCTCCTGCGGCATGAGCAGGTCTGGCTGAAAGCCCCGCCGACGGAACGAGCCCGGCAAGCGTGAGCGAAGACCGGTTGCCACTTGTGGCAAACTTATTGGGACGACCTCTGGTTGTCCATAAGTGCGCCCTTCATGAAAAAGCAATGAAGGGAATGAAAAACTCATCCCCCCCGCCATTACACTTCCTCCATATCGGTATGTGTTTCTTTCTGCATTGCCTTTGAAAAAAATTTCCCATTGGCTTCCTGCTTTTTCAGAAAACCAATCAGCTTTGGGATGTCCTCTTCCTCGATAGGCGCACCGAGAACGGATTCCACTGCACCGCCAACCTGACAGAGCCTATGGGTTCGTTTTTTACTTTCTTCGGCTTTCTTTCGTTTCAGAAGTTCTTTCTTCTGTGTTGCATATCGTTTTTCGCTCTTTTCAAGGCTTTCCTGTTCCTTCTTTTCCATTTCAAGCATTCGTTCTTCATAACTTTTTGTTGATTTTGCCATTATTACATTCTCCTTTCCTTCACAAACATAAGTTCTCGGTTGCGTATCAGAAGAAGCACATGGTATAATCTTCTTGCGTGTAGGTATATCATGGCTTCGGTCTGATAGAACCTTTGGCGGTTTCTTTGGAAGCCGCCTTTTTAATTTGCCGCAGTTCTTGTTACGGCTTTTACATTTCCTCTATCCCTCAAATCACGACCTTCATTAGCTTCCATAAACATTTCCAGAATATCGGTTTTAATCAGGACTTTGCGACCAACCTTTAATACTGGAAGTTTCTTCCATTCTACAAGCTGTCTTAAGGTATTTCTGCCGATTCCCGTATAGTCAGCAGCTTCTTCGATGGATAATGCAATTTTTCTTTGCGTCATATAATCACCTCCTTATAAATTGCATTATGCAATTCTTGTGATGTAAGTATATCCTTTTCACATCTTTTTGTCAAGCGTTACGAAATATTAAAAATAATTTTTAAGTTGCATATTGCAATTTTGGAAAAACAATGCTATAATTCATACATACCGAAAAAGGAGGCAGTCAGCATGAAAGATAAAGAACTACGCAAGCTGATAGGCAGCAGAGTAAAACAGCGCCGTCTGGAATTGAATCTGACACAGCCTTATGTCGCAGAAAAGATGGGTGTTACCGCTTCTACAATCCTGCGTTATGAGAATGGTTCGATTGACAATACGAAAAAAATGGTGCTGGAAGGTCTTTCGGAAGCACTCCATGTATCCGTGGAATGGCTCAAAGGGGAAACAGATGAATATGAAACCGACATTACGGATAAGAGAGAGTTACAGATTCGTGATGCGATGGGAGATATTCTGGAACAGTTACCGCTTGCCCTTACCAAAGAAGAAGATGCTTTTTCAAAAGATTTATTACTGCTGATGTTAAAACAATATGGTCTGTTTTTGGATTCCTTCCAGTTCGCCTGCAAAAACTTCAAGGGGAATGCTGGTCAGACGGATATTGCCAAAACAATAGGGTTTGAATCGAATGATGAATATAATGAGATTATGTTCTTAAGGGAAATCACTCCTACCATCAATGCTTTTAATGAGATGGCAGACGTTGTAAGGCTCTATTCCAAGAAACAAAAAGCAGCAGAACAAAGGCTTGCAAATCTTTTATCAGAAGTCTTATACGAAGATTCCGAATCGGTATAGTAAGACAACCGGAGTTATGATATACTTACACGCACGAAGCATTTCATCAGTTCCGATTGTCTAATATCGAAAGGAGACATACGATTATGGCAAAAGGATCTGTAAGAAAAAAAGGAAAGAAATGGTACTACCGCTTCTATGTAGAGGACGCAAGCGGCAATCTTGTTCAGAAAGAATGCGTTGGAACAGAAAGCAAAAGTGAAACTGAAAAGCTGCTCCGTCAGGCAATGGATGATTATGAGAAAAAGAAATTTGTTGCCAAAGCGGAAAATCTCACAGTCGGACAACTTCTGGATGTGTGGGCAGAGGAGGAATTAAAAACAGGTACGCTCAGCAATGGTACGGTGGAGAATTACCTCGGAACAATCCGAAATATTAAGAAACACCCATTGGCAGAACGTAAACTGAAAAATGTAACCTCTGAACATTTGCAATCTTTCTTTGATTTGCTTTCCTTCGGGGGAGTTCATCCCGATGGAAAAGAGAGAAAGGGGTATAGCAAAGATTACATCCATTCTTTTTCCGCAGTCATGCAGCAATCCTTCCGCTTTGCAGTATTTCCAAAGCAGTATATTACGTTCAATCCCATGCAGTATATTAAACTGCGGTATCAGACGGACGAAGTTGATTTGTTTTCGGATGAGGACATGGACGGAAATATCCAACCAATTTCACGAGAAGATTATGAAAGACTGCTTGCGTATCTTCAAAAAAAGAACCCAGCCGCAATACTTCCAATCCAGATAGCCTATTATGCCGGACTCCGTATTGGAGAAGCCTGTGGTTTGGCATGGCAGGACGTAAATCTGGAAGAACAATGCCTTACCATAAGACGCAGCATCCGATATGATGGTTCAAAGCGCAAATATATCATCGGACCAACCAAGCGGAAAAAAGTGAGGATTGTTGATTTTGGAGATACGCTGGTAGAGATTTTCCGTAATGCCCGGAAAGAGCAGTTAAAAAATCGAATGCAGTACGAAGAACTTTATCACACGAACTACTACAAAGAGGTCAAAGAGAAAAACAGAGTGTACTACGAATATTATTGCTTAGACAGAACGCAGGAAGTCCCGGCAGATTATAAAGAAATTTCTTTTGTCTGCTTAAGACCGGATGGTTGTCTGGAACTTCCGACTACTTTGGGGACGGTATGCAGAAAGGTGGCAAAAACATTAGAGGGATTTGAAGGCTTTCATTTCCACCAGTTACGTCACACCTATACAAGCAACCTTTTGGCAAATGGAGCAGCTCCAAAAGATGTGCAGGAATTATTAGGACACTCAGATGTAAGTACCACAATGAATGTCTATGCTCACTCCACAAGAGATGCGAAACGAAAATCAGTTCGGCTTCTTGATAAAGTGGTAGGCAATGACTAAAGAAATTCCCTTATTTCCCTTGTAATTATCTCATAAGGGCAAAAATAAGGGAAACTACATATCATTTCACTAATGGACAGGCGGGAAAGCCTATAAAATGGGGAAAGTTAGAGGAATAATTATATAAATTCAAGTTTGGAGAATTGAGAAAATCGGAATTTTGGAGGTTACTATGGCTTTTGATTTTAAGAAAGAATTTAAAGAATTCTATATGCCGAAGAACAAACCAGAGATTGTAAATGTACCTAAGGCAAATTATATTGCAGTTAGAGGAAAAGGCAATCCAAATGAAGAAGGCGGAGCATATCAACAAGCAATCAGTGTTCTATATGCTGTTGCATACACATTAAAAATGAGTTACAAGACTGATTATAAAATTGAAGGATTTTTTGAATATGTTGTTCCGCCATTGGAAGGTTTTTGGTGGCAGGATGATGTCGAGAGTGTAGATTATACAAATAAGTCTGCTTTCAACTGGATTTTTGTTATTCGTTTGCCTGATTTCATTTCTAAAGCTGATTTTGACTGGGCGGTAGAAACAGCAACGAAAAAGAAGAAACTCGATTGTTCGTCAGCAGAGTATCTTACGATTGATGAGGGATTATGCGTTCAAATTATGCATATAGGTTCTTTTGATAATGAGCCAGCAACTGTTGCGCTTATGGATACTTATTTAGAACAAAATGGATATGTTAATGATATTAACAAAGATAGGTTGCACCACGAGATTTATATGTCTGATGCAAGAAAGGTTGCCCCAGAAAAATGGAAAACTGTAATTAGACATCCAATTAAGAAAGCGTAAAATTCCCGTTTATTGGGAAGTCGCAGAGAACGAAAAATCGGAAGTTGTGGAGAAATTTCCTGAACTTTCCTTTTTATAAGAAAAAGCTGGCAACCGGAGAAGGCCTAAAAATTCAGTATAATACAAAAAAAAAGTGTGATATATCTGATCATCGCAATTTCCACTATTGTGTTTACTATATGGACTTTGTTTTGTGGAAGCATTCAGATTCGTTGTAATGATCGTGATTTTAACATTGAATTGAAAAAAGGATGGAATGATTATACAGGGGAGTATTCGCAAATTGACAGCATTTCTTATGAAGTAAATGTATTGCAGAACGATAATGATTACAGAACTAATGGTTTTGGAAACCTGAAGTATGCTATGGGAAACTTCAAAAACGATATCTTCGGAGATTATATCCGCTACACTCATGCCTTCTGCCATTCATATGTTGTCATGAACATAGATGGAAAAATATTAGTTGTAAATGGGGAAAATGACGCAGAGACAAAGGAAATCTATCAGAGAATAAGTGAGAAGGTGTCAAAGGAAAGAAAATAGTTGTCGGAAACGCTGAGAAGAAATTATTCTCAGCGTTTTTTGAACATTACTATAATGTCAAGGAATCTTCTGCATCTACCCACATCTGTAGTTACAGTTCAGCCTTGCGGCTGAAACCCGAGGGAGTTTCCAATGCGGCGGATGCCATGGCAGCCATTGAGAAATTCGTATTTGAAGAAGAGATGGTGACACTGCCGCAGCTGGTGGAGATCCTGAAAAATAACTGGGAGGGAAATCAGGTTCTGCAGATGAAGATGATAAATGAAGGGGCGAAATTCGGAAACGGACAAAAAGAAGCTGGCAATCTGGCCTGCGAGATGGTAAACTATTTTGTGGAACGGGTAGAGGCATACAACAGCCGGTATGGCGATCTTATCTTTTCCCCGTGTATCGCTACATTTTCCTGGATTGTGAACATCGGAAAGCGGATAGGAGCCTCCGCAGACGGCCGTATGTCTAAGGATCCCATTGCCGCTAACATGTCTCCGGTTCTGTCCAGGGATGTATCAGGCCCCATGGCGGCTCTGAATTCTTATCTGAAGCTGTCTACGGATTCTCTCGAGTAAATAGTACTCGCTATCCGCATCCTCTGCACGCCTGCGGAGCTAGACGCAGGCACCGCTGCGCCGTCGATTCGCAGACGCACAGCTGACACGGATATCAAGCACTATTTACTTCGAGATTAATGCAATGATGTATTAGACGGGAAAGGACAGAGACGTAACAGGTAAAGAAAGGAGAGAAAATATAATGGAAAATATACACGAAAACGGAACATTTCAGTTGCATAACAAAGTGGAGATCCCTCAGGTGGGCTTCGGCACATGGCAGATGCCGGACGGAGAGACAGCGGCAGATGCGGTAATGCACGCCATAGAGGCAGGATACACCCATATAGATACGGCGGCGGTATATCACAACGAGATTGGGGTGGGAGCCGGAATCCGCATGTCGGGAGTGCCGAGAGAAAAGCTGTTTGTGACCAGCAAGCTGTGGAACGATGTGAGAGGCTATGAGGAAACCCCTGAAAGCCTTTGATGCCTCCTTAAAAAAAGGCTGGCCCTGGATTATCTGGATCTGTACCTGATCCATTGGCCCCGTCCCCTGGCTTTCAGGGATACCTACCAGGAGGTAAACCGGGAGACCTGGAAGGCCTTTGAATATCTGTTGGAAAAAAGGGTATGTACGGGCCATCGGTGTAAGCAATTTTCTCCCGGTGCATATGGAGGCGCTGCTGAAAACAGCACAGGTCATTCCTATGGTAGACCAGATTGAGTTCCATCCCGGCTGGATGCAGCCGGAAACGGCGGCCTTCTGCAAAGAGCATGACATCCTGGTGGAGGCGTGGAGTCCCCTTGGTTCCGGAAAGCTTTTTGGAAGATCCAAAGCTGAAGGAGTTTGGACAGAAATACGGCCGGTCCACAGCCCAGATCTGTCTGCGGTGGTGCCTGCAGAAAGGACATCTTCCTCTGCCCAAATCCGTTACCCCTGTGAGGATTAAGGAGAATCTGCAGCTTTTTGATTTTCAGATATCCCAGGAGGACATGGCAGTGATAGATAAGCTGGAATGCGTAGGCCGGACAGGCTCTGATCCGGACAATGCAAAATTCTGAGATGGTTAAAAGGGCATCGACCATCCAGGAAACTGATTGGATAAAAAGATAAGAAGACCTGCCGTACCGGAATTTCCAAGTCTGGTATGCCAGGTCTTTTTCGGTTATCTTCAGGGGGATCGGAAAATGTGTAAAAAACAAGGTTGTAAATGCCGGAAAAACCACCCTGATCACTCGCTTGCTGCCTGTTTTGACCGACTATGGCTTGAAGGTTGCCACTGTCAAGCACGACGGGCATGAATTTGAAGGGGATGTGCCGGGGGGACGGATACCTACAGGCATATGAAAGCCGGAGCCTTTGGGACGGCAGTGTTTTATAAATACGCGAAGCAGGAAGAGGCCCTGTTAAACCGTCTGGAAAAATACCGTGAAAACCATTTGCTGTTTATAAAGCGTTCTGAGGTACCATTTGATAATAATATATCAGAACGGGATCTGAGGAAAGTAAAGAACCGTCAAAAAAATGGCAGGCGGATTCCGTAAGAAACAGGGGAAGGAGATGTATTGCCGAATCCTAAGCATCGTAGAAACCTTAAAACGGCGTAAAATGAATCTAATGGAGAACATCAAACAGATCTTTATAGGAACACCGGCTATTTTCTAGCCGGTGTTAAATGTGTTGTTTCAGCCGCAAGGCTGAACTGTAACCATCTGTAAATTCCCATCAAGATACAGTCTAGCATATTCTAGTGGTTCATCAATGGCAAGTGTGTTTAATGCACAATCTGATCCGGGTGTGGTTCTCAAATTCTTTTCTGCCTTCCCAGCAGTCAATGCGAAGCATATAGTCTGCACTGGTATAAACATCAATGCTGTTTCGTCCGGGATTATATTCTGCAAATATTGTTCTCATCGTATCTTATCTCCCTATCGTTCAATCAATTATTTGCTACAAAAATCAGAAGCATTTCAATCAGTTCACCATGTCACTTTTATTTTGTGTTATACTGTTTTATATAATTTTTTTTGGTCTCCGCTGCCGCTTCGGTCGGGCACAGAGCAGAGGTTTCTTGTGCCCTTTGTATTTTCCCTTATCAGAGTTCGTAAACACTGGTGGGACGATATAACACAAAGGGAAACAATAAGGGAAAGCTCATCTGCGACAAATCCAGTGTTTTCAATGGTTTGCGGAGAATTTAATAACAAAATATAACAGTTATTAAATTTCTTAAAACAGGTGAAATCTCAATCGGAAGTTGTGGAGGTAGAAAAACATGTATAGAATATATAGTGCACTTATCGAAATTGTTGCCGGCAGCTGTTTTTATAATTCCTATTTGGTGCATATATAACAAGTTATGTTTTCATAGCTGGAAACGAACTATTATTTATATGGTATTTGGGTTTTATTTTACTGCAGTCTTAGCACTTGTAGGCTTTCCTAATATAGCATCTCTGAAAATTGATTTTGCAGTGAACGTTATCCCGTTTTTGGATATGGTTTCGGATTTCATTAATGCTTGTTTGAATATACTTTTTTATTTGTTCCATTTGGTTTCTTTTTGCCGATATTGTGGGATAAATTTAGAAACATTAAAAATATTGCCTTAATGGGATTTATAGTTACAAGTTTAATTGAAATATCACAGATTTTTACTTTTAGAACGAGTGATATAAACGATATTATTACAAATACTGTTGGTACTATAATTGGATATTTTATTGTACATAGGATAACTGATAATTTTACGAAGCGAATCTTTTCAAATTCAAAAATGGGTGACTTTTACATAATATGTGTATCTGTAGCCACTTATTATGTTCTTCCTTCAACCATTTATTTCATCATTGTTATGGGAAATGGTGCTGTAGCTTCCCGTTTGTAGAGATGATAGAATAATTATTTTGGAATAAAAAGGTATGAAGTACCATAGAAGTAATACAATTATGGTCAAAAGGATAAATTATTGATATAATATAGGTAGTCATAAAGATTTAAGAGTGAAAAAAGAAAGAAGGTGTATCTATGCCAGAAATTTCGTTGTTTTATGATATTGTGCAGGTAATTCCTAATGAAGACTATACCGTATATGTATATTTTGAAGATGGAAAGATTGTATGTTATGATGCTAAAACGTTATTGAAAAAAGAAAGTTTTTGAACCATTGAAAGATATTAATTTTTTATGAATGCATGCACCATTTTGAATGGGACATTGGCATGGGATGTTACTGGAACCAGAGATTGCAGTAAGTGTCTGGATATAGATCCAGAGATGTTGTATGGGTTGGAAAATGTAAGTGAAAAGATTGCAATAAGGAGTTGCCGTCATGCAATGGCGGCAATTATTCATGACAATAGAATGCACGCAGAGCGTGCATTCTATCGTTGTATAGATAAAACACAATATAACAAAACGGAATTGTGCGCCCAGACAAGGGCGAGTAGTCTAGCAGGTGGAATGCCTGTCTGGTAAGGTCTAACCAACCGCCAGTAGCGAGTCTTGGGTGACTGCCAGTAATGGTAGTTGCTAAGCGTAGACAGCGAGAAAATAGAGAGTGTGATTGAGCCTCGAAATTTTGATATCTAGAAGGCTGACGTTTTAATTCCAGCGGAAAGCAACACAAACCAAATCGTCATGGTAAGAAATGGTTTGCTTCTGCGGGGTCAAAGAGCACTTTATGTTTTACATTGTGACTATTCAGTCAACTGGGGGAGAGCCTGTTGTTTCTTGTCATTGCAAGTATGGCAAACAACTGCAAAAAAGGGAGAATGCCAAAAGGACAGCAGGCAGTCGGATAGCTTCATAGTACTGGGAAGAAGTTGGGTAATGCCAATGGAGGGAAGGGAGCTACATAATAATGGTCTTTCTGAGGACACATCAACCGTACTCAGGGACGGAGGTATTGATGGAAACAAAATTGGAAAGAATAGCAGAAATATCGGCAAGTTCGCCGAGACCAGAGTTCACATCGTTGTATCATCTAATCAATAAAGAAATGCTTCTGCAATGTCACATAGAATTAGACGGAAGTAAGGCAGTTGGTATGGATGAGATTACGAAGAGAGAATACGAGAAGAATCTGGAGCAAAACATAGATGACTTGGTAGAAAGACTGAAAAGAAAATCATATAAACCACAGCCATCAATTAGGGGGTATATATCCCTAAAAGCAATGGAAAACTTCGACCATTAGGAATTGCATGCTACGAGGATAAAATAGTCCAATTAGCATTAAAGAAGATACTGGAAGCTATCTATGAACCGAGATTTCTGAATTGCATGTACGGATTCAGATCAAATCGAGGATGTCATAACGCAATAAAAAGAACTGTATAAGAGCTTAAACAATACGAAAATATGTTATATTGTGGACGCTGACATCAAAGGCTTCTTCGACCATATGAAGCATGAATGGATTATCAAGTTTCTCAAACTTTATATTAAAGACCCCAACATAATCGGTCTTGTCAAGAAGTATCTTAAAGTGGGAGTGCTGGATAATGGTGAACTTATGGTGAATGAGGAAGGTTCAGCTCAAGGCAATATCATAAGTCCAATCCTAGCAAACATATATATGCACAATGTATTGACACTATGGTATAAGTTTATTATTACCAAAGAATGCAAGGGAGATAACTTTCTAACTGTATATGCAGATGATTTTGTTGCAGGATTTCAATATAAATGGGAAGCAGAGAATTACTACAAGCTTCTTAAAGAACGAATGGAAAAGTTCGGTTTGCAATTAGAAGATAGTAAAAGTCGTCTCTTACAAAGCGGTGCTTATATTGCAAGGGCAAAGCAAAAGATCGGTGAGTATATCAGATTACAAACATTTGATTTTCTGGGATTCACATTCTATTGTGGGCGTTCACGCAAAGGCATGCCATATATAATGCCAAAGACAAGCTCTAAGAAATTCAGACAGAAAATCCGAGACATTAAAGTATGGATATATGCGAATAGAGACCAATCGTTGAAGAAACTAATGGGAATGCTTAATCTGAAGCTAATAGGTCATTATAGGTACTATGGCATAAGTTTTAATGGCAGAATGATTTCAAACTACAAACAACAAGTGAGAGAACTTCTGTTTAAGGTGCTGAATAGACGAAGTGACAGAAAAAGAGTTATACAAGCGAAGGATTCATTGAAATGCTGAAATATTATCCATTGGCAATGCCAAAGATTTATGTCAGCTTGTTTTGAAACTGTAAATATTATTATGAAGAGCCGTATGCGGGAAAGCCGCACGTACGGTTCTGTGAGGGGCTTACATTGTGAGGTGTAAGTCTACTCGACTATAGGAGGTAAAGCAGCATGAAGTGTCCATATTGTGGTGAAGAAATGATAAGAGGATACCTAATGAGCTCACGAGACATTACTTTTGCAGTTGATAATGTGACAAAAGTTTTTCGTATTAAAAAATCGGACGATCTGGACTTGAGTAAAGGTTCAGGCGGAATCCCGCATTGTGAAGCTTATCGTTGCAGTAGTTGCAAAAAAAAAGATTTTGATTGATTATGCAAATAAGAGTTTGTGATACTTTTTATCTTTTGAACATTGTAAATATGATGCATAAATAGTATATTGTCAGTATAATTGATACAGATAATAAAACGAAAAACAACATCATCTCCAAATATTGTATGATTACAGAAAGTAGAAATTAAGAAATTTCCTCTGTTTTTTCTTCTTTCTGTATTCATTTGGACTCATATGATAATATTGTCTAAACTTCCGGCAGAAATAGCCGGAACTTGTAAATCCGGTTTCTTCTGCAATGGAAGAAACCGATTTTTGAGGTGATATAAAGTTGTTCAGCAGCCTGTGCTAGTCTGTATTGAATTAGATATGCTACCGGAGAACAGTGGATGCCAGTTTGAAAAATGTGTAAAGCTCCACTTTTGCTGATAGATGCCGATGCCGCAATCGTCTCCAATGTAATCTCTTCCATGTAGTGATCATGAATATACTGCATCATAGCTTGTAATCTTGCTTGTTTGTGATTTAATCGATGAATACTGTTAGAATCAGAAGTCCAGTCCATATTTTTTTTTTTGCAATATGTTCCAAAGCTGAAATAAAAGTTGTATAGTACATAATTCATTATCCGGCTTAGTTTCCTGAATAGTACAAATTTGCGACAAAAGTTGTAGCACCTGTTTTCCAAATGTGTTGGATGGACTGAAAACTTGATATGGAACAGACGAGCTTATCACAGGGAAGAATATATTTTTCGTAAATGAGGCTGTTTTCGGGTGCTAATAGGGTTGGTGAAAAAACAATATTAGGTGCAAATGTACTGCTTTGTGCTTCAAAACGATGCAGGACACCGCTATTGATAAATATGCCGCAACCTTTATGTAGTTCTATTTTACTTGTACCTATAAGGCAGAGCGCAGTACCTTCAGCAGTATAAAGAAATTCTAATTCATGATGCCAATGCCAGTCAATGCGATGGAAGTCAAATTTCCAAATATTATCAGGATAGTATGCAAATGGATAACGATTGTTGCCATGCTGGATGGTTTCTCGTAGTGTTTCATCTGTAGTTATCTTAAAAGTCTCCATGTTATATTTCCTCATAAATAATAAAATTTGTTATATTGTACCATAAATACATGATTTTATACAATGACTAGATATAAAATTTACGATATAATCACATTTATTAGAGGAGGACAAAATGAAAAGCCAATATAATAAGACAATTACAGCCTGTTTTGTAGGTTATATTGTACAAGCTATCGTTAATAATTTTACACCACTGCTTTTTTTGTTTTTTCAGAAATGCTATCATATTCCAATTTCCCAAATTACATTGTTAGTGACTTTTAATTTTGGAATACAACTACTGGTTGATTTTTCTTTCTGTCAGATTTGTTGATAAAATAGGATATCGGATATCAATGATTATAGCTCATGTTCTAGCAGCGGCAGGATTATTCCTTCTTACAGTTTTACCAGAGATTTTACCAGTTTCCTTTATTGGAATTTTGATTGCTGTAATGATCTATGCGGTAGGTGGTGGACTTTTGGAAGTCCTAGTCAGTCCAGTTGTTGAGGCTTGTCCATCCGACAATAAGGAAAAAGCAATGAGCCTGTTGCATTCTTTTTTTATTGCTGGGGACACGCCGGAGTTGTACTCATATCAACAGTGTTCTTTTATGTAGTCGGTATAGATAACTGGAAAATATTAGCCATTATTTGGGCGGTTATTCCAATTGGAAATGCTTTTGTTTTTTCAAAGGTTCCCATTGCACCATTGCTTGAGGATGGAGATACCGGACTTGGATTTAAAGGAATTGTTTCGGATGAAAATTTTTTGGATTTTGTTGATTATGATGATATGTGCAGGAGCAAGTGAGCAAGCAGTAAGTCAATGGGCCTCTGCTTTTTTTGCAGAAAAAGGTCTTGGAATTTCAAAGGCAGCCGGCGACTTAGCAGGGCCGATGGCATTTGCGGTTCTAATGGGAATATCAAGATTGTTTTATGGTAAGTATGGTGACCGTATCAATTTGGAACACTTTATGATTTATAGTAGTTTTTTATGTATTTTATCCTATTTAGGGATTTCATTATTCTCGATTCCGCTATTAAATCTGATTGCCTGCGCTGTCTGTGGACTTTCAGTGGGAATCATGTGGCCTGGAACTTTCAGCAAGGCATCAGCAGCTTTGCCCAAAGGGGGGAACAGCCATGTTTGCATTGCTGGCATTAGGCGGAGATATAGGTTGTTCAGGAGGTCCTACATTGGTTGGAATGGTATCAGGAGCTTTTTGGGGATAACCTAAAAGATGGGAATTTTGGCAGGAATTATTTTTCCAGTGTTGTTACTTATAGGAGTCATTCTTTGCAGAAGACAAAAGAAAATTACTAATTATAATACAGTGAAAAGTAGGCACTAAATATAGCTGCTTATTAAAAAATAAAAAAGAAAGTGAGAAAAAGATGGAATTTTTGAAAAACAATCCTAAATGGATACGTCAACCAAAGCAGGTACAAATTAGTGAGGATAAAGTTGTAATTCTTACAGAAAGGGGTACCGACTTATGGGCACGCACTTATTATGGTTTTCAAAATGATAATGCTCCAGTATTTCAAGTTGAAACAACGGACAAGTACTTTTTCTTTTATTGTTAAAACAGAATTCGAGAGTACCTGTCGTTTTGACCAGTGTGGTGTGGCTATGTATTTAAATAGTGATAATTGGTTTAAGGCATCTATAGAATATGAGAATGAAAAAATGCAGCGATTGGGAAGCGTTGTAACCAATCATGGATATTCTGACTGGGCAACAACAGACATATCCTCTGATATTAAAAAGTATGTGGTATCGTTTTTCACGAAGGGACAGTGACTACTGTATTGAATGCAGTGAGGATGGCATAAATTTCAGACAAATGCGTATTTTCCATATGTGGGAAGGTGCAGAAAAAATTACTTATGGAATATATGCATGCAGCCCGACAGAAGGCTCATATAAGGCAACATTTTCAAATATGCAGATTACGGAATGTAAATGGGAATCAGATGCAGACTGGCGTGATTGATGATATGATTTCTAAAGATAAATCTCATATGAGAATCATTATCAGTTAAATTGAATAATAAATATAAGCCAAAAATAATCCCCGAAAAAATTTTAGAATTTTTGGGGATTATTTAACATTATAAATAAAAAGAGTGTATGAGAAAATCTCTGTAAATAAGATTCTTCTATGATAATTAAGGGCAATAAGCTTACGGATTAGGCTTATCGCCCTTGTTTTATATATAACAGTTGCTTACAGGCATGTCAAGGGCAGGCGGTTTCCCGCCTGTCTTTTTAAGCTGTCTTTTTTGATTATTCAGGTAAGTGTCCTTCGTACATAATACTCAGTTCTTCATAGACCTGGCCCCAATCCCGGATTGTGGTAGTCCACTTTTTCGTAGCCTCAAAAGTGGACAAATACAGGGCTTTTAACAAGGCGGTATCGCTTGGAAATACGCTCCTTTGGCGATTCAGCTTCCGGTAGGTGGAATTCAGTGATTCTATCGCATTTGTCGTGTAAATGACCTTTCTGACAGTGGTTGAGAACTTAAAAATAGGGGAAACAGCATCCCAGTTGTCCTTCCAACGCTTCATGGAATTCGGGTATTTGGGAGTCCATTTTTCAGTTACACGGTCTAAGGCAGCCAGAGCTTTCTGCTCGTCAGTAGCCTGATAGATGGTTTTTAAGTCTGTAGCAAAGGCTTTTCTATCCTTATCCGGAACGTATTTCAGAGTATTTCTTACCTGATGAACAATACATATCTCTGGTATTCTGTTTTGGGAAACGCTGTTGCAATCGCTTCTTTAATGCCTGTAAGGCCGTCGGCGCAGATGATCGGGATATCCTTAACTCCTCGATTTTTCAGTTCATTTAAGACGGAAAGCCAGTATTTCGCACTTTCATTGTCACCGATTGTAATGGTCAGGACTTCCTTTTTGCCCTCTGTATTAATACCCAGAATGACATAAGCTGCAAGTTTACGAATGACTCCATTATCCCGCACAGAATAATGGATTGCATCGATGTAAAGGATCGGATATACTTCATCCAGTGGACGGTTCTGCCAGTCTTCAATCTGAGGAAGTATTTTATCTGTCACGTCAGATATGAAACTTTCTGATGCTTCAAAACCATAGATATCTTCGATTGTTTCCGAGATCTGGCGAGTGGTCATTCCCTTTGCATACTTGTACTCTGTGTACAGGTTTCTTTTGTCTTGCCATAATAAAAGGCCCTCCTAATGATAATTTTTTATCATAGAAGGACCTTGCCTAGATTATTTTACAGAAAAAGTATCACAGACTCGTTATTTATATTGGAATTCGATGTTATGTGAAAGGCTGGATGGAAGAACGGGATATTTTTAAAATCTAATTTGTTCATTGGTGTTATTTATATTTACTTTCGTGCTAATATATATTACCATATTAGCATGAAAGGAGAATCTATATGACTCAATTTGAAAAATTTAATTTGTTATTGCATGAATGTGGAGGGACGATTCAGACATTTCAAGTCCTAAATAATGGAATTAGTAAGTCTGTGTTTTATGCCTATGTGAAGGAACGAGGATTAGAGCAAGCTTCTCATGGTGTGTATGTATCACCTGATACGTGGACAGATGCGATGTTCCTTTTGCATTTGCGTTGTGGTCAAGCTGTATTTTCTCACGAAACTGCATTGTTTTTTCATGATTTAACGGACAGAGAGCCTTTGAAATACACCATAACAGTAAGAACTGGATATAATCCAAAAGCCGTTTGCAGGAAGACGGTTTTCAAGTGTATACAGTAAAAAAGGATTTACATGAAATAGGGATCACAACTATGCTGACATCATTTGGACATTCAGTTCCGGTTTATGATATGGAGAGAACGATTTGCGATCTGCTTCGCAGCAGGAAAAATATTGAAATGCAGGTATTCCAAGATGCATTAAAGCAATATGCGAAACGTAAGGATAAAAACTTACGGATGCTTATGAAATACGCAGCTATGTTTCATGTTGAAAAGATACTAAGACCATATTTGGAGGTGTTACTTTAGATGATAACAACGGCAAGACAATTAAAGGATTTGGTTCGTAATCTGTCAAAGAAAAAATCCGCAGATGCACAGATTTTGATGCGGAATTATATGATGGAACGTTTTTTTAGAACGAATTTCTTTTTATCAGAGTATAAAAATCAGTTTATATTAATATGAAATTATATCAAAAAATACATATAATGTATTGCAGTTCTCCAAGAACGTAGAAAAGCCGAATGACGGAACAACAAAACAAGGGAAGGAGTTGCACCATGAATAAAATCCTGATTATAGATGATGATAGAGAACTGTGCGCATTGATTAAACGTAGCGTACAAGCAGAAAACATAGAAGCTGATTTTTGTAATACCGGAAAAGAGGGCTTACAAAAATTAAGAGAGCAGGAATACCAGCTTGTGGTGCTGGATGTGATGATGCCTGGTATGGATGGCTTTGAAACGCTGGAAGAAATTCGCAAGGAGTACAGCTTGCCGATTTTGATGTTCACATCTAAAAATGACAGCATTTCTAAAGTACGGGGCTTACGGGCCGGAGCGGACGATTATCTTACAAAACCGTTTGATATGGATGAACTGATTGCCCGTATTGCGTCTCTTATTCGCCGCTACACCCGCTTTAATCAGCAAGCTGGAGCCATACAAAAGCTAAATTTTGACGGATTGCAGATTGACCTTGAAAATCGTTCTGTTACTACGGATCAAACGGCACTTTTGAACTGCCCCCAAAGGAATTTGATTTGCTCCTGTACTGTGCAAAACATCAAGGGAAAATTTTGACAAAACAGCAGATTTATGAGGAAGTATGGGGCGAAGAATATTTCTATGATGACAGTAACATTATGGCGATTATCAGCCGACTCCGTAAAAAATTAGAAGTCAATCCTTCAAGCCCAAAGTATATACAAACGGTCAAAGGGATTGGCTACCGGTTTAATAAGGAGGTGTAGTCAGCATGGAAATTATTGTATTCTTGTCCATTGTGATTGCTGTTGTGGCTGTATTGACTTCCATCGTTCTCGTTCGGCGTGTAAAAAAACAAATAGCAGAAATGACCGATGTGCTGGTTGATGTGAAAAACGGAAATGGCAACCGGCGTATTCTATCTGCAACAAATGAACTGACAGCACCTCTTGCCTATGAAATCAACGAGATCGTTGTGGCCTATGAAAGCAGACTTTCAACTGTACGGCAGACAGAAGAAACCAACCAGCTTATGACGAGCCTTTCACATGATGTGCGAACGCCCCTTACTACTCTGATTGGGTATCTTGACGCTGCACACAAAGGACTGGTCACAGGAAAAGACCGGGATGATTATATTGAAACCGCCCGCCGGAAAGCCCATGATCTGAAAGAATATATTGATGTACTCTTTGACTGGTTCAAGTTAAATTCAAACGAGTTTGCTTTGGAGATCCAGAGCGTTGAGGCCGCAGAGCTGACAAGAAATATCCTCATCGACTGGATACCGATTTTTGAGGATAAACAGGTTGAGTATGACATCGATATTCCCGAACAGCCTGTCCGGGTAAGATTGGATATGGACAGCTATATGAGGATTGTCAATAATCTCATTCAAAATGTAATCGCTCACAGCCATGCAGACAAAATCAAAATTGCCCTGTCAAAGAAGGAAAATAACATGGAGTTGCTGCTGGCGGATAATGGAGTGGGAATTGAGAAGGAAGATTTGAAACACATATTTGAACGGCTCTATAAGTGTGATAAAGGACGCTCTGAAAAAGGAAGCGGACTTGGTCTTTCTATTGTCCATCAGCTTGTAGAAAAGATGGGTGGGAGTATAACAGTTGAAAGCTTTCCGGGAAAGGGAACTGAATTTATGTTGCATTTTCCTTTGGAGATTTAAGAGGGTTCCTGTCTTTATGGCGGGAGCCTTACCTTTTTCCTTTGTTAGCGGGCCGGATTCTAAATTGCAAGGTTAATGCAAGGTTGCGGCAAGGTTAATGCAAGGTTGGCGTGATAGAATACCTTACAGAACAGGAGGTTTTGAATATGGATACAAATTACATCATTGAAACAAAAAATCTGACGAAGCAATACGGCTCACAAAAGAGTGTGGCTGACTTAAATATTCATGTGAAGCGTGGGAGAATTTACGGTCTGCTGGGCAGAAACGGAGCCGGAAAAACCACTACTATGAAAATGCTGTTGGGCTTAACGAAGCCGACTTCCGGGGAGGTCAAAATCTGGGGAAAGTCTTTGCAGGGGAATGAAAAGAAGCTGCTGCCCCGTATTGGCAGTCTGATTGAGTCCCCCGGCTTTTATCCCAATCTGACCGGCACAGAGAACCTGCGTATCTTTGCTACTCTGCGGGGCGTACCAAACAATCATGCTATCAAAGATGCTCTGGATCTGGTAGGACTGCCCTACAAAGATAAAAAGCTCTTTTCCCAGTATTCTCTTGGTATGAAGCAGCGGCTTGCGATTGCCCTTGCTGTTATGCACGATCCGGAGCTTTTAATTTTGGATGAGCCGATCAACGGCCTTGATCCCATCGGTATTGCAGAAGTACGCTCCTTTATTCGGGAGCTTTGCGACGCAAGAGGAAAAACTATTTTGATTTCCAGTCACATTCTTTCGGAGATTTCCTTGCTGGCTGACGATATTGGAATTATTAACCACGGTGCGTTGCTGGAAGAAGAAAGCCTTGCTGAGTTGGAGCAAAAAAGCAGTAAACATATCCGGTTTACACTCTCTGATACTGCACAGGCAGCAAGAATTTTGGAACGCAATTTCCATGAAACCCATTTTTCCATACAAGACGACCACAATCTGCGTCTACACAATATGGAGCTACCCGTGGGGAAAATTGTAACTGCTTTTGTAGAAAACGGATTGGAGGTATCAGAAGCACATACCTGTGAAGAAAGTCTTGAAGATTACTTCAAGCGTGTGACAGGGGGCGAAGGAATTGCTTAAACTAATCAAATGCGAATTTTTGAAATTGAAACGGAAGAAATTTATTCCGCTGATTATTCTGGCTGCGTTCCTGTTTCCAATCCCGCTGACTTATCTGATGACAACGCCCTCTATGATGGAGCGATATACGGATCGGGCAGATGCTTTCGATGGACTATTTAACATGGTGTTGGGATATGGTATCCAGTTTTTACTGCCCTGCATTATCGGAGTGATTGCCGCTATTCTGTTCTTTATGGAACGCGACAACGATACATTCAAAAATCTGCGTACAATTCCCGTAACCAGCACGCAAATGGTACTTGCAAAGATTATTGTCCTCTTTCTTTTTGGAATTGTTTTTTGCGTGGCTTCTACCATTGCAACAATTCTTTGCGGAATTGGAACATTAGAAGTTTATGGAATTGGTTATAAGCTGTTTTTGGCGGTTGAAACAGGGATCTTCATTACGGCAGGAACACTCCCGTTGATTGTTCTTGTTGTCTTTTTCAGTAAGACCTATGTTTTTTCCATTTTGCTGTGCGTCTTTTACAGCGTTCTGAACATGAGTGCTACGGCATTGTTTGACACGCTGCCTAAAACTATGTTATGGCTTCTGCCCACGCCACTGACTACATTTTGGAGTGCGGGAGATATGGCGGCTCATGGAATAAAAATGGACTTGGAGCAAATGACAGGGCTAATTCCCTCAACATTTCAAGTTGTATTCATTCTTGGGATCATGGCATTGGTTTCGTTCTTACTGATTGACAGATTATATAAGCAGAGGGGGGAATAAACATGGTTCGCATTGTAAAAACAGAATTTTATAAATTGAAAAGGTATCATATCCTTTGGGCGGGCGTTGCACTCATGCTCCTATCCGTCCTGCTGACCTTGTTTACCTCTATGGCGAATGATGGTTCCGTTTGGGATTTGCCTATCTTACAGAACAGGTCATCAAAAACAATATGTCCATGATTTTTCCGATGTGTATCAGCCTAATTGCTGGATATATGATTTCTCGTGAGCAGACGGATGATACATTGAAAAATATTCTGACTGTGCCGATCTCTTTTAAGAAACTGCTGACCGGGAAATTGATTGTGTGCGGCGTATTGTCTATTATTTTCGGGCTGATATGCAGCCTGTTTACAATCATAGCAGAAATGATTGTGGGATTTCCCGGCTTTGAAATTTCCTTAGCACTAAAAGCAGCCTTGCAGATTACTGCGGTTAATTTCTTTTTATATCTTGCGGTTCTGCCGATTATCGCTCTTACTTGTCGGAGAGCAGGCAGCTTTTTAGTCGGTGTAATCATTGCTTTTGTCTATGGATATGGAGGGATGTTTGCCGCAGGAAATATGACATTAGCAAACCTTTATCCGATTACCGCAAGTCTCGGAATGGTAGGCTACCGTAGCTATGATACCGCAGTCAACTGGAATATCGGAACCTGTTCTTGCAGTCTTGTGCTTGCTGTTGTTATTTCTGCCATCTTGATTTTGTGCATGAAAGAGCGAGAAGCAACCCAAACAAAGAAAAAGGCCAAAAAGGTAGCACCAAAGAAAGGCTGGTGATGATTTTATGAAGAAAACAGTTTTAGCATTGGCATTTGTTCTTTTTGGAAGTTTTATGCTTTCTGGCTGTTCAAAAGATGAAATTCTCGATCATTATAATAATATCGTTCAGTCAGCTGGAACCATAGAGCTTACAGGAAAGTTATCTTTGGAAGGAACAAAAGAAAAAGGGATCGATGATTATACGGGAACTTATACGGCTGATTATGAGAATTTTTCAGATACAGAGTATGTGTTCGGAGGAACTTCCATAAAAAGAGAAGCCGGTAAGGAGCTGTCTATTGACTGCACTTTGGAGGTTACGGAAGGAACTGCAAAAGTATTTTGGATTTCTGGAGCGGATGAAGCAGTCACTTTGATTGAAACAACCGGAACATATAGTGATACAATTACACTTCCTGATGGTGGAAATTATATCGGCATTGAGTGTGAAGACTTTACTGGAAACATTGAATTGAATATTGAATAACATTCTGCCGGACGACGGTAAAAGAAAAAAAGCCGTCGTACAGCAGACAATTTGACACGCCCATTTGAAACGGCGGCTTTGATTTTCAGAGCCGCCGTTTCTTTGCGTTTACACAAGCCTATGACGACTTGCAGGGACACGGTAGCCGATGGGAGGTTATTTTGCCGTGTCTCGTTTGCTTTTTCAAAGCTCACATGATCTACATCAGTTAAAAAAAGCATTGCTCCTCCTCCGGGCAAATATAACATTGCATCGGCATTATCGTTCCATGTAATTCAGTATAATAATGGCTGTTCTTGGCGCGCCAGTTTTCCCTCACGGAAATCTGGCGTTTTTTGTTGCCATTTTTTCGGAGATGACTCGGTTGTCTGCCGGTGTCGGTCTCCGCCTCCATTCGATTCACCCGTCAATCATCCGTGAATCGAAATGGAGGTACATAATGAAGAAAATTAACCTTCGGGAACTTTATCCTAATGTTTATACAACAGACTTTTTTGTAGATGTGACAGAGGAAGTAATGGAGACTATTCGAGCAGCTGAACGTGCGGAGGCTGCGTATGAGGGAAAGATGTATCGTTATAAAGCACAGTATTCTCTGGATTGCGAGAATGGCATTGAAAATGCGGTGCTGTTGAAGCCCCAGACGCCGGAAATGCTCCTGGAGGAAAAGCAGCTGCGGGAGCAGCTCTACATCGCAGTGATGGCTCTGCCGGAGAAGAAGGCAAAGCGCATTTATGCCCGATACTATCTGGGAATGGCGGTAAACGAAATTGCCGAAGTAGAAGGTGTAGACCCAAGCCGTGTCCGAGACAGTATCCGCCGTGGATTAAAGCAGCTTGTAAAATATTTTTGATAAAATTTCATTTGATGAGCCTGTTTTTTGTCAGTGTTAATAAGAAGGTTATACCGATTTGAAGTGCGCTTATTAAGAAAACGCCAGATCCAGGGGCGTAGCACCTCTGCATCTGGCGTTTTTATAGATTTGTACTTGCCTGTTTATCCGATATACGGGAATATTAAAGTGGCTTCACACCCTTTCGGGAAAACATTAGTAAGTTTGAAAGTGCCGTTATGAGCTATGGCGACTTGTTGGACAATCAGCAATCCAAGCCCATGTCTTAAATCAAGCCGTTCATCTGTGCTTTCCATATAATGCGGTTTTTCTTCCAGCTCTTGCAGCTTTTCAGCAGACAGACCCGTTCCGTTATCCGTAACCGCCAAGATAAGATGGTTTTGCGATGCTGTAAGCGAAAGGCAGACTTCACAGCCCTGTGGGTTGTGTTTCATGCTGTTCTGGACAAGGTTGTTTACAGCTCGCGAAATCAATCTGGCATCACATTCCAACACAGCATTTTCGGCGTCAGGAGTGATCTTAATTCCGATGTTGTAGCTATCGGAAATTCCTGTATTCAACAGGTCTGCTACATAGGATCGCAGTAGTTTGGATAAGCGAACCATCTTTATGAAGCGGCTGCATTTCATATTCCAACTGTGAGACTAAATTCAAATCCTGCACCAGTTCTTTGATTCTTACGCTTTGCTTCCGTACTATTTCAGCCTGTTCTTGGATGGTCTTGCTGGCAGATTCATTTTCCGCAATGCGGCCCGCATACCCCATAATCATGGAGAGCGGTGTGCGGATGTCATGGGAAACGCCGCTGATCCAGTTCGCCCGCGCTTTTCATTTTGCCTATTCAAAATGGAAGAAGCTTTGTTTACACTGCTTGCAATTTCCGATAGTTCTCCGCTGATATGAAGTGAAACTGGCTTTCCATCTGCCAAAGTTTTCACAGCGGACACAATCGGTTCGGTATTGTGAATGATTCTGCGTTTGGAAAAGTAATAGGCTGAAAAGAGGCACAGCAAATCCAAGCCAAGCATCCCCAGCACAAAGATGGGGAGCCGTTGAAGTGCTGCAATGGAATAGTAATTGCTGGTGAGTTTTGTGTAGCTGTCTTTTGGATAACCCAATACCAACAGCCCATCATCGGTGTTCCAGACAAAAACCGGATAATCTTCAATATACCCTTTTGAAAATAGTGCGACATCTTGAATTGTGTAATTTTTCGGCACATTGTCCGGCAAATCAACCGACCAATAACATTGACCATCTGTGTTCAAGTAGATCGCCCAAATATGATTCTGTAGGAGCATTTGCACCGCCTCATCCGATAATTGTTCCGGCGTAGCGGCGGTAGCAGTCATTTCCAACATGGCTTGCGGGGATGAATCGCCATAATCCTCGGTCACAATCTTTTGAAAAGTCAGACCGAATACTACTGCATTAAGAAAAAGCAATATCAGAATAAAGGCAACGAACGACACAAGATATTTAGATATATAACTTCCGAATGATTTCATGACATCACTTCCTTGCTATCAGCTTATAGCCTAATCCTTTAATGGTTATCAGGGACACGGGTTTTGATGGATCGGTTTCAATCTTTTCCCGGACGCGCCGGACATGAGCATTGAGGCTGTTTTCGTAGCCAAAAGGATTATCCCCCCAGAGGGCTTCACAAAGCGCATCTACGGTAACAATCTTTCCAGCATTACGGGCAAGCGTTTCAAGTAAAGTATGTTCTTTTGCTGTCAGGGGGATAATTTCGCTGCCCTTATGGACTTCGGCCCGGCTGAAATCAATCGTACATCCATCCAAAACAAGCAGCGGTGAATCCTCTTTGTAGGTCCGCCGCAGTACCGCATAGATACGCAGTAACAGTTCCTGCGGCATAAAGGGCTTAGAAATGTAGTCATCTGCACCAAGCTCCAATCCCGATAATTTGTCTGCCGCTTCGTCCTTTGCTGTTAAGAAAATGATCGGCACATTGGTAAAAGTGCGGAAATGCTGCATCAGAGAAAAGCCGTCCCCATCTGGCAGCATGACATCCAAAACAATTAAATCAGGAGTTTCCTCTTTTGCGGTCAAAATAGCTTTTTTGACCGACATAGCAGTAAGGACAGTTTCAAATCCTGCATCTTTCAATATATCTGAAACCATTTTCAATAGTTCCTGTTCGTCATCTACCAACAGGAGCCTTTTAGTATGTAAAAAGGAATTATCCATAGCAGTTTCTCCAATCTGATTTTATTTGTTTCTATTATATCATGGGCTGTCCATTCTGCGTTCTTGTTCCTTGAAAAGTAAGGTAAAAGTAAGGACGGGAGAATGTAGATGTCAGGTTGAAGTTGTACCATAGAAGCATCGAAAGGAGATGTTTCTATGGACTATATCATTACAACGGAACAGTTGACCAAGAAATATAAGAACTTCACTTCGGTCAATCATGTTTCGCTTCATATTCGCAAGGGCAGCATTTATGGTTTTCTTGGCCCGAACGGGGCAGGCAAATCCACAACCATGAAAATGTTGCTGGGCTTGACCGCTCCCACAAAAGGCAGCTTTACCATTGATGGGAAACAGTTTCCGCAGGATCGGATTGCTATTCTCAAAGAGATCGGCTCTTTCATCGAAGCGCCGTCTTTCTACGCGAATCTCACCGGGCGGGAAAATCTTGACATTATCCGCCGCATTTTGGAACTGCCGAAAGCCGATGTGGAGGATGCTCTGGAACTGGTAGGGCTGACCGAGTTTGGCGACCGGCTGGCAAAACAGTATTCGCTGGGAATGAAGCAACGCTTGGGCCTTGCCGGGGCGCTCTTGGGGCGTCCGCCGATTCTGATTCTGGACGAACCCACAAACGGTCTTGACCCGTCTGGTATCCATGAAATCCGCAATCTGGTAAAATCCTTGCCCAGCCTTTACGACTGCACGGTGCTGATCTCGTCCCATATGCTGTCTGAAATCGAATTGATTGCAGATGACATTGGGATTCTCAACCACGGGCGGCTGCTGTTTGAGGGAAGCATGAATGATCTGCGTCAATACGCCCTGCAATCCGGCTTCGCTGCGGACAATCTGGAAGATGTGTTCCTTTCTATGGTTGAGAAAGATAACATGGACAGAAAGCAGAGGGCAAAATTATGAAAACGCTGGCAATCGAACTTCGGAAAGAAAAGCGAACCGGCGTGATTCCCGTGCTGCTGGCCGTTGGTGTCTTGGGAGCCGCCTACGCATTTGTCAATTTCATTGTGCGGAAAGACACACTTCTGAATCTGCCGCTGGCCCCGATGGATGTCTTGTTGACCCAGCTCTACGGCATGATTATGGTGCTGAATCTGTTCGGTATCGTGGTTGCTACCTGCATGATCTACAACATGGAATTTAAGGGAAGTGCCGTAAAGAAGATGTATATGCTTCCCGTCAGCGTCCCGGCCATGTATCTGTGCAAATTTCTGATTCTGACGGTGCTGTTTTTGATTGCAATCGTGCTGCAAAATTTGGCACTTGTGCAGATCGGAATGACGGACTTGCCGGACGGAGCATTTGAGATGGGTACGCTGGTACGCTTTGCCGGATACTCTTTTCTCACATCCATGCCGGTACTGTCGTTTATGCTGCTGATTTCCTCGCGCTTTGAAAATATGTGGGTGCCGCTTGGAATTGGTGTTGCCGGTTTTCTGAGTGGTATGGCCCTTGCAAATTCGGGGCTGACGCTTTTGCTGGTGCATCCTTTTGTGATTATTCTGAAACCAGCAGTAGCCATGAGCGCCCAGCCTGATTCGACGGTTGCCCTTGTCGCTTTGGTGGAAACACTGTTGTTCCTTGCTGTGGGCTGTGGGCTTGTGGCTGGCGAAGTACAGACGCTACGAGTAAGGAGGGATAATAAGAAATGAGCTTTTTGGATTTACTCAAAATCGAGTTTATGAAAGTAAAACGCTCCAAAATCGTACCCCTGATTTTCATTGCACCTTTATTGGTGGTGGTTTCCGGGGTTGCGAGTTTGAGCAACTACTTTACACCGGAATACACCAATGCGTGGCCTGCCATGTTTATTCAAAGTGCGCTTGTTTACGCCTACTATCTGCTTCCATTCAGCATGATCGTGGTTTGCGTGATGATCGCAGGACGAGAAACAGGAAATAACGGGATTCTGAAAATGCTGGCGCTGCCGGTCAGCCGCTGCGCATTATCCATTGCCAAATTCTGTGTGCTTACCTTTTATCTGTTTATGGAGATGGTGGTGTTTCTTGTCGTATTTGTAATCGCTGGGTTGATTGCGACACAGACAATGGGAGTAACAGAAACTCTGCCGATCCTATATCTTCTGAAATGGTGCTTGGGGCTGTTTCTGACTATGCTGCCGTGCATTGCGGCTATGTGGGCCATCACTGTGCTGTTTGAAAAGCCGCTTCTTTCTGTGGGATTAAATCTGCTGCTTGTGATTCCCGGTGTATTGGTTACGAATACGCCGCTGTGGATCGTCTACCCGTACTGTTACAGCGGTTATCTCGTTTCCTGCTCTCTCCATGACTTTACAGCAGAAACTTCCGACGCCGCTTTTTCGGTGTTTCCGTTCCTGCCGTGCGCGATTGTAGTGTTTGGCCTGTTTTTCGCGCTGGCTGTCACCCAATTTGGGAAAAAAGAAATGAGGTAAAACTATGGAAAAGAAAAAATTTCAATCAGTTAGTATCGCTGCGCTCATTGTGAGCATCCTACCGCTGGCGGCTCTTGCCCCGTCGTTCCTGCACCTTTCGCTGTCGGATGGAGTCCGAACCGCTTGGGCCGGAGCCAATATCGTTTTTGTCCTGCTGGGTCTGATCTTTCGGTGGTATGTGTGCGGAGCAGGGAAAGCCGCAGCATTATCAATATTGTATCAACTGCAATCAGCGTTTTTTGGCTGCTGCTGATGGTGGGAATTGTTGCGCTTGCCATGTTCCTTACTTTCGTTCAGTGAGGAAACGGTTATGCATAGAATTGGGAAATTTATTGGATGCTGCCTGATCGCGGTTTCTTTGCGTTTACACAAACCTATGATGAATTTTCTGGAAATATTGTAGCTAATAGTGATTTAAACTGTTGTATTTGTTTAAAAATCAAAATATTTCTAATGAGTCTTCCGCATCTACCCACATCTGTAGATTTCCATCAAGATATAACCTTGCATATTCAAGAGGGTCATCAATGGCGAGTGCGTTTAATGCACAGTCTGATCCAGGTGTAGTCTTTAAATTCTTTTCAGCTTCCCAGCAGTCAATGCGGAGCATATAGCCGGCACTGGTATAAACATCAATACTGTTGCACTGTGGATTGTATTTTCTGCAAATATTGTTCTCATCGTATCCCATCTCCTTATGATTCAATCGATCATTAATTGTAAAAATTAAGAAGCATTCCAATCAGTTCACCATGTCACTTTTATTTTGTGTTATACTGTTTTATATAATTTTTTTGGTCTCCGCTGCCGCTTCGGTCGGCACAGAGCAGAGGTCCACCGGACCTCTTGTGCCCTTGTATTTTCCCTTATCAGAGTTCGTAAACACTGGTGGGACGATATAACACAAAGGGAAACAATAAGGGAAAGCTCGCCTGTGATAAATTCAGTGTTTTCAAGGGCTTGCGGAGAATTTAACAACAAGATATAACAGTTATTAAATTTCTTAAAACAGGTGAAATCTCAATCGAAATTTGTAGGAACAGAAACTTTGAATTTAGTGGTGCGATTGATGAGAATTATTGAAGTCAAAGAAGATAAAAAACAATATCTTGATTTGCTGTTATTGGCAGATGAGCAGGAAAATATGATAGACCGATACCTTGATAAAGGCAAAATGTATGTGCTTGATGATAATGGGATTAAATGCGAGTGCATCGTTACCGATGAAGGAAATGATGTGCTTGAAATCAAGAACATTGCAACTGTTCCAGACTATCAAGGCAAAGGTTATGCAAAATCTTTAATTGATTTTATCGTAGAGAAATATAGAGAGCAATATGCTATTCTACAAGTAGGAACAGGTGATAGCCCATTGACAATACCATTTTATGAAAAGTGTGGGTTTGTCCGTTCGCATATCATACCAAATTTCTTTACAGATAATTACGACCATCCAATATATGAGGATGGAGTACAGTTGGTGGACATGGTGTATCTGCAAAGGCAGTTATAAAGAAACTTCAAGTTTAACGAACAGGAGATGATGATCACATGAAAATCTTATATGAACTATCCTGGTTATGGGAAACGCTGGGCATTGCACTTGTGGCTGCGGCTGTTTGTGTGGCTTGCGCCACGCTGATCTGCAAGGCAGCGAAGAAGAAGAAGTTCAACAAAAAAAGGTGTTGGCAGTCATAGGGGCTGCGGCATTTGTGGGCGCGATTCTGGCGATCATTCTGATCGCCCGGACACCGATGCCGCTTTGATAGGACGGAGGCTTTGATAGGACGGAGGATTGAATAATAGAAGCCCGGGGTCAGACCCCGGGCAAACTTTCACCTGTGAGAAGTGTCAAGGTTTTCTAATCACCACATGAATATAAATTGACAAAAATGACTATAATGACTACAATGATTATAATGGTGATTAGGAAAACTACAGGAGGTGCCTTATGACATTTATTGAGAGCGAAACTATCGAACTCAAGTCTTCGGTTGTTGCAGACCTTTGCAAAGAGGTGATTGCCTTTGCTAACACAAGAGGCGGCACTCTTTACATTGGTGTTGAGGACAATGGTACGGTGATTGGTGTGGATAGTGCCGACCGTGTTACCTTGCAAATAAATAATATGGTTCGGGATTCCATCAAACCTGATATTACGATGTTTGTCCACTACGAGACACAGGTGATAAATGATAAACAAATTATCGCCGTGACCGTCCAGGAGGGTACAGACCGTCCCTATTATCTGGGCAGTAAGGGATTAAAGCCCAGCGGCGTGTATGTCCGCAATGGTACATCTACAGATCCTGCCTCTGATACCGCCATTCGAAAAATGATTAAAGAAACCGATGGCGACAGTTTTGAAACCATGCGCTCTTTGGAGCAGAATTTGTCATTTCAGGCAGCTGAAGCACAGTTTGCCAAGAGGAAGGTTCCCTATGATGCTGCTAAGATGCAGACTTTGGGAATGGTTTCCTCGGACGACATTTACTCCAATGTAGCGTTGCTTCTGTCCGAACAATGTCCGAGTACCATCAAGGCTGCAACCTTTGCCGGTGTTGATCAGAGCGTATTCCAAGATAGACGTGAGTTTACCGGTTCGTTGTTTCAGCAGATGGAGGATTTGTATGCCTATCTCGATCTGCACAATCAAACCAAGGCCACATTTGAGGGACTATACCGAACTGATACCAAAGATTATCCAGAGGACGCGCTGAGAGAAACATTGATGAATTCTCTGGTGCATAGAGATTATTCTTTTAGTGCCAGCACCCTTGTCAGTATCTATGATGATCGAATCGAATTTGTATCCGTGGGCGGTCTGCCTGCCGGAATCACTTTGGATGACATTATGCTAGGACTTTCCGTTTGCAGAAATCCGAAATTAGCAGCTATCTTCTATCGCTTACAGCTGATTGAAGCTTACGGAACCGGTATGCCCAAAATCATGAAAGCATACGCAGGCACAGGGGTAGAACCTAAAATTGAAGTGACAAACAACGCTTTCAAAATTACACTCCCCAATAGAAATGCCGTTAAGGCAACTGATAGCGTGCCTAATGAACGTAAATCCAATGAAGAAAAGATTCTGGACTTGATTGCCCAAAACGACTATGTAGTGCGTAGCGATGTGGATCAACTGTTGGATGTCAGCCAAACAACAACGGCCAGCCGTATTCTAAAACGCATGGTTACAGACGGCTTGATCTATCAGGACGGAAGCGGCAGAAAAACAAAATACAGAAAAGGTTAATCGTTTGCAACAACTGGCTTAAAACCCAGGGGGCTGACCCCGGTCAAAACCCATCCAAAGGTTTGTCCTCTTATAGAAAAAGTTCATTTGATTTCTGAACGGAACAGGCTTTCTTGATAGCTGATGCCACAACAGAAAGCGTTACCTTGTTAAGGCTGCGTGCATGAACAGGGCAGATTGAGACACATCTCATACAGGAAATGCACTTGGATTTATCGGTGACCTTGCCATTATCCTTGGAAATCGCCTGAGCAGGACATTTCTCCGCGCACAGACCGCAATTTGTGCAATGAGAATCAGTAGAGGGAACAAATCCGCTGCTGGATTTTTTGTAAGGACGCTTGCCAGGAATGGCGGGAACTGCCAGGGAGCCGGATAGTGCTTTTTCAAAAATTTTGGTACCGAATGCAGAGAGTTGTTTGCAGTCTTCTGCATTGGGACGACCTGCGGCATATTCGTGAATAATTGAATGTTCTGCAACGGCAGAAATGGCGGCAATCACCTGAAAGCCAGCGGCATTTGCAGTATCCTCCATTTGAACAAGTGTACTCCCATAGGCGCGATTCCCATATACTGCCACAAGAACGCACTTCGCGCGATTTCCATTGATCTGAGCAAAACGATCAAGTGCCAGCTGTGGGGCTACATCACCAAAAGATGGCATGGCGACAAGCACCAGTGAACCGGATTCAATGAAGAACGATGCAAAATCTGTGGAGGTAGATGAAAGATCAATCGTCTGGACTCCCGGCCAGTTCTGAGTGATTGCAGCGGCGACTTTTTCGGTTCCGCCAGTGGGACTGAAAAGAATCTGATAGCATTTCATTATAAACACCCCTTCAATGTAAAAAATAGAGTTACAGCTTTGATATCAGTATAGCAATTGTGAGGTGTCGTGTCAATATTTACAGCAGGAGGGTACTATGTTAATATGAAAGTGGAGGGCAAAGATTATGCATGTCAGTAACAAATGTTCGATTGCGATTCACTGTTTGATCTTTATCCATGAATATGGAACAGAGAATAAAGTGACGAGCGAACTGCTGTCGCTTTCTACCGGCTGCAATCCGGTGACAATCAGGGGTATTCTCAGTGCGCTGAAAAAAAGCGGTGTTCTGTATGTGAAGTCCGGTACTGGCGGTGCGACTCTTGCAGCAGAACCCGAAGATATAACACTTTATCGGATTTGTACAGCAGTGGAACCGGATGCCATTGACAAAATGATCGGTATTCATTCGTCACCATCACCGTTTTGCCCTGTGGGCAGGAAGATTCGGTCAGTGCTGGATGATACCTACGAAGAGTTGAAAAAAGATGTGATTGCCAGCATGAAATCCATTACACTGGATAAGATTCTTGCCGATTATCATGATGAACAGCAGAAAATAGATGACCTTAAGTTCTAGTTTGAAAAGAAGGATTAGTGTATGTTTAAAATTATTGAGGGCGATTTTAAAAATCAAGAATATGGAACGGAAAATTATCTTACGAATTGGCCAATGCTTTATATTTTAGAGAATGGGAAAGAGGCTTATATTGGTGAATCAAATCATGTAAAAACACGTATGAATCAACATCACATGTCTGTTGAAAAATCCATATTTGATAAAGTACATTTTATCTATTCGAAACAGTTCAATCAGTCGGTAACTTTTGATTATGAGTCAAAACTTATTCAGTATATTGTTGCAGATGAAAAATTTGTTGTTATAAATAAAAAATGCCGGAATTGCGGATAAGGAATACTTTGACAAAGAAAAAATATGACGTGGATTTTCATATTCTTTGGCATAAATTACAACGAGAAAAATTAGCTAAGCATTCAATTGAAGAAATAGAAAACTCAGATCTATTTAAATATAGTCCGTTCAAGGAACTGAATGATGATCAGCGAGATGCGGTTGATAAAATAACGCAGAGAATTAAACAAAATCCATATCAGGCAATTGTTGTTAATGGTATGCCGGGAAGTGGAAAAACTATTGTAGCAATTTATATTATGAAGTTACTTCGTGATAGTGAAGAATATAAGAATAAAAAAATAGGATTTGTTGTTCCTCCTACATCCTTGCGGAAAACGTTGTCTAAAGTGTTTCGAAGTATTTACGGATTAAAAGCGACAGATGTAATTGGACCTTCCGATATTGTAAAGCAACATTACGATATTTTACTTGTTGATGAGGCACATAGATTGCACCAATATAAAAATATTGTAAATAGAGCCAGCTTTAAGGCGAATTGTAAGGCACTGGGGTTGACGACCGAAAGTGACGAACTTGATTGGATTATGCAACAGTGCGATTGCCCAATTTTGTTTTATGATAAAATGCAGGTAGTTGGCCCATCTGGAATTAATATAGAGCGATTTGATGAAAAAATGAAATTGGAACAGAATCGCAGATTAGTCACGTATTATAGTTTACTTACACAAATGAGAGTAAATGGTGGAAATGATTATATTAATTTGGTGAATAGTATTCTTTCTGGAAAATGTAATCAACAAGCTTGCTTGGAAAATTATGATTTCAAAGTAATGAGTGATTTTAACAGGTTTAATAATCTTCAGCAAAAACTGGAGGATGAGTTTACTTTGTCACGCATGATTGCGGGATATGCCTGGGAGTGGAAGAGTAAAAAAGGATAAGTCTCTTTACGATATGGAATTGGATGGTGTTAAAAAGCAATGGAATTATAGATTAGAGAATTGGGTGCTTTCTGAAGGTGCAGATAAGCAAGTTGGATGTATTCATACAATACAAGGTTTTGATTTGAATTATGGATTTGTCATTATGGGGAATGAGATCGGCTATGATCCTGAAAGCAAAGAAATAATTGTTAGACCTGAAAATTATTATGATCAAAATGGTAGAAAAACAGCTTCGAAGGAAGAATTGTTAGAATACATAAAGCATATTTATTATGTACTTATGACGAGAGGAATTAAGGGAACATATTTGTACATTTGCGATGACAATTTGAGAAAATATGTATCATCAATAATAGGAGTGATTTGAATATGAAACAGGAAACAATAGATCGAATTCGAAAATTTACAGAGGATAGGGATTGGGACCAGTTCCATTCTCCGGCAAATCTTGCAAAATCAATAGTGATTGAAGCAGCTGAACTTCTGGAATGTTTTCAATGGAATGATGAGGTATATGATTTACAGCATGTAAAAGAGGAAATAGCGGATGTTATGGTTTATTGCCAGAATCTATTGGACAAGTTGGGGCTGGATGCAGATGAAATCATCAATATGAAGATGGCACAGAATGAGGCAAAGTATCCAGTGGAAAAAGCAAAGGGAAGTGCAGCGAAGTATAATCAGCTGTAATATACTGTGTGAAAGAAAAAATGTGTCAGTAACTTTTGGAAGGGTATAAGAAGTTATGAATGACAGTAATCCGGTCCCTGCCCCCAACATGTATGACAACCGATTGGAAATTACTTCTCCAGGAAAGTTGCCAATGGGACAAACGATAGAGCGTATGAAAGAAGGTTATTCCAAAATCAGAAATGAAGCCCTTGTCCATGCGTTTGCTTATATGAACCTGATTGAGCATTGGGGAAGCGGTATTCCGAGAATTATTGATAAAGTAAAAGCCGGCCGGCCTGCGGATTTTCTGATTTCCTACGCGGCACTCAGAAAATCCTGGCCGGCTGAGAAAGACAAGCCATCTCGAGAACGAGGTTTATGAGATATAGTTCCCGGTAATACTGTTTGGGTTTTCCTTTATTTCCTGCGGCGTCCCGCTGGCTATGATCTGTCCGCCCGCTTCGCCGCCGCCCGGTCCCATGTCGATCACATAGTCCGCATTTTTGATCACATCCAGGTCGTGTTCAATGACGACAACGGTCGCACCGTGATGAAGAAGCGCCTGAAAGACGCCCAGCAGAACCTGCACATCCAGCGGATGCAGACCGATGGAGGGTTCGTCGAAGACGAACACGGAATCCTCCTGGGTCTTTCCAATCTCGCTGGCAAGCTTGAGCCGTTGTGCCTCGCCTCCGGACAGTCCGGGCGTTTCTTCGCCAAGGGTCAGGTAGCCGAGTCCGAGCTGCTTCAGAATTTCCAACTTCTGGCTGACGCTTTTTATATCCCTGCAAAAGTCGATGGCGGTGTTTACGTCCATATCCATCAGCTCCGGTAAGGAAATGTGCGCGCCGCTTTTATTGGTGAGCTTTACTGTGTAAGCTGCCTTGCTGTAGCGGGAGCCCCGGCAGTCCGGGCAGGGGATGTTCACATCCGGCAGGAACTGTACATCAAGACTGACAACGCCGGTGCCGTCGCAGCCGGGGCAGCGGAGAGAGCCGGTGTTGTAGGAAAAATCACCGGCCTTGTAGCCGAGGGCTTTGGCATCCGGAGACTTCGCATAAAGCTTGCGCAGGTCGTCGTGCACGCCCGCGTAGGTCGCGACCGTGGAGCGGACGTTGATGCCGATGGGCGTCGCGTCGATGAGCTTGACGTGCGCGATGCCGTCGGCTTCGACTGCGCGGATGTGGGCAGGCAGCGCACTGCCGCTGATCTTTGCCTGCAGTGCAGGAATCAGGCTCTCCAGTATCAGGGTGGTCTTGCCGGAGCCCGATACCCCGGTGACAACTGTGAGCCGTCCTTTTGGAATATCGACCTCCAGGGGCTTTACGGTATGGATCCGATCCGTGGACAGGTGAATCCTGCCGTTTGTAAAGAGCATTTCCTTTTCGATGCAGGGGCGCAGTCTGGCGTTCGCTGTGCCGGAAAGAAACGGTCCGATCTGGGAAGCAGGATCTGCTGCGATGGTGGAAATATTGCCCTGCGCAATGATGTGACCGCCTTTTGCGCCGGCCTCCGGACCCATTTCTATGAGCCAGTCGGATTCCTTCAAAATCTGCGTATCGTGATCGACTAAAATGACGGAGTTTCCGTCAGCAACAAGATCCTGCAGTACACCGGTAAGCCCCACGATATTCGACGGGTGCAGACCGATCGACGGCTCGTCGAGCACATAGAGGACGCCGGTCGTGCGGTTGCGCACGGCGCGGGCGAGCTGCATGCGCTGCCGCTCGCCGGTGGAGAGAGTGGAGGCTGAGCGGTCGAGCGTCAGGTAGCCGAGGCCCAAGTCGATGAGCCGCTTTGCCGTGCTTTGAAAGGCTTCACAGATACTCTGGGCCATGGGACGCATTTCTTCCGGCAGACTTTTGGGGACGCCTTCTACCCAGACGATCAGCTCAGAGAGTGTCATAGCGCAGGCTTCGTCCAGCGAAATACCCTGCAGCTTCGGCGCACGGGCAGCAGCAGACAGGCGTGTGCCATGACAATCCGGACAAATATCTTCTTTGAGAAACTTTTCTACCCGTTTCATGCCTTTTTCATCCTTGACCTTGGCAAGGGCATTTTCTACGGTGTAGATGGCATTAAAATAGGTGAAATCCAGTTCTGCAAAGTCGTTGGAGTCAGATTTTTTCGGACGGTAAAGAATGTGCTTTTTCACAGCAGGACCGTGGAATACGATCTCCTTTTCCTGTTTTGTCAGCTCCCGAAACGGTACATCCGTGCGCACACCCATTTCCCGGCAAATGTCTGTCATCAGGGACCACATCAGGCTGTTCCAGGGGGCAACAGCCCCTTCGTTGATCGTCAGCGAGTCATCCGGCACCAGCGTATCCGGATTCACAGTGCGGACGATCCCGGTGCCGCCGCATCTCTGACAGGCTCCCTGGGAATTAAAGGACAGCTCTTCTGCAGACGGTGCATAGAAATGTGCGCTGCATTCCGGACAGACAAGCTCTTTTCCTGCGGCGACAGCCAGAGACGGAGAAAGGAAATGTCCATTAGGACAGCGGTGGCTGGCAAGACGGGAATACATCAGGCGCAGACTGTTGAGCAGCTCTGTTCCTGTGCCGAAGGTACTGCGGATACCCGGCACACCGGGGCGCTGATGCAGTGCCAGTGCAGCGGGAACATACAGGACTTCATCCACACTGGCCCTGGAGGCCTGGGTCATGCGGCGGCGCGTATAGGTGGAGAGGGCTTCGAGATAGCGCCGGGAGCCCTCAGCGTAGAGCACGCCCAATGCAAGGGATGATTTGCCGGAGCCGGACACGCCTGCAATTCCCACGATTTTTCCAAGTGGAATATCGACGTCAATATTCTTCAGGTTGTGGACCTTTGCTCCACGGATCAGCATTTTATCGATCATATTTCCCTCTCATTTCTGTTCGTTTTGATTCATGACAATAGAATGCTCGCAGGGCGAGCATTCTATTGTTTCTAAAGTGTTTCGTTTTTGGGAGCTTCTGCATGATTGCCGGAGCGAGGCAGCTCTGCAGCGATGGTGGTTCCGCTGTCTGAGCTTTCTGCAACCCGGACAGAGCCTCCGTGAAGGGCTGCAATCTCCCATACCAGCGCAAGACCAAGGCCGGCACCGCCGAAGGTTCGGCTGCGGGACTTGTCTACACGGAAGAAGGGCTGAAAGATACTCTGCTGATATTCCTCCGGAATTCCCCGTCCCGTATCGGAAACAAGGATCAGAAGCTTTTCGGGCTCCTGGGTGATGCAGACCTGTACAGAACCGTCTGGACGATTGTATTTGATCGCATTCTCTGTCAGATTGAAGATCATACGATAGATCAGTGCGTCGCTGCCGGTCATAACACCGTCACCTGCAAGCTCCAGAGTGATGCCGGATTTCTCCGCCAGCGGCGTAAGGTCTGTGAAAATTTCCTCCACCATGGGAGCAAGCTGAATGGATTCGTTTCGTTCTACCTGCTGCAGATTACTCATCTCCAGCAGGGTTTTTGTCATCTGGGACAGCCGCTCCGTCTGCTCCTGCAGCAGGGAGAGAAAGTCTGCCGTCTCCGGCGGCATGTCGGGATGCTCTGCACAAAAAAGCTCCAGCTGCGCCTGCATCAGCGCCAGGGGTGTGCGCAGCTCGTGGGCAGCGTTGCCGGTAAACTGTTTCTGGGCAGAAAAGGCATTGTTTAACCGCTCCAGCATCTGGTTCAGGGAGTGACCAAGCTGTCTGAATTCCGGCAGAACATTTTCGTTGATCCGGATATCTGCCAGATTGTTCAGCTGTACCTTTTCTGTCTGGGAGGCAAAGCTGCGCAGAGGCTTCAGGGCATGCCCGCTGACGAAGTAGGCAAGAATACCGCTCAATGCCGTCACCACCGCCGTGATATACCAGTTTGTTGTGCGAAAGCGGCCCTGTGCTCCATCAATAAGGATCGTCAGCTCGCCGTCAGGCGCTGCCAGCTGCGGATCAAAGCTCACGGTGTCTTCCTCGTCGAGGAGGATCCTGTCGCCGCCCTGCAGTGTGTCGGCGATGGTATCCATATAATAGATGCCGGAGGAGCAGAGCAGCAGATTCATGGCGATACAGGTAACGCCGATGAGCAGAGCAGTCATCAGCGTGATGCGCCATTGCAGGGAAATTTTTTTCAATCTGTGTCACCTCCCATCAGATAGCCCTCGCCGATGCGGTTGCGAATGGGGTCATAACCTAATGCAGCGCGGAGTTTTTTGCGCAGGGCAGAGATATGCACACGAATGGAGTTGCTGAAATTGTCCACGCTGTTGTCCCAGACATGCTCCATCAGCTCCTCCTGACTTACCGGCCGTCCCTGATGTACCATTAAATATTCCAGAATACCTGTTTCCTTGCGGGTGAGGGCCAGCGTCTGTCCGTTAACGGTGGCGGTGCGGGAACGGGTATCGAAGCTCAGAGCCTTGAAGGTCAGCAGCACATCCTGCTGGGTGAACTGCCGCAGAGTCAGGCTGCGGATGCGGGCCTCCAGCTCGGCTAAGTGAAAGGGCTTTGAAAGATAGTCGTTGGCTCCGGCATCCAATCCCTCCACCTTGTCCTTCACCTCACTGCGGGCGGAAAGGATCAGCACAGGGGTCTTACGATCCCTTTGACGAAAGGTGCGCAGTACTGTCATGCCATCCTTACCGGGCAGGTTCAGATCCAACAGAACCAGATCATACCGCTCTGTGCCAAGAAGCTCCAGTGCCTTATCTCCATCGTAACAGTGATCCACGCTGTATGCCAGACGCCGCAGACTGCGGACGATTGTCTCGCACAGGACGCGCTCATCTTCAATGACCAAAAGGTGCATAAGAATCCTCCTATTTTAATAGCGATTGTTTTCCCATAATTATAGCAGAAGCAGATAAAGTTTGTGTTAATTTTTCATTCTTAACAGAGACTTTAACTTATTTGTGCTATGATCAGAACGTAAAAAAAAGAAAGGATGATAAAAAATTGCGTTACAAGAAAAAAGTCGCAGCGCAGATCGCACTGCTGATAACAGGAGCTGCAATGCTGTGCTTTGGTGCCTGGAGAGGCGAGGCAGCGACGGTACTGAGTAAAGCCATCAAATTATGTCTGGAGTGTGTGGGAATTGGATAAGAAAATTTCAGGTGTATCACAGCTTATGTCCCGTTTTCGGGGCTGGATCCAGGCAGGCGCAGCTTTATTGACCAATCTGCATCTGCCGAATTTTATCAAGGGCGGACTCTATCAGGGCACAGGAAAAACGGTCTGCGTACCGGGGCTGAATTGCTACTCCTGTCCGGCAGCCTCCGGCGCCTGTCCCATTGGGGCATTTCAGGCAGTGGCAGGCTCCTCACGGTTTCGCTTTTCCTATTATGTAACCGGCTTTCTCATTTTGCTGGGAGTATTGCTGGGACGCTTTATTTGCGGGTTTTTATGTCCCTTCGGCTGGTTTCAGGAGCTGCTGCATAAAATTCCAACGAAAAAGCTCTCCACAAAAAAGCTGAAGCTCCTGACCTATCTGAAATACGTGGTTTTGCTGGTAATGGTAGTCTTGCTGCCGGCATTGGTTGTAAACGATGTAGGCATGGGAGATCCTTTTTTCTGCAAATACCTCTGTCCTCAGGGTGTGCTGGAGGGGGCGATCCCGCTGTCTATTGCCAATTCCGGCATCCGGGCGGCACTTGGCTCTCTTTTTACATGGAAATTCACCATTTTGCTGGGAATCCTTGTACTGAGCATATTGTTCTATCGCCCCTTCTGTAAATGGCTTTGTCCGTTGGGAGCATTTTATGCCCTGATGAACCGGGTGTCCCTTTTTCAGATGAAGGTGGACGAGAGCAAATGTGTTTCCTGCGGGAAATGCGCCGGAGCCTGCAAAATGGATGTGGATGTGACAAAAACACCCAATCATGGGGAGTGCATCCGCTGCGGGATGTGCGTTCGTGCCTGTCCTACCGGTGCGGTTTGCTTCCGCTACGGCTTTGGCGACGGGAAAGAGGCTGCAAATGAAACGACAAAAGAAGCTGTAAATGAAACGACAAAGAAAACTACAAAAAAAACAAATATGGAGGAATCAAAATGAACAAAAAGAAATGGATCAAACTGGGACTGACTGTACTGCTGGCATTTTCTCTTACAGCCTGCGGCACAAAGGACAGCGGGAATGCAGATCAGAGCAACAGTGCTGTTACGATGACGGCGGAAGCAGAAAATGCCCAGGAGGCACTTTCTACGTATAAGAAGCTGATGGATCAGGAGAACGAGATTCTTTCGGAGAATACCGATTTGTGGGAAAAGGTCTATATGGAGGCTGACAAGGGTTCAGCCATGCTGGAAAACGGAAAAAACTACGGAGATTTTCTGCTGGACACGATAGAGAATGTCAAAGATCAGTTTTCGGACGAAGAATATGAGCTGCTCAAAACCTCTGCTGAAAAGATCAGCGAGATAGAAAACAAGCTGACGGAGCTGGAGCAAAAATATCCTGAGATCGTGGAGCAATCCATGGACAGTGAAACGAGTATCCCTGGGGACAGTGCCCAGGCAGGCTCCTCTGAGGATAGCAGTGTACAGAAGTTTCCTGCCTTTGAAGGCAAGGATCTGGATGGAAACCCGGTCAAGAGTGACGAGCTGTTTTCCAGGAATGCAGTAACCGTGGTGAATTTCTGGTTTACCACCTGCAGTCCCTGCGTAGGCGAGCTTGGGGAGCTGGATGCGCTGAACAAAGAGCTTGCAGAGAAAAACGGCGCACTCATCGGTGTGAACTCCTTTACGCTGGATGGGAATGAGGCAGAAATTTCCGAGGCGAAGGACGTACTGGCCAAGAAAGGCGCTACGTATCAGAATGTGTATTTTGACTCTGACAGCGAGGCGGGAAGATTTACCACCGGCATTTATGCCTATCCCACTACCTATGTAGTAGATCGGAACGGCAATATCGTCGGGGATCCCATCGTGGGCGCTATTACGGAGAAGAATCAGGCGGAAACGCTGCAAAAGCTCATAGATCAGGCCATTGCTTCCGATACGGGAGAAAACGAGGAATAACAGGACTACAGGCTGTGGCATCACCCGACAAATTTTTGAAAAGTGCATTGGATTTCCTGATGTAAGATGGTAAAATGTCTTCAAGGCAGAAAAATAGCACGTGTCGTGCATAGCTAAAATTTGGAGGGAAGCATGGGAAAATCAACAGTTTATTTTACGGATTTCAGGTGCCCGGTTGGTACAAGTCAGCTGGATAAGTTAAAAAAGGTCTGTCTCGCGGCAGGCATCAAAAACATTGATATGGACGGCAAGTTTGTCGCGATTAAAATGCACTTCGGCGAGCTTGGAAATCTGGCATTTCTGCGTCCGAACTATGCAAAGGCAGTGGCAGATCTGTGTAAGGCACAGGGTGGCGTTCCGTTTTTGACGGATTGCAACACCCTTTATCCCGGCAGCCGCAAAAATGCGCTGGAGCATTTGGACTGTGCAAATTTAAACGGCTTTAATACCATCACAACAGGCTGTCAGATTTTGATCGGAGACGGTCTGCGGGGTACGGACGAGGTAGAAGTACCGGTTCCGAATGCAGAGTATTGTCCTGCACCGAAGATCGGACGTGCAATTATGGATGCGGATATTTTCATCAGTCTGGCCCACTTTAAGGGGCACGATTCCACCGGGTTCGGCGGCGCCATCAAAAATATCGGCATGGGGTGCGGCAGCCGTGCCGGCAAAATGGAGCAGCATACCAGCGGAAAGCCGGCTATCGATCTGGAAAAATGCCGCGGCTGCAGACGCTGTGCACATGAGTGCGGAAGCGATGCGATTACATATCTGAATGGAAAAGCGGTTATCGATTACGACAAATGTAAGGGCTGCGGACGCTGTATCGGAGCATGCAGCTTTGATGCAGTCTACAATGAAAACAGCTGTGCAAACGAGCTGCTGGACCGGAAGATGGCAGAATATGCGATGGCTGTCTGTCAGAACCGTCCCTGCTTCCATATTTCACTGGTGCAGGATATCAGCCCCAACTGCGACTGTCATGGCGAAAATGATGCGCCGATCCTGCCGGATATCGGTATGTTTGCAAGCTTTGACCCGGTAGCACTGGATCAGGCGTGTGCGGATGCCTGCCTGCAGGCGACTCCGATCGCAAACAGCCAGCTTGGAGAACATCTGGCAAAGCCCGACTGGCATCATCATCACGATCATTTCCTGGATTCCAATCCGAATGTGGAATGGGAAGCGACGCTGGATCAGGCAGAAAAAATCGGTCTGGGTACCCGTGCATATGAACTGAAACGGGTCTGAATTGATGTGTATTACCAAAAACGGCTCCGAAAACAGGGGGCCGTTTTTGGCAGATCATCTAAAAAAGAGGAGGATATGGGGTATGTCTTATTTTCAGGATGCGTCACCGGAATCGCTGGGGATCAGTTCCGGGGGAATTCTCCGGTTTCTGGACCGGATGGAGGAAAAGAACATCGAGCTGCACAGCTTTATGGTGGTGCGGCATGGGAAATGTGCGGCAAAGGGTTGGTGGAAGCCGTATGCACCGGAGCTTGCGCACCCGCTGTATTCCTTTGGCAAGACCCTGACGGCAACGGCAATCGGGTTTGCACGACAGGAAAAAATCCTGTCACTGGAGGAGCGGTTAGTGGATCTTTTTCCGGAGCTTCTTCCGAAGGAGCCGTCAGAAAATCTGCAGAAGGTCACCCTCTGGCATCTCCTGACCATGAGCTGCGGACATGAGACGGAAATTGATATGGAATCCCCCGACTGGATTCGGGAGTTTTTACAGCATCCGTTTTTACATGAGCCGGGAACATTTTATAAATACAATACGGCGGGCACAAACATGCTGGCGGCTGTGTTGAAGAGAAAAACATGCTGCGATGTGACGGAATTTTTAAAGCCCCGTCTGCTGGAGCCCCTGGGCATTACTTCCCTGACCTGTTCGAAGTGCCCGGGACCGGAAGCAGTGGAAATGGCTGGCGGCGGTATGCGGATGACGACGGAGGACATGGCGCGTTTTATTTATTTTGTGTTAAACCGTGGACGCTGGGAAGGCAGGCAGCTGCTGGAAGAGGAATGGTTTGACCTTGCCTGCACCAAGCAGATCGAGACTGCCGGAGACGCGGAAGGACACGTCAAAGAATGGGCTTACGGCTACGGATTCCAGTGCTGGATGTGCAGGACACCCGGATCCTTCCGTGCGGATGGCGCCTTCGGACAGTTCGGCGTTGTGCTGCCTGATAAGGATTTGTTTGTGATCCTGACGACGGGAACCTATCAGACCCAGGACGAGCTGGATGGAATTTTTGAAGAAATCGTTCCGACCCTGACAGACAGTGCACAGGAGACGTCGGCGGCAGCAGACGTGCTGAAAGAGCGTACCGGACAGCTGACAATCAAAGCGGGCGCTTTGTCCGAAAAAATCCACCACATTGCGATCATCGGAAGCGATTATGAGCGCTCCAGACATTTTTATGTGGATCTGCTCGGCTTTACAGTGATCCGGGAAAACCACCGGAAAGACAAAGCAGACTGCAAGATTGATCTGAAATGCGGAGAGCAGGAGATCGAGCTGTTTATCAAGCCGGATGCACCCAAGCGTCCGAGCTATCCGGAGGCACAGGGACTTCGGCATCTCGCATTTTTTGTAGAGAGCGTGGAGAATACGGTTGTGCGGTTAAACAGCCTCGGAATTGTGACAGAGCCGATCCGTACCGATGAGTTTACCGGAAAACCGATGACATTTTTTGCAGATCCCGACGGACTTCCGTTGGAGATTCACGAATAAGCTTTCGAAACAATACACCCTACGAATCAAAAGCTCCTGTGCAGGAATATGCACAGGAGCTTTTGAGGTGAATTTTGGTGATTTAATTTTCCAGCTTCGAGATATCGGTTCCGAAGTATTTTTCCGACAATGCGGTCAGCTCGCCGGATTCGTCCAGCTTTGCGAGAGCGTCGTTGATGGCTGCAAGCAGCGTCTTTGTATCGTCGCCCTTGCGGACGGGGATTGCAACCTTTTCTACCTCGTCGGACAAAGCGGCGATTTTGATATCTGCATTAGGATGTGCCTTTAAGTAGTCATAATAGGTCACCTCTGTGTTGAGGGTTGCATCGATTCGGTTGGAAAGTAAAAGCTCGATGGTCTGATTCAGGTCATCGACGCCCTTTACCTCTGCACCGTATTTTTCCGCAAGGGTTGCATAGGTACTGCTGATGGTGTTTGCAGTGTGTTTTCCCTTTAAATCCTCCATGGAATGAATTTCGTCGTAGTCGCTGCGGACGATGACAGCAGTTTTATTATAGGCATAAGGTACAGAAAAATCGTATTTTCCCTGACGCTCCGGTGTAACACCTACGCCGTTTACCATGATGTCGTAGCGGCCGTCGTCCAGGCCGGCGAGCAGACCGTCCCATTCGCCCTCGACGAAGTTGACATCGACGCCGAGCTCATTTGCGATCAGCTTTGCAACCTCTACGTCGTAGCCCACCAGCTCGTCGTTTTCATCGTGATAGGTCCAGGGGGCCCAGGTACCTTCCATGGCAACCGTGATGCTGCCCCGTGCCTGGATCTGGTCTAACAGGTCTTTGCCTGCTGTGTTGGAGACAGCTGCTGCAGTGTTGTCAGAACCGCAGCCGGTTAAAGCAGCCGCTGCCAGCATAGAGCCGGAAAGCAGCAGTGCAATAGATTTTTTGAAGGTCATAAAAAATAACTCCTTTCTGATATTCTTGCCAGCGGCAGCCGGACAGGTAAAGCGCCGGATTACTGCTGGTCAAAAGACTGTAAAAATGCTTTGGTACGTTCTTCTTTCGGATTTGCAAAAAACTCCTTCGAGGGTCCCTGTTCCACGATACGCCCGTTTTCCATCAGGATGACCTTGTTGGAAACATTTTTGGCAAAGCTCATTTCGTGTGTGACGACGATCATCGTCATCCCTCGTTTGCCAGGGAACGCATGACGGAAAGGACCTCACCGGTCAGCTCCGGGTCGAGGGCCGAAGTCGGTTCATCGAAATAGATGATTTCCGGTTGGGCGGCAATGGCCCGCGCGATTGCGACACGCTGCTGCTGACCGCCGGAAAGCTGTGCCGGATAAGCGTCGCTGCGGTCGGCAAGCCCGACCTTTTCCAATGCCTTCATAGCGATTTCACGTGCCTGCTCTTTGGGCATTTTGCGACCGACAATCAGTCCCTCTGTGACGTTTTTGAGGGCGGTTTTGTTGGCGAATAAGTTATAGCTCTGGAACACGAAGGCAGTCTTTTTGCGGAGCCGAGCGATGTCCTTTTTGGAAATTTTATTCATCGCAAAGGTTTCCTGGTCAAAGACCATCGTGCCCTCGTCGGCGTGCTCCAGATAATTCAGGCAGCGCAGCAGTGTGGTTTTGCCAGAACCGCTCGGACCGATGATGGCGATAACATCTCCCTGGTTTACGTCCAGATCGATTCCGCCTAAGACAGGAGTGCTGCTAAAGGATTTATGAATATTTCGGATTTCCAGCATAGGTCAGACTCCTTTCTGTCCGTAGGAACCGAGTTTTTTCTCACCGACAGCCTGAAGCTTTGTCAGGACGGTGGAGAAGATCAGGTAGATCAGACCGACTTCGAGATACAGAAGAAGCGGCTCGTAGGTACGGGCAACGATTCGCTGGGTTACCATGAACATTTCCGTTACGGTGATGTTGGCTGCCAGAGAGGTATCCTTGACCATGGAGATCAGGGAGTTGGACAGCGGCGGAAATGCGGTACGCATCGCCTGGGGGAGCACGATGCGGAAAATGGTCTGTAAATAGGAAAGTCCTGCACAAAGACCGGCTTCCAGCTGGCCCTTCGGAACGGATTCCAGTGCCGCCCGGATGGTTTCTGCACAGTAAGCGCCTTCATTTAAAGAAAAGACGATGACTGCAGCGGGAAACGGATCCAGGACGATGCCGACTCTGGACAGACCGAAGAACACGACGAACAGCTGTACCAAAAGCGGCGTCCCACGGAAAATCCAGATATAAAAGCGGGCGATCTGCTTGAGTCCCTGAATATTTGCAAACTGCACGAGGGCCGCAACCACCGCGATCACCAGCGCCAGCGAAAAGGAAATAATTGTCAGCGGGATGGTTGCCGTCAGGCCCGGGAGCAGGATTTTGGGAAAAGAGTCTAAAAATAGCTGCCATAATCGACTGCTGAACATGATAAGTATCCTCCTTATTCTGCCTTAGGGGCATAGTTTTCCAGCGCACTTAAGATCGGACGGGAAAGTCGGTCGGAAGGCTTTTTAGGGCTGTCGTTTTTTTCAGACGAATCTTCTTCCTTCTCAATAATATCCCGGATTGCCTGCATCTGCTCGTCGAGGACAGCGCTTAAGCGTGCGCATTCGCTCAGCTGGTAGGAGGTCTGCTCCATTAACTCGGGTGACAGGTCCTTTTTATAGCGGAGCTGGTGTTCGAGATTTGCCCAGAACTCCATGGCAATCGTGCGCAGCTGTACCTCCGCTTTCATGATTTTTTTCTCATTCTGTAAAAAGATCGGCACCTCGATAATCAGATGCAGGCTGCGATAACCGTTTTTCTTCGGATTTTTGATGTAATCCTTGCGCTCGATCAGCGTGATATCGTCCTGCTGCAGCAGGCAGTCAGCGAGCATGTAAATATCGTCCACAAAGGAGCAGACGACACGGATGCCTGCGATGTCGAAGATGTTGTTTTCAATTGCCTCGAGGGTAAAGGGCAGCTTTTTTCGAAGCATTTTGTCCAGAATGCTGTCAGGGGACTTTAAGCGGCTCTGGATGCTGTCGATGGGGTTGCGGTCGTGCTGGAGGGAAAAGCGTTCGTTTAATACGCGGAATTTCGTTTCAATCTCCATAATCGCGCAGCGATAGCAGGACATCAGATCCCTCGTGGAGCTGGAAAGCTCCTGAAACGCGCGGATCGAGTGGTCAGCAAGGGCGTTGCGCATTCTTTCCTGAAGGTTCTGGAAAGGGTCTTTTTTGGTATCCATTGGTTGAAAGTTCCTTTCTTAACGGTGGTGGCGGTATCAGATCTCCCCGATCAGGTAGTCCTGTCTGCCGTCGCGCAGGAACACGGGGAGCGTATCCATCGGCGCATTCGCTGTGATCCACTGACCGCCCTCATAAACTACTCCGGTGCGGGCATCTGTCCAGGATGCGCCGGCAGGAAGATAAACCTGTCTGTCTACTGCATGCTCATGGCAGATCGGTGCGACTAAAAGATCAGATCCAAACAGGTAGGAATCCTTGATGTCCCAGCAGATCGGATCGGACGGGAATTCATAAAACAGAGCACGGAGCACCGGATGACCGTTTTCGTGTGCCTGCTGCATGAGGCTTCTTGTATAGTCTCGCATCAGCTCACGGACATGGATGAATTTTGTCATGATCTGATAAGCCTCTTCGCCATAGCTCCATACCTCGTTATCGGTTCCGGTTCCCTCGCGAAGCTCGCCCGCCTTGTTATAAATAGGGGTATAGGGCTGGCGGCTGCCATGCAGACGCATAACAGGACAGAAGGTACCGAACTGGAACCAGCGGATCAGCAGCTCTTTAAAATCGGGATCTGCAGCAACGCCGTTATGGAAACCGCCGATATCGGTTGTCCACCACGGAATGCCGGAAAGTCCCATATGGATTCCGGCACAGATCTGCTTACGGAAGTCCTCATAAGTTGACATAATATCTCCGGACCAGACCAGAGCACCGTAACGCTGGCTGCCTGCCCATGCGCAGCGGATCAGATTGACGATGTCGTCCTGACCGTTTTCCTTTTGCCCCTCGTAGAAAAGCCGCGCGTATTCTCTGGGATAGATATTGCCGGTTTCCAGTACCGTACCGGAATAGTAACGGTAGTTTTCAAAATCGTAGGACGTATACTCCGGCTCTGCAACGTCCAGCCAGAATGTGCGAATGCCGAGGTCCGCGTAGTTTTGTTTGCATTTTTCCCAGACATAGCGGCGTGTTTTGGGATTGGTTGCGTCCATAAAGGCATTATTGCCGTGGAAGATCATCTGGACATCGACGCCGGAGTTGGATTTTACCAGCATATTCTGCTGCTTCATCTCTTCGTAGTTTTCACTGCGAAAATCTACGGCAGGCCAGATAGAAACCATGGTTTCTACACCAAGCTCCTGCAGCTCCTTTATCATGGCAGCAGGATCCGGGAAGAATTCTTCATCGAAACGCCAGTCACCGCAGTAGGGCCAGTGATAGAAGTCGATCACGATGACGTCCAGGGGGATATTCCGTTTCTTGTATTCACGGGCAATGGAAAGCACCTGCTCCTGATTATAGTAGCGCAGCTTGCACTGCCAGAAGCCAAGACCGTATTCGGGCATCATGGGAGATTTTCCGGTTGCGTTGGCATAAGCTTCTTCTATTTCAGCAGGAGTGTCGCCTGCAGTGATCCAGTAGTCCAGCTGTTTACAGGAGCGGGCAGTCCACTGTGTCGTATTCGTGCCGAAATGGACATCTCCCACAGCGGCATTATTCCATAAGAAGCCATAACCGAGACTGGAAACGTAAAAGGGGATGCTCGCCTGTGAGTTGCGGTGGGCAAGCTCCAGATTACAGCCTTTTAAATTGAGGGTTTCCTGCTGATACTGTCCCATACCGTAGATTTTTTCTGATGGGTTGGAGAGAAAGGATGCGGTCAGGAAAAAAGAGTCACCGGGCAGGGACTGAAAGCGACGTGCCTTTAAAAACAGGGCACCGCCGTTTGGAATTTCCTGCAGCAGAAGCTCGCCCTTTTGATTATAATAGGAAATCTGCAGCTCATCGCCCCAGTCCTGCAGGGAAAGCACAGCGTGGATTTTGCCGTTGGTAATTACAGCCTGACGTTCCCCGAGTTCGATAACAGGCTCACTTTTTGCCGGAGAAAGAAGTGCCGGACTGTTGTCTGAAAGCTCGTTAAACAATGCCGCCCGCGTGCGCAGGCTGTCTTCTCCCCAGGGGGGAAACCATGACGGTTTCTCCATTTAAGCGAAAGATCAGACTGTCATTTTGACGTTCAAAATACTGCATTTTGTAACCTGCCACTCAAAAATGTATTTAAATATACTCAAACACATGGAGAAATTGAAGTCCTTGCGGATACTTCTTACTGCTTCATTGTGTATGCTTTGGCAATTGTAAACAATACGCTACTCACAAGTTCTTGTACACTCCACAGTCGTAAATTCCTGCGATAGCCCGCAGTACATACTTACGTTTGCGTTGATTATGCAACTTCGTAAGTTAAAGCATCTCTTAGATTAAGAGCAGCATTGAAATCCCTATCCTCGACATAGCCACAATCACAACGGTATATTCTATCTGAAAGCTTCAAATTTTTCTTGATAGCACCACAGCAGTGACATATTTTGGATGATGGATACCATCTGTCTACGACTCTTAATTCAATACCATTTTCATCACACTTCGCTTTAAGCTTAGTTCTAAATTCATAGAACTTTTTGTGATGCAACGGCTTTTTGATAGATGTCTGTTCTTCATCATTCCAGATACATTCAAATCTTCAATCGTTATATAAGATGGCTTGGTTTTTCACTATCTCGGCTATTGATTTATTGATATAATCAGTACGGATATTATCTATTTTATGATGAAGTCTTTGCACTTTGAGCTTTTGCTTTTGTATATTCTTTTGAGTGGACTCCCCTTTCTTTGAATTTTCATACTTGCGTGAGAGACCTCTTTGTTCTCTGCGCAATTTCTTTTTCCAATTTCTTAACTCTTGCTGACTTATTGATATTTTTGTAAGTTTTACCATTAGAAACAATCGCCAGGTCTTTCAAACCCAGGTCAATTCCTATACCGTCATTGCTATTATTAGCAATCTTAGCGTCGGGAATTTCTACAAGAGCTGACACATAATATCTACCTGCTTTGATGGATACTGTACCGCTTTTGATTTTCCATCCGTCTTTCGTTGTTGGTATATAGCCTTTTTCTTTCATGCGTACCCAACCTAAAGTGGGTATGTTTAACCTATGTCTCTCGCATCTACAATCTTTAGGATTATTCTTTACGAAATACATTTTTACATCAGATTTACCTTTCTTTTTGAAATTAGGAAAAGCACTTTGATGTTTAAAAAATCTTTTAAATGCAGTGCATCCATCTTCTATAGATTTTTTTACAGCTTTTGAATATGCTTCTTTAATCCATATTTTATCAGGATTATCAGGAATGTACTCATTATTGAGCCATACGCTAAAACTCTTGCCGGTCATAAACTTTTCACCTTTATCGTATAAAGCTTTGTTGTGACCGAGATAGAAGTTATAGACGTATCTACAAGTGCCGATCGTCTTGTTAATCTTGATTTTTTGCTCGACTGTCGGATTGATTTCCGTTTTGAAGCTCTTTAGCAATTTCCTCATCCCCTTCTATTTGTTTTTTATACTTACGAAGACCGTACAATCTACAAGAAAAAACGTGAAGTATGGATACAATATCCTGTACAAGTTCTTCCTGCGGTGATAATTCTTCATTATTCACTACCACTATGGTTGTATGAAACCTCATACAGAATTTTTCAAACCAATCATAGCCAAATCTGACAAATCTATCTTTATGTGTAATTATGATAGTTTTGATTTTTTGTTCCATTACTTCATCTAATAATTGATTCCACTTTTTACGATTGTAGTTAAGCCCACTTCCATAATCTTCAATACATTGATCTACAATGATACCTTTCGCATTGCAAAACTGGCGTAAAAAGTTACTTGAGTTTTGTAAATCATCTTTTTGGTTTCTTGTAGATACTCTGGAATAAATAACAGTCTGACGATTATCGTTTTCAGAATTTATGCCCTTAAACTGAAGATATTGGTCATAAGTATAATAACGCCTATCAGTTGGAGTTCGATTTGCTTTTAGAATTCCATCTCTATCCCAGCGTTGTAACGTTTTGACTGAGACACCCAATAATTCAGCAAAATCTTTTGGTTTGTAATTAGTGATATTAGATGTGTTCATAACAATATCCTCCATGAGTATATTTTAACACATTAAATCACTATTGACAATGATTTTGATTACTTAAAGTTTCCTCCTTGGGGTTTCGTTTGGTACCTCCTTTTAGCATACTACGATATTGAAAAAACTGCAAAATATCTTTGACAAAATAGGGGAATAATGCTATGATAGCTCCAGAATCAATTTGAGCTTAGAACTGACTGTACTGAAAAGTCGTCCTTTTCTTTATGGTGGCTTGCGGACAGTCTTTTTTTACGGATAGATTTCGTAAGTCAGCGCGCAGCGGCGTCTCCAATTGATCCAAATTATTCAGGAGGTACTTGAAAATGAACACAGGTGTAGTTAAGTGGTTTAATTCCAGCAAAGGCTATGGCTTCATCTCCAACGATGAGGGCGGCGAGGATGTCTTCGTTCATTTCTCTGCTATCCAGGTAGATGGCTTCAAGACTCTGGAAGAAGGCCAGAAGGTAACTTTCGATGTAGAAAGCGATCCTAAGGATTCCAGAAAGCTGAGAGCGGTTAACGTTCACATCGCATAAGGATGACTAAAAGAGCCCCGCATATGCGGGGCTTTTTTTTAGCAGTGGAGATATCTACGCAGCGCAAAATCTTACAGAAAGGAATCGGAAGTTGGGCACAAAAAAGGTAACAGTCGGCATTCTGGCACATGTGGATGCTGGAAAGACCACACTGGCAGAAGCAATTTTATATCGGACCGGTACACTGCGGCGACTGGGCAGAGTGGACCATCAGGATGCCTTTCTGGATACGGACGCGATGGAGCGGGCCCGGGGTATTACGATTTTTTCAAAACAGGCGAAGTTTGTACTGGGCGATTTTGACGTGACGCTTCTGGATACGCCCGGACATGTGGATTTTTCTGCAGAGATGGAGCGGACCCTGCAGGTGCTGGATTATGCGGTGCTGGTCATCAGCGGCGCGGACGGGGTGCAGGGACATGTGGAGACACTCTGGCGGCTGCTTTCCCGTTATCAGATCCCCACCGTTTTGTTTATCAACAAGATGGACCAGGAAGGGACAGATGAGGCAGAACTTCTTTTGCAGCTGCAAAAACAGCTGAACGAGCACTGTATCAAAGTGTGCAGTATGCCGCAGCAGCCAGACAACGCAGATACAGCATCCGGCATCAGGCCTTTGGGCACAGGTACAGACGCAGTGCCCGCCATGCGCACAAACGCTTCGGACAGCCTGCAGCCATGTGCAGCACCGGTTCCTGTCCCGGATTTCTGGGAAAATGTCGCCATGTGTCAGGAAGACCTTTTGGAACGCTATCTCGATGGCGATACGCTGACCTGGGAGGATGCAGCACTTCTGGTAAAGGAAAGAAAGCTATTTCCGTGTTTTTTTGGATCGGCACTAAAAGTCTGTGGCGTGGATGCGCTATTGTCCGGGCTGTCGAAGCTGATGAAAGAGCCGGAATACACAGAGGAGTTTGGGGCACGTGTTTTTAAGATCACGAGGGATGAAACCGGAAAGCGTCTGACGCATATGAAGCTGACCGGAGGAAGTCTTTTTACGCGGCAGAGCCTGAGGGGACAAACTGCTGATGGACAGGAATGGGAAGAAAAAGCCGACCAGATCCGGATTTATAACGGAAGTGGCTATGAACAGGTACAGCAGGCGGCCGCAGGAGAAATCTGCAGCGTGACAGGACTGTCAAAAACCTATGCAGGAGAAGGGCTTGGGGCGCAAACGGAACCGGTGCTGCCGCTGCTGGAGCCGGTATTAACCTATCAGATCGAGCTGCCGCCGGACTGCGATGCGCATACGATGCTCAGAAATCTTCGGCAGTTAGAGGAAGAGGAACCGGAGCTTTCGATTGTCTGGGAGGAAGCCTCCTCTGAGATCTGCGCACAGGTCATGGGCGAAGTGCAGATGGAAATCCTGAAAAACCAGATCAGAGAGCGCTTCGGCGTGCCGGTTTCCTTCGGACAGGGCAGCATTGTATACCGGGAAACCATCGCAGCGCCCGTCGAGGGCGTCGGACATTTTGAGCCCCTTCGGCACTATGCGGAGGTTCATCTTTTGCCTGGAACCCCTGGAACGCGGCATGGGACTGCAGTTTGAATCAGCTGTCAGCGAGGATGTGCTGGACCGTAACTGGCAGAGGCTGGTGCTGACCCATCTGGAAGAAAAGCGCCATAAAGGTGTTTTATGCGGCGCAGAGATCACGGATATGAAGATCACGCTGGTAAATGGCAGGGCGCATATCAAGCACACCGAGGGCGGCGATTTTCGTCAGGCGACCTACCGGGCACTCCGACAGGGACTGATGCGAGCACAAAACGTACTTTTAGAGCCTGTTTACAGCTTTCGATTGGAGATTCCACAGGAGCAGATCGGACGGGCGATGACGGATATTCAGCGGATGAACGGTACCTTTGAGCCGCCGCAGACGGAAGGGGAATTTGCGATTCTGTGCGGAAGCGCGCCGGTTGCATGTATGCGGGGCTATCAGCAGGAGGTTACCTCCTACAGCCGAGGCCGTGGAAAGCTGTTCTGTACGCTGCAGGGCTATGCTGTGTGCCATAACACAGAGGAAGTGATGGCGGCAGCCGGCTATGATCCGGAAGCAGACCTGGAAAATCCTCCTTCCTCCGTTTTTTGTGCACACGGAGCCGGATTTGTGGTACCATGGGATCAGGTGGAGGATTATATGCACCTCGAGGCAGTTGCGCTGCCGTCTGAAAAAGGCAGTGCAGATGAAAAAGAAGCGTCCGGGATAGCGCAGAGCAGCCGCGCAGAATATTTTGTCCGTGAAAGAAAAGAGACGCCGGAAACCTTTGTCAGCGAAGAAGAGCTGGAAGAAATTTTCAAGCGCACCTATTATCAGAACAGCGAGCCGAAGAGCAAAAAGGGCTATCAGAAGCGCTACAGGGAAGAAGCGCCCGCACGGCGCTTGATGGAACGCTCCCGTGCGGCAGAGGCGGATCGGAGCAAGCCGCGGGAACGCTATCTTTTGGTTGACGGCTATAATATCATTTTTTCCTGGGAAATGCTGCGCGAGCTTTCGAAGGTTAATATCGAAAGCGCCAGGAACCTCCTGATGGATGTTCTGTGCGATTACCAGGGCTTTAACGGCTGCGCGCTGATCCTCGTCTTCGACGCTTATCGTGTGGAAGGCGGGCAGGAACGCGTCTTCAATTATCATAATATTCACGTCGTCTTTACGAAGGAAGCGGAGACGGCTGACCAATATATCGAAAAAACCGTCCACAAAATCGGGAAAAAAGCCGATGTGACGGTAGCGACCTCCGATGCGCTGGAGCAGGTCATCATTTACGGACAGGGCGCGCGCAGGATGGCGGCGCGGGAGCTTTTGGAGGAAGTCGAGCTGACCCGCGAAAAGGTGCTGGAACGGATTGAAAAAAGACCGGGCAGCACGCAGAAACAACTTACGGAAAACGACCATAATTACCTGTTTGACCATTTGCCGGAGGAGTTGGTCTCTTATATGGAAGAGGTCAGGCTGGGCAAACGGGAATTATAGGGAGTTTATAAAAAAGGAAAAAAGGAAAGGGGGAAACAAGAAAGGGGAAACACAATGGACATGTTTTTCACACAGCGAAAGCTGGAAGGAAGAATCCGGGAGCTGGGAGAATACCGTTACCGGGACGTCAGAAATTTTGAATCGTTTCTGGCAAAAGAAGACAAAAGCGGCCTGGTAAATCCGGATGTGCCGACAGATTTTACCGGCTGGGACAGGATCTGTACCGGCTCTGACTGGAAGGGCAGGGATTTATATCTCTGGCTGCATGGGGAGATGAAGGTGCCGGCAGAATGGGAAGGAAAGCGCGCGGTAGGTGTGTTTGACTTCGGTATGACAGGCGGCGGCAACAACAGCGGGTTTGAATCACTGCTGTTTGTAAACGGCGAACAGTATCAGGCGGTTGATGCCAATCATAAGGAAGTATTTTTCAGACCTGAGATCTGTGGAAATGAGGTCAGCCTGACCTTCCGCCTCTGGTCCGGTCTGGAAGGCGGCGGACTGCCCAGAGAGGATGGAGCATCGCTTAAAGAGCGCATTTTTAGGCTATCTGGATGAAAAGACAGACGACCTGTATTATCTTGGCCTGATGGTCTGGAAGACAATTGAAGAGCTTTCCGAGAACGATCCGGTTCGCCATAACCTGCAGGCAGCCCTTGACCGTGCATTTTTAAAGATTGACTGGTCTTATCCGGGCAGCGATGACTTCTATGCATCTGTTGCGGAAGCAGACGACTGCTTAAACGCAGCAATTGACGCGATGGACAAGCACTCCGATATCCATGTATACACAGTTGGACATACCCATATTGATACTGCATGGCTCTGGAGACTCAAAAACACCAGAGAAAAGTGCGGCAGATCCTTTACAACTGTTATGCGCCTGATGGAGATGTTCCCGGAATATGATTTCCTGCAGACACAGCCCCAGCTCTATGAGTGGGTAAAGGAAGATTATCCGGAGCTGTATAGCCAGATCAGAGACCGCGTGGCAGAGGGGCGCTGGGAAGCGGACGGCGCAATGTGGGGTTGAGGCAGACTGTAATCTGACAAGCGGTGAGTCTCTGACCCGTCAGATCTTAATCGGCAGCAAATTCATCAAGGATGAATTCGGCAAGGAAGTAGAATTTCTGTGGCTGCCGGATGTATTCGGCTATTCCTGGGCACCCCCAGATCCTGAAAAAAGCCGGCATCGACATGTTTATGACGACAAAAATCAGCTGGAACCAGTACAACCGTATGCCGCATGATACGTTTTACTGGAAAGGCATCGACGGCAGCAAAGTGCTGACCCACTTTATTACGACGCCGGAGCCCGGGAGAGAAAGAGACAGCTGGTTCTATACCTATAACGGACTGATTGAGCCCCCGTACCGTCAAGGGTATCTGGGACGGATACAGCGAAAAGGAAATGAATCATGACCTGCTGCTTTCCTATGGTTACGGAGATGGCGGCGGCGGTGTCAACCGTGATATGCTGGAGCAGCGCCGCAGACTGGATAAGATTCGGGACTGCCGCATGTGGAGACGACTACCGCAGGCAAATATTTCCGTAAGCTGAAGGAAACGGTTGCAAAGACAGACCGCTATGTCAATACCTGGGATGGCGAGCTGTATCTGGAATATCACCGTGGTACCTATACCAGCCATGCACATAACAAACGCATGAACCGTAAGATGGAGCTGTTATATCGTGAGGCAGAGTATTTTACCGTACTGCGTGCATTGCTTGGTAATGATCTGTCCCTGGCGGAGCAGGGAAAAGCTGACAGCCGGCTGGAAACATATCCTGACCAACCAGTTCCATGACATTATCCCCGGCTCCTCGATCTTCGAAGTATATGAGGATTCCAAAAAAAGATTACGAATGGATCGCAACACAGGGCGAAGAGGTGGAAGCAGGCTTTTTGCAGACGCCGTAACAGAAGAAGCCTCTGTTTATACCGTTTTTAACAGCAACAACTTTGTAAGAAAAGGCGGATCGGTTCTGTTGCTCGGTGCTGCAGGAAACAGCGCTTATTTGGAGAGGACGGCACGGCATTAAAGAGTCAGGAAACAGAAGGCGGACTTCTTGTGGAAATCCCGGAGGTTCCCGCAATGGGCACCGCTGCGGTTGTCCTGAAAAAAGCACCTGCTGCAGAGAATACGGCATTTACCGTAGACGGGCATAAGGTTGAAACTCCGTTTTATCTGGTTGAGTTTAATGAAGCCGGTCAGATTTCCAGATTGTATGATAAAGAAAATGACCGTGAGGTGCTTGCACCCGGACAGTACGGCAACGTTCTGCAGGTATTTGAAGATAAGCCGATGGGCAATGACGCATGGGATATCGAGATCTACTATCAGGAAAAGATGCGTGTCATTGACGGACTGACCTGTTTTGAAGTCAAAGAGTGCGGATCGGTTCGTCTGGTGCTTCACATGGGATGGAAGTATATGAATTCCACCATTGACCAGGATGTTATCCTGTATGCAGATGACCGCAGAATTGATTTCGTGACGGATGTAGACTGCCATGAGCGCCATCAGCTGTTGAAAGCTGCATTCCCGGTTGACATCCGCACCACTTACGGAACGTTCGATGTACAGTATGGTAATGTACGTCGTTCTAATAACTGGAATACAAGCTGGGATCAGGCGAAGTTCGAGAGCGTTGCACATCGTTTCGCAGATCTTTCCGAATACGGCTATGGCGTCAGCCTGTTAAATGACTGCAAGTACGGTCATGATGTAAAGGATAATGTACTGCGCATCACTCTGATCAAGACAGCAACCTATCCGGATCACAGCCAGGATCAGGGCGAGCATCACTTCACTTATGCGCTGCTGCCTCATACCGGAGACTTTATTGCAGGCCGCACCGTACAGGAAGCGAGCGATTTGAACTGGCCGATGCACAGCGTTGCAGGCAGCGTAAAACTTCCGTTTGCAGGTTCTTTTGTAGGCTTTGACAAAGAGTGCGTTGAACTGGATGCTGTCAAGAAGACAGAGGATGGAAAATATATTGCAGTCCGGTTCCACGATAACTTTACCGGCGGCACGAACAAGCTGACCGTAACGCCCGGTTTCGCGTGGAAGCGCTACTGCGAATACGAATTAAGAGAGCGTCCGCAGGGCGACTTTAAAGAAAACGGTACGATTCAGCTGACCGTAAAGCCTTATGAAATCGTGACGCTGCTGTTTGAAGTATAAAAATGTGAGTTCTGAAATTTTACGGATTTATATAAAATTCGGTACTTGTTTTTTAGGTGGCTCTGATAAAATCACATACAGAAATGCCCGGTGCTTTACAGGAAACTTGGCACCGGGCTTTCTTATCGTATAGGAAACTCCGTTTCCATACGATAAGAAACGCTCTACGCGGATCGCACGCGAAAAATGCCGTGCCGGGCGCAGCTTGTATTCGCGCGGTGCGCTACCGCGTAAGGTTCCACAGAGAAACCGACAGAAAGGTGTACACTCATGTTGACGAAAATTTTGGACAAAAAACTTGGAAGCTCGATTTTTACAGGACGTCAGATCATTTCGATGCTGATGCCGCTGATCATGGATTCGTTTTTCGTTTTCGGTATCGGTGTACTGACAACTGCGATGATCAGCTCCTCCAGTCAGGAGTCGGTAGCGGCCATCAGCCTGGTCGGGCCGCTCTATATGATGGTATATGCCATCAACAATGCCATTTCTGCCGGTGGTACCGTTGTAGTTGCAATGTTTAAGGGAAAAGGGGAAACCGAACGGGTAAAAGAGGCAGCAGGTCAGCTGATCGTGGGACTGCCGCTTTGTTCCCTTGCTGCATGTATCCTTCTTGTGCTCTGGGCAGATCCGCTGATCCGTTTCCTGTTTCATGGAATGGAGGAAACGATTCTCGTAAAGGCAGAGCATTATCTGATCGGGGTTGCGATCTCGGCGGTATTTTTTATCTGTCTACATGAGTGGATTTGCGGTATTCCGTGGACTGGGAGAGACGAAAAAAAATGTCTGCACCTGTCGATTTTGATCAATGTCCTGCATTTTGTGGCAAGCTTTTGTATTTATCAATATTTTGAAGCTGGATATCATGGGAAGTGCACTTTCTTTGAATCTGGCGCGTCTGGTGGGCGGCATGGCTGCAGTCCTGATGCTGATATCAAAAAAAGTTCGATTGAGATCCGTCCGAGGCACGTTTTTCGAATCGACTGGCGTATTCAGAAAGAAATCTTTCGAATCGGCATCCCCTGTGGAATGGAGCAGCTGTTTATGAACGGAGGCGCGATGCTGGTTCAGGTTTACATTGCAAAATTGGGAACGGCGAGCGTTGCGGCAAATGCCGTGTCCAACTCGATCTTTTCTGTTTTGTATGCGGCACCGTCCGCAGTTGCGACGCTGGCTGTGACGATCGTCGGTCAGTGTATCGGTGCAGGAGAGAAAAAGCTGGCGCGCCGTTACGGCAGATCCATGGTTTGGCTGTGTACTGTTCTGGTGTTATTGTCACTGGCGATCGGAATGCCGTGTATTCCGATTCTGTTAAAGCTTTATCAGGCACAGGCAGAAACGGTTCCGATGATTTACCGGGTACTGATCATTGCGGCAGTAAGCATGCCGTTTTTCTGGGGGGGCATCCAGTGTGCTTCCTTCTGTCATGCGTTCGGCGGGTGATGCGTCCTACGCGTCCTACTTTTCTCTTGTTACGATGTGGGTGGTTCGTGCCGGACTGGGCTACCTGATGGCGATCCCGATGGGACTGGGTCTGGAGGGCGTCTGGATAGCGATGTGTACCGAATGGGCGGTCAAAACAGTTGCCTTTGGTCTGCGCTTTCGCGGAGAGAAATGGCTTGCTCATTCCGACCGGATGGATAAGATGTGATGCAACAGGGGGATTTAAATGCTGGGAGATAAAACTGCTTTTCTAAACCAATATGCCATTCCGGAAAAGATGTATGAAGAAGCCGGTATGAGTTGGGCGGATCTGGAAGCGATTGCGGAGGACTATGCCTATCGCGTGGACGGCTTTTACATGATTCGGGATATGTTTTTAAAAGAACTGATCGAAAATAAAGAAGACGAGACCGGTTTGCATTCCTATCGTACCAGAATAAAGACACCGGGGCATCTGGTAGAAAAAATTATCCGCAGACGGGTTGAAAATTATCGGAAATATAAAGACCTGACGAAGGAGAACTATCTGAAATTCGTTACAGACATCATCGGGTTCCGTGGACTTTTGCTGTACCGGGAGGACTGGGTGGTGTTTCATAAATATCTGCTGAAGCATTTTTGAAAATCATGCCTTCATGGTATGTGCATGACTGTTTGAAGGATTTTGACGAAAGCCGCGACCGCTATATGGTGGAAGCACCCAAAGGTACATATGCGCCCGGGGGATTTTGCGGACATTTATGCAGACTGGATCGCCAGCGATGATATTTATGATCAGAAATATTACCGTTCCGTGCATTATATTCTCAAATACCGCGGCATGTACCTGGAGGTGCAGGTCAGGACGCTGTTTGAGGAGGGGTGGGGAGAAATCGATCATCACATTCTTTACCCCTACAAAAAACAGAATCCGATGCTGACGGAATTTTCGGAGCTGTTGAATCGTCTTGCCGGAATGGGGGACGAAATGGCATCCTTTTACAGACGTCTGCAGGATGTTCCGGGGGATGCCTTTCTGGACAAAAAGAGTATGGTGGATGTCCGGCGGGAATATGAGACTCATGAAACCCAGGTCGGATGTGTAGAACTGGAAAAAATCGAGACTGTTCAGGATGCGATCGATTCCATTCTGGCGGAATAAGGAGGTTGCATGGAGGATAGTTTATTCTGGGGAATTCCCAAGAGTGCGTATGAAAGCGCGGATCGAATGCTTACACTTGCGCGAAAGGGCGGAATCCGCCAGCACCTGCTGGGAGATACGTCCCGGATCCGGCATGGCACGATTGAGGATCAGAGCGTGGATGAATACTGCAATTTTTGCAGACAAAGCTTTGCTGTGAGATTCTGCAGCTGGAGGGAGCAGACATGTCTGCTCAGGGCGAGACCAGCATCGGATGGATTGGCTGCAGAGCAGGGGAGAGAAAACAACGCCTGCCGCCTGCTGCAGGGAGGAACAGAAAGGGAGAAATGCCGGATGGACAGCGGAATGAATTCTATCGAAAGCATGTATTTGAACTATAGCGGACTGTTGGAGGAATTTTCGGAGGATGTCATCCGCAGCAGGTACGCTTTTTTATACAAGGAATGTATGGAATTTTTGAAAAGTCAGAAGCTGGAGTCAGAGGTGCGGCTGGATGAAGTACTGCTGATGCATGCAGTGCTGGATTATTTTTCGGATGTGTCGAGACTGAAAAAATTCCACCATATCCATCATATCAACGAAACAAAGGTGATCGCTTATGAAACATTCTGGCTGCTGCGCAGAAAACCACTGCAGGTAGTGACACAGAGGCAGGATGATTTTCTGGCATTTATCAATGAAAAATTTGTTTTCTCCAGACTTGCGGCATTTTTGGTTGGAAACCGCAAAGACCAGGTGCTGCGGGAACAGGATAAAAAAGGCGTTTATGAACTATCTGGATACACTCTACTATTTTTTGAAATACCGCCAGTACGACCCGAAAATGCTGGAGCTGATGCTTCTGGGCTTTCGCGCCGGGGAGATCTGGGGACGGCAGTAAAACAGCCGCGGCAGTGAAACAGCCACGGCAGTGAAACAGTCGCGGCAGGAAACAGATGTTTGCAGATACGCTCCGGTTTATGTAATTCGGATTTCGCGATTTTGTTCCATTTAAATTTGTCAAATCCCTCTTTCTGGGGTATAGTAGAAAATAGAGGACGCGCTGAGGCATCGGGGGGAATTTGTCCTGCAGCGCAGGAAAAGGAGGGTATTTTTTTGAAACTGAATTACAAAAGAACATTTCTGGTAGGACTTGCCTTTCTGTCCATCTGTGCGTTCTGGCAGATGTATGACAACATCGTCCCGCTGATTTTGCAGGGAACGTTTCACTTAAATGAGACGCTCACCGGAGCAATTATGGCGGCAGATAATGTACTTGCGGTATTTTTACTTCCGCTGCTGGGCTCATTGTCCGATAAAGCGGATACCAGATGGGGAAAACGGACGCCGTTTATTGTGGTTGGGACGGTACTCGCAGTTGTTTTGATGATGCTGCTTCCGCATGCGGATAAAACAGGAAATTTTGTGCTGTTTGTCATCAGCCTGTTTTTCCTGCTGATTGCGATGGGATTGTACCGGTCGCCTGCAGTAGCGCTGATGCCTGACCTGACACCGAAGCCGCTGCGCAGTCAGGCAAACGCGATCATTAACCTGATGGGTGCAGTAGGAGGTATTTATACCCTGATTTTGATCAGTCTGCTGTTAAAGGGCGGAGACAAACCGGATTATACGCCGGTCTTTCTGGGCGTAGCACTTCTGATGGTGGTTTCGGTTGTGCTTCTTGTTTTGACGGTGCGGGAAAAGAAGCTTGCGCAGGAGGTTGCGAAAGCAAATCTGGAAGAAGAAACAGAGGAAGAACAAAAAAGGCGGACAAGACAGGGGAGCTTACCCGGGAGTAAAGCGCAGTCTGACGATGATCCTGATCTCGATCTTTTTTGTGGTTTACCGCATATAATGCAGTGACGACAGCATTTTCCCCGCTATGCCCGTACCGTATGGGGCATGGAGGGCGGCGGCTTTGCCAACTGCCTGATGGTAGCGACCGTAGCGGCGATTATCAGCTATATCCCCATCGGCGTGATTTCCGCGAAGGTGGGCAGGAAAAATACGATCATGGGCGGTCTGGTATTGATGCTGATCAGCTTTTTTGCGGCGATTTTCTTTACGGAATATCACGCAGTTATCAATCTTGGCTTTGCCCTGATCGGAACGGCCTGGGCAGCAGTGAGTGTAAACCCCTGCCGATGGTTGTGGAGATGTTGTTCGAGTGAAGACGTCGGAAAATATACAGGACTTTATTACACCTTTTCCATGTCGGCACAGATTGTGACCCCGATTCTGTCCGGCGCATTTTTTTACAGGTATGTTTCCTATCGGACATTGTTTCCGTATGCATGTGTCTTTACGGTTGCAGCGATGATCACCATGAGCATGGTGCACCACGGCGATAATAAACCGGAACGCAAGAAAAAATTTGCTGGAAAATTTTGACGTAGAGGATTAAAATACTTTCATAGTTCAGAATTGCGAAAACAACAATGAAACGGAAAGATGACTGGATAAAAGGAGAGGCATACCGATGAAAAAATGGATACCGGCGGCAGTGACCGCTGCAGGTGCTTATTTAATTGCAATCGCTCCAAGACTTTGCGAACGGCCGGAGCGTATGCCGAAGGTGTATTACGCGCATCGAGGTCTGCATGATAATATTTCAGACGCGCCTGAAAATTCCCTTGCAGCCTTCCAAAAAGCGGTGGATGCAGGCTATGGCATTGAGCTGGATGTGCAGATGACTGCAGATGGAAAGGTTGTCGTTGTACATGATTTTAATCTCAAGCGGATCAGTGGTGTGGACAAAGAGGGTCGACCAGTGTACCTATGAAGAACTGCAGAATTATCCGATCTATGGAAGCGACCAGAGAGTGCCGCTGTTTGAGGATGTTTTAAAGGCAGTGGACGGAAAGGTACCGCTGATCGTTGAGCTGAAATATAAAGAGGGCAGCAAGATCTGTGAAAAAGCCCAGGAGCTTTTAAACAGCTATACCGGAATTTACTGTATTGAATCCTTCCATCCGCAGGTACTGGTCTGGTATCGGAAAAACTATCCCCATATCTGCCGCGGACAGCTTTCCATGAACTTTGAGCGGGACGAAAATACAAATGGTGCGCAGTATTTCGCACTGCGTCATCTGTTGACCAATTTTCTTACAAAGCCGGATTTCATTGCTTATGATTGCCGTGCAATGCATGCAGTATCCAAAAACATCTGCCGGAACTTGTTTGGCTGTCCGTCCGTTGCATGGACAGTAAAATGTCAGGCACAGCTGGATGCCTGCAGCAGATCCTTCGATTACTTTATTTTTTGAAGGATTTGCGCCGAAGCAGTGAGGCAGGATGATGTGCGCGCGTCGGAAGTAATTTTAGTATTAGAAATAAAAACAGAGGCGGGATTCCGAAAGAGTTCCGTCTCTTTCCTGTCGTATAGGAAACTTCGTTTCCATACGATAAAAATGTTCCGCGAGGATGCGCACTCGGCGCAAGGGTAGATGGTTGCCGAGGCAACCGCGCCTGGCGCGAGAATGTGCCAAAGCACATTCTTTTTTAAAAAGGATGCTTGAAAAAACATGCCTGAAAAGCAGGAAAATATGCAAAATATTTTCAAAATGGAGGAAATCATCCATAATCAATTGACGGAAAGCGATATCAAAAAGATGCAGGAGGAAATCGAATACCGAAAGCTCGTTGTCCGCAAAGGAAGCGCTGGAGGATGTAAAAGAAGCGCGGGCCCAGGGCGACCTTTCGGAGAATTTCGAATATTATGCTGCAAAGAAATTCAAGAACAAAAATGAAGGCAGGATTCGTTTCCTGGAGCGGATGATCAAAACGGCAGAGGTTGTTTCGGACGAATCCGCAGCGGACGAGGTCGGCATGAATAATAAGGTAGAGGTCTGGTTTGAAGAGGATGACGAGACAGAAACCTACAAAATTGTGACGACAATGCGCCAGGATTCCTTAAAAGGACTGATTTCCGGCGAGTCTCCGCTGGGGAAAGCTTTGCTGGGGCATAAGGTTGGTGACAGAGTTTTTGTGGAAATCGGCGCTGGAGACGGCTACTATGTCGTGATCCGTTCGATCGACAAGTCGGCAGGGGATGACGATGAGCTGAGAAGCTTTTAAGGAGGAACCTTATGAAAATCATGGTAACAGGCGCTGGCGGCTTTGTGGGAAGCCGTCTGGCAGCCTATTATGGGAAAAAATACGACGTGTGGGGCGTAACCCACAAAGACCTGGATCTGACGGATGAGGCAGCGGTATTCAAAACAGTGGAAAATTACCGCCCGGATGTGCTGATTCACTGTGCAGCGATTTCGGACGTGGCAGAATGCAGTAAAAAACCGGAGCTGTCTCATGCCGTCAATGTGCTGGGAACGGAGTACCTTGCGAAAGCCTGCGGAAAAACAGGAACAAAGCTCGTAATGTGCAGCTCGGATCAGGTTTATTTCAGAAAACAGGGAGAGCAGGAGAGTCTGGAAGCATATCTGGAGCCCCACCGGGAGGATTGCAGCGAAACACCGGAGCCACTTTACGGGAAACAGAAGCTGCAGGGGAGGAGATCTGCTTAAAATACCAGCCGGAGAGCGTCGTGCTTCGGCTTTCCTGGATGTATGATAATCTGACAGAAGAAGAGCTGGCAAAAGGCAGACGCAGCCTTGCAATGATGCTTCGGGAAATGCTCGACAAAAAGCAGTCCCGGAAATTTTCAGATACGGACCACCGTGGTGCGACGGACGTAAACCTTGTCGTAAAGAACATGGAAGCAGCTTGGAAACTGGCGGGCGGCATTTACAATTATGGAAGCAGTAACGATGCAGACATGTATGAAACGGTGCGCCGCGTGATGGCGTCCTTTGGGCAGGAAGCTCTTGTAGAAAAAGCGACAGGCGGAAATGTCCGCAACCTGATGATGAGTACAGACAAGCTGGCGCGGCACGGAATTTTCTTTCCGGATACGGCAGCAGGACTGGAAGCATTTCTGCGGAAAGGTGGCGCACTATGAATGAAATTATAAAAAAGTTTATATGACCGGAAATCGGTGCGCGTCTATGAGGACAGACCGATTCCTGAAAAGATGAAACAAATCATTTTAGAAGCTGCTGCACAGGCGCCGAGCGCGGGCTGTCAGCAATTGTATACAATCCTGGATATCACTGATCAGAAGCTAAAGGACGAGCTTGTAAAAACCTGTGATAACCAGCCGTTCATTTGCAACCGCGCCGATGGTTCTTGTCTTTTGTGCAGACTGTAAAAAATGGTACGACGCTTATCTGGAAGCGGGCTGCAGTCCGAGAAAGCCTGGCGTCGGCGACCTGATGCTGGCGGTGACGGATACAGCGATCGCAGCCCAGAATGCGGTCGTCGCCGCACAGAGCTTCGGGATCGGCTCCTGTTATAGCGGAGACATGATGGAAAATTGTGAAGAACAGCGCAGAATTTTGAACCTGCCGGAGTATGTTTTTCCTGCCGTGATGCTTGTGTTCGGCTGGCCGACGAAGCAGCAGCTCGAGCGGACAAAACCGCAGCGCTGTGACCAGAAACATATCGTGCATGAAAACACCTACCGCAGTATGGATGGAAACGAACTTCGGGAGATGTTCGGATATCAGTGTAAGAACAGAAGCTTTGAAGACTGGATGAATGCGTTCTGCAACCGGAAATACGATTCCGATTTTGCAAAAGAAATGACGCGTTCAGTCGGAGAATACCTGAAACAGTTTGAAAACGAGTAAAAAACACCCTCGGAGCTGGCACTCCGGGGGTGTTTCTTGTCCACTTGGACATCATTGCATTTCTATATCTAATTGTAATGCTCGGAAGTAAAAAATCAATCCTTCCAGCTGCTTTCGCGATCTGCTTCCTCCGCCGTTGCTTTCTGTCTGCTCTTTTGCAACAGCTCGATGACTGCAGATGACAGCGTAACTGTCAGCAGGGAAAAGAAGATGTTGCGCAGCGGAATGTAGGAAATCGAAAGCATCAGCACGACGAAATCCGTAAAAAAGTAGGAGCGGGAAATTTTCCAGCCGGTCACCTGATGGAGGATGAGCGCCAGTGCGTCATCTCCGCCGGAAGCGCCGCCTCTGCGGACGATTAAGCCTGCGCCGATGCCAACGAACAGACCGCCGAGGATGGCGGCGATAAGTGGTTTATCTGCGTAGGAGGGCAGAAACGGTCCGGTAAATTCCCAGAACCGGTACAGCAGTGCGTAGCAGCAGGTGGAAAAAATGGCATTCTTCAAAAAGTCGGTGCCCAGAAGCTGAAAGCCAATGATGTAGCAGGTCATGTCGAGCAGAAAGGAAAAAAGATGCCGGGTGAAATGCCCGTCCAGTGGTGCAGAAACAGGGTAAGTCCCAGGATTCCGCCCTCTGTGATCCTGCTCTGGCTGTGGACGTTGAACAGGCCAAAGGACAGCACTGCTGCGCCCAGCAGCATGGAACCGTAGTGAAGGATGGTATCTTTATTTATTTTTTGTTGAAACATAAAAGCTTAAAACTCCTCTGACTCTCCGGCGAGCTTCTGGCACAGCGCCAGAAACTGTTCACCGTATTTTTGGTATTTCAGCTCGCCGACGCCATGGACAGCGAGCATTTCAGTTTTCGTCTGAGGCAGAAGGACACACATGGATTCCAGTGACTTGTCGGAAAAGACAAGATAGGGCGGAATATGCTGTGCCCGTGCGATTTCGGTACGCAGCCTGCGCAGCGCCTCGAAGGGATCGCTGCCGGTGTGCAGGGAAGAACGCTTTCTGCCGGATTTGTCCGTGCCGGGAAGCTGCCCGGCTTTTGCAGGTGTCTGCGTAGTCTTCCTTGCTGCCTTCATCGTGAGTACGGGGCGGAATTCCCCGGACTCTGCATAAAAAAGACAGTCCCTTTTCTTTCACTTTTACAATAGGAAACTGATCGTCTGTAACGACCAGATAATCCGTCAGAACGAGATAATTGAGCACCTGCCGCAGAAAAACGATGGTATCCTGGGCGTGCGTTGCGTAGTAACGGTTGGAATCCAGACCAAAACGCAGTACCTTTTCGTTTTTTTGCTGCCGCGCAGCGTGTCGAGAATGACGTTGACGCCAAAGCGCATGCCGCTTGTTAAGATACAGCCGATCAGGTCATTGGCAAGCTCTGTGATGTCGATGGTTTCAAAGGTATTTAAACAGTTGCTGCAGTTGCCGCAGTAGTTGGAGCCAAACTCACCGAAATAGCGCAGCATGTAGTCCCGCAGACAGTCGGTGGTGCGGCAGTAAAAAGGTCATTTTTTGAGGCGTTCGCGGTCTTGTCTGCGAACCTCCTCCAGTCTGCTTCGCCGGTCAGCTCTTCGTTATCACGATCCTGTTCGATAAAAAACTGGTTTGTGATAACATCCTGACCGCTGTAAAATAAAATACAGTCCGCCTTTGCACCGTCGCGTCCGGCGCGCCCGGCCTCCTGATAATAGCTTTCCATATTTTTCGGCATGTTGTAATGCAGCACAAAGCTGACGTTGGATTTGTCGATGCCCATGCCGAACGCATTGGTTGCGACCATGATCGGTGCATCGTCGTAGGTAAAGGCCTCCTGGTTTGCGCGCCGTTCTTCGTCGGAAAGTCCGGCGTGATAGCGGGTTGCCCGAAAACCATCCGCAAGGAGCCTGTCGCAGACCTCTTCGACATTTTTGCGTGTTGCACAGTAAATGACGCCGGAGCTGTCGGGATGGGCGAGCAGATAATCACGGATGCTACGGTACTTGTCCTTATCGTGGCGAACCTCGAAATAGAGATTTTTTCGGTCAAAACCGGTCACAGCGACATGGGGATCGGGAAAGCTCCAGCATCCGGATGATGTCTTCGCGAACTTCCCTGGTTGCCGTCGCGGTAAAAGCGCCGATGACGGGACGGATGGGCAGCGTGCGGACAAATTCCGGGATTTTTAAATAGCTGGGGCGGAAATCCTGTCCCCACTGGGATACACAGTGGGCTTCATCAACTGCCAGCAGCGAAATCGGTGTGGAGGCTGCAAACTCCAGAAAATCCTCTGTCAGCAGCCGTTCCGGCGCAACGTAGATGATCTTATAACGGCCTTCTTTGGCATAAGCGAGGGCCTTTTTATATTGATTCCAGGAAAGAGAGCTGTTTAAATAGGCTGCGTGGACCCCCATCTGATTCAGGGCACGGACCTGGTCCTTCATCAGGGAAATCAAGGGAGAGACCACGAGGGTAACATGAGGCAGCAGCAGGGCTGGAACCTGATAGCAGACGGATTTCCCGGCGCCGGTGGGCATAATGCCGCAGACATCCTGCCCGTTTAACAGACAGTCGATCAGCTCCTCCTGTCCGTCACGGAACGTATCATATCCATAATAGGTTTTTAAAATATCGTATTTGTCCTGCTGTTGCTTCATAATAAAAATCCTTGTCTCGTTTTGCTCCTGCTGTAATGGAACCAATCCTGTGAATCGTAATGGATTGATTTTAACATGGTTTTGAAAACAGGGCAAGTGCTGCAGTGCCACGCACCATTCGGAAAGATGCGAGGGAACTTCAGGGTTAAGAAAAAGGGGATAGAATATGAGTTTTTTATATCTTGACAGACTGGGAAAAACCCAGCACTATAGAAGTATCTAAGAAGAGAGGAGTACATACCAATGAAAGAGAATTTACCGGTATCCCTGCAGAAGCTGATTCACAAGGTGGAAGAGGCCTTTGCAGAGGATCCTGCAATGGTAGAACTGTTTATCAACTGTTTTTCCAACACCCTGGATACAACTGTGAAAAAGATGGAGGACGGCACAACCCATGTTATCACCGGTGATATTCCGGCGATGTGGCTGCGGGATTCCGTTGCACAGGTGCGCCCCTATCTGGTAGCTGCAGCAGAGGATCAGGAGATTTCCGACCTGCTGGCTGGTCTGTCCAGAAGACAGTTTTTTCTTTGTAAACCATGATCCCTATGCAAATGCCTTCAACCAGGAAGAAAACGGCAACTGCTGGGATCACGATGAGACAGAAATGAGCGATTGGCTCTGGGAACGCAAATATGAGATCGACTCTCTGTGCTATCCCGTTCAGTTCGCATATCTGCTCTGGAAAAACACCGGACGTACAGACCATTTTGATGACAATTTCGTAAAAGGCCTGCACACCATCCTGAACGTATGGAAAACCGAACAGTATCACGAGGAGAAATCCCCCTTATTCCTTCCAGCGTAAGGGCTGCTACTTTACAGATACCCTGTCCAGAGAAGGCAAAGGGCGCTCTGGTAAAATCCGGCGTAGGTCTGACCTGGTCGGGCTTCCGTCCCAGCGATGATGCCTGCATCTACGGCTATCTGATCCCGTCCAATATGTTTGCAACAGTTGTTCTGGGCTATATGGAAACCATTGCACATGAAGTATTAAAGGATGAGGCTCTGGCAGCAGAAGCAGCTTCCCTGAAAAAGAGATCCACGATGCCATCGAAAGCATGGCGATCGTAGATAACTATTACTATGGTAAGGTTTATGCATACGAAGTAGACGGCTACGGTCAGTATATGCTGATGGACGATGCAAATGTACCCAGCCTGCTGGCTATGGATTACCTTGGCTACGAGGCGGATGACCGTCAGGTTGTGGAAAACACCCGTAATTTTGTGCTCAGCTGTGCAAATCCTTATTATTATGAAGGCAGCTGTGCAAAGGGTGTAGGCAGCCAGCACACCAAGCCTGGTTACATTTGGCACATCGCTCTGGCGATCCAGGGTCTGACCAGCAAGACAAAAAAGAAGAAAAGCTGGCAGTCCTGAACACCATGAAAAATACCGATGCCGGCAAGTACATGATGCACGAGGGCTTCGATGTCAATGATCCTGCAAATTACACCAGAGAGTGGTTCTCCTGGGCAAACGCTATGTTCTGTGAGCTGGTTCTGGACTACTGCGATATCCGCGTAGCACGGTAAAATATACGGGACGTGTGAACTTCAAAAAGTCGATGAGACGGCAAGTCTTCTGCAGTGATAAAAACTGCAAAAGATAAATCGTTAGTCTGACAGCACTAAGACTCAAAAAACCGGGCAGAGAGAATCTGCCCGGTTTTTGAGTCTTATCCACAGCCCTTAGTGGAACGTATCCACGGAATAATCATGATAATGGAAGCCAAACCACCGTCCGGGTACATCACCGGGGAAATGGGGCGCTTCGTAGGTAAGGAACTGACCGTTTTCGTCCAGCGCCTCAGGCGTGTACTGTGCGGTATGCTCCAGCAGAAGCTTCCAGAGCTTTGCCTTGCGTTCCTGCCAGGCAGGATCCTCTGCGAGGTTGTGCTGTTCCATGGGATCGGTATTTAAGTCGAAGAGCAGAACGTGATCGCCGACTGCAGAGTAAACCAGCTTCACCTTTTCCTCCATGACACAGAAGTTCCTGTTTAAACTGTTTCCAAAGAATATACGATCCATGGGAACTGGTTCAAGCAGGTTTTTGCCGCTGACAGAAACAGGGGAAGAAAGTCCTGCCATTGCAAGGATCGTAGGATAGATATCTACAAGGTCAGCCGGTGCCTCTACGCTGATGTTGTGAGGAAGGCTGCGTCCCTGGGGAGGCATGATCAGAAGTGGTACATGGGCGCTGCCCTCAAAGAACAGATTCTTCTGGGACATATGGTGGTCTCCCAGCATCTCGCCGTGGTCTGCAGTAAAGATGATCCAGGTGTTTTTGAACAGGTCATTTTCTCTCAGGCAGCCAAAGATACGTCCCAGTGCATAGTCGATCTGTGTGATGCAGGCATAATAGGCGCGTTTGGAAGCAGCCCGCTGCTCTTTACCGAATAGATGCTGGTTTGTGTTTTCATAAGAACCTGCAAAGGAGGAAGCCCTGGGGGGTCTCTTCAACGGTTCTGGACCAGTCGCCTGTAACCGCGTCCGGCATCGGGATATTGTCATACAGCTCCCAGAAGTCACGGCAGGGATCAAAGGGCGGATGGGGCTTGGTAAAGCTTGTCCATAGAAAGAACGGACGCGTCGTGTCACGGGTCTCCAGAAAATCGGTGGACTCCTCTGCAATCCAGCTGGTGATGCTGTCCTTGACATCTACAGTGGAGATCACAGGCTCTGCCTCACATTCACCGACACCGTGGGCCTTGGGATGTGCGAGAACCTGTTTCTTGTCATATTCGCGCATGTAGTCAAGGGGCAGCTTCATATGCTCGAAGCCATAGTGGGCGCGGGCGGGCTCAAAGTGCATTTTCCCCTTTGCACAGGTCTGATAACCGGCGTCTGTCAAAACAGCGGGAAGGGTGGAGCGTTCCTCGGTGCAGGCACGCATAAAGGTCTCATGGGTTGCATTGGAAACAACACCGCTTTCGTAACCCTGACGTCCGGTCATGATGGTTGTACGGGACGGAACGCAGATTGGGCAGCTGGCATAGCAGTTTTTGTAGCTGATGCCCATTGCCGCCATATAGTTCAGATGCGGTGTAAAGATACTCTGATTCCCCATGCGTTCAGAGTGTCGAAACGCTGCTGATCCGTTGTGATCAGCAAAATATTATCCTTTGCCATAATATAAGATAACCTCCTCCGGATGGCAATATTGAGGCAGAGCATGTCAGAATTCTGCCGAAGGACGGACAAGACCGTTGCCTTTATGCACAGTATAAGCCTTGTAAAAGTGCGGTGTCTATCCTAAAAATATGAGATGATGTATTTCGAAAATTGGCCTTTTTATGCGTAACTACGGTGAAGCAGCAGAATAAAAAACAGGGGAAACATACAAAATGCACAAAAAATGAGCGCAGCTTTTTGTATATTGAAGATAATATTTTTATACTGGTATATAACATATTTTAGGTTGTGCGGACAGATTTGCTAATATATAATAAATACATCAGTTCGGGACATGAAAATGTATACCGAATGACGGACGGAACGATTGAATCGGCCCAAAACGATTCAAATTGTTCAAAAATATTCCTGAGAGGGAATCAAATGTGCAAAAGTGCACAAAAGGAGGAATGTATGAAAAAAAGAAGAACGTAAACAAGCTTCTTGCGCTGGGTCTTGTTTCTGCCATGACAGCCGGTATGCTGGCAGGCTGCGGAAACACAGCATCCACAACAACAGACAATGGTGCTGCTGACACAACCGTTACAGAAGCTGCGGATGACAAAACTTCCACCGATACTGCGAAGGCAGACAATGGTGAAGTGCCTACTCTGATCTGGTGGAGCATCGGCGGAACACCTCCCGATGATTTCGATAAGACCATCGCAGAGATCAGCGACTATATAGAAGAAGAAGATCGGCGTAAGACTCGATGTTAAGATCGCAAGCTGGGCTGACTGGTCAACCAAGATGAACAACATCGTTAACA
>VOFJ01001375.1_pt1 | contig 161712 bp, 176 predicted proteins | sample 5384081 | NCBI WGS metagenome assembly VOFJ01 (sample SAMN12384729, study PRJNA508395) | human gut metagenome | isolation source: healthy gut I | host: Homo sapiens
GCTGGTCGCGCGCAAGTTCTCCGTTCTGCAGGAGGTGCGCGAGATTGAGAACCACGAGGGGCGTTGTAGCTACTCTGTCCATCGGTATCGGACGCGACGGCGAAACGCTTGCGGAAAGCTATCAGTTTGCCGGACTCGCTATCGACATGGCGCTGTCCCGCGGCGGCGACCAGGCGGTTATCAAGAATAAATTTAACTTTGCCTTCTTTGGCGGACTGAGCGAAGAAGTCGAGAAGCGCACCAAGGTCAAGAGCCGCGTGGTTGCAAACGCACTCAGCCAGCTGATCCGCGACTCGTCTCAGGTGCTGGTCATGGGCCACAAGAACAGCGATATGGACGCTATCGGCGCTGCTGCCGGTATGGTCTGTGCCGCGCGCGTCAAGGGGGCAGACCGGTGCACATTGTTGTGGACCGTCAGCACACCATGGCAAGTGACCTGATCGAGCGGCTGGAAACCCAGTCTGAGTACAAGGGCGTGTTCATCAGCGCCGAGGATGCGATGATCGCGTGCGATTTCAACACGCTGCTTATCGTGGTGGACGTAAACCGTCCCGGCTATGTGGAGAGCGCGGCGCTGCTCGAATCCATCAACAAGATCGCAGTCATTGACCATCACCGCCGTGCGGCGGATTATATCGAGAACGCAGTTGTATCCCTGCACGAGCCGTATGCGTCGTCCGCATCCGAGCTGGTCAGCGAGCTGCTGCAGTATCTTGTGCCGACCAGCGGCATTCTCACCTGCGAGGCGGAAGCCATGCTGGCAGGTATTTATCTGGATACCAAGGGCTTTTCAACGCGCACCGGCGTCCGCACATTTGAGGCGGCAGCGTATCTGCGCCGCGCAGGTGCGGAGTCGAGCGATGTCAAGCGCCTGTTCCAGTCCAGCTTTGACCAGTATATGGAGCGCCAGAAGCTGATTTCTTCCGCGCGCGACTGCGGTCAGGGTGTTATCTTTGCCATCACCGGTGAGGAGGTAGACCGCATTGCGGCCGCACAGGCAGCGGACGAGCTGCTGTCCATCATCGGCACACATGCAAGCGTTGTTGCGTTCCGCAGCGGCAATGATATGGCGGTTTCCGCTCGTGCGGCAGGTCACGTCAATGTGCAGCTGCTGATGGGAGAGACTCGGCGGCGGCGGCAACCATTCGGCGGCCGGTGCACAGCTGAAGAATACCACGCCGGAGGAGGCCGACAAGCTGATCACGGATGCCATTCGCGGCTACTTCGACGATCAGCGGACCGAGAAGCAGGACGACAACAAATAACAGTCTGTCGGAAAAGGCGTTTCACGACAGCCGTAATTAGACCGAAAAGCAGGCGAAGCTGTTCGCCGCATTCGATATAGGGCAATACCGCATAATTGAACAAGAGCGGTTTTGCCCTCAGTACACACAAAAGGAGTAATCATCATGAAAGTAATTCTCAAGGCCGACGTTAAGGGCAAGGGCAAAAAGGGCGAGCTGATCGAGGTCAGCGGGGCTACGGCCGCAACTTCCTGATGCCGCGCGGTCTGGCAGAGCCGGCAACCGCGGATAACCTGAACGTCAAGAAGGCGCAGGATGAGGCACACGCACGCAAGATCGCACTCGAGCAGCAGGCAGCCCGCGAGGCAGCCGAGAAACTCAAGGAGAGCCCGGTAAAGGTTCCGGCCAAGGGCGGCACGGGCGGCCGTCTGTTCGGCGCTGTTACCTCCAAGGAAATCGCTGAGGAGCTGAACAAGCAGTACGGTCTGAACGTACCGAAGCAGAAGATCGTGCTCGAGGAGCCGATCAAGACCTTCGGTGTACACCGCGTAAAGGCAAAGCTGTATCAGGATATCGCAGGCGAGATTCTGGTGCAGGTAGTCGAGGCGTAACCTGCACCTATAGGGGACTTCAAAAGTCCCCTATATACGAAATGTGGTTCCGGAGAAACCACATTTCGATACCCGAATGTCGCGCTCTAAGAGCGCTGGGTCGGGGTACAAAAAGACCCGGCAAAGCTGGGCCTTTTTGTGTGCCGCTCTGCGGCACGGATTGAATGCCGTCGCATAGCGGCGGTCGCCTGAGGGCGGGCCAATGACTCGGTTTTCCATTCGGAAAACCTGTCATGTGGTCGCGCTTTGCAAGCAAAGCGGGATTTGATTGACGCAGGCGATGCCTGCGTTGTCATTTTTTGTTCCTCATTCTCAATTCTCCATTTTCCATTCTCAATTTGTTAGCGGAGGAAGGTAAGTAAGTGCCCGACGAACTTTTAATGCGGCAGGTGCCGCAGGATCTGACTGCGGAGCAGTCGCTTTTAGGCGCGATGCTGGTCGATCCGAATTGCATTCCTGAGGTCATCGAGCAGGTGCGCGCCGATGATTTTTACGCGGAAGAAAACAAGCGCATCTTTGAGACCATCTACTCGATGTTCAACGGCGCACAGCGTATTGACCCGGTAACCGTTCTGGATATGCTCACGCGCATGGGCTACTACGACGAGGCCGGCGGCCGCGCGTATCTCTTTCAGCTGATGGAGGTCACGCCGGGTGCGCGGAACGTCAACGAATATGTCCGCATCGTGCGTGACAAGAGCCTGCTGCGCCAGCTGGCGGATGCGGGCAGCGAGATTCAGCAGAACGCCCTCGAAGCCCACGGCGAAGCCTCCGGCATTGCCGAGCTGGCGGAGCAGCGCATTTACAGCATTCGGCAGGGACGTGAAATTAAGGGCCTGTCACGGCTTTCTGAGGTTATCGCCGATCTGTATACCGAACTGGACGAGCGTGCCCGGTCGGACAGTGAAATTCCCGGTATGTCCACTGGCTTCCACGCGCTGGACACGGCGCTGACCGGTCTCAATAAATCTGACCTGATTCTCATTGCGGCACGACCCGGCATGGGCAAGACCGCCTTTGCGCTCAACGTGGCGCTCAATGCGGCTAAGGCAAGTGTCAAGAATAAGGAGCGCGGCGACAAAAAGGGCACCGGCGTGTGCGTGTTCCAGCTTGAGATGGGCAAGGAACAGCTGGCCAGCCGTTTTCTGTCGAGTGAGGCACTCATCGAGTCGCAGAAGCTGAAAACCGGCAATCTGGACGGTGACGACTGGGTAAAGATCGCGCGTGCGTCCGGCGTGCTGGCAGGACTGAATATCTATGTGGACGACAATCCGGCCATCACGGTTGCGGAGATCAAGGCGAAATGCCGCAGACTGGGCGACGAACTCGGTCTGATCGTCATCGACTATCTGCAGCTGATGAGCACCGGCCGCCGCAGCGATAACCGTGTGCAGGAGGTCGCAGAGATTTCGCGTTCGCTGAAAATTATGGCGAAGGAACTCAATGTTCCGGTCGTGTGTCTGTCGCAGCTGTCGCGTGCGTCCGAGCAGCGCTCGGATAAGCGCCCGATGCTGTCCGACCTGCGAGAGTCCGGCGCGATCGAGCAGGACGCCGACATCGTTATGTTTATCTACCGCGACGATTACTACGATGATGAAAGCGAAAATAAAAATATCGCAGAAATTATCATTGCGAAAAACCGTCACGGTGCGACCGGCACCATTGAGCTGCAGTGGGTCGGTCAGTATACCACGTTCTCCAATCCGGACCGCATTCACGAGGAGTAAGCCATGCTGGATACGGTAAAACGGACGATTTCTGACTATATGATGCTTGAAACCAGCGAAAATGTGCTGGTTGCCCTGTCCGGCGGTGCGGATTCCACAGCGCTTCTGCTGAGTCTGCGCGAGCTGGGGTATCCGGTGCGGGCATTTCACCTCAACCACTGTCTGCGCGGTGCAGAGTCCGACCGGGACGAAGCCTTCTGCCGCAGGCTGTGTGAGAAGCTCGGCGTGGAACTGACGGTCGAGCGCGTGGACATAGCCGCTGCCGCAGGCGATTCCGCGGTGGAGGAGACCGCGCGGCGTATTCGCTATGCACGGCTGGAGCATGCCGCGCACGGAGCCAAAATCGCGGTGGCGCACAATGCGGACGACAATCTGGAGACCATGCTGTTCCATTTGGTGCGCGGCACAGGTGCGAAAGGTCTCACGGGCATTCCGCCGGTGCGCGGACGCATCATTCGGCCTCTCATCGCGGTCGAGCGCAGCGAGATCGAAGCCTTTCTGCGCGAGCGCGGACAGGATTTCGTCACGGACAGCACGAACGCGGATACAGTTTATACGCGCAACCGCCTTCGTCAGGAGGTCGTTCCCGTTCTGCGGGAATTGAATCCGCAGGCGGCGCAGGCGGCAGCACGGCTTTCGCGTCAGCTTCGGCAGGACGAGACTTGCCTGCAGAGTTATGCACAGACCTGTGTACAGCTTTGTGCAGTCGGGAACGGCGCGTGGAAGATTCAGCCTCTGCGGGAAGCCGCACCGGCGGTTCGCAGCCGAGCGCTGCGGCTGCTGCTCGAAAATGCGGATATGCCGCTTAAAGACGTAACCGCAAAGCATATTACTGCGCTCGAGCATCTGCTGGAAACCGCGTCTCCGTCTGCGGAAACCGATTTGCCGAACGGCTGTTTCGCAAGACGTGAATATGACGTTCTGCGCATCATTTCCAAGGCTGAAACTGCGGTCGAGCGGCCGGAAATCCCGCTTACCCTACCATTTGCAGGGACGATCTGGAAGGACACGGTAAAGCTCGCCGCAAAAAAATTAGAAAAATCCGAAGTTTTTTACAAAACATTCAATACTTTTTGCCTGGATTGTGGTACAATAGATTTTGAATCGCTGTGTGTTCGCACGCGGCGCACCGGAGATACCCTGCGGCTGACCGAAAACGGCGGCAGCAGATCGCTCAAAAAGCTGATGATCGACCGAAAGATTCCGCGCTATATGCGGAATGCGATGGCCGTCATCGCAGATAAAAACGGCGTGATCGCGGTGCAGGATATCGGTGCGGACTGCAGCAGAACAGCCAAAAATAACGCAAATACACTGCAGATTACAGTAAAGGGGTTATCGAAAAATGGCTTATAATATGCGAGATGACATCAAGGAAGTTTACTTTACCGAGGAGCAGCTTCACGAAAAGGTAGCAGAGCTGGGTGCGCGTATCACGGAGGACTACCGCGACAAGAACCCGCTGATCGTCAGTGTGCTCAAGGGCTCCTATGTGTTCATGGCCGACCTGACCCGCGCCATTGATACGCCGTGCAACGTGGATTTCATGGTCGTATCCAGCTACGGCAAGGGCACCAAGACCTCCGGCGAGGTGCAGATCATCAAGGATATCGCACAGCCGATCGACGGCCGCGACCTGCTGATCGTCGAGGATATTCTGGATTCCGGCGTAACGCTGCATTATCTGATGCAGATCCTTGCAGCACGCGGCGCAAATTCCATCCGCCTGTGCACGCTGCTCTCCAAGCCGGAGCGCCGCAAGATTCAGGTTGATGTGGATTATCTCGGCTTTGAGATTCCGGACGAGTTCGTAGTCGGCTACGGTCTTGACTACGCGGAAAAGTATCGCAATCTGCCGTATATCGGCATACTTAAGCCGTATGTTTACGGCGGCGAAAGTAATTTAGGGAAGAGGTGTTAAACCGATTTGAAAGGCAAAATGAAAGGCTTCGGCCTTTACTTGATCATACTGGTGTGCCTGCTGGCGGGCGTCAGCTATGTGGTCAGCCAGACACAGCAGACAGAAACGCTGTCCTATAATCAGATCTACAACTACTTTATGGATGGCGATGTTGACCAGTACGACGTGGACGACACCACGCTGACCATGCATCTGAAAAAGGAAAACCAGACGTACACTTACGATTTGGGCGACTACAGAAGCGTGTTCTATAACGATCTGGGTGAGACTATTCAGCAGCAGATGCGGGATGGCACGCTGACCAAGGTCGATTACCGTACGGCGACCATTCCGTGGTGGGCACAGTTCCTGCCGTATGTGATCCTGATCGTGCTGCTGATCGCGTTCTGGTGCTTTATGATGAACAAGCAGTCCGGCGGCGGAGCAGGTCCGATGCAGTTTGGTAAGGCCCGTGCAAAGCTGGCGCAGGACGATAAGCGCAAGGTCACCTTCAATGATGTGGCAGGCGCGGACGAGGAAAAGGCCGAGCTGCAGGAAATTGTCGAGTTCCTCAAGAATCCGCAGAAGTTCGTGCAGATCGGCGCGCGTATTCCGAAGGGCGTGCTGCTGGTCGGCCCTCCGGGCACCGGCAAGACGCTCATGGCGCGCGCGGTTGCGGGCGAGGCGGGCGTGCAGTTTTTGTCCATCTCGGGCTCGGACTTTGTCGAGCTCTATGTCGGCGTCGGCGCATCGCGTGTGCGTGACCTGTTCGAGCAGGCCAAGAAGGACGCACCGGCTATCGTGTTCATCGATGAGATCGATGCGGTAGGCCGTCAGCGCGGCGCAGGTCTCGGCGGCGGCCATGACGAGCGCGAGCAGACCCTGAACCAGCTGCTCGTTGAAATGGACGGCTTTGGTGCAAACGAGGGCGTTATCGTCATCGCAGCTACCAACCGCAAGGATATTCTGGATAACGCGCTGCTGCGTCCGGGCCGTTTCGACCGTCAGGTCTATGTCGGCGCACCGGATGTCAAGGGCCGTGAGGCTGTCCTCAAGGTACATGCCCGCAACAAGCAGTTCGACCCGGATGTCAAGTTCTCCGAGATCGCCAAGACAACCGCCGGTTTCACCGGTGCAGACCTCGAAAACCTGCTCAATGAGGCAGCGCTGCTTGCGGCACGCCGCAACAAGAAGCTGATCTCGCAGGAGGAGATCGAGGAGTCGCTGCTCAAGGTCGTAATGGGCGTGGAGAAGAAGAGCCACATCATCAACGAGCACGACAAGCGCCTGACCGCATACCACGAGGCCGGTCACGCTATCTGCTTCCACGTTCTGCCGACGCAGGATCCGGTACACCATGTTACCATTATCCCGCGTTCGTCCGGCGCAGGCGGCTTTACCATGCCGCTGCCTGAGGAGGATCAGGCCTACCGCACCAAGAAGTATATGGAGGAGTACATCATCGTTTGCCTGGGCGGCCGCGTGGCCGAGCAGCTGACGATGGAGGATATCTCCACCGGTGCTTATGGTGACATCAAGCAGGCAACCCAGATGGCACGCGCCATGGTCACCAGCTACGGCATGAGCGAGCGTATCGGCCCGATCGACTACGGTTCGGATAACGGTGAGGTGTTCCTCGGCCGCGATCTGGCAGCCGGCAAGGGCTATTCCGAGGTTAAGGCGGCAGAGATCGACGACGAGATTCACCGCATTATCGAGCACGCATATCACGCCTGTGAAAAGCTGCTGAGTGAGCACATGGACGAGATGAAGCGCGTTGCCGAGTATCTCATTCGTAATGAAACGATGGACGGCGAGACCTTTGTTAAGGTCTATAACGGCGAAATCGTTCCGGATAAGATCGTCGGCGAGGATCTGATGACCGAGCTGCAGCAGGAGCTGCACGCCAAGGTAAGCAAGCCTGCGGAATCCGCAGAGGAGCTTGCCAAGGTTGAAGAAGCTGAAAAGGATCTCGACCCGGATAAGCAGGATCAGTAAACATTCACAAAACCCCACAGAAAATTCTGTGGGGTTTTTCCTTATCTGAAATGTCAAATACTCTTGACATTTCGCTGTCCGCCTGTTATCTTGAAGATGTAAAGAGAACTTTACATTTTGGCGAACGGCATCAAGGGCAGGAGGTGCTTTTATGCGGTGGGATTTGTACACATCAGCCGAGAAAATGCAGGTATTGTGGGTCTGCATCGGTCTGCCGGTGCTCCTGCTGGCGGCATGGCTGGTAAGAGACTGGATGGATGCCGGAGGATCGAAAAAGGCCCGCAAAGCCGCCAAAGCACTCGGCAGCAAGACCGATGAGATGGAGCACGCCATCAGCATACAGGCGCAGGCGGTCGCGTACCGCGTGACGCAGGCGGGAATCCAGACGTGCCTGTATTATCGGCTGCTGGTAAAAGGGCAGGCGGCAATGGAGTTGTGTGCGCTGCTGGTCGTGTCCGGCATGGCGGAGGTGGCTGTTATACTTGTGCAGACGTTCCGCAAAGCAAAGGGTGATGAGGAGCATCCGCCGAGACTGGCTTTCCTTATCGCAAAGCTGACGTTCTGCGCGGTGCTGATCGGATTGGCCGTCGGAATGACGGTTCTGACGCAAAACTGGTAGGAGGTGCGCTTATGAGCTGGGATATGTACGATATGACACAGAAGGTGCAGGTTGTTGTGGTTGCGATTGTGCTGCCGCTGGTTATTCTTGCAGTGAGTCTGTGGCACGATTGGGTAGAAGAAGGACAATCGCCGCGAGCGAGAAAAATCATGAAGGACTGGGAATGGAATATCGATGAGATGGCGCACGCCGTCAATATGAAAGGCCGCTTGATCGGCTACCGTGTGCTGCAGGCCGGTGTTATCATTTATCTTGGTTACAGCCGCCTTTTTCCGTGATTATCGCTCGATTGAACTCAGTGTCTTGGCAATCGTATCCATTGTTGCTGAGGTGCTGTTTATTATCATCAAAACCATTCGCAATATGGCGGGCGATGAGGATAAAACGCAAATGTGGAAACAGATGGGACATAGTGTGTTCAATAATCTGATGTATCTGTGGGTTGTGGTCAAGGTTTTCTGGATGTGAGGAGGTGCACCTATGTTTACAGCCGAAACCGGTATCGGCGTGGTCGTAATGATTGTTTTTGCGGCATTCTGGCTGGCTTTTATGCTCTGGGAAGACTGGGGTCAGGCCGGGAAAACCGCTCGTGCACGCGCTTCTGCGAAAGCTAACGGCTGGGAGCAGGACGAAATGCAGAACACGATCACACGCAATGGTGCGATTATCGCCTATCGCTTGATGACGGTCGGGCTGTTCGTGGTGATGCTGGTGGATATCATTGCATTCGGCAAAAATGTGAGCGAGTTTGCGATTCTGTGGTTCGTGTGCATGGTGTTCGAGGGTATTTACAGAACAATCGCGACCTACCGTGCCGCAAAAGACGACGAGGAAAATCCGCCGTCTAAAAGTGCGCTCGCCGGGGATATTGTAAAGCGTATTTTCATTCCGGTCGTGATATTCGCAGATTTGATATGGAAGTTCTGGCGCTGAAGATGAAGAACAACATTAAAGAACTCCGCAAGGCGCGCGGCCTGCGGCAGGAGGACATGGCAAAGCTGCTCGGGGTATCGCGGCAGACCATCGTGGCGATGGAGAACGATAAGTACGACCCGACCCTCGAACTGGCGATTAAAACCGCACGGCTTCTGGAACAGCCGGTTGAGAAGATTTTCTTCCTCGATGAAGAATCGTGAAAATTGAGAATTGAAAATGGAGAATGAAGTGCGATGGCATACCTCGATTTTGGGCGGCCAATGGCCGCCCCTGCGGGTACACGTTTGCAAATGGTTCGGAAAATGCAATCTTTACGTTCATTTTCCATTCTCCATTACTGTATGAAAAAAGGACTTCCCGCAGGAAGTCCTTTTTGATTAACGAGGTTTACCCAATACCGCCCGGGATAATAAAGCTGAAGAATACGACGAGTGCGGCAAGGAAGATATACACATACTTCGCAAGCGGCGCAAACGCGCGGCTGAGCGGCTTGCTGCGGCCGTTCATCAGCTCCTGCTCCATCTTGTCGATGCCGAGCACCCAGTACGCCATAATCGCACCGAGGATTGCACCGATCGGCACAATGTAAATGGTAATCACGTCCATCAGCGTACCCATGAGCGTATCGCGCTCGATAAACAGGCCAACCGCCAATGCGGCGCCGCACGCCAGCAGGACAGCGGCCTTTCGGCTCAGCTTGAGGCGCGTCTGTGCGGCTTCAGAGACTGCTTCCAGCATATTCGCCAGCGAGGTAATGCCCGCGAACAGCACGGAAATAAAGAAGAAGAACGCGAACAGACGGCCGAACGGCATCTGCTGGAATACACGCGGCAGGGTGATGAACAGCAGCTTGGGACCGGAGGCCGGGTCCAGACCGAACGCGAATACGCTCGGCAGGATGGCGAAGCCGGCCAGCATAGCCGCGCAGGTGTCGAGCACCGCCGTCATGCAGGACGAGTGAACGACATCCTCGTTCTTCGGCAGGTACGAGCCGTAAATGATCATGCCCGAGCCGGTGATCGACAGCGAGAAGAACGCCTGCCCCATCGCCATGATCCATGTGCGCGGGTTGAACAGGTACTCCCACTGCGGTACGAGCAGGTATTTGTAGCCTTCGATCGCATTCGGCAGGAAGGCTACGCGGACAGCAATAATGATGAACAGGATGAAGAATGCGGGCATCATCACCTTGTTGATCTTTTCAATGCCGCCGGACACGCCGAAGATCAGCACAGCCGCCGTCAGCAGGATAACCAGGGTGTGCCACGGCACACTGGAAAAATTCGTGCTGCTCATTTCCGTGAAGAACTGCTCCGGTTCGGTGCTCATCAGCGAGCCGGTCAGTGCACCGAACGCGCTCCGCAGCACCCAGCCGACGATGATGGCGTAGCCGATGGCGATGCCGAGCGAGCCGAGCAGCGGAATCGTACCGAGGATGGCGCCGCCCTTTTTGCCGCGGGACTTCATCGCAAATTCATACGAGCCGATCGGACCTGTGCCGGTCATGCGGCCGAAGGCGAACTCGCCGGACAGGCCGACATAGCCGAACAGCGCAATAAACAGCAGGTAGGGGATTAAAAAAGCCGCGCCGCCGTATTGACCGGTGCGATAGGGGAACATCCAGATGTTGCCCATGCCGACCGCTGAGCCGACAGCCGCCAGCACAAAGCCGATTTTTGAGGTAAAGGTTCCGTTTCCATTTTTCTGATGCATAATAAAATTCTCCGGTTTGTTTACAAGTGTATACTTAGTATAACACAAAATAAAGTAAAAAAAGCCACTTGTACTTTCAACAGGAAAAGCGGGAGCTTTTGACAGAAGTAACAAAACGCTCGTCGGAATTTAGGGAAATTTATCAGTTATTCTCTTGCGCTCGGTGGATGGATATGGTATGATAGATGAGCGTGAAAAAGACAAGTGTCTTTTTAGGAAGGACAGACATCGCATGGTAAAACCAAAGTATTATCTCGTGGAGCGCACTCTGCTGCCGGAGGTATTTCAGCGCGTGATCGAAGCGAATGAAGCCATCGCTTCGGGCAAGGCGGCTACGGCAAGCGAAGCGGCAAAGATCGCCGGTCTGTCGCGCAGTGCGTACTACAAATATAAGGACGGCGTTCGCCCTTTCTTTGAGGCGACTACCGACCGCATTGTCACCTACCATTTCATGCTGCACGATCAGCCGGGTGTTCTGTCGAGCATCCTCGGACTGATGGCACGCTCGGGTGCAAACCTGCTGACGGTGAACCAGTCCATTCCGATGAGAGGAATGGCATCGGTCACCATTTCGGCCCGCACCGGTGAGATGAAATACTCATCCGAAGAGCTTGTGCATCGCGCAGAAGCAATGGAAGGCGTCAGCAAAGTGGAAATTCTGGCATCTGAATGACCGTCCGACGGTATACAGAACGCTAATTTAACTGATGAAAGGGGAAATCAGCATATGATTAAAAGTAGCAATCATGGGACACGGCACCGTCGGCTCGGGCGTATACGAGGTGTTTGACATGAACGCCGACAAGATCGCAAAGACCGTTGGCGAGCCGGTTGAGGTAAAGTACGTCCTCGACCTGCGCGACTTTTCCTCTCTGCCGTATGGCAATAAATTTGTAACCGATTTCTCCGTCATCGAGAACGACCCCGAGGTAACGGTCGTTGCCGAGGTGATGGGCGGCGTGGGCGCTGCATATCAGTTCACCAAGCGCTGCCTCGAGGCCGGCAAGAGCGTATGCACTTCCAACAAGGAGCTGGTTGCTACCAAGGGTGAGGAGCTGCTCAAGATTGCCGAGGAGCACGGCGTAAACTACATGTTCGAGGCCTCTGTCGGCGGCGGCATCCCGATTATCCGCCCGATGCTGCAGTGCCTGGCTGCCAACGAGTTTAACGAAATCTGCGGCATCCTGAACGGCACGACCAACTACATCCTCACCCAGATGATCCACAACGGTGTTACCTTTGCGGATGCGCTCAAGCAGGCACAGCTCAACGGCTATGCCGAGAAGGATCCGACCGCCGACATCGAGGGTCACGACGCCTGCCGCAAGATCTGCATTCTGTCCGACCTCGCTTACGGCGACAAGTTCGACCCGGATCAGGTTTCCTGCGAGGGCATCACCAAGATCACCCTCGAGGACGTAGCAAACGCCGATAAGCTGGGCTGCGTTATCAAGCTGCTGGGCCGCTCGGTCCGCTGCGAGGACGGCACCGCTTACGCTTATGTTGCACCGCATCTCATCCACAAGGAAAGCCCGCTGGCTGCTGTTGAGGACGTATTCAACGCCATCATGATCGACGGCAATGCGACCGGCGAGGTTATCTTCTACGGCAAGGGCGCCGGCAAGCTGGCGACCGCTTCCGCTGTTGTTGCCGATATGCTGGACAGCATCGAGCACAAGGACAACCGCCGCCGTATCTTCTGGGGCGATGGCTCCAAGAATCTGCTCCGTCCGCTGGATACCCTGCAGAGTGCATGGTACGTTCGCTTCAAGGGCGCACAGAAGGATGTTGAGGAGCTGCTGCCGGTTGAGAGTCTGACCGAGCCTGCTGAGGGCGTATTCGTGGTTCAGACCCGCAAGCTGTCCACCGCAGAGATGAACGCCGCAGCCGAAAAAGCTGAACGGACGCGGTGAAGTTCGTGCGGCAATGCGTATTCTGTAAAGGAGAGAAATACAATGGTTCGTGTAACCGTTCCTGCTACGAGCGCCAATATGGGCTCGGGCTATGACAGCATCGGCATTGCGCTCGAGCTGTACAACGTGATCGACCTCGCAGAGAACGATCATATTGATATTTCGGATAAAAACGGTCAGTATGTCCCGCAGGACGAGAGCAATCTGATCTATCAGTGTGCAAAGCGCGTCTACGACGAGTGCGGCAAGCCGCTTTCCGGCTTGACCATCGTCGAGGACTGCGCTATCCCGCAGACCCGCGGCCTTGGCTCGTCCTCGGCGTGCACGGTTGCGGGCATCATGGGTGCCAATATGCTGCTCGGTGAGCCGCTCGACCGCAATGCGGTCATCGACCTTGCAGCCACGATCGAGGGCCATCCGGATAACTCCACGCCCGCTATCCTCGGCGGCTTCTGTGTGGCGCTGCTCGAAAACGGCCATGTGCATCACGTTCGTGTGCCGGTTCACGGCGCGATCGACTTCGTGGTATTCATTCCGGATTTCCAGCTGTCCACCGAAAAGGCGCGTGCGGCGCTGCCCAAGACAATCGACCATCACGATGCGGTTTACAATCTGGCGCGCGCAGCGCTGCTCGCGGGCAGCCTGACCACCGGCAAGCTGGAAAACCTTGATGCGGCAACCGGTGACTGTCTGCACCAGCCGTACCGTTTCGGTCTGATTGAAAACGGTGAGGACATCGTGCGTGAGGCCAAGAAGCTGGGCGCACTCGGCGCTTTCATTTCCGGCGCAGGCCCGTCCATCGTGGCGATCGTCTACAAGGGCGACCGCGACTACATCACCCGTGCACAGGAGCTGTGCGAGAAGCTGTATCCGCACTGGAAGGCCGTACAGCTGCGCTGTGATGAGGTCGGTGCGACCGTAAAACGACTGTAATAGGGGACGGATGAGTGTTCTCGTCCGTGTATATAAGGAGGAAACATAGTTAGTATGAGTCTTATTGTGCAAAAGTTCGGCGGCACTTCGGTTGCCAACACCGAGCGACTGAAGAATGTTGCGGACATTGTTACCAAGACCGCACAGGCAGGCAATCAGGTTGTTGTAGTTGTATCCGCGCAGGGCGATACCACGGATGATCTGATCGTAAAGGCTGCCGAGCTGAACGACCGTCCTTCTAAGCGTGAGATGGACGTTCTGCTCAACACCGGCGAGATGATCTCCATGTCTCTGCTGGCGATGGCCATCCAGAAGCTGGGCTTTCCGGTTGTATCCCTGACCGGCTGGCAGATCGGTCTGGAGACCAACAGCAACTACTCGGATGCCCGCATCAAGCGCATCGCAGGCGAGCGCCTCAAGGCAGAGCTGGATAACGGCCGCATCGTTATTGTTGCAGGCTTCCAGGGCATCAACCAGATGGGCGACGTGACCACGCTCGGCCGCGGCGGTTCGGACACCACCGCAGTTGCTATCGCGGCAACGCTCGGCGCGGACCTGTGCCAGATTTACACCGACGTAGACGGCGTTTACACTGCCGATCCGCGCATCGTAAAGGATGCCAAGAAGCTGGACGCCATCACCTATGATGAGATGCTGGAGCTGGCATCTCTGGGTGCACAGGTGCTGCACAACCGTTCGGTTGAGATGGCAAAGAAGTACAATGTCGATCTTGAGGTCGTTTCGAGCTTTACCCGCAATCCGGGTACCAAAGTCAAGGAGGGTTCTAACATGGAAAAATTGAATGTTTCGGGTGTTGCCCGTGATAATAACTGCGCACGAGTTGCCATCATCAATCTGGATGATACGCCGGGTACCGCGTTCAAGGTATTCTCGCTGATGGCGAAGCACCATGTCAATATCGACATCATCCTGCAGTCCGTCGGCCGCGATAACAAGAAGTCTATTTCCTTCACCATCCGTCAGGACGATGCAGAGCGCGTAGAGTCTATCCTGCGCGACGCGAAGGAGATGCTCGGTTATGAGGATCTGTCCATCAACACCAAGGTTGCAAAGGTTTCCATCGTTGGTGCAGGCATGGCTTCCGCTACCGGTGTTGCTTCCAAGATGTTCGAGGCTCTGGCTATGGCCGGCATCAACATCCGCATGATCTCCACCTCTGAGATCAAGATCTCCGTCCTCATCAACGAGGAGGACAGCGAGAAGGCTGTTAAGGCTATCCACGAGGAGTTCTTCAACGCCTAATTGGGGGCAATACCACACGATTGCATCGGCGGCGTTTGGCGGAAATTTTGTGCGTTGATTTTGTTGCGTTCCCTTGCAATACACAAAGTATTGCTGCGGAACCGCGCCGCATCAGCACGCAAAATTTACTCGCCAACCGCTCACCGCTGAATCGTGTGGTAATGCCCATAAGTGTTTTTCCAGATAGCCTCAAAGTCCCGAAATGTGCATTTCGGGACTTTTTTGCAACCGGAAAAACGTCCGCAACCGTCGGTTGACAAAAAAGAAACGATGAGTTGGTGGCGTTTTTGCGGCATTTCAGGCACACTGGAGACAGAAAAGAAAGGCAGGTGGCAGAAATGACAACAGGTGAGAAAATCGCGGCGCTGCGAAAAGAGCAGGGCATGAGTCAGGAGGCGCTCGGCGAAAAGCTGGGCTTGAGCCGTCAGGCGGTCAGCAAGTGGGAGGCCGATCAGGCGGTGCCCACGATGGATAATTTAATGGAACTGAGCAAGCTGTTCGGCGTTCCGGTGGATACGTTGCTGCGTCCGGATGCGGAGCTAATGCCAAAGGCAGAGGACTCGGATGAATCGTGGCCGGGTGCAGAGAACCAGCCGGTCAGGAACGGAAACCGCAAGTGGAAAATTGCGGCAATCGCAGCGGCAGGGCTGCTGTGCGTCAGCGTCGTGTGCAGCGCGGTCAGCCTGTGGCGCGTGCTCGCCATGCAGCAGCAGATCGACACGCTGCGGATGCAGAGCGGGCCGAGCACGATTTACTATCCGGATAATACGAGCGCTGAGAACAGCGATTTAGCCGACTGGTCGGAGAACGTGACCGTAGACCGGCAGAACACGGAGAACCTTCTTGTGACGGTGAGCGCGGTTCCGCGCAGTATGCTGGATGGCGAAACCGCAAAGTTTGTGGTGCGCAGCGGCGACCAGTCGTGGGAGTGCGACGCGGAGGATAATAACGGGTACAGCGGAAAACTGAGCGTGCCGTTTGTGGATACGTTTTCTGTCTATTTGACATTAACAGGCACGAATGGTGAGACGCGCAATATTCTGGTTACATCTGAATATGATTTGGAACAGCGGTTCCGGCTGAGTGTGACAGCGCATTGGAACAATGGTGGTATAAGCAGCACCGGCGAAAAAAATCCGACTACCACCGTCAGCGGCGGAGTAGAAGTGAGAGTTTACTGCAGCAGTGAGGATGTTAAGCCTGCCAGCAGCAATATTGTGCTGTATCGGAACGGAAAAGTGCAGGATATGCAGCCGATTGATATAAAAGATTTTACGGGCGACAGCACATTCTACACCGATGTAAACTGGCGCAATCTGGAAGGCGAACTGGGTGAATACCGCGTCAAGGTCGTTATGCTGGATAATTTCGATAAACTCTATACCGCAGACGTTGACTAACAAAAAAGACCGCTTATGCGGTCTTTTTTGTTATTTCCTCGGTGTAAATGTCGCAGCGAGGACGTAAACACGGCTTGCACCCATCTCCCGCAGGGCTTTGACGGCGGCAGCCGCCGTTGCGCCGGTGGTGATAATATCATCGACCAGCACGACGGATTTTCCGGTCAAGTCCACGCCGCCCTTCGGCAGAACGGCGTCTTTCGCGTTGCTCTGCCGCGCGGCGTAATCCTTCTGCGCGGATTGCTTGCCGACAAACCATCGCTTGCGCAAGGTGGCTTCGCATGGAAGAGAAAGCGGCTTTGCCGTCAGCTTTGCCAGCAGTTCCGCTTGATTGTACCCGCGCTTGCGGTAGTGCAGGAATCCAATCGGCATGTAGGTAATCAAATCAGGCTGCCAGTCGTCCAGCCGTGCGGTGAGAGCCACGGACATTTGCGCCGCGAACCAGTCCGCACAGTAGGCGGCGCTGCTGAATTTGAACCGTTTCATGGCATTGCGTACTGTGCCGCGGTAATACAGCGGAGCGATCGTACCGTCCGCTCCGGCGATGGAGATGACCTCAGTGCAGCGGTATTCCCGCCGGACTGCAGCGGCACAGTCCGGACAAAGCTGCAGCGTGCGGCTGGTCGTCACCGGAAAATCCGCGCCGCATAAAACGCACCTGTGACCATAAAGAATGCCCATCGAATCACCTCAACTATGCAAAAAGAGCTGTCCGCGCGGGACAGCTCTTTGATTATGCGATATTGCGGAAACTTACTTCTGGAGCAGCTTCTTCAGACGCTCAGCAGCTTCCTTGGTGCGTGCCTGATCGCCGAATGCGGTCAGACGGAAGAAGCCGTCACCGTTCTTGCCGAAGCCTGCACCCGGCGTACCAACGACGTTGGCATTCTCAAGCAGGTAGTCGAAGAAGGTCCAGGAATCCATGCCGTTCGGGCACTTGAGCCACAGGTACGGGCTGCTCTTGCCGCCGGTGTACCAAATACCCAGCTCATCGAGGGTCGCAGCGAGAACCTTAGCGTTCTGCTTGTAGTAGCCGAGGGTCTCCTTGATCTGCTTCATGCCTTCCTCGGTGAAGCAGGCAGCAGCGCCCTTCTGTACGATATACGGAACGCCGTTGAACTTGGTGGTCTGGCGGCGCAGCCACATCTTGTTCAGCTTGCCGTCCAGCAGAGCGGTCGGAACAACGGTCCAGCCGCAGCGGGTGCCGGTGAAGCCTGCCATCTTGGAGAAGGAGCAGAACTCGATCGCACAGGACTTAGCGCCTTCGATCTCGTAGATGGAGCGCGGCAGAGTCTCATCCTCGATGAAGCACTCGTAAGCTGCATCATACAGGATAACGGCGTTCTGCTTGTTTGCGTAATCTACCCAAGCCTTCAGACCTGCGCGGTCGTAAGCAGCGCCGGTCGGGTTGTTCGGAGAGCAGATATAGATGATGTCGCACTGAACGGACTCGTCCGGCAGCGGCAGGAAGCCGTTTGCCTCGTTTGCATCCGCGAATACGATCTTGCGGCCCGCCATAACGTTGGTATCAACGTAAACCGGGTAAACCGGGTCCGGAACCAGAACGGTGTTGTCAGTGCCGAAAATGTCGAGGATGTTGCCGAGGTCGCTCTTTGCACCGTCCGAGATGAAGATCTCATTGGTGGCGAGCTCTACGCCGTGGGACTTGTAGTAGCCGACCAGCGCCTCGTGCAGGAAGCCGTAGCCCTGCTCATCGCCGTAGCCGTGGAAGGTCTCCTGCTTGGCCTGATCCTCAACGGCTGCGTGCAGTGCGTCGATAACAGCCGGTACCAGCGGACGGGTTACGTCGCCGATGCCCAGACGGATGATATCAGCCTCCGGATGTGCTTCGGAGTACTCACGCACCTTGCGTGCGATGGTGGAGAACAGATAGCTCTGCTCGAGATTGTCGTAGTTCTTGTTAGTCTGCATTGTTGTTCTGGCTCCTTTTCAGAGATGCCGCGACGAACGCCTTGAACAGGGGATGTGCGCGGTTCGGACGGGACTTGAACTCGGGGTGGAACTGCACGCCGATATAGAACGGATGGTTCGGGATCTCAACGGTCTCCACAAGCTCGCCGGTCGGCGAGGTGCCCGTGATCTGCATGCCCTTATTTTCAATCTCCTCGCGGAAATTGTTGTTGAACTCGTAACGGTGGCGGTGACGCTCGGAAATCATTTCCTCGCCGTAGGCCCGAGGCCATGATGGTATTCGGACGGATCTTGCACGGATAAGCGCCCAGACGCATCGTGCCGCCCTTCTTGGAGATGCCCTGCTGGCTCTCCATCAGGTCGATGACCGGATGGGTGGAATCCGGGTCAAACTCGCTGGAGTTTGCATCCGCGTAGCCGAGTACGTTGCGTGCGTAGCTCATAACCGCGATCTGCATGCCGAGGCAGATGCCGAAGTAGGGGATACCCTGCGTGCGGGCATAGTTTGCTGCACAGATCATGCCTTCTACGCCGCGTGCGCCGAAGCCGCCCGGCAGGATGATGCCGTCAACCTCACCGAGCAGTTTGTCCACGGTGGAGTCGTTGATCTCTTCGGAGTCTACCCAGTCGATGTCAACGAAGCAGCCGGTTTCGTAGCCGCCGTGCTGCAGCGCCTCTGCAACCGAGAGATATGCGTCGTGCAGCTTGACGTACTTGCCGACCAGTGCAATCTTAACGTGGTTCTTGCGGGCGGCAATGCGCTCGAGCATTTCCTGCCACTCGGTCATATCGCCCTTGCCTGCGCCGATGGACAGCTCACGGCAGACGATGTCGGACAGATGGCTCTCCTCGAGCATCATCGGTGCCTGATACAGAACCGGCAGGGTGCGGTTTTCGATTACGCAGTCCTCCGGCACGGTGCAGAACATGGAAATCTTGCGCTTGATGTCGTCATCCATCGGCCGGTCAACGCGGGCTACGATGATATCCGGAGAGATGCCCAGACCGCGCAGTTCCTTAACCGAGTGCTGGGTCGGCTTGGACTTCGGCTCATTGGAGCCGGAGATGAACGGAACCAGCGTTACATGGATGAACAGGCAGTTGCGGCGGCCAACCTCAGCAAGCAACCTGACGGATTGCCTCGAGGAACGGCTGAGACTCAATATCACCGGTGGTGCCGCCAATCTCGGTGATAACAACGTCAGCCGAGGTCTTTTTGCCTACCGAGTAGATGAAGGACTTGATCTCGTTGGTGATGTGCGGGATAACCTGCACGGTCTCACCGAGGTACTCACCGGCGCGTTCCTTGTTCAGAACATTCCAGTATACCTTGCCGGTAGTCAGGTTGGAGAACTTGTTCAGGTCCTCGTCGATGAAGCGCTCGTAGTGGCCGAGGTCGAGGTCGGTCTCGGCGCCGTCTTCGGTCACGTAGACCTCGCCGTGCTGGAACGGGCTCATCGTGCCCGGGTCTACGTTGATGTAGGGATCGAGCTTCTGCGCTGCAATTTTCAGGCCGCGGCTTTTCAGCAGACGGCCGAGAGATGCGGCAGTAATGCCCTTGCCCAGACCGGAAACTACGCCGCCGGTCACGAAGATGTACTTTGTCATATCTCGATTTCCCCCTTGAATACGGTCGTTGCCGCGCCCGTCATGAACACGGTTTCATCTGTATAGCGAATGGTGAGGTCGCCGCCGCGCAGGTGCACGACGATATCCTCGTTTTTGTTTGCAAAGCCGTTCAGACATGCTGCCACGCCGGTCGCACAGGAGCCGGTGCCGCACGCCCATGTTTCACCGGAGCCGCGCTCCCAGACGCGCATTTTCAGGCTGCCGTCCGGCAGGACATTGACAAACTCGGTGTTGACACGCTCCGGGAACAGCGGATGATGCTCGAACTTGGGTCCGATGCGCGTAAGGTCGAGGTCGTCCACATCTTCCTTCTGGAAGATAACGCAGTGCGGGTTGCCCATGGAAACACAGGTCATGTGGTAGACCTTTTCGTCCACAACGATGGGTGCGCTGATGACATTTTCGCCGTCCATATCAACGGGAATCTCCCGCGGAGCAAGAATGGCTGCACCCATGTCCACGCGGGCGGACTGCATTTTGCCGTCCTTGACGGTCAGCTCAAGCGTTTTTACGCCGGAAAGCGTGTCAATGGTGATAGTGGTGCGGCCATCGGTCATGCCGTTGTCGTAGACGTACTTGCCTACGCAGCGGATGCCGTTGCCGCACATTTTTCCCTCCGAGCCGTCGGCGTTGAAGATACGCATCTGCGCATCCGCCTTGTCGGAAGGAGAAATAAGGATAATGCCGTCGCCGCCGATACCGAAGTGCGGCTCACTGAGCTTGATTGAAAGCGACTCGGGATCGGGCACAGTCTGGTCGAAGCAATTGAAATAGATATAATTGTTGCCGCAGCCGTGCATCTTGGTGAAAGCCAGCTTCACACGGATTCCCTCCTTAGAAAATAACAAAAATGGCATATAGGCAGGGAAAGACAGAGCTTCTCTGCTCATACACCATTTAGTATATCATAATCTGTCGGGAATTTCTCTATAAAATCGAAAAAACCGAAAAAATTTTCGCGTGAGATATGAGATGTTTTTAAGCGGTATCGCACAAATCACGGCGTTTTTCCACCGATGATGTCCTCGGCGATATCTCGCTTGGAGCGACGCTGGTTCATAGCCTGCTGCTCGATGTAGGAATGCGCCTCCGGCTCGGTCATGCCGCAGCACTCGATGAGCAGACACTTGGCGCGGTCCACCTGACGGATATCCTCAATGCGCTTTTTGCAGACGGCGGTTTTCGCTCTGCAGGCCGGTCAGACGGCTGCGCGCGGCGCGCGTCATGCGGAGCGCCTGCATGAACAGCACGCGCGAGAGCGGCTTGGGTACAACGAACACGCCGTCGTCCTCGACCTTTTCGGCAACACTGTCCGCAATCTCGGCCTTAGCGAGCAGGATCACGCCGGCAAGCGTATCATTTGCAGCCTGCTGTGCCATATCATGCCCGAATTCATCGGGCAGCGGCGTGTTGACGAGGATTAGATCAAACAAGCCGTCCACCAGCATGCGCCGGGCCTCCGCACCGGAGGAAGCAGGTGCAAGCTGAGCCTGTACGCCGCAGGACGTTAAAAACTGGGAAAGCATGGTGCGAGATTTTTCGGTTGCAGAAACGAGAAGAATGCGTTCCATGCGGTGTGCTCCTCCTTTCAAACGGTATTATGTGGGATTAGTAGCGTTCAAAATAGAGGGAGCGTTCGGCAGCCGTGCGGTCGTCGGCAAGCACGATGCGGTCGTGTTCGGCCTGCTTGGCCGCGAAAAAGGCCGTGCGTGCCTTTTCGGGCAGGTACTTGGTGATAAAGTCGCTGTCCTTGGCGATGCGGATCGCATCGCACAGAGCGCCGGGCAGAGTCTTGTAACGGGCGCGTACCTCGTCGGAGGCGGTGAACAGGTTTTCGTCGCAGGCGGGCGGCAGGGGCAGTCCCTGCTCGATGCCGTCCAGACCGGCGTGGATGAGCAGCGCAAATACGATGTACGGGTTGATGCAGCCGTCGAACGCACGCAGCTTGAAGCGGTGCGCCGTGCTGTCTTCGGAGAGCGGCACGGTGATGAGCGGACGGCTGTTCTGATGCGACCAGGTGATGTACTTGGGCGCTTCAAACTCGCCCAGACGCTGGAACGAGTTGGTGAGCGGATTGCAGAAGATGGTCATCTCGGCAGCACGCTGCAGAATGCCCGCCACAAAGCTCTGGCCCTCGGCAGATTCTTCAAACGAGGGTTGGAACAGATTCTTGCCGTTTTTGTTTATCGAAACAGACAGATGCAGTCCGCTGCCCGGCGCATGCGGGAGCGGCTTGGGCAGGAAGGACGCAAACAAGCCGCTTGAAGACGCCATGGACTTGACAACCCACTTGAAGGTGACAAAATTGTCGGCTGCTTCAAGGGCTTCGGCGTAGCGGAAGTCAACCTCGTTCTGGCCGGGACCCTGCTCGTGGTGCGAGGACTCCGGCTGGATGTTCATCTCCTCAAGCGTCAGGCAGATCTGACGGCGCACGTTTTCCGCCTTGTCGAGCGGCGCTACATCGAAATACTCGCCGTGATCGTGCGGAATGGTGGTTGGATGGCCGTTTTCATCCAGCTCGAACAGGTAAAACTCGCTTGCCGTGCCCATGGTCAGCGAGTAGCCTGCGCGGCGCGCACGGCGGTTGGCCTCACGCAGCAAATGACGGCCGTCGCCCTCGAACGGCGTGCCGTCCGGATAGCGAATGTCGCAGTAAAAGCGCACTACACGGCCCTGAGCCGGCCGCCACGGCAGAACGGAAAGCGTTGCCGGATCGGGAAACAGCAGCAGATCAGACGCTTCTACATTGAGAAAGCCGCGCAGCGCCGCCGCGTTGAAGTGGATGCCCTGCTCGAAGGCGCGTTCCAGCTCGGTCGGCATGATGGCGATGTTCTTCTGGTTGCCGAAAATATCGCAAAACGCAAGACGAATGAACTTTACGTCGTTCTCCTGAATAAATTGTACGACTTCGCTCATGGTGGTGTCCATAAAGTCATACCTCCTTTAAGAATGAAAGATTTTCTTCAGAGTGAAGAGTGGAGAGTGAAGAGTTGGTGTAAGGTAGGAGTTAGGAGTGAAGAGATAGGAGTTGACAGATAGGTGCAATTCGCAGGTGCCGTCCACAATCTCCAGATAAACGAGTTGTGCGACACGGGTATGTCGCGCCTGCGTAGATGAAACCACCGGTGTAGCAGTAAGCTATCTGTGAACTGCGAATATTTCACGAAAGACACGCAATGGTAACCCGACTGCCGTTCTCCTTTTCGCAGCGGTCTCGCCTCTCCGATTTTCGCCGTGTTATGATAGGAAAAGGGTGATTCACAAGAGGGTACGCACTCATTAAATCCGCGCACAGCGCGGGAAAAAGGTTTAGTGGCCTACGGGCAAACCTTGGTGTCTACCCTCTTGTGCCCCTGCCGGGCAGGCAAGTTACGTTCGCTTCGTAAGCGAAAATCTCACGAATGGAGATCATTCCGCAAAGCGGGATTACGCCTCGAAGGTATAAAGCTGCTTATACCCAGCCTCCGGGTTCGGCGTGAGGACGAAATACTTCTGCGAAAGCAGATTTTCCGCGTCTGCACCGAACAGCTGCGCGTATTCCTTGATATACGGTGCAAATTCGGTCATATCGTCTGCGGAGACCTCGCTCACGAGGACCTGACGCGGCAGATCGGTCGGTGCTTTATCACATCTTAACACAATTTTGCCGCCGTGCATACCGGTTCCGCAGAAATTGTTGACCGGATACGCGCCGTTCTGACCGATGCCGAGCACAAGAATGAGACCGCCGGCGAGATACTCGCCGAGGAACGAACCTGCCTTGCCGCCGACTACCATAACAGGGAAGTGCTGCTGGTAGGCCTTCATGTGGATGCCGGCGCGGTAGCCGCAGTCGCCCTTGATATAGATCTTGCCGCCGCGCATCGCGTAGCCGCAGGCGTCGCCGACGTTGCCGTGCACAACGATCTCACCGGCGTTCATGGTGTCGCCGACGGCCTCCTGCGCGTTGCCGAAGACCTCAATGGTGGAGCCGTTCAGATACTGGCCGAGACCGTTGCCTGCCGTGCCGTGCACGGTGATCTTGCGGTCGGTAGAGCCGCAGCCGATGTAGCGCTGGCCGATCACGTTCTCAACCGTGATCTCGCTGTCCTGCGCTGCGCGGATCTGCTCGTTTACTTGTTTATAATAGGTAAGTCCTGCCTGTACAGTTGTCATTTTCGCGCACCTCCTGTGCTTATTCGCCTGCGTGCTTGATGCCGAGGATGTTCAGCTCACGGTCGGTCAGACCGATGCCGCGCAGCATCAAGCGGTTGCCGCGCAGGGCTTCGATGGAGTTGATGCCCATGCCGCCCATCATTTCCTTGAGCTCGTGATCCCATGCAGTGAGCAGGTTGATGAGACGCTGGGAGCCGATATCCGGATTCAGGCGCTTGACCAGCTCCGGACGCTGGGTTGCAATGCCCCAGTTGCACTTGCCGGTCTGGCAGGTGCGGCACAGGTGGCAGCCCATTGCCAGCAGAGCCGCGGTGCCGATGTAGCATGCGTCCGCGCCGAGCGCGATGGCCTTGAGCAGATCGGCGGAGTTGCGGATGGAGCCGCCGACAACGACCGAAACCTCATCACGGATGCCCTCATCGCGCAGACGCTGATCGACAGCGGCGAGCGCCAGCTCGATCGGGATGCCGACGTTGTCGCGGATGCGGGTCGGAGCTGCACCGGTGCCGCCGCGGTAGCCGTCGATGCAGATGATGTCTGCACCCGAGCGGGCCACGCCGGAAGCGACTGCTGCTACATTATTTACGGCTGCAATCTTGACCATAACCGGCTTCTTATATTCGGTAGCCTCCTTCAGCGAGTAAACCAGCTGACGCAGGTCCTCGATGGAGTAGATATCATGATGCGGCGCCGGAGAGATCGCGTCCGTGCCCTCCGGGATCATACGGGTCTTGGAGATATCCGGGCCGACCTTGAGTCCGGGCAGATGGCCGCCGATACCCGGCTTTGCGCCCTGACCCATCTTGATTTCAATAGCAGCACCGGCTTCAAGGTAATCCTTATGTACGCCGAAACGGCCGGATGCAACCTGCACGATGGTGTGCGGGCCGTACTGGTAGAAGTCCTGATGCAGACCGCCCTCACCGGTATTATAATAGGTGCCGAGCGCGCTTGCAGCGCGTGCGAGTGCGGCATGTGCGTTGTAGGAGATCGAGCCGTAGCTCATTGCGGAGAACATGATCGGCAGGTTGAGCTCCAGCTGCGGCGCCAGATTGGGAACCAGATTGCCGTTCTCGTCACGCTCAATCTTGCCCGGCTTTTTGCCGAGGAAGGTCTTGGTCTCCATCGGCTCGCGCAGCGGGTCGATGGACGGATTGGTAACCTGCGAAGCGTTGATGAGAATTTTATCCCAGTAGATGGGGTGCGGGTCCGGGTTGCCCATCGAGGACAGCAGCACGCCGCCCGAGCCTGCCTGACGGTAAACCTCGGAGATCGCCTTGCCGGTCCAGTTGGCGTTCTCACGGAACGTGTGGTCGGTCTTTACGATTTTGAGGGCACGGGTCGGGCACAGCGCCACGCAGCGGTGGCAGGCTACGCACTTGGACTCGTCCGCCTGCATGCGGTTGTTGTCGGCGTCCCAAAAGTGTACTTCGTTCGCGCACTGACGCTCGCAGGCGCGGCAGTTGATGCAGCGGTCGTTGTTGCGGACGACCTCATACTGCGGATATAAGAAATCGATAGCCATTACTGGTTCCCTCCGTTCTTCAGATTAACGATGACCGGCTCGCCGCCCTTGGGCGCCCACAGCTTATCCAGCTCAGGCTGGATGACGCGGATCGCGCATTCCTCGGAGGCGATGTATACGGTGTCGTCCTTTTCGCCGACAACCATGCTGCGCAGCTTGAGTCGGTCGTTGAGCGCCATCAGGCCGCCGGTGTAGCCGACCAGAATGGAGAACGGACCGGTAACCATCAGGGAAGCGAAGGCATTGCGCAGATAGGTGAGACGCTCGCGCTCCTTCGGCTCCTGCTTTTCAATGGTGGACCAGAACGGAGCCGCAATGACATTTGCAATCTCGCTGTACGTCAGGCCCAGCTTGCGGCCGAGGTAATCAATAATGTAGGTGATGACCTCGGTGTCGGTCAGCAGGTCGCAGGAGTAGCCGAACATCTCAATGAAGCGGCGGTTTGCATCATAAGAGGAAATCTCGCCGTTGTGAACGACCGTGGTGTCAAGCAGTGCAAACGGGTGCGCGCCGCCCCACCAGCCGGGCGTGTTGGTCGGATAGCGGCCATGGCAGGTCCAGGAGTAGGCCTCGTAGTTTTCCAGCATGTAGTACTCGCCGACGTCCTCAGGGAAGCCGTTTGCCTTGAAGACGCCCATGTTCTTGCCGGAGGAGAAGATGTAAGCGCCGTTCAGCGTGTGATTGATGCGGATGACAAAGCGGGAGGTGAACTCACGCTCCTCGAGCTGGCTGGCTGCCAGCTTGGTCGGCAGGGGCGTAACGAAGTAGCGCCAGATCATCGGGGCATCCGTGATGCGCGGATGACGTCGGGTCGGGATCTTAGACAGGTTTACAATGTCAAAGTGACGCTCGATCTCGCGCTCGCACTCTTCCTTAGCCGCCTGCGTATCATAGAATACATGGAACGCATAGTAATCGGCGTATTCAGGGTAGATGCCGTAGCCGGCGAAGCCGCCGCCCAGGCCGTTGGAACGATCGTGCATGGTGCGGATGGAGTCGATAATGCGGGTGCCGTTCTCACGGGTGCCGTCCTTGTGGAAGATACCGGAGATCGCGCAGCCTGCGGGGATGCGGACTTGCCCTTCTTTTTGTAACATGGTGCTTCCTCCTTATATATTGCGCTGAAATTACGGATTCAGAGAAGCAGGCTTCGGCGGGTGCTTTCAGATGGAAGGCGATATGTACCGGCTGCTTAACAAAATAAAAAGGTGCTCGCCGCAGCAGAGGATCAAAAGCCTTAAATCCTCAGCTATGGCGAACACCTTTGTTCGCTTAATATTCTATAGCAGAAAACCGGGAATCGTCAAGCGCAAAGAACATAAAAAGTGAATTTTCGCATTTTGCACAGGAAGTGACGGTGCGGACAAGCGAAAATTAAGTATGTTGTAGTAAATCTTCCGAAAATGAAAAAAACACCATAATCTCCCTTGACAAAGCAAGGCAGGACGGCTATAATGCAAAGTGTAAGCAGCAAAGGCGCTGTGGGCACACCACCCGCAGCGCCTGATTTGTTTTATTCAGTTTGTTTGCTATTAAAATTAACATATGTAAGGAGCGAACCATTCATGAGCATTACGAATGTTCCCCGAGCTGTTCGGCAGCATGGTGTTTAACGACACTGTGATGAAAGAACGTCTTCCCAAGGACGTTTACAAGAAGCTGAAGAAGACCATGCGCGAGGGCACCGCGATCGACGCCGATGTTGCTGCTGTTGTTGCAACGGCAATGAAGGACTGGGCGATCAGCAAAGGGTGCAACCCATTACACGCACTGGTTCCAGCCGATGACCGGCATCACCGCCGAAAAGCACGACTCGTTCATCACGCCGACCGACGACGGTCATGTGATGATGGAGTTCTCCGGCAAGGAGCTGATCAAGGGCGAACCGGACGCGTCGTCCTTCCCGTCCGGCGGTCTGCGCGCAACATTCGAGGCGCGCGGCTATACCGCATGGGACCCGACCAGCTACGCATTTGTAAAGGATGGTTCCCTTTACATTCCGACCGCATTCTGCTCCTACACCGGTCAGATCCTCGATAAGAAAACGCCGCTGCTGCGCTCGATGGACGCCATCAGCACACAGGCGTGCCGCATCCTCAAGCTGTTCGGCAAGGATGTTAAGCGTGTAACCACCACCGTAGGCCCGGAGCAGGAATATTTCCTGATCGACCGCGAGGACTACGCAAAGCGCAAGGACCTGATCTTTACCGGCCGCACCCTGTTCAGTGCAATGCCGCCGAAGGGTCAGGAAATGGATGATCACTACTTCGGCGCACTCCGTCCGCGTGTAGCTGCTTTCATGCAGGAGCTCGACGAGGAGCTGTGGAAGCTAGGCATCCTCTCCAAGACCAAGCACAACGAGGTTGCACCGTGCCAGCACGAGATGGCGCCGGTGTTCACCACCACCAACATCGCGACCGACCACAACCAGCTGACCATGGAGGTCATGCGTACGGTCGCGCAGAAGCATGGCTTCACCTGCCTGCTGCATGAGAAGCCGTTCGAGGGCGTAAACGGCTCCGGCAAGCACAACAACTGGTCCATTTCCACCGATCGGGGCGAGAACCTGCTCGAGCCGGGCAAGAACCCGAGCGAGAACACCCAGTTCATCCTGTTCCTGACCGCTGTTATCAAGGCTGTTGACGAGTATCAGGATCTGCTCCGCATCTCTGTTGCATCCGCAGGCAACGATCACCGCCTGGGCGCGAACGAGGCGCCTCCGGCTATCATCTCCATGTTCATCGGCGATGAGCTGCAGTCGATCCTTGATTCCATCGAGTCCGGTGCGGAGTACACCGATGTTTACAAGACCAAGATGGATCTGGGCGCTGCTGTTCTTCCGCCGATCCCGAAGGACACCACCGACCGCAACCGTACCTCTCCGTTTGCTTTCACCGGCAACAAGTTTGAGTTCCGTTCGCTGGGTTCGGCCGTCAACATCGCGTGTGCAAACGTTATGCTGAATACCGCAGTTGCCGAGGAGCTCCGCCAGTTCGCTGACGAGCTGGAGGGCGCTGAGGACTTCGAGGCCGCTGTATACGCACTCATTAAGCGCGAGATCAAGGCGCACAAGCGCATCATCTTCAACGGCAACGGCTACGACGAGTCCTGGGTTGTTGAGGCGGAGAAGCGCGGCCTGCTCAACTTCAAGAGCGCGGCAGATGCATTCCCGCACTACGTTGACCAGAAGAACCTCGACCTGTTCGCAAAGCACAATGTTTACACCTCTGCGGAGATCTATTCCCGTATGGAGACCCAGCTTGAGGAGTACAACAAGATCCTGCACATCGAGGCTATGACCATGAGCGATATGGTACGCGAGGAGATCACTCCGGCGTGCATCGCGTTCGAGAATGAGCTGGCAGGCACCGTCAATGCCAAGAAGGCAGCAGGCGTTACCGGCGGCATGGAGGCAGGGTCTGCTGGGCAAGGTTTCCGAGCTGACCGAGGAGCTGTACACCAAGAGCGCAGCGCTCGACGAGGCTGTTGCAGCCGTTCCGACCGACGACAACGAAAAGGCAGCACATTACTACCACGATGTTGTCATCTCTGCGATGGATGAAGTACGTGCACCGGCCGACAAGCTGGAGGGTCTGGTAGGCAAGAAGTTCTGGCCGTTCCCGACCTACTCCGACATTCTGTTCTACGTTTAAGGAACAGAACGAAACTTACATTCGTTAATATTTACACAATGGCGTGTATTTTCCCTTTCTTTTTAGAAGAAAGGGGAGGTACACGCCATTTCTATTTCCAAGGGGGTTATTAAAAATGGATATCATGGAACTTGCTACGTCGATGGACGTAGGCTGGACGCTTGTTGCGGCGGCGCTGGTATTCTTCATGCAGGCCGGCTTCGCAATGGTTGAGACCGGCTTCACCAGAGCAAAGAATGCCGGCAACATCATTATGAAGAACCTGATGGACTTTTTTTCGCTCGGCACGCCGATCTTCTGGATCCTCGGCTTCGGCATCATGTTCGGCGCGGCAAGCCCGTTCTTCGGCGGCTTTGATTTCTTCGCTGACGGCGTTGTCGGTGAGGGCTACAACTGGACGACTCTGATCTTCCAGACCGTATTCTGTGCGACTGCTGCGACCATCGTTTCCGGTTCGATGGCAGAGCGCACCAAATTCTCTGCATACTGCATTTACTCGATGATTATTTCTGCGGTCATTTACCCGGTTTCCGGTCACTGGATCTGGGGCGGCGGCTGGCTCGCAGAGCTTGGCTTCCATGATTTCGCAGGCTCCACGGCGGTACATATGGTCGGCGGCGTTGCCGCTCTGATCGGTGCAGCCATCCTCGGTCCCCGTATCGGTAAGTACACCAAGGACGGCAAGGCACGCGCTATCCCGGGCCACTCCCTGACGCTCGGCGCACTCGGCTGCTTCATCCTGTGGTTCTGCTGGTTCGGCTTCAACGGCGGTTCTACCGTTGCTCTGTCGGGCGGCGGTGCTGAGGTTGCATCCCGTGTATTTGTAACCACCAACATGGCAGCTGCTGTTGCAACCGTTACCGTTATGTGCATCACCTGGATCCGCTACAAGAAGCCGGACGTTTCTATGACGCTGAACGGCTCTCTGGCAGGTCTGGTAGCCATCACCGCAGGCTGCGATGTGGTTACTCCGTTCGGTTCGGTTATCATCGGTATCTGCGCAGGCTTTGCCGTTGTATTCGGCATCGAATTTGTCGATCAGAAGCTCAAGGTCGATGATCCGGTCGGCGCTGTTGGCGTGCACTGCATCAACGGCGCACTGGGCACCATCCTTACCGGCCTGTTCGCTTACTACAACGGTACAGAAGTTGAGCCTCTCGGCGTATTCTACGGCGGCGGCTTCCACTTCTTCGGCATTCAGGTTCTCGGCGTAGTCGCAGTCATCGCTTGGGTTGCGATCACCATGACCATCGTATTCAATGTTATCAAGCACACCATCGGCCTGCGCGTAAGCGAGGCTGAGGAGATCATGGGTCTGGATAAGCCTGAGCATGGCCTGTCCTCCGCATACGCAGATTTTATGCCGGTCGTTCCTACTGTTCTGGGCACCAAGGCTGGCGAAACTGCTGCAAAGATCAAGGATACCATCCCGGTAGCAGTCGAGAAGGCTGTTCCGGTCACCAAGGTGACGACCGAGGGCGCTTCGCACGAGCATAAGCTCAGCAAGATCGTTATTATTGCAAAGCAGTCCAAGTTTGAGGTGCTCAAGGAAGCACTGGCATCCATCGGCGTATCCGGCATGACTGTGACCAACGTAGTCGGCTGCGGCGTACAGAAGGGCGCTCCCGAGTATTACCGCGGCGCTGAGGTTGACGTAACCCTGCTGCCCAAGCTGAAGATGGAGGTTGTTGTATCCAAGGTTCCGGTTGAAACCGTTGTTGAAACGGTCAAGAAGGTTCTGTATACCGGTCATATCGGTGACGGCAAGATCTTCGTTTACGATGTGGAGAACGTCGTAAAGGTTCGTACCGGCGCAGAAGGCTTTGATGCCCTGCAGGACGATAACTAAATCGTATAAAGGAAAACGCTGAGCGGTGGCTCAGCGTTTTCTTTTTGCGGAATGAAACCGTTGTGTTCATTTTCCGCTTTCCAGTACTCACGGCTTGAAATTCGGAAAATACTTCTTCACGAACGGAATATCTTTAACCTTAAAGGTTTTCCCGTTGAGGTACTGCAAGGCTCCCGCGTCCTGCGCGAATCGGAAGGTGAGGGAATAGGCATAGAGCGCCTGACCGGTCTCGCCGTAGGGACGGTTGAGTTCGTTCGTGCCGTATTTGCCGTCACCGAGCAGCGGGCAGCCGATGGACGCCATATGTGCGCGGATCTGGTGCGTACGGCCGGTCAGCAGTTCACACTCCACGAGCGACAGTCTGCCGTGCGACGTGAGCGTGCGGTAGCGTGTGCGTGCGGTCTTGGCACCCGGCACGCGGGTCCTGTGCAGCGTGACCTGCTTGCGCTTTTCATCACGGCGGAGATAATTCTCGATCAGTCCCTCAGGCGGCTTGGGTCTGCCGTGCACGATGCACAGATACCGCTTTTCCATCTCGCGGTCCTTGATCTTATCATTTAATATGCGCAGCGCTTCAGCGGTCTTTGCCGCGATGACGATGCCGCCGGTGTTGCGGTCGATACGGTTGCACAGGGCTGGTGCAAATGACGCGGCATCATCCGGATTCCACGCACCGGACTGAAACAGGTACGCCTGAATGTGTGCGATGAGCGTATCCGTGTCGCCGTGCTCATCTGCGTGAACGACCATGCCCGGCGCCTTATCCGCCAGCAGGATGTGCTCGTCCTCGTACACGACGCGCACGCGCGGTGTTTTGATGCGGCGGAAGGCTTCTTCCTCCTTGGGTGCGTCAAAATATTCGTCATTGAGGTAAAGCTGCACGGAATCGCCCTCGGCGAGCTTGTAGGCAGCTTCAGTGCGCGTGTTATTGACCTTGATGCGCTTTAATCGCAGGTATTTGTGCATCATGCCGCCGGATAAAAGCGGCACAGCTTTCTCTAAAAATTTATTCAGACGTTGTCCGCTGTCGTTTTTTGTGATATAATATTCTCTCAAGGCAGGGTATCCTTTTCCGTTGATTTGCCCGTTTGGGTGAAACCAGTATACCGCATTTTCCGAAAAAAGAAAAGTGCGGGCGGACAGTTCGGAAAAATACCGTGTTTTGTAGATTTTTTGGTTGACAAAGACCGATTGTTTGTAGTATACTATCTTAGTACCATGTGAGGTTGACATGAAGATTGACTTAAAAAGCTGAACACGTCTGCACATGCGTCGATTCCGTTCGATGAAACGATCGACCTGACGGACGAAAAGCTCTATGGCGCGAAGCCGTTTCAAAGCCCTGTCCACATCAAAGGCGTGGTTTCCAATGAAAGCGGTGTTGTGAGACTGGCGGGTTCGATCGAAACGATCTACTCCACCGAATGTGCACGCTGCCTGAAACCGCTCGAGATTCCGCTCTCAGCCGAGGCCGATATGATGCTCTCGGATGACCCCGAGGCGGAGGAAGAGGACGATCTTTTTGTGCTGACCAGCGACAGCGTGGATCCTGCGGACGTATTGGTGCCGGCATTGATCCTGCAGGTACAGATGACCTATCTGTGCAAAGAGGACTGTAAAGGCCTCTGTCCGCACTGCGGCGCCGACCGCAATGTGACCGACTGCGATTGCGATAAAAAGCAGATCGATCCGCGATTTGCCGCGCTGCGCGCCCTGCTCGATTCCGACAAGGGCGAATGAGTTCGTATTGAAAAATAAGACGATAGAGTAGGAGGTGTATCCAACATGGCAGTACCTAAGGGTAAAATTTCTAAGGCACGCCGCGACAAGCGTCGTAACTCCCACTGGAAGCTCTCTCTGCCCGGCATGGCTAAGTGCCCGAAGTGCGGCGAGATGAAGCTGGCGCACAGAATGTGCAAGGCCTGCGGCTATTACAACGGTCGTGAGGTTAAGTCCGTTAAGGAAGCGTAAGCCTTAAAACAGAACAGGAAAAATGGAGAAGGCCGGATAGCTTTCTCCATTTTTTTTCAGGTTTCGATGAAAAGGTTCGCCTTTGCATCGAGGGGGACGTACCGAGCACGGCTCGGATATGTTCCGGGCGCAAATCAGCGCGTCCTTGCGGGCATACTGATTTGCTTTCTTGTATCAAAAGCCACATATATGCTGCGGCTTTTTGTGAATTTTCTGCGGAAATTCTATTGAATGCGCGCTGACGCGCGGTTTTAACGAATTTCTTGCTTGCAATTTGTTTGCAAATGTCTTAAACTGACCTTAAAGGGGGGAAATTTATAGCAAAGCCTATTGTTGCGATCGTCGGCCGTCCAAACGTCGGCAAGTCGCAGCTGTTCAACCGCTTGGCGGGCAAGCGGCTTTCCATCGTTGAGGATACGCCGGGCGTTACCCGCGACCGCCTGTACGCTGACAGCGACTGGCGCGGTCGTGATTTCACCGTCATCGACACCGGCGGCATTGAGCCGTCGAACGATAACGAGATTCTGCAGTTCATGCGCTTTCAGGCAGAGACTGCGATCTCGCATGCGGATGTCATTATTCTGATCACCGACCTGCGCACCGGCATTACTGCCGCCGATCAGGACGTTGCGTCCATGCTGCTGCGCTCGGGCAAGCCGCTCGTGCTGGCTGTCAACAAGTGCGACAAGCCGGGTGATCCTCCGGCGGAGTTTTATGAGTTCTACAACCTCGGTCTGGGCGAGCCGTACGGCATTTCCGCACTGCACGGCTACGGTGTCGGTGAGCTGCTGGATGCGGCTTACGAATACTTCCCGCCGGCAGACGAGGAAGAGGAGGACGCGGACCGCATTCGCGTGGCTCTCATCGGCAAGCCGAACGTCGGCAAGTCCAGTCTGCTCAACCGCGTGCTCGGTGAGGAGCGTGTTATTGTCTCCAACATCGCCGGTACGACCCGCGACAGTGTTGATGCCGATGTGGACAACACGCACGGCAAGTTTACGTTCATCGACACCGCCGGTATCCGTAAGAAGAGCAAGGTGGACGAGAAGATCGAGAAATTCTCGGTTATGCGTTCGCTGCTGGCGGTAGAGCGCGCCGATGTATGCGTTATCATGATTGACGCGACCGAAGGTGTTACCGAGCAGGACACCAAGGTGGCCGGAGAGGCGCACAACGCCGGTAAGGCGTGCATCATCGTGGTAAACAAGTGGGATCTGGTTGAAAAGGACGGCTCCACCATGAAGGAGTACACGCTGCGTGTCCGTGAGGGTCTGGCATACATGCCGTACGCACCGGTGCTGTTCATTTCCGCGCAGACCGGTCAGCGTGTGGATAAGCTGTTCTCGCTCATCCACGAGGTATACGAGCAGAACCACATGCGCATTCCGACCGGCCGACTCAACGCCATTCTCGCAGAGGCAACCGCACGCGTGCAGCCGCCTACGGACAAGGGCCGCCGTCTGCGTATCTTCTACATGACGCAGGCCTCCACCTGCCCGCCGACATTCGTCTGCTTCTGCAATGACGCGCGTCTGTTCCATTTCTCCTATCAGCGCTATCTGGAAAACCAGATCCGTGAGGTGTTCGGTCTGACCGGTACGCCGGTACGCATGGTCATCCGCGAGCGCAGCGACAAGTCGCAGTAAGGAGAGGGCAACATGACACTTACGCATTTTGCGATCATTGCCGTGTGCGCGTATCTGTTCGGCTCGCTCAGCTTTGCGATCATTGTCAGCAAGGTGACGCTTGGCAAGGATATCCGCAACTACGGCAGCGGCAACGCCGGTCTGACGAACGCGTACCGCACGATGGGTGCGAAGAAGACGCTGTTCGTTCTGCTCGGTGACATTGCCAAGGGTGCCGCAGCGGTTTCGGTCGGCTGGGCGCTCGGCGGTCCGGTCGGCAAGCTGACAGCGGGTATTTTTGTTATCCTCGGCCACATGTTTCCGCTGTATTTCGGCTTTAAGGGCGGCAAGGGCGTGCTGGTCGGCGCGGTTATGCTTGCGTTTTTTGACTGGCGCGTGTTCGTCATTGCATTCGCGCTGTTCATCCTGTCGGTCGTGCTGACGAAGTGGATCTCGCTCGGTTCGATCCTCGGCGCGGTCAGCTTTCCGATCACGACATGGCTGTTCTATCGTGATCCGGTACTGACGGCGATGGCGTTCGGCATGGCGGCGGCAGTTGTTTTCATGCACCGCTCGAATATCGGACGCATCCTGCACGGCACGGAAAATAAATTCTCTTTTAAGAGCAAAAAAAAGACGATCGAAGCATCGCCTGACGGAGAGGAGAAGTAACATGAAGGTTTTTGTACTGGGTACCGGTGGCTGGGGCATCGCACTGGCGATGCTGCTGCACCAGAACGGACATGAAGTAACCTCGTGGACCTATCTGCAGGAGGAGTGTGCCCTGCTGCACCGCGAGCGCTGCAACGAGAAGCTGCTGCCGGGTGTTGTCATTCCGGAGGGTATTGAGATTACGACCGACATGTCCGGCGCTGCCAAAGCGGATCTGGTCGTGCTGGCGGTACCGTCCTTCGCGGTAGCGAGCACGGCGGAGCAGCTGGCGAAGATCGTGCCGCCGCATACGGTTATCGTCAACGTCGGCAAGGGTCTGGACTCCAAGCACGGCTACTGCCGGTTCTCCGAGACCATCTCGAACGCGATGAACGGCAGCAATCCGGTCGTTGCACTGACCGGTCCGACGCACGCCGAGGAGGTTGCACGCGGCATTCCGACGGCTATCGTAGCCGCTTCGGAGAGCCGTGCGGCGGCTGAGCTGACGCAGGCGGCGTTTATGAACGACACCAACTTCCGCGTGTACACCTCGTCTGATATCATCGGCTGTGAGCTGGGCGGTGCGTTTAAGAATATTATCGCACTCGGCGCCGGTATTTCGGATGGTCTGGGTCTGGGAGACAACTCCAAGGCGGCGTTCATGACCCGCGGTCTGACCGAGATTGCGCGTCTGGGCGTCAAGCTGGGCGCCAAGCAGGAGACATTTGCGGGCCTGTCCGGTGTGGGCGATCTGATCGTAACCTGCTGCTCCATGCACTCTCGCAACCGCCGTGCCGGTATCCTGATCGGCAAGGGCGCGACTGCGCAGGAGGCAATGAAGGAGGTCGGTGCAACGGTCGAGGGCTATTACGCGACCGAGGCGGGCTATCACCTTGCACAGCAGCAGGGCGTGTCCATGCCGATCACCGAAGCGATGTACGCTGTGCTGTACGGCGGAATGCCTGCTCAGGAGGCGATCAAGCATCTGCTCAATCGTCCGCGTCGCGGCGAGCACGAAGAGGTCTGGGTGCACTGAGAAGCTGAAAAGGAAAAGAGAAAGAGCAAACCGACGGTGTGTGCCGTCGGTTTTCTGTATTTCGGAAAAATTTGCGAAAAAAGAAAGAAAAGTGTTGACAGAGGGCACATCACCTGATATAATAAATCTTGCTTTGAGGCGGTAAGCCGAAAGCGAGATGAAAGGAATATGCGGCTGTAGCTCATCTGGTAGAGCGCCACCTTGCCAAGGTGGAGGTAGCGAGTTCGAGCCTCGTCAGCCGCTCCACCTTTTCTTCTCAAAATCGAATATGCGGCTGTAGCTCATCTGGTAGAGCGCCACCTTGCCAAGGTGGAGGTAGCGAGTTCGAGCCTCGTCAGCCGCTCCAGTTAGTCCACTTGCGAAAGCAAGTGGATTTTTTGCTTTTTCTGTTCGCTGAAGATTGAGGAATGGGCGCCAATCTTTGGCGGGAAGTCGCCGCACCCCTGCGGCGGGGCAAGAGGGTAGACACCAAGGTTTGCCCGTAGGCCACTAAACCTTGTTCCCGCGCCGTGCGCGGATTAAAAATGAGTACTACCCTCTTAACTCCCACTTCCTTTTTGTTTGTTAGTCTGGCGCAGATCAGAGACCGGCGACCGCTTCGAAAAAGGGGAACGGCAGAGAATTTTTATTACCGCAGGGGAGCACAGTGTGCTCCCATTTCTTTACCTCTGCGCAGTGCCGGATTCCGTACTGCTACACATACCGGCTGCTCTGCGCAGGCGCGACACAAGGTGAATTGCCCGAAGAGCAAGAGAGGGTCCCCTGGGGGATATCCGTGTCGCGCAACTCGTTTGCTCGGTGGTCATGGACGGCATCTGCGGGTTTTGTTTGATAACGGATGATACCGTAGGGTGCGACCTCGGCGCACCGCTTGTAACCCATCTGCACCTTGCGTAACCGCAGAGGCGGCCGTTGGCCGCCCGCACAACGCTTTACCGCTGCGTAATTCTCCATTCTCCATTTTCAATTCTCAATTTGCAGAATCTCCTCCGCAAACTGTCCTCGAACACCTTCTTTATCCGAAAGAAAATCATTCCACCGGAACAACCCTGTATGCGGATTCTCCGACAGCTTCCCATAAACCGAATAGGGCAGCAGCTGCGCCTGATACCCTTGCGCTCCATCTCGAGTACCGTTGCATAAAGCGTTCTGCAAGCCGATACGCCTGACAATCCTTATCCGCATCACGCGCGGGATTGAGCGCGCTGAGCTGCACGCCGCCGCCTTTACAATCGGTTTTACTGGGCGAGGGCGTAGAGTGCACGATGACAATGCTGCCGTCCCGGCAGGGACCGATGCACAGCCACACATGGCCGTCCATGCTGAAGATATCGCCGGGACGGAACGAGGACGGCTCCTGCAGGCCGTTGCCGCAGTCCTGACGGGAAAGGGTACCCCAGGCTCTTTGGGAAAGCGTATGGGCAAACTCGGCGGCGGGCGCGACATAGCCGTCGCAGTCGGAGACAGACGCACTCTCGGTATGCAGGGTATTGTACAGCGTCCAGCCGAGGTAGCCCGAGCAATCCAGACCGGCATAGCCGTACTGGTTCCAGCCGCCGGTCGGGTAGTAGCTGTGCGCGGGATTGCTGTCGTTGCGGTAGGTATAGCAGGCGTTCTGACGGTCGAAAAAAGTCAATCCAGCTTTGCGGCAGACCAATGTGCATAGCGGTGTTGCCGGAGCTGGTATCCTGCCGGTTCCAGCCGCCGCCGTAGACGTACAGGGCGGTGCCGACAGGCATCAAGGCGGTTCTGAGCAGGTTTTGCAGGGTGCGCTGACCGGGAACACCGTGAACCGGCGGATGATACATCTGCGGAGCAGGCCGGATATACGCAACATCGCCGAACACCTGTGCATAACTTCCGACGATCCGGCCGGTGAGAAAGCACGGCAGAACGACAGCGCCGCCGGCTCGTGTGCGGATTTCAAACACAGCGCGGCAGGGAAGGTGCATGCCGTCTACCGTGATGGAATTGCCGCTGACGGCATTGATTACGCCTTGTGCATCCGGACGGGTGAGAACGGCCTGTGTCACCGTTCCCTGCCGGATGGTCAAATGATACGCCTGACCTTCCTGCAGGCGGTTCTGGATGGCGTAGCGGCCTTTATTGCACACACGGCATAGCAGCGCACGCTGTCGTCCTGCCGAAACCGATGCGCAAACCGGTCTTTATCCTCGGCGCGGATGCAGCCGTAGCCCTGTACGCCTAAGTAAATGGATGGACCCATTTCATCACACTCCTTACCATCACAGTATAGGGCGGAGAAATGCGGAATATGAAAACAGCGTCCCGATCGGAGCGCTGAATGCAAAAAAACGAGCCTGTTTTCACAGACTCGTTTTTGTTATGCAATTAAAGTGCAGCCTTAGCCTTCTCAGCCAGTGCAGCGAATGCAGCCTGGTCGTTTACAGCCAGGTCAGCCAGCATCTTGCGGTTCAGGTCGATACCAGCCTTCTTCAGACCGTTCATGAAACGGCTGTAGTTGATATCGCAGGTCTTGCAAGCTGCAGAGATGCGGGTGATCCACAGACGACGGAAGTCACGCTTCTTGTGCTTACGGCCGATGTAAGCGTACTTCAGGCTCTTCATTACGGCCTGGTTAGCTACCACGGTAGTGGGTAGACTTGGAACCCCAGTAACCCTTAGCACGCTTCAGGATCTTCTTTCTTCTTTTACGGGTCATCATTGCGCCCTTAACTCTTGCCATTGTGTTTGCCTCCTATATGAAAGATGTTGTTTTCTAACTTACTTGTACGGCAGCAGACGCTTCAGCTGTGCTACGTTGGTAGAATCTGCGAAGCCTTCCTTGCGGAGGTGGCGCTTCAGCTTAGTGGTCTTGCCATGGCCGTTGAGCAGGTGGCGCTTGCCAACGTGACCGCGCTTGAACTTACCGTTCTTGGTAACGGAAAATCTCTTTTTTGCACCGCTGTGCGTTTTGATCTTAGGCATAAGGTTTTGCTCCTCTCTGAATTTGCGCTATATCTGCGCGTTGGTTTTACTTGTCCTTTGCGGGCGCCAGAAACATCAGCATCTGGCGGCCTTCGAGCTTGGGCTGCTTTTCTACCGTGCTGCACTCCGAGCACAGCTCCGCGAAGCGATGGAGCAGATGATCCTGACCAAGCGACGCGTGCGTGACCTCGCGGCCACGGAAGCGAACCGAAACCTTGACCTTGTTGCCGTCCTGCAGGAAGCGGCAAGCGTTCTTTACCTTGGTGTTCAGGTCGCCGATGTCGATATTAGGCGTCAGGCGAATCTCCTTGATCTCAATGACGCGCTGATTCTTCCGCGCTTCCTTTTCGCGCTTGGACTGCTCAAAACGGTACTTGCCGTAATCCATTATCTTGCAGACCGGCGGCTTAGCCTGCGGCGCGATTTTGACCAGATCCATGCCCTTTTCTACGGCAATATCCTGTGCCTGCTGAATAGGCAGAATGCCGAGCTGTTCGCCGTCGTCACCGATCAGACGAACTTCCTTGTCGCGGATCTCTTCATTGATTTGATGTTCCATGCTGCTGATTGGTAAGCACCTCCAAACGAAATCGGTTTAAGACAAAAAGAAAAAGGACTGATCGAATGACCGTCCTCCAGAATAAAATCGCAGAGCGCGCAAAGCGGCTTCTGTGCTTTATTGACCCGTTTGCTTCGCTGCGGGTGAGGACCTGCCTTCTTCCTTGTTACCTTAAATACTATACCAGAATTAATTTGCAAAGTCAAGGCTTTATTTCACGTTTTTTAACTGGTATGATTATTACAGTAACAGACATACTATGATCGTGTAAAGTGTAGTGCTGAATGCACAACATAAGGCTTTACAAATACGTCATAATTTGTTATGCTTAATACAAGGGACAGGAAACACCTGATTTCTCCCCTTTACTATGAATTTAAGGAGGTGCCGGACCCATGAGCGAGGAATACGGCAATGATTTTGTAACCCTGATCGACGAGGACGGCAACGAGGTCGAGTTTGAGCATATCGACACCGTGGAATATAATGGCGTGACCTATCTGGCGTTTATCCCTGCAGAAATCTCCATCGAGGAGGATGCAGAGGTCGTTATCATGCGGATCGTTGAGGAGAACGGCGAAGAGCTGCTCGAGGCAGTCGAGGATGACGAGATCGCAGATGCAGTGTTCGACATCGTTATGGAACGCGCCGAGGCAGAGGAGGAGTAATTCTCCGGCCGAGAGCATAAAATAAGAGTAAACAGCGCAGCTTCGTTATCGGAAGCAAAGCATTTTATTTCGGTAAGATCCTGCCCTGTTCGACAGCAGTCCTTTTTTAACCCACATTTTTAGTACGGGACTTCGGAAAGTTTTGATACTGAGCAGCAGGCCTCCCGGGTATACACGGAAGTTGGAAGCGCAGAGGTATCAAACAGAGGACCCACCTGCATGAGTCGTGCAGGTTACTAATTGGACTGCATCGGCAGGGTGGGGTTTTATTTTTTGCATGAGTACGGAAATCGAACCTCGGGTTTGTTAAATCGTTATATACGAAGGTTTGTCGCTTGCGAAGCGAACGAATCTTGCCTGCCCGGCAGGGGCACAAAGAGGGTAGACACCAAGGTTTCCACCCTCTTGTGAATCACCCCTTTCCTTTGGGATAGCCTGGCGAAAATCGGAGAGCGGCGACCGCTCCGAAATAGGGGAACGGCAGAGGATTTTTATTACCGTAGGGGAGCACAGTGTGCTCCCATTTCTTTACCTATACGCAGTGTCAGATACTTTGCTGCTACACATAAGGGCAACTCTGCGCTGGGTGCGGCACAAGGTGAATTGCCCGAAGGGCAAGAGAGGGTCCCCTGGGGGATAACAGTGCCGCACAATTCGTTAGCGTGTTATTACAGACAGCACCTGCGGATTTAATCTTTGAAATTTATATTATATCCGTAGAGCACCCCGCCCTACGATAACATTTAACGGTATATGTCATTCGCAGGCGCTGTTCGTAATCTCTAGACTAACAGAAAAGAAAACACCCGAGGCATTGAAAATGCTTCGGGTGTTACATTTTTGTCCGTGACGCGGGACTGGATGATTCCATTTTTATATGTTTCCTTTCAAAAACAGGTATAAAAAAACCACGCGGCTGCTGTTTCTCTGCTGCAAGCCCTGCGTGGAACCGATCAAAAAGTGCGGTTACTTTTCGCTCTGCGTCTTATGGTCATCACCAAAGATCAGATCGTCGATGTCCGGACGGTCGGGCTTCTGCGGAATAGAGAGTCTTCTCATGATGTCATGCCTCCTTGCTAATTTACTCTATATATTATTATAGCATGTTATTCTAAAATTGCAAATTAAATTCCTGTAAAGTTACACAAATTTCACAAAAAAGATAAGGGGCGGCTAACGATAAGCCGTCCCTTCTTGTGCCATTTCGTATGTAGTGCTTAGCGGCCGAAGTAGCTGAAGTGCATGTAGTCGCGCTTGCTGTGCCAGCCGTTGCCGCCCCAGGTGAAGCCGTACTTGGTGAAGGCATTGTAAACATCGCCGCCCTCGGGGATGGAGTACGGATCAATATACGGCGTCCAGTGGGTGCCGCAGGTCGGAGACAGAGAACCGTCCGAGTTGATGGTAGCTTCCATGTTCTCGTCCGGGTTGATATCAACTGCGGTGCCCTGCGAGTGCTCGCCGGTGCGCCACGAGTAGCAGCCTACATCGTAGATCGGGAACTTCTCGGAGCCGTTGAAGATCTCCTCAAAGATGGCCTGATAGATGGAAGCCAGCGAAGCGTTTACCTGCAGGTAAGCCTTGGAGGCCACCTTGGTGCCGTCGGACTGCAGATGCCATACCGGAACCACGATCTCGACCATGTGAGCCTCAGCCTCAGCTGCGGACTGGTACTTGCCGTTGCCTGCGCCGTAAACGTAGGTCATCTTCTCAGCCTCGGTCTGCGGCAGACCGGTGATAGTGGTTGCGGCGGAGGCGGAAGAACCGGCGGTGGTCGGCAGGTTAGCGGAGCCGTCAACCGCTGCAATCGGCGTCTTATCCGGCTTGAAGGCGGTGCAGAAGCGGTTTGCCATGATCAGCGCCTGCTCACGGGTGGTGGTGCCGGACGGGGCCAGAATGGTGGTGTCCGTGCTGGTATCGGTGATGCCGTTGATGACCGAATGATCGACCATGGTAACGACCGGCTGCATTGCGTAATCGCTGATCATGCTTACATCGGGGTAATCCTCGATGCAGGCATCACCGGCGATCTCGGTTGCTTCGATATCGGCAGCGGCGAGGATGTTGTCGAGCATGGTGCACATTTCCTCGCGGCTGATCTTGGCATCCGGATCAAAGTTGCCGTTGGTGCGGCCTTTTACAATGCCGAGCAGGTAAGCTGCGGTGACATTGGGGTCCGAGCAGTCCTCGAACGGCTTTTTGCCCGAAACATAGACAGCCTTGCCGCTGACAGCCTTATAGGCGTTCAGCGCAACGGCACAGAACTCTGCGCGGGTGATAGAGCCGGAAGCGGCACTGTTGGACAGGGACGAAGGTGCCAGACCGGCATTCTGCGCAGCGGCAACGCCTTCCTGCGCCCAGTTGGACACATCGGATAATGCTCCCGCGCTCGGCATGAGCATTGCGGCAGTCAGCGCAAGCATACCGGCACGGCGAGCGATAGGATGAGACATTGAATTTTCCTCCTGACTGGTTGTTGGTTTGCCGATAAAACAAACCAGTATGTCAATAAATGGTCGAATTTAGGTGAAATTACAGTAATTGTAAATTTATGCACATAGTCCACAGACTTTTCCACAAGCTGTCAAGAACCCGCGGCTCTGTCGAGTGAACGGTACTGCAGAGCCTCGGCGAGATGCTCAGCCTCAATGACACTGCTGTCTGCCAGATCGGCGATCGTGCGGGCAACACGCAGTACGCGGTCATGCGCACGGGCGGTCAGCCCCAGTCGCTGAAATGCGGCCGCAAACATACGAGACGCATCCGCGCTCAGCGGGCAGTGCTCGGCAAGCTGCGGCGGCGGAATGGCGGCGTTGCACACGTCGGCGCCCTGTCGGGCATACTGCCGCTCGCGCGCGGCGAGCACACGGGCACGAATGTCGGCGGAGTGTTCCTCGCTGGCCTGACCTCGTGCGGCAAGCGCGGCGTATTCAACCGGCTGCACAGCAACCTGCAGGTCGATTCGGTCGAGCAGCGGACCGGACAGACGGTGCAGATACTGCTGAACGGCAGCCTTGGTGCAGGTGCAGCGTTCCGTGCCGTACCAGCCGCATTTGCAGGGATTCATCGCGGCAATGAGCTGAAACCGTGCCGGATACGTCACCTGACCGGCGACACGCGAGATGGTAACTCTGCCGTCCTCAAGCGGCTGGCGCAGGGTTTCGAGCACATCGCGGCGGAATTCCGGAAATTCATCCAGAAACAGCACACCGCGGTGCGCGAGCGTGATCTCGCCGGGGACGGGCAGCCGCCCTGCGGCACCCGAACCGCCAGCCATTGCGTTGGCCGAGGAATTATGATGCGGTGCACGGAACGGTCGTTCGGCACGCTCGACTGCCTCCTGTCCTCTGCCGATGGCAGACCAGACACGGATAACCTCCAGCCGTTCGCTGTCAGACAGCGGCGGCAGGATGGTGGAAAAGCGCTTTGCAGCCATGCTCTTGCCCGAACCGGGCGGTCCGGAAAGAAGCACGTTGTGTCCGCCTGCAGCCGCGATCTCGAGCGCGCGTTTGACCGCGTGCTGACCGAGCACATGCGCAAAATCCAGCGCATCGTCCTGCGGTTCGGGTCTGGGCGGAGGAGCACACGGCGTGAGCGGCTTTCTGCCGTTCAAATGTCCGAGCAGCTCATTTAATGTACGAATCGGAAACACCGTCACACCGGAAGCATAGGATGCTTCGGCGGCATTCATCGCGGGAACGAACACGGTTTTGAAACCGGCATCACGCGCGGCAAGCGCCATGGAAAGCGCACCGCAGACAGGCCGCAGCTCTCCGGTGAGGGAAAGCTCGCCGAAGAAGAGAGCGTCGTTGGGCGGTGCGTCGATCTCGCCCGCTGCCGCCAGAATGGAAAGCAGAATGGGCAGATCGTATGCTGTTCCTGCCTTTTTTGTGTCGGCAGGTGCGAGGTTGACGGTCAGTCGGGACACGGGCCAGTCAAAGGCACAGGCCTTTGCGGCGGCACGGACGCGCTCTCCGGCTTCGGATACCGCGCCGGTCGGCAGACCGACGACATCCAGCCGGGGAAGACCGCCGGAGAGGAAGCACTCGACGGTGACAATGTAGCCGTCAATGCCGCTCAGTCCTGCGGAGAATACGCGAGATACCATGCCGATCCCTCCGATACTTATGGCATAACCATATAACTATACATCTAATACTATACTATGTGTCATCAGATTACGCAATAAAAAACACGGAAAAAACACAGAAACTCCATGATAAAAAGTTTGCATGCGTTTCATAATATGAAACATCTTATCAAAATTTGAAAAATAGTGCGGAAAATAGTACATTTACTGTTTACAACTTTGTGCGTGAGTGCTACAATGAAGGGGCAGGTAAGGCTTAGTTTAGGTTAAAATACACCAAAACGAGGGCTTTTAATTCCGATTGAGAATTATAATTTTTTATAGGAGGACATCAACATGGCAAGAAAGATGAAGTCCATGGACGGCAACACTGCGGCCGCGCACGTATCGTACGCGTTTACCGAAGTTGCGGGTATCTATCCGATCACCCCGTCCAGCCCCATGGCAGACTTGGTCGACCAGTGGTCTGCCGCAGGTCAGAAGAACATTTTCGGTACTACCGTTAAGGTAATCGAAATGCAGTCCGAGGCTGGTGCGGCGGGTACCGTACACGGCTCTCTGGCAGCAGGTGCGCTCACTACCACCTACACCGCATCTCAGGGTCTTCTGCTGATGATCCCGAATATGTACAAGATCGCAGGCGAGCTGCTTCCGTGTGTATTCCACGTTTCCGCTCGTACCGTTGCATCTCATGCACTGAACATCTTCGGTGACCATTCCGACGTTATGGCTTGCCGCCAGACCGGTTTCGCTATGCTGGCTGAGACCAACCCGCAGGAGGTCATGGACCTGTCTGCCGTAGCACATCTGGCTACCATCAAGTCCCGCGTTCCGTTCATCAACTTCTTCGACGGCTTCCGTACCTCCCACGAGATCCAGAAGATCCAGGTTTGGGATTACGAGGATCTGAAGGAAATGTGCGACATGGATGCTGTTGAAGCGTTCCGCAAGCGCGCCCTGAACCCGGAGCACGCTATGATGCGCGGCTCTCACGAGAACGGCGACGTATTCTTCCAGCACCGCGAGGCTGCCAACAAGTACTACGAAGCTGTTCCGGGCATCGTTGAGGAGTACATGGGCAAGGTAAATGCCAAGCTCGGCACCAACTACCAGCTGTTCAACTACTACGGCGCTGCCGACGCTGACCGCGTCATCATCGCGATGGGCTCCATCTGCGACGTTGCTGAGGAAGTCATCGACTACATGAACGCGCACGGCGAGAAGGTCGGCCTGGTCAAGGTCCGCCTGTACCGTCCGTTCTGCGCAGACAAGCTGGTCGCAGCTATCCCGGCTACCGCCAAGAAGATCGCAGTCCTTGACCGCACGAAGGAGCCCGGCTCTCTGGGCGAGCCTTTGTACATGGACGTTGTGACCGCTCTGGCTGATGCAGGCATCACCGATAAGGTAGTAACCGGCGGCCGTTACGGTCTGGGTTCCAAGGATACGCCCCCGTCCTCCGTATTCGCTGTATACGAGGAACTGGCTAAGGCAGAGCCGAAGAAGATGTTCACCCTGGGCATCAACGACGACGTTACCTACCTCTCCCTCGAGGAGAAGCCGGCACCGAACACCGCAGCAGAAGGCACGACCGAGTGCAAGTTCTGGGGCCTCGGCGGCGACGGCACCGTTGGCGCGAACAAGAACTCCATCAAGATCATCGGCGACCACACCGACAAGTATATCCAGGCGTACTTCCAGTACGACTCGAAGAAGACCGGCGGCGTAACCGTTTCGCATCTGCGTTTTGGCGACAAGCCGATCCGTTCTCCTTACTACATCAACAAGGCTGACTTCGTAGCCTGCCACAACCCGTCCTACATCACCAAGGGCTTCCCCATCGTCCGTGACGTGAAGCCGGGCGGCGTGTTCCTCATCAACTGCCAGTGGTCTCCGGAAGAGCTGAGCAAGCATCTGGCAGCTTCCGAGAAGCGCTACATTGCTAAGAACAACGTTCAGCTTTACACCATCAACGCAATCGACCTCGCTATCGAGATCGGCATGGGCAAGCGCACCAACACCATTCTGCAGTCTGCATTCTTCGCACTGGCTAAGGTAATGCCGAGCGAGCAGGCTATCCAGTTCATGAAGGACGCTGCTACCAAGTCCTACCTGAAGAAGGGCCAGGACATCGTTGACATGAACCACAAGGCTATCGACGCCGGCGCTACCGCATACCAGAAGATCGACGTACCGGCTGACTGGGCTGACGCACAGGACGAGGCTGATACCCGCGAGCTGCAGGGCCGTCCGGAAGTTGTCAAGATGGTCAAGGACGTTATGGAGCCGATCGGCCGCATGGACGGCGACTCCCTGCCGGTATCCGCATTCGCAGGCGAGCATGTTGACGGCTCCTTCGAGCACGGCGCAGCTGCTTACGAGAAGCGCGGCGTAGCAGTTACCGTTCCGCAGTGGAACGAGGCTACCTGTGTTCAGTGTAACCAGTGTGCTTACGTCTGCCCGCACGCTACCATTCGTCCGTTTGCACTGACCGAAGAAGAGGCTGCTGCTGCACCGGCTTCCACCAAGCTGGTTGACATCAAGGCAGGCAAGGGCAAGGGCGTTTACAAGTACACCATGGCTGTATCTCCGCTGGACTGCATGGGCTGCGGCGTATGTATCGGCGTCTGCCCGACCAAGTCCCTCAAGATGGTACCGCAGGCAGAGGAAGCTGCTCAGCAGGATGCATTCGATTACTGCGTAGCAAAGGTTTCCGAGAAGGCCGACATGATCTCCACGAACTCCGTAAAGGATTCGCAGTTCAAGAAGCCGCTGCTTGAGTTCTCCGGTTCCTGCGCAGGCTGTGCAGAGACCTCTTACGCCCGCCTGATCACTCAGGTTTGCGGCGACCGCATGTACATCTCCAACGCTACTGGCTGTTCGTCCATTTGGGGCGGCCCGGCTGCTACCTCCCCGTACACCGTTGATGCAAACGGCCACGGTCCGGCATGGGCTAACTCCCTGTTCGAGGATAACGCAGAGCACGGCCTTGGCATGTACTACGGCCAGGAAGCTCTCCGTGAGCGCCTGATCTCCAAGCTGGAAGTTATGGCTGGCTCTGAGAACGCTACCGACAGCTTCAAGAACGCTGTTAACAGCTTCATGGATACCAAGGACAACGGCGCTGCTAACGCTGAGCCGGCAAAGGCACTGGTTGCAGAGCTCGAAAAGGGCGCAGCAGCAGGCTGCCCGGACTGCAAGGATGTTCTGGCTCATAAGGAATACCTCGCTAAGAAGTCCGTTTGGATCTTCGGCGGCGACGGCTGGGCATACGATATCGGCTTCGGCGGTCTGGATCACGTTCTGGCATCCGGCAAGGACGTAAACGTTATGGTATTCGATACCGAGGTTTACTCCAACACCGGTGGACAGGCTTCCAAGGCTACCAACATCGGCGCTGTTGCACAGTTCGCAGCGTCCGGTAAGACCACCAAGAAGAAGAGCCTTGCTGAGATCGCTATGAGCTACGGCTACGTTTACGTTGCACAGGTAGCTATGGGCGCTAACCCGGCTCAGACCCTGAAGGCCATCGCTGAGGCTGAGGCTTATCCGGGCCCGTCGCTGGTAATCGGCTATGCTCCGTGTGAGATGCACTCCATCAAGGGCGGCATGACCAACTGCCAGGCCGAGATGAAGAAGGCTGTTGACTGCGGTTACTGGAACCTGTTCCGCTTCAACCCGCAGCTGGCTGACGAGGGCAAGAACCCGTTCATTCTGGAGTCCAAGGAGCCCAAGACCGAGGATTACCGCAAGTTCATGATGGGCGAGGCTCGTTACTCCGCACTGACCCGTTCGTTCCCGGATCGTGCAGAGGGCCTGTTCGAGCGTTCCGAGGTAGAGTCTACCAAGCGTTACGCTCACCTGAAGCGCCTGCAGGATCTGTACGCTCCCGAGGCGTAAGATCGCGCAAAACGCTTGCTGAAATAGCATAATAAATCCCGCAGAGGTTTTCTCTGCGGGATTTTTTTGCGTTTATTTCGTAACATACGCGAATTATATCTGATGTTAGACTTTACCATAGGGTGCGGCAAGGTGAATTGCCCGTCAGGGCAAGAGAAGGTGCCCTGGGGTGCGACCTCGGCGCACCGCCGGTAAATTCAGCTGCACACGCGCAATCGCAGGGGAGCACACTGTGCTCCCGCACCGTCGCCAACCGGGCGCAGACAAACGATTTTGCCGCTGCATGATACATTTCTGTTTCAAAATACAAAGAGATATATCCTTCCGGAAAAATTTATGCTATACTGAAACCAGATAAGACAGGCAGGACAATCGGATAGAGAAAGGCGGATGTTTATGAACAAAGATCTGCTCAAACGTGTGGGAATGTTGACGGCGGCAACTGCCGTCTGTACAGCTGGGGTTTTCGGGGCGCTGGCGGTGAATGGCTTGCGCTACATGAGGCCAACGACAGATAACTGGTGGCTGCTGCCGTGGGTCGCACCGGCGGCAAGAATCGAACAGTCCGTTATGGACTTCGGTGAGGGCGACCCGACCTACACTGTCACCGGATACGATGCACAGAACCGTGAGATTTGGTCGAGTACGACGTTCGGCAAGCTGGCATCGGTCGGCAGCAGCCGTGATGTGTACATCGGCAATACATCGGCGCGGTATTTCTTCGGTCAGGGCGGAAAAGCGGACTCGGTTTGCCAGTATGATGAACAGGGACGGCTTATCCGTATGGAAACCGACTATGGCGGCATATCGACGTATTACTACCGCGGCGATGCGACTGAAACGTATCTGGAGGAAACGCACAACGCGCAGGGCGCGTTGACCGGCCGCAAGATCACCGAAACCGACCCGCAAACAGGCAGTACCGTCACCAATATGGACATATACGAAGACGATGGTACCTATCTTGCCTCGCAGTACTGCATACTGGATTCGCATGGCAACATCGTAAAGCAAGTGCATGTCAGCGCGGGCGGACAGATGAGAACCTGTGACTATCAGTGGACGTATGACGATGCCGCGCGCACGGCCACCTGTGTGGACGAGGCGGAGGGCACGACCGAGAAATACTGGTATGACGAACAGGGACGCTGGATAAAAAATGCATATAGCTTTTCGGAGGATGGTTTTTCACGTGAGATTACAACAACTTACACCGATGTCACCCGCTGAGGAGGTGTTTGGGTGAAGCTGAACATTCTTAAACGAGCCGGAATGCTGGCGGCAAGCACTGCGGTCTGCTGCGGCGTTGTTTTCGGCGGCTTATCGATGAACGGACTACGGTATGTCCGTCCGACAGCGGAAAACTGGACACTTCTGGCGTATATGCAGCCTGCTGCTCGGATTGAACAGCAAAAAGACAACGCGCGTGATACCGGATGAGAAGGAATGGTCCTATCTCAGAATCACCGGCTACGATGCGCAGAACCGCGAGATCTGGTCGCTGAATTGCAAGCGTCCGTTCGGCGTGAGTTCCAGCGAACGCAAGGTTTACAGCGGCAGCAAAATGACATGGTATTCCACAACCTGCGGTGTAAAAAGACGGTTTCTTACACAGAGTATGACGAGGGGCGTATCATTCGCACAGCGAATGCGGACGGAATAGAGACTTACACCTATCGCGGAGACGAGGAAGAACCGTATCTGGAGCAGAGCTGCGACACGGCAGGCAACATGCAGTCACAGACAGTGTCGGAATACAATCCCAAGACCGGAGAAACGACCAGAACCAGCACGATTTTCGAGGGCGTGCTGACCGGCACATGGATCACGGTGAAGGATGCACGCGGTTCCATACTGCGCATGGAAAACAATGTGCATGATCCGAATTATGAAATGATGCAGGACAACGAGTGGACATACGACGACACCGAGCGCACCGCAGTCTGCGTCAGCGAGGATGGCGTAACCGAGAAAATATGGTATGACGAGCAGCAGCGCGTCCTGCGGGATGAATACTACACGCCGGACGGTATTCTGCAGACCTGCACCGTCAATGATTTTTTTTGACATTACCCGATAAATCTGGGAACCTTTTGCAGATACCAAACGTCAAATACAATGCAGCGATCAGAAAACAGCGCGCGCAATATCCAAAACAAAGAAAAAATCACTGACCGCTGAATTAAAAGGAGGATTTTCTATGAAACGAACGATTGCAGCGATTTTATCTGCGGCTATGCTGGTAACGGCAGCTGCGGCAGCGGAAGCGCCGAGCAGCTGGGCGAAGTCGGCGGTGGATACCGCGCGGAACGCGGGCATTGTGCCGGAGCAGGTCGATCAGGCGTATACGCAGAGCATCACCCGAGCGGATTTCTGCGCACTGGCGGCAGCGGTTTATCGCACCTGGGAGAAGAGCGGAAACGTAAAATCCGTCGATAAAGCCACGGTTTCCTTCTCGGATACCGAGGACGAGGATGTGCTGCTCTGTGCGTCTCTGGGCGTGGTAAACGGCGTTGGCAATGGCAAATTTGCACCGCAGCAGCAGCTGACCCGTCAGCAGGCGGCAAGCATGCTGCACCGTCTGGGCAATCTGCGCAAGAATGCCAAGGACAGCGTGAAGGACCGTATGCCGCACGTTTTCGCGGACGGCGCGGACATTCAGGCGTGGGCACGCAGCGATGTGTACTGGGCGTACAACAGCGGCGTGATGAATGGTGTCAGCGGCAATCGTTTTGCACCGAATAACAGCTATACACACGAGCAGTCCATCGCGACCATGCTGCGGCTGTATGATACCAAGTATGCCGAGGTGCCGAGCAAGACCGCGGCTAAGTATACTGTTGTTGTTGACAGTGATGACGGTTTTAATGTACAGATGCACCTTGAGGATGCCAAGGGTAACAAGCTATTAACCAATTACAAGAAATACAATGGTGAATTCACCGCTATTACGGTATTTGGCGAGTGGGTCTATCTATATCGAGAGGACAGTCGGGAATACACTGTATACAATATGAAAACCGGTGAAATTCTGGAAAATTATGCACTTGCTACGGTGGACGGTGAGCAGGCAGGCTGGGCGATTCCGATGAATATTGACAGTATAACGTACGGCAAGGATTATATGATTTTCACGGACGGTACCAAGGCTACCCAAACGTATGACCACCTGACCAACTTCAAGGACGGTAAAGCAGTTGTTCGCGTGGACAGCAAGACCATTCGTGCTATTGATACTGCGGGCAAAACTGTGTGGAGTATGAATTTTGCGCTCGATCACAAGAAAATGTATCTTTCGGATAACATAGGTGATCGCTTTGTTGCAACAACGGATGATGATACCTCGTATACGATTATCGTAGGCGGCAAGCGCATCGCGTCCAGTTCGCGTGCGCTGAAGCTGAATCAGTACAGCGATACCTACATCGCCGCAGAATCGACCGGCTACTATGCGCTGTACAACTTTAAGGGCAAAAAGCTGACAAAGACCTATCAGAATGCGTTCGATGAGGTCGGTCAGAACATTTACAGCCACTGGATTAACGACAAGGAATACGAGTACATCCGCTGTGACGCGGACGGCACGACCAAGGTGCTGTTCCGCGTAAAGCCGATTCTGAACGGCGGACGTCCGGGTCTGCTGGCGACCGACGGCGCAGGCGTGTACGCGCTCCCGACCGATGAGCACACGATTACCTGCTTTGACCGCTTCGGCGCAACGCTGGGTACGATCAAAATCGAGGACACGATCGACATTTATTATCGGCTCAGCTTTGAAAACGGTTGTCTCCGCGTGGTAGATTCCTATCCGAACGGCAAAACGGACGCGGTGAACGCGCTGTATCTGCCGACCGGAGAACAGATTTCATAAAGCAAAAGGCGCTCTCAGGAGCGCCTTTTATCTTGTAACCATGGAAAGAAACGGTTATAATAAACCTTGTACGATAAATGACAAAAAAGGAGGAATTTCCTTGCAGTTAGAACAAACGCTGCGGACGCTGTGCGCACTGCCGGCGGTCAGCGGCTTTGAAATGCAGGCGGCAAAGGCCGTCGCGGAGCTGTTCCGCCCGTACTGCGACACCGTGGATGCGGACAAGAACGGCAACGTGATCGGCAGCCTGTCCTGCGGTAAAGAGGGCGCGAAAACCGTCCTGCTGGACGCGCATCTCGACCAGATCGGCTTTCTTGTCACCGAGGTGCTGGACGGCGGCTTTCTGCGGTTCGCGCCGGTCGGCGGTGTGGACCCGCGCATGCTGCTCGGCGGTGAGGTGACCATTCTCGCGGACGAGCCGCTGTACGGCGTGGTATCCTGCATGCCGCCGCACCTGCTCAAAGCAGGTGAGCAGAACAAGGCCGTTCCGATCGACCAGATGGCGATTGACACCGGTCTGCTCGATGCCAAAAGCCGCATTCGTGTCGGCACGCCGATCGTGTTTGCGCAGCAGCCGATCAAGCTGGCGGGCGGTCAGCTTTGCAGCAAGTGCCTTGACGACCGAGCGGGCGTTGCCGCCATCCTGCTGGCAATGGAGCAGCTGCACGCGGCGAAGGACAAGCTGAAGTGCAATGTTGCGGTGCTCATCAGCACGCAGGAGGAAGTTACTGAACTGGGTGCGCAGACCGGCGCGTTTACGGTTCAGCCGGAGTACGCCATCGCGGTGGATGTGACCCACGGCAGAACGCCGGACGGTCCGTCGGACGGTGTGTTCGACCTTGGCAGCGGCGTGGCAGTCGGCATGGGTCCGAACCTGCACCGCGGCTTCACCAAGGTGCTCATCAAGACCGCCAAGGCGAACGACATCGACTATACGCTTGAAATCATGGAGGGCAACACCGGCACGAATGCGTGGACGATGCAGATCGTCGGCCGCGGCATCGCAATGGGTTTGCTGTCCATTCCGGAAAAATACATGCATACGCCGGTCGAGGTCGTGGAGCTGTCTGATGTGCAGGCAGTCGCTGACCTGATGGCAGAATTCCTGCGCGAATTTGACGAGGAGGTGGGCGCATGATCGAACTGATGAAGCAGCTGTGCGCACTGCCGGGGCCGTCCGGCTGTGAGGATGCGGTGCGCGAGTTTGTGCTCGAGAAGGTAAAACCGTTCGCGGATGAAATGAAAACCGATGCCATCGGCAATATTATGGTGTTCCGAAAGGGCAAAAAGGCGCTCGAGCGTCCGGTTGTGCTGTGCGCGCACATGGATGAGGTCGGCGTTATCATCAAGAAGATTACGGACGACGGCATGCTGAAATTTGGATTTGTCGGCGGCGTGGACCCGCGCGTGGTCATCGGCCGGCCGGTTCGCTTCGGTAATGTGCAGGGCGTGATCGGCATCAAGGCGGTTCATCTGACAACTGCCGCAGAACGCCGCACCATGCCAAAGACCAAGGATTTGTATATCGACATCGGTGCAGCGAGCAAAGCTGCCGCTGAGGACAAGGTTTCGCTTGGCGATTACGGCGTGTTTGACTCGGCGGTTGTCGAGTTCGGCGACGGTCTTATCAAGGCCAAGGCGATCGACGATCGTGTCGGCTGTGCCACGCTCCTCAAGCTCATCGAGGATGAGCCGCCGATCGACACCTGGTTCTGCTTCACTGTGCAGGAGGAAGTCGGTCTGCGCGGTGCGGCAAGCATGGCATATGCGCTTGACCCGGGATTCGCAATGGTGCTCGAGGGCACAACAGCCGCTGATCTCGCAGAGGTGGAAGGCGGCAAAGCTGTTTGCCGTGTACGCGGCGGTGTCGTTCTGCCGTTCATGGATGGCGCGACGATCTACGATGCGGAGCTGTTTGAACTTCTGCGCAATGCCTGCGACAAGCGTGGCATCCGCTGGCAGACGAAAACGCGCGTAGCCGGCGGCACGGACGCAGGCCGTATCCACAAGAGCCGTGCAGGCGTGCGCGTGTGCGCGGCTGCGGCTCCGGTACGCTATATTCACTCGCCGTCCTCGGTGGCGGCAGTAGCTGACTGCGAAGCGGTGCTTTCCGCCGCACGCGCATTTCTGGAAGAACTCGGAGGGGACGACGAATGAGCAAGATTTTTGATTTATGGAACACGGTCGCGGGTGCATTCGGCCCTTCCGGCCGTGAGGATGCGGTTCGCGAAACCATCGCGGAGATTGCAGGCGCGTATATCGATGACGTGACGACGGACGCGCTCGGCAACCTTATCTGCCGTAAAAAAGGCGCAAAGAACGGCAAAAAGCTGCTGTTTGCCGCGCATATGGACTCTATCGGCGTGGTTGCCACTTATATTGAGGACAAGGGCTTTATCCGTTTTTCGCAGATCGGCGGCCTGTATGTCGGTGACCTGCTGAATATTCAGGTGAAGTTTGCCAACGGCACGCGCGGCGTGATCTCCTACGAAGAAAAGACGCCGCTTAAGGATTTGACGCTGGATAATCTGTTCATCGACATCGGTGCAAAGGATGCCGAGGAAGCGCGCAAGCTGGTGCAGATCGGTGATTTCGCTGTGTACGAGGCACCGCGGTTCGAGCAGAACGGCGTGCTGTGCGGTCCGTATCTGGACAACCGTATCGGCTGCGTGACGCTCCTGCTAATGATGGAGCAGCTGGCGGACAAGGAAATCGAGAACGACCTGTACTTCGTGTTTACGGCACAGGAGGAGGTTGGCCTGCGCGGCGCAGGCGCGGCAGCGTTCGCAGTTGAGCCGGATGCGGCTATCGCGGTGGATGTGACCGATACCGGCGACCTGCCGGAGATGAAGTCCGCGATGGCGGTCGAGCTGGGCAAGGGACCGGCAGTCAAGGTGATGGACCGCTCGGTTATCTGCACACCGGCGGTTGTGGATGCGCTCGAGCAGGCGGCGAAAGACTGCGGTGTATCCGCGCAGCGCGAAATCCTGCTGTGCGGCGGCACGGATACTTCGGCGCTGCAGAAGGCGCGCGCAGGCGTGCAGGCAGGCGCGGTCTCCATCCCGACTCGCTATATCCATTCTCCGAGCGAGCTGTGTGCGGTTTCCGACGTCGAGGACGCAGCAAAGCTGCTGGCACAGTACGCACTCCGAAAATAACCGATAGAATCACTGGGAATTTTGTAAAAATCGACAGGTGACAAATCTTCGATTTTGCAGTATGATAAAGACACAGCAAGGGGGCTGATACCGATAAAGGTGCAGGACTCTTGCTGTTTTCTTTTATATCCTTTCTCATTTCGACCACATCTTACTTACATACTACTCTTTACCTGAAACCGTTCTATCTTATGGTAGAGCGGTTTCAGGTATTTTACGCTCTTTATTCGGCAAAACGCGCATGTTGTCCGTGCTATACTGAATCTTGTTCGGGAGGTGAGGTATGGTCGTCTATCTGGATGTGCTGTTTGCCGTCAACGCGCTGATGGATGGCGCAACGCTGCTTGCGGCGGCTCGCTTAGGCGGCGTGCAGGTGCGGAAAATGCGGCTGATTTTCTCAGCAGCACTCGGCGGCGGCTATGCCGTGCTAGGTGCGGTCTGGCCGGTGCTGACACTTGCACCGCTGCGCCTTCTTGCAGGATTGGGCCTGTGCATGATCGCTTTCGGCAGAGAGCGACACCTTGCGCGGCTGTGTGCACTGTACGGCGTGGTCGCGGCCTCGTTCGCCGGACTGGCGGCGGCGCTGAGTGCCGCAAGCGACAGGAGGCTGCTGCTCTCGTGCGGGTACTACTTTGCGGTGCCGATACAGGTGCTCGTGCTGGCGGCAGCTGTCGGCTACGCGGCAAGCGGGATACTCCTGTGCGGAGATGCGAAGCACGGCGCGCTGCACCGCGAAACAGAAACGCTGACCATCCGGTTCGGCACTCGGCAGACCGCCGTGCGCGTGCTGCACGACACGGGCAACGATCTGACCGAACCGGTTTCCGGAAAGCCGGTCGTGGTGCTCGAGCGCAAGACCGCCGAGTGCCTGCTGGACACGAAACTGCCGTTCGGCAGTGCGTCCGCGCAGCTGACGGCTCTGCCGGAAAATCTGGCTGCACGCTGCGGTCTGCTGCCGTTTCACGCGGTCGGCACGGATGGCGGTCTGCTGCTGTATTTCCGGCCGGACAGCGTGCTGAGAGCGGACGGCACGGCACTCGACTGTGTGTGTGCGGTCAGTGCGGTCTCCATCGGACAGGGCGCGTACGAGGGACTTATCGGGGGTGAAAGGGAGAGCAAAATGAAATTTCTGCAGTGGTTAAAGATGGTTTTGCGGCGGTTTCGAGCGCAAGGCGTACATTATATCGGCGGCAGCGATGTTCTGCCACCGCCGTTGTCTCCGGAGGAGGAGGCCGCCGCTGTGGAGGCGAACAGCGGCGGCGATGTTGCGGCGCGCAACTGTCTTATCGAGCACAATCTGCGGCTGGTGGTGTTCTTGGCGCGCAAGTTTGAATCGAGCGGTGTGGGAACAGAAGATTTAATTTCTATTGGAACGATCGGACTCATCAAGGCGGTGAGCACCTATCGGAGCGACAAAAACGTCAAGCTGGCGACGTATGCGTCGCGGTGTATCGAGAACGAGATCCTCATGCACCTGCGCAAGATCGCCGGACGGCGGAGCGAGGTTTCCATCGACGAGCCGCTGTCCTCGGACTGGGACGGCAACGAGCTGCTGCTGAGTGATATTCTCGGCACCGAGCCGGACAGCGTCATGCGGCCGCTCGAGGACGATGTGGACAAAATGCTGCTGCATCGGGCACTGGGCCATCTGCCGCCGAGAGAGCGGCAGATCATCTCGCTGCGGTTCGGCATCGGCACGCCGAAGGCGCTGACGCAGAAGGAGGTCGCGGATTTGCTGGGTATCTCGCAAAGCTATATTTCAAGGCTGGAAAAGCGGATTATCGCGCGAATGCGAAAAGATATTTTGAAGTATTCGGCGTTTTAGGAGCGAGTGAGGAGTGAAGAGAACGCAATGGGTTATCATTCTGTGGGCGGCCAATGGCCGCCCCTGCGTTTTAGCAATGAGCAGATGGTTTAGATATGGTGCGCCGAGGTCGTCGCACCCTACGGTAAAGTCCGTTGATAGATTCAATTCGTAGGTGCCGTCCGTGGCCACCAAGCCAAAGAGTTGCGCGATACTGTTATCCCCCAGGGGACCTTCTCTTGCCCTTCGGGCAATTCACCTTGTGTCGCGCCTGCGGAGAGTAACCCGCATGTGTAGCAGTAAGGTATCTGTGAACTGCGAATAGGTTACGAAAGACACGCAAGAGTAACCCGACTGCCGTTCTCCTTTTCGGAGCGGTCGCCGGTCTCTGGTCTGCGTCAGGCTATCCAAGGGAAAAGGGGAGATTCACAAGAGGGTGGAAAACCGCAGGTTGTCTACCCTCTTGTGCGCCCGCGCGGCGTCAGCGCGTTCCTCAGGTTTGCAACTGATGCAGCAGTTTTCTTTTCTCCTGCACTATGCTATAATAAAAAAACAAGGGGATGAGAAACCATGCAGATCGAAATTCAACAGTACGAGCAGCGTGACGCTGCACAGGCAGCAGAAATTTGGAACGAGGTCGTTGAGGACGGTAAAGCCTTTCCGCAGATGGAAAAGCTGGACGAGGTGACCGGTCATGCCTTTTTCACTGAGCAGACCTATACCGGCGTAGCGTACGACGCGGCAACCGGTGAGCTGGTCGGTCTGTATATTCTGCACCCGAATAATGTGGGACGCTGCGGACACATCTGCAACGCAAGCTATGCAGTTAAAAAGTCTGTGCGCGGACAGCATATCGGTGAAAAACTGGTAAAGCACTGCATTGCACAGGGAAAAACGTGCGGATTCCGCGTGCTGCAGTTCAACGCAGTCGTCAAGAGCAACACGGGGGCGCTGGCGCTGTACAAAAAGCTGGGATTCACACAGCTTGGCGTGATTCCGGGCGGATTTTTGAACAAGGACGGCGAATACGAGGATATTATCCCGCATTACCACGTTCTATAAAGAGAAAAGGAGAATACCATGCTTTTTTGCAATATTGATCTGTTGGATGAGAATTTTGAGTGCAAACGCGGGCAGTACGTCGGTGTGAAGGACGGCAAGATTGCCTACATCGGCGATGCCGAGCCGCAGGAGGATTACGGCGAGCGTTACGACGGTAAACACCGTCTGCTGATGAGCGGCTTTTACAACGTGCACAGCCATGCGCCGATGACGCTGCTGCGCGGCTACGCGGAAAATCTGCCGCTGCAGCGCTGGCTGGGTGAGAAGGTATTTCCGTTTGAGGACAAGATCGACGACGAGGCGGCGTACTACGGGACGCAGCTTTCCATCGCGGAAATGCTGGCGAGCGGTACGGTTTCGTTCTCGGATATGTATTTCTTCTTCGACGGCATGATGCCCGCGATCCGCGAGAGCGGCATCAAGTGCAACCTCAGCCGCGGCCTGACCGTATTTGACGACAGCGACTACGAGAGCCTTGCCGCCTATAAGGACAATCTGCGCCTGCTGAACGAGTGGAACGGCGAGATGGGCGGTCGGCTGATCGGTGATCTGTGTATCCACGGCGAGTATACCTCGACGCCCAAGGTGGTCGAGGCGGTAGCCGCCCATGCAAAGGACGCGGGTGCGCGTATCCACATCCACCTGTCCGAGACGCAGACTGAGCACGAGGAGTGCAAGCAGCGTCATGGCCTGACGCCGGCGGCGTACATGGAGGCGCACGGCATTTTCGATTCTCCGACCACGGCGGCGCACTGCGTCTGGCTGGAGGACGAGGATTTCGATATCCTCAAGAAGCACAATGTTTCGGTCGCCTGCTGTCCGGCAAGCAATCTCAAGCTGGCATCCGGCTACGCGAACATTCCGAAAATGCTGGAGAAGGGCATCAATATCGCGCTCGGCACGGACGGCGCAGCCTCCAACAACAACCTGAACATTTTTCAGGATATTTACCTGTTCGGCGTGGTCTACAAGGGTTTCTATCACGATTCCACGCTGCTGACGCCTGCGCAGGTGCTGCACACCGCAACGCGCGCCGGTGCGCTCTCGCAGGGACGCACGGACTGCGGCAAGCTGGCGGTTGGATATAAGGCTGACCTGTGCGTCATCGATACCGATACGCCGCAGTTTACGCCGATGACCGATGCTGCCTGCAACGTGGTCTATGCGGCTCAGGGCGCGGACGTTCGCCTGACCATGGTAGACGGCGAGGTGCTGTACCGCGATGGTGAATTCAAGACCATTGACATTGAAAAGGTAAAGGCGGAAACGCAGAAGCGCACGGACGCTATCCTGCGTCGGCTGTAAGGAGGGACGACCTATGCTGACAAAAGCAAATGTAGTGGAATCTGCAGCATATCTTAAAGAAAAGCTGCCGTTTGTGCCCGAAATCGCACTTGTGCTCGGCTCGGGCATCGGCCCGCTGGCGGATGAGGTGGAGAACCCGGTCTATGTGCCCTACGGCGAGATTCCGCACTTTAAGGTATCCACCGCGCCCGATCACGCAGGACGCATGGTGTGCGGCACACTGGCCGGACGCCGCGTTATCTGTATGCAGGGCCGTCTGCACGGCTATGAGGGCTACGCACCGGACGAGGTGGCATATCCTGTTTATGTGCTGAAAGAGTTGGGTGTGAAGGCGCTTGTCGTGACGAATGCCTCCGGCGGCATTAACACCGGCTATCATGCGGGTGATTTTATGATGATCACCGACCACATCAACATGACAGGCAAAAGTCCGCTGACCGGCAGAAACGATCCCGAACTCGGTACTCGTTTTCCGGATATGACGTTCGCGTACAGCCACGAACTGGGAGAAAAAGCCATGCAGGCCGCTGCGGACTGCGGTCTTAAGCTGCATCAGGGTGTATACTGCGGCGTAAACGGCCCGCAGTTTGAGACACCGGCGGAGATCCGCATGTTCCGCACGCTCGGTGCGGATGCGGTCGGCATGTCCACCGTGTTCGAAGTCATTGCAGCCGCGCACTGCGGTCTGCCGCTCGTCGGTATTGCCATGATCACCAATATGGCGGCAGGCGTGCTTATGCAGCCGCTCTCGGGCGCTGAGGTCAACGAGACTGCCGAGCGCCGCGGCGCAGAGCTGCGCCGTCTGGTGGCAAAGCTGCTCGAGAAAATTTAAGGAAAATTTCAAAAAAGTGTTGACAGAAAGCGATTTCTGCGATATACTAATAAAGCTGTCACGGAAAAGCGTTGGCAGCTTGATTTCGAGGTGTGGCTCAGCTTGGTAGAGCGCTTCGTTCGGGACGAAGAGGCCGCAGGTTCAAATCCTGTCACCTCGACCACTTCTTTCAAATCAAATAACAACATTTCGAGGTGTGGCTCAGCTTGGTAGAGCGCTTCGTTCGGGACGAAGAGGCCGCAGGTTCAAATCCTGTCACCTCGACCACAAAAAACTCTGAAAACCACATGGTTTTCGGAGTTTTTTGCTATCTGATGAAAATTTTACTTACCACTTAATATATCGAAAGAGAGGACGGCACAGATGCAGAACGCAGAACAGAAGACCGCACTCATTGCGATGAGCGGCGGCGTAGACAGCTCGATCGCGGCTTACCTGATGCGGCAGGCGGACTTCCGCTGCATGGGTACGACCATGCGGCTGTACCGCAACGAGGATCTCGGTGCATGTAATTTCCGCACCTGCTGTTCGGAAAAGGATATCGAGGACGCAAGTGAGGTTGCATTTCAGCTGGATATTCCGTATGAGGTACTGGATTTTACGCTGGATTTTCAGGAGAAGATCATCGGCAAGTTTGTCCGCACCTATGAGGCAGGCGGCACGCCCAATCCCTGTATTGACTGCAACCGCTTTATGAAGTTCGACAAGCTGCTGGATTTTGCCGAGCAGCACGGCCTGTATTACGTTGTCACGGGTCACTATGCCCGCATTGAGCAGGACGAACAGACCGGTCGCTGGCTGCTCAAAAAGGGCGTGGACGCGGGCAAGGACCAGAGCTATGTGCTGTACACGATGACGCAGCGGCAGCTTGCGCACACCAAATTTCCTCTGGGCGACCGCAACAAGCCGGAGATCCGCGAGCTGGCGGAGCAGCTCAGCTTCTGCAACGCACGCAAGCACGACAGCCAGGATATTTGCTTTGTGCCGGACGGCGATTATGTCAAGTTCATGGAGCAGTACACGGGCAAGCACTATCCGGCAGGCGATTTCCTCGATTTAGACGGCAAGCCGGTGGGAAAGCACAAGGGTGCTGTCCGCTATACCGTCGGCCAGAGACGCGGCCTCGGTCTTGCGATGGGAGAGCCGGTGTACGTCTGCGGCAAGGATATGGAGAAGAACACGGTTTCGGTCGGACCGGAGGCAGCGCTGTTCTCGGACACTGTGATCGTAGATGACATGAACTGGATTGCGATTCCGGAGCTGACCGAGCCGATTCACATCAAGGCGAAGATTCGCTACCGCCAGGCGGAGCAGCCGGTGACGGTTTCTCCGATGGAGGACGGCCGTGTCAAGCTGGTGTTTGATGAGCCGCAAAGAGCCGCAGCGATCGGTCAGGCGGCGGTGCTGTACGACGGCGATGTAGTTGTCGGCGGCGGCACCATCGTGGACGTGCCAAAGCAGGCAGGCAAGTGAGGTGCGACATGAAATTCCTGATCGCATCCGATATTCACGGCTCAGCGTACTACTGCGAACAGCTGCTGCAGGCGTTCGAGCGCGAGCAGGCTGCGCGTCTGCTGCTGCTCGGCGATATTCTTTACCACGGTCCGAGAAACGATCTGCCGCGCGATTACGCGCCAAAGAAGGTGATTGCCATGCTGAACGGCATGGCAGATACAATCCTATGTGTGCGCGGCAACTGTGACACCGAGGTGGACCAGATGGTACTCGCGTTCCCAATTCTCGCGGACTATGCCGTCCTGTCGGCAGGGGAGCGGCTAGTGTACGCCACGCACGGACATCAATTCAACACGAAAACACCGCCTCCGTTGCGTCAGGGCGATGTGCTGCTGCACGGACATACGCATATTCCGGCATGGGAGCCGTTTGGCAGGGAAAACCTGTATCTGAACCCGGGTTCAGTGTCCATCCCGAAAAATGATACCGCACATGGCTATATGACACTCGAAAACGGCGTTTTTACATGGAAAACGCTGAGCGGCGAACCATATCATGAATGGAAAATGGAGAATTGAGAATGGAGAATGGAAAATGAAACGTAGGATGGTGTATCCCGCAGGGATAATTCTCCATCCTCCATTTTCAATTCTCATTACTGCAATAAAAAACCGAGGCGTAAAGCCTCGGTTTTTTTGCTTACGCGGGATAACTCAGTCTACCTTTACAGTCCAGCCCAGCTCATCCGGCAGCTTGCCCCACTGGATGCCGGTCAGGGTGTGGTACAGCTTGTGGGTAACTTCGCCGATCTCACCGTTGTTGATGTGAGCAACATCGCCCTCGTAGCGTAGCTCGCCAACCGGAGAGATAACTGCAGCGGTACCGGTGCCGAATACCTCTTCCAGCTTGCCGTCATGGGAAGCCTTCATAACGTCAGCGATCGGCAGGCGCTCCTCGGATACCGGAATGCCCCAGTGCTTGAGCAGCTCGATGCAGCTCATACGGGTAACGCCCGGCAGAACGGTGCCAACAGTCGGAGCGGTGTAAACGGTGCCGTCGATCTTGAAGAAGCAGTTCATGGAGCCGACTTCCTCAACGTACTTATGCTCAACGCCGTCCAGCCACAGGGTCTGCTCGTAGCCCAGCTCGTGTGCCTTTACCTGAGAGATCAGGGATGCAGCGTAGTTGCCGCCGCACTTGGTGAAGCCGGTGCCGCCCGGGCAGGCACGGGTGTACTCATCCTCGACGAAGATCTTAACCGGATTGATGCCGGTGGAGTAGTATGCGCCGACCGGAGAGCATACGATGATGAACTTGTGGGTGCGGGAGGTGCGAACGCCCAGATGCGGCTCGGTAGCGATGACAAACGGACGGATGTACAGGCTGGTGCCCTCAGCGTGCGGAACCCAGTCCTGATCGAAGGAAACAATGGCCTTGACAGCCTGAACGAAATCCTCTACCGGCAGGCTCGGCAGGCACATACGATGGTTGGTGTTGATCATACGCTGTGCATTCTTGTCCGGGCGGAACAGCTGAATGGAGCCGTCCGGGGTGCGGTAAGCCTTCAGACCCTCAAAGGACTCCATTGCATAATGGAAAACCATCGCTGCCGGATCAAGCTCAAGCGGCTGATACGGTACGATGCGGGCGTCGTGCCAGCCCTGTTCTTCATCGTGATCAATGATCAGCATGTGATCGGTATAATGAACGCCAAAGCCGAGGTTGCTTTCGTCCGGCTTTGCTTTAGGAGTAGTAGTGCGCTGTGTTGTGATCTGCAGCATGGTTGCTTCACTCTTTCTGTATAAGAATTTGTACTCTTTTATTATAGCACTCGATTCTCACAACGCAAGGTGTTTTTCGGCAGAAAGGGTGACAAACCCGCTGCGCTTTGGTATAATATGTTCGTACGAATTGCTGAAAGGAGTGAGTGCGTATCAAAAAAAATCATCAGCTGTGTGCTGTGTGCCGCGCTGCTGCTGACGTTTCTGCCTGCACCGGCGCATGCGGTGACGCTGACAGCGATAAATGACTCCATCCTGCCGCTCGACGAGAGCACCATGCCTGCACGTCTCGGCGGCGAAACCTATGTGCCGTACAGTGTGTTTACCACGCTCGGCGTGTCAGCCTCGGAGAATGACGGCGTGCTCGATCTTTCCGCAAACGGCGAAACGCTCAGCTTTTCGACTGCGGAAGGCTATGTGTACGACCAGAATCTGAACAGCTATTCCACACCCGCGTATGAGATGAACGGAACGGTTTATGTGCCGGTCAAGCTGTGCTGTGCGAAGTTCGGCTTTACCTATTCTTCACTGACCCTGCAGGGGGAAAATGTGCTGCGTGTCGCAGACGGCTCGGCACAGAGCGACTCGGCGTTTATTGCGGCGCATACCAAGGTGATTGAGAACACGATCGACAACTACAAGGACAATACCTCCGGGTCGGACCGCAGCAATAACACGAATACCAATCCCGCACCGGCAAAGCCGGTGGACAATGATACCATCGAAATACCAAAGGTAGAGGAAAAGCCGGCGAAAAAGCCGGTTCGCGTGTATCTTGCCTATTACGGCGCGCCGAACGAAAACACGGCGGCTGTTCTGGACAATCTGCATGACGCAGGCAGGCAGGCGGCATTCTTCCTGCCGACGGATACCTCCAAATGGGACGATGATCTGGTTCGTCGAATCGCAGCGGAGGGACATACGGCAGCTTTTCTGCTGCAGGCGGACAGCAAAACCGACGGAGCCGACATGCTGGCGGATCTTGCTGCTGCGAACGAACGCCTGACGCTGCTGACCGGTGTTGCAGCCCGCATAGCCGCCAACCAGAGCGGCAGCGACGCGCTCACCGAAGCACAGCGCAGCGTGCTCATCGGTGCAGGCTACCGCCTGTGGGATGCCGGTCTGGACAGCGGCGATGCCGAGAAAAATGCGGCGGAAGCGTATACGCAGACCGTACAGTATTTCGCCTCCACGTCCGGCGTGGTAGTCGTGCGGCTGCATCACAGCAAGGCAACCCCGAGACTGACCGAAGCGCTGTGCTCGTATATCGGACGGCAGGGTATTTCGGCAGGACGCATTACATACAGCGTTGCGCCGGTCAACAGTGCATCCGATACCCGATGAAGGGAGAACTCTATGAAGCTGATCTTATGTGTGGATGATAAAGGCGGCCTGGCCTTCAACCATCGCCGACAGAGCCGCGATCGTGTGCTGAATGAGCGCATTCTTATGCACTGCGGTATGCACAGGCTGTGGATAAGTCCGTATACCGCAAAGCTGTTCGGAGAGGATACGGCAGTACGGCTTTGCATCGCTGAGGATTGCCTCGAGCGGGCGGAAGAGGACGATTACTGCTTCGCTGAGGTGCACAATCCTGCACCATACTTAAACAGGGTGCAGCAGGTGATATTATATCACTGGAATCGTGTCTATCCCGCCGACCGGTATTTCACCCTGCCGGAAACCGGATGGACAAAGCAGAGCGAGACCGAATTTGCCGGTTCCTCGCATGAAAAAATAACAGAGGAAGTATTTGTTAAATGCGAAAATTGACCCGCGCGTTTGCGCCGATTGTATTCGTGCTCAGCCTGCTGTTTTCCGGCTGTGCACTGCCCATGCCGTCGAGCAGTATGGTTTCGATGGACGAGCTGCCCGCCTACTCGGATTCTGCTTATGTCGAGATCGACGGCAACCAGCCGTCCTTCACCGACGCAGACAAGCAGGAGACCGAAGCGTTTGAGGAATATTCGGATTTGGATTATCTCGGACGGTGCGGCACGGCATACGCCAATGTCGGACAGGAGCTGATGCCCGCAGATGGAGAAAAACGCGGTTCGATCGGTCAGGTCAAGCCAACCGGATGGCATACCGTCAAGTATGACTGCGTGGACGGCAAATATCTGTATAACCGCTGTCACCTGATCGGCTGGCAGCTTACCGCCGAGAATGCCAACAAGCAGAACCTGATCACTGGCACGCGATACCTCAATATCGAGGGTATGCTTCCGTTTGAGAATATGGTCGCTGACTATGTGAAGGAAACCGGCAACCATGTGCTCTATCGGGTCACGCCGGTGTTTGAGGGCAGCAATCTTGTCGCCTCGGGCGTGCAGATGGAGGCGTGGTCGGTCGAGGATGACGGCGAAGGCATTTGCTTTAACGTGTACTGCTATAACGTCCAGCCGGGCGTGGAAATTGATTATGCCTCCGGCGAAAGTCAGGCAGCGTAAAGAAAAACAGCAAGTTCAGTTGGACTTGCTGTTTTTCTTTCATTGAGAATGGAGAATTGAAAATTGAGAATTTCGGTAACGCGCAAAGCGCGTTTATTCAATAACCGCCCTTCGGGCGGCTTCTTTCATTCTCCATCCTCCCATTATCCATTCTCAATTTGTTAAATTTGCTTGCGGATATGCTCCAGTGCGCCCTTTTCCAAACGGGATACCTGCGCCTGTGAGATGTGTATCTCATCAAACGAAAGGAAGTAATACTTAGAGGGATTTTGATTTCTGGCATTATCGTACTGCAAAATGGCGGTTCTGTCAAGATAAACGGGAAATAATAAAAGAAAAGTTTTGAAAAAGAAAACAGCAAACCTTGCAGGTTTGCTGTTTTTTCGTCTGCTACCCAAGATGCCACCGCACACAGTACCGCACCTCATACGTGCCCTGATACCCCGAGCGCGCCCGCTGAAAGCTCATTTGCAGCTGTGAGTTAGAGGTTTGCGTCTCAGATACGATCGGCTCTGCACCGGTGGTGAGGAAAATATCGAGCGAGATACGGGTTTTGCTCTCGTCCGAGTCCACGACGATATGGTCAACGAGCGCCTTGGACATCTCGCGCGAGAACCCGCAGCTCATCTGCCACCGTTCCTCGATAATGCGGCGCAGATTTTCCACCCGTCGGATACGTTCTTCCAATGTCTTGTCTGCGTTCTGTAGTTCTGTTCGCTGCTGCTCGAGGGCGGCAAGCTGCTCGTTGCAGGTCTCATTGCGCTGCTTGAACTCGTCGTTCGAGAGCGCACCCGTAAGCGCGAGGTCGAGCAGCTTGTCCTTGCGGCGGGTGACCGTTTCGATTTCCTGCTCGACTTGAGCAAGCGCAGGGGCGTTATCCTGCTGTGCGGCAAAGGCGCGCAGATTGTCGATGTACTCCTGCACGGCGGCTGAGCGCTCGTCCGTTATCTGCTCGAACACACGCTCCAAAATGCGGTCCAGCTCGTGGCTGTAAACTGTGGGGGAGTCGCAGCCGCCCTGTTTTCCCTTTTCGCGGTACAGTTTGCAGTTCCAGCATTCCGACTCGCCACGGCTTTTGCTTTTATACACATGCCTGTGGAAAGTTGTACCGTGCCTGGCACAGATCAGCTTGCCGCTGTAGGCGTAGCGGTTCTGGGATGCCTGCGCGTGCGCCTTCATGGTCTTGCCGCGCGAGGCAAGCAGACGGTTAGCCTGCTCCCACAGCGCTTCGGGCACGATGGCAGGCACACGGTCGTCCTTATGCACGAGCCATTTGTCTGCACTCAGGCGGTAGCTGCGTTTGTCGCGGTAGTCGCGCGAGGCGTACCGCCGACCGGCATAGCAGCCCTTGTATTTCGGGTTGCGTATCATGCCGTACAGCGTGGAGTAGGTGAGCGGCTTGCCCTGCCGTCCGCGTACACCGCGGCTGTCCAGGTCGTTGGCAATGGCGCGGAGACCGAGGTCTCCGGCAGCGTAGCGCTCGAACACCTCACGGACGACGGCGGCTTCCGGCTCGACAATCTCCAATCGCCCGTCAACCTTGTTGTACCCGAACAGATTGTTCTGACCGAGCAGCACGCTGTTCTCCTGCGCACGCTTAAAGCCGAAGCGCGTGCGCTCGGACAGCTTGCGTACCTCGTCCTGTGCGATGGACGACATGATGGAGAGCCGCAGTTCGGCATCCTCGTCAAACGTGTTGATGTTGTCGTTCTGAAAGTACACGCCCACGCCGCAGCGCAGCAGCTCGCGCGTGTAGCGCAGGCTGTCGAGTGTATTTCTGGCGAAACGGCTGATCTCCTTGGTGACGATGAGGTCAAAGCGGCCGCATTTCGCGTCCTCGATCATCTTGAGAAACTGCTCGCGTCCCTCGACCGACGTGCCGCTGATGCCCTCATCGACGTAGCCGCCGGCGAATGTCCAGTGCGGATTTTCGGCGATGTAGTCCTCAAAATAGCGTTTCTGGTTGCCGAGACTGTTGATCTGCTCGTCTTTGTCGGTCGAAACGCGGGCGTAGTACGCCACAGCAAGCTCGGTATCGAAAATGCTGCGGCCCTGCGCCTGCATTTCGTCCAGTCTGCGGACGTCCATCGGGCGGCCTCCTTACTGCAGGCTGGTGCCCCGGGTGCTGACGACCGCACGGCCGTGCAGCTTGGACAGCTTGTCCGTCTGCACATGGCGGACAAAGTCGTGCTCGTCGCGGGTGATGCAGCCGCTTTTGAGCATTTCGTCATTGAGCGCAAGAATCTGATAAATCTGCGCACACTGGAAGCTGTTGGTCATGGAAATTCCTCCTTCTGTTAGTTAGGATTGCCGCAATACGGGCGGTTTAATCATGATACGTATAAATAATATATCAATGACAGGCGCGGTTGATACGCTTAGCGAAAGTACTTTTTGATTCCATTCCACACCTTATCCGGATTGCGCAGGACCTTTTTCAGCACTTTGAGACGCTGCTTGCCGCGGGAAACGGTTTCGGGGTCCTTGTTGCTGCGGATCAGGTTTTTCACCACGTATTCGTCCGACGGCGAATAGAGCAGTACGGCGCGGGCCTTCTTTCCGTCACGTCCGGCGCGGCCGATTTCCTGCGTGTACGCATCGATGCCGATGGGCAGTCCGGCGTGCACGACCAGCCGCACGTCGGGACGATCAATGCCCAGACCGAAGGCGTTCGTAGCCACGATGATCGGTTTCTTTTCCGTCAGAAAGTAGTCCTGCACGCGGGCACGCTTGCGTCGTTTCATTTTGCCGTGATAAGCCTTCACCGGATAGTCACGGGAGCGCAGCCATTTGGTCGTGCGCTTGACATCCTTGACGCATGGACAGTAGATGATAGTCGCTCCGTGCTTGCGGTACTTGCGCAGTACATCGTCCAGCAGTCTGAGCCGTGCGTTCTGCAGCTTGCGGGTCTTTCCGGTCTTGCCTTGGACGGTAATTTTCTTGATATAAAGTTTAATATTCTTCCTTGCGATCGGAAACAGCAAGCGTTTCGGGTCGCGCATGCACAGCCGCTCGGCGATGTAGCTGAGGTCGGAGCGCGTAGCGGTCGCGGTGAACGCCAGCACCTGCGGGTGTTCGGGCAGCGATTCGATGAACGGCCCGATACGGCGGTAGTCCTTGCGAAAGCCGTGCTCGACCTGCGGCAGGATATGCGCCTCGTCAACGACCACGCGGCGCACATGCGCGGCGGCAAGTGCGGTGCGCACGTCCTCACGGCGGAGCTGCTCCGGCGCAAGGTAGAGAAGGCCGCCGTTTACGGCAAAGTCTCGCAGAATATCAGCGTGCATGGACGTGCTGAGGTCGGAGTTCAGCAGGGCGGCGTGCACGCCTCTGCGCTCGAGTGCCTGTACTTGATCGCGCTGCAGCGCGCGAAGCGGAGAGAAAACAAGCGTGAGCGAACCTGGCTCATCGAGCAGTGCGGGCAGATGATACAGCAGCGACTTTCCGCCGCCGGTGCGCAGCCGAACGAGGACATCACGTCCGGCAAGAATCGGTGTCAGTGCGCGTTCCTGTTCCTTGCGCAGACGTTCGATACCGAACGTCTGCAGTGCAGGATATATATCATTGTTATACATTATTGTCCTCCTAGTTACCCGCCGGAACGGCTGGAATGCGGGAATTCGTGAACTTTTTCGTTGGGATTGCAAGATAGCGTCTGCCAGCCCCCTCAGTGTTAATCTTGACCTTTTCAGACGTGCAGAGTGAACGGTCCTTCAATGCCTGTACAACATCTTCGACAAGCTCGGGGCCGACGCCGGCACGCTGCAGCAGACCAGCGAAGCGGTCGGGATGGTAGACCAGCAGCGGCTCGTTCTGATACGTGTACTCGAACGCCGTCGTCTCGGCAAGCTCATCAAGAGACTGCGGCCGCGGACGGATGGCGTCCTTGTAACACTCCGGCTCAAGCAGGAAGGTGACGCCTTTATCAATCGTTTCCGCGCGGGAAAGCTGTGCCTCTTTTGCGACGCGCTCAGCTTCGCCGGAGATGCGGTCGAATGCAGCACGGCTGTTTTCATTGGTCAGCAGAGCGTGGCGGATAAACTGCCGTGCAATGGTAATCCAGCGCTCCGGAAGATTCAGCCGGTAGGCATGTGGATTGCCGGCAAGATCATCAATGGCCTCGGTGAGCGTGCCTGCTGCTCCAGAAATGCAGCACAGCAGCTTGGCGGCTGCAAGGCGAAGACAGTCTGCGTCTGACTCGCGCAGAGAGTGCGCTTGCTTGGGGATAGTGACGGTGTATGCATACGCTGCCGGGAAGGTGCGCGTGGAGATGACGATGGGGAACGCGGCAAACGGGCGTGCCTCGGCGTTGCTGGTGAGCAGTTGAATCCGTGAATGCTGTTCGATCGTGTCGATCAGCAGCTTGCGCGGTGCGTCTCCGATCGGCTCGAGTAGCACGAGCCGCCCGCTTGCGGCGGGGCTGTACACCGGCGGCTGGCTGTTTTCGAGGCGCAGCGTAAGTGGGCGCTCGAACGGCGCAGATGGAGAGCGGAGCAGGTCAACCGTATGGAAGTGTTCCTCGAGGTTTTCGCGAACCGAAAGTGCCTGCGCGTTCGGCAGCGTGAAAACCATGAGGAAATTCGGGACGCTTTCCAGTGTCGATTCGCTCCACACACCTGCGAGCAGTACAGCCTCGAGAACCGGCAGGGCAAGCGGGTCATTCTGCAGCAGCTCGATGAATCGGGATTCGTCGAAAGTACCGAGCGACTTGGCAGCGTGCGTGTTGCTGAGAATATCGGCAAAAAGCGTCTTTTCCGTCGAAAAATCTTTCTCAATGTACGCACGATTGCGGGATAAGGTGTCGCACATTTCGTACACCAGGTCAACCTCGCGGTCGCTGAGGTCAAGGCCGGGAAAGCGCGGGTGTTTGTCCCAAGCGGTCGTGCGGACGGCATAGGTGAGGCGAAAGTCCGTCTGGTAAATTACTACGATTTTCCAACGGGTATGCACATCGGCGGACGAAATGCCGACCGCACCGACCTGCTCAGCGAGAAACGGTACGCGCAGGTCGCTGGCGATCACAGCACCGCGGTTCGTGATGAAGTAATCGCTCGCGTCGACACGATCGCAGAGCTTTGCAGGAAATGCGTCGTCGTCGGGCCAGATTTTTTCAAGCAGGACGACAGCGTCAGCCGCATGCGCGGCAAGGGTACGGATAAGCTCTTCTTTGTTCATAATTTTGCTCCTTTTTGTGGGGTTAATGATTTGAAAAACGTTTTTCGCTGTTTGTGATTTTATTATACATAATGAAAGAACTCCAATCGAGTTAACGTGCTCACAGCAGGGGAAATATAACAGCTAGTTTTGAAAAAAAGTAAAAATAGATATAATATGATTTTAAATAGAAATATTGTTCGGGAAATGTAATGTGTAATGATATGAGCAGGGAGAAAAAAGAAGATGTGTGCTCACAGCAGGTAAATTTATGTTATGAAAAAAACGACCGTCTGCACGAGGCAGACGGTCGCAGTGAAAAAAATAGGAAATGGGAATGTTTAATCATTCGCAAAAGGATCTTGATTCTGGCGAATGGAGTTCCAGTAATCAGCACCTTTTGAAAGATAGTCTTCAGTGCGTGAGATAAGCTGATCAGACGGCAACAAGAACCAACATGAATCAAGCAGTTTGTCTTCTGTGGAAAGCAATATATCGTACATCAGGTTAGTTAGAGTATCTTCTGGATAGAACCATTGGATTGTATGGGTCAGTAATGGAAAATCGGTACCGGACATCTTCAGCGGCAGTTTGTGAGGTACTTGTGCTGCATGTCCTTCATAGTTATCCACATACTGGGGATAAGATTGCGCGGTTTTCAAAAAGTTCTGTGCCCACAGCCAGAGATTTGTAACTTCAGATTCTTCATCTTCGTCCAGAAAAGAATCCCCCGGAAAGTAAACTTCATCAAGTGCAGGTGATGGAGCAGAGACCATCTGCTGTTCCAGAAGATGCGCTGTTACAAAAGCACCGATGAAATAGTCCGCGGTGGAGTAAGATGTGTTTGGATCAGAAGATGCCTTTGGCCAAATGATACGATGAAGACGGGTAAAAAACATCTTGGTACAGGGTCCGGTCACATAGTCATTCGGTTCAAACAGTATCGGAACAGATGGAGGATCCCCTTCAAGCATATCGAGGGCATGTGGCTCACATTGAAACCAGAAGGGGTGGGTATATCCATACGAGTGGCGTTGTTTCTTGTGCTCCAGAGACAGCTCGAGTGCGTCAGCGGTAAAATCATTTAGTGCTGCAACAAAAGAGGCAACAGCGGAGGGAAGCTCTTTTCTGGCTGCCTGTGCCTGTTTGCGGTATTTGCTGATTTCTTTGTTCAATGTTTTGTTATCCATCAGTTTTGATGGAATTGGCGGTATTTTAAATGATTTCGAATCCGAGAACAATGCACTTAGCGTACAGAAGATATCATCATACTGATGGCTGCGTTTTGCAGATTCCAATGCGGTCTGCAGTTTTTGCAAATAAACATGCAGATTGGTATCGGTATCTTTATTGGAATCGAGGATACTTTTTTTAAGCTGGCTTCATTTAAAGTATAGGCCAATCGTCGCGTGATCTCTGGGGAACAAACCAGTTCACGGAATTGGCGTAATGCGGAGAATTGAGGATTTTCTACGAATTCAAGAGTGGAAAAGCAAAGGTAAAATAGTTTGCTGATATTGGTAGGAATATCGTTTTTATGTAGTTGCTTTTTTAAGCTGCAAAGAATCTTGTATCGATCCTCATCATAGCTTGTACAGAAAAAAGAATAATAGAGTTGCTTGTCCAAGTCGGGAGAGAGTGAATGACCACGCTTTTTGAGAAGATTAACGGCAAAGCGGTAATGCTTAAGTCGTTCTTTTGTAGTAAAGCAGTTGTATATCAATGGATCGATTGCGACAGCATCATCGGCGTTTTGAAAGCGGAGAAGTGAATTGCTGTTGCCTTCATCTTGAAGTGCGAAACTGTAATACCGATTGGAAAATAGTCGGAGCCATTCTCGCAGCAGCTGAACAAGTTGGAAAAGCGAATAATAGTAATCACGGGTTGCATCTTTGAGATCGTATGAAGTTTCTGTTTGAAGGGCTTCATATAAATCTGTGATATCGTCATAAGAGGTTGGCAAATCCTCGCATACGACCGGAAAATCGTTATAATAGGCCAGAAGATTTTCATAAGAAGTAGAGAAGTCTTGATGAGCAGTCTGAAGATTATCGTATAAATCAAAGTCATCATAGCGTAGCTGATTTTTTTTACATACAATGGAGAAATCCTCATAGTAAGATAGAAGATCCGTATATGAAACGCAGACAGACCTATAGAAGGCTTGCAAGTAATTGTAAATATGTGGAGAATAATCATAATCATCATATAGAGAACGAATAAGTTCGTCACATGTAGAAAGAGAGAAATCATTTCGCTTGCAATGTGTCTGGTAATAACCAAAATATTTTTCAAGTGAATAGACGAAATAGGGGTGCTGTTTCATCAGAGGCAGGAAACAGGCAGGTGATAACATATAGCGCAGATCGCCTTTACGCAGATAGTTGTTATACAGAACGGTTATTGCTTGGAGAAATTCCATGTCCAGCGTTCGCGGCAGGAACGAATTGTCGTCTGTGTCGTTATAATAGCTGTGCAGCGGTTTGCGCCGGAGATTTGACATTTTGATGCTGTCGGATAGGTTGGGGAACAGCCAATCAAAATAGGCTTTGGATTCCAGAATATAGTTATTCGGGGGATCCTTTTCAGTAGTTTGTGGGTGCAGGACAGTGCGAAATTCTTTTATACGGTACTGCTTTTCATATTTTTGAAGCGCAGCCATGATCCAGTCTGTGATGACACAGCTGATCAAAATGTCGTATAAGGATTGTTGTGTTCCGTTAAAAGTTGAGGTTTGTGTGTGCAGAAAAGATAGGAAATTTTTTGTATGTTTCTGCAGATACGGAAATTTTTTAGTTTTTTATCAAGCCAATTTGGCAGAGTCTTAGCGTTAGATTTAGATGGTTTCCAAGCAAAGAAAAACCGCAGATCATCTTCGACCTCTTGAATATTTTTTCGGAGTTTAAACGATTCGGAAGGTGATAGAAATTGAGGAGTTTCTTTAAATGTAATCATAAGAGTATCACCTCTATATATAAAGTATATTTATTCCAATCCTATAGGATATAAATGATCTATCCATAGGATATTTTCAATTCTCAGTTATAGTATAAACTGACAGGATAGTAATTGCTATATATTTCTATCTTGTATAACAAATATCGTTCTTGAATGATTACTGTTTATTACTGTATTGTTCGGACGATATAACTTTTTATCTGTGCACAACAGTCTGATAAAATTATAAAAAGAAGAAGGTATATGAGATGGACATTTATCATTCTATACATACAATCACGTTACAGCGGAAGATTCCGCTTGAGGAAGTAAGCAGCTATCGAAGTCTGCTGTATGGCTTGTCTGACAGATATGGAACAGGCAGCTATCGAAAATCAGAAAATGAATACTATTTTTACATGTACACACCGCAGGGCGTGATAATAAGCCTGCGGGCCGCACGAAACTGCGGTTTTATCAAATTAACAATCAATCTCAATTCGCTGCTCTATATGGAGATACAGAGAGTAGCATTATTCAGCCCGTGCCGAGATTATATGAGAACACTGGACTGCAATCTGCGCGATATACTGCGGGATGCACAGCTCGGCGCACCGGAGACCTTCATGTTTGCGCGGGTGGATTTCAGTGTGAACGCCCAAACGCCGGACCCGCTCGCATATATTGCGCTAGCGCACAGAGGCGGTGTGCCGAACGGCTTCAAGCAGACCTATCCGCGGTTTGACAACAAAAAGCGGAATAAACCGATTCATTACGCCTATTCTTACGATTTAAAACACAGCACAGAGGATTATGCCGTTTCTCTGTACTCCAAGGCAGACCAACTGCGGGACGATTACAATGCGCAATTCACCGACTATCAGGATGCGCAGGGCATGCTCCGGTTTGAGGCGAAATACGGCGCCGCCATGCTGCAAAAGCACTTTGGCATAACCGATCTGTCGTATTCACCGGAATTGCTGTACCGGTTCCTGCAGGAATCATCGTGTATCCTGTGCAAAGCTATGCAGGACTGCTTTCCGGCGGGAACATATTACTCGCTTGCGGCGGTGCAGGAGCAGCTTGCCCAAGCGGGAAAATCCGTGCAGAGGGAGCGGCTGGGCACATGGATTGCGCAGACCTCACGCATGGGCAGCGCCTGCAAGGCACGCCGTGCGCTTTGCGCGGAACTTTCCGGCTCGCAGTATGATGCGCTGATGAAATATCAGCGCGCAAGCGGGATCAATCCGGTAACAATCGGCCGCAAGTGGAAACAGCGGGCACTGCCGAGTCTGCAGAGTGTGTTCGGCTTTGCCGAATAACCGGGGTATCTAACAATCGGACAACGAATCCCATAGGAATCGTACAACACAGAACGCAGGCAGGCGAAACTCCTGCGTATCGTGCAACAATTCTGGCTTTTCTTCATTTTCACTTTGGTACGAACACGGTACAATAATGCCAGTAGGGAAACCGATGAAATTCGGCCGACACGAGTAAAGAAGGGAGAATGAAAATGAAACGCAAACGGATATATGCATGGTTTATCACTGTGGCAATGCTGCTGACGATGCTGCCGTCAGCTTTTGCCGTATCATTTGCGGACACCCGCGGACACTGGGCGGAAGACGAGATCAACCGCTGGAGCGACCGCGGTGTCATTCAGGGCCACGACGGCGATTTTGAGCCGAACAGCCCGATAACAAGAGCAGATATGGCGGTTATAATAGACCGCGTAATGGACTACCAGACTAAGGCGGAGAACAACTTCGCTGATCTGGGTACGGCGTACTACACCGACCCGATCCTGCGTGTAGCGCAGGCGGGCGTTATGCAGGGTGACGGCAAAAATGTTCGCCCGAAGGCGAATATCACCCGCGCAGAGGTCGTCAAACTGCTCGATAACATGATTTCGGATTACATCACCGAATCCGGCACGGCAACGCCCAAGGGTACCGGTATTGTCATCGTCAAGGCATCCGGCGTTACGCTGAACAAGGCCAAGCTGAGCAGCACGGTCGTTCTCGGCGGCAAGGCAGGCGAAGTGAAGGCGACCGACTGTGAGATTACCGGCAAGGTTGTCAAGATCCACAACTCTGCTCTGGTGACCAGCGGCAGCACGAGTATGGGCGGCTCGACCGGTGGTTCTTCCGGCGGTTCCTCTGGCGGCGGCTCGTCTGCACCGGCGGCACCGAGCGCGTACCCGCTCCCCAAGGGGCAGGAGACCTCCAAGAGTCTGGGCGTATTCAACTACGACATGACCTATTTCGTCACGCTGACCGCACAGGACGGCGCAGACATTTACTACGAGATCGCGGAAGGTGCGGACAAGGCAGCCGTTCCGACCACGGCAAGCAAAAAGTTTGAAACCTACCAGTACCGCCAGATCGAGATCACCCAGCCGACCGCAAGCGCGGAAGGTCCGGTCACCAAGACCTATAATGTCAAGGCGATCGCGGTGCAGAACGGCAGGACCAGCAGTGTTGCAAACTGGAATTATGATGTTACCAGCATTCCGCACCACGAGCTGAAGGTAGGCGCACCCAAGGATTGGAACGGCAACGAGGTTCCGGACGTAACGCTCATTCAGGATTACGACAGCGATAAGATGTATCTGGTGCAGGGCACCGACCGCGCAATGGTTCTGGATGCCGGCTACTTTGACGCAGACGACGCGGCAAACCTGTACGAGACCGCACGAAAGATCGTCGGCGAAGGCAAGCCGATCGACCTGATCATCGGCCACCCGCACCCCGATCATGTGCAGATGACGCACCAGTTCCTGTGCGAAGAAAACAAGAATCTGGGCGCTAAGGTTTATGTCAACGAGCGAGGTATTGATGTGCTGCGCGATTATGTCAAGCAGTTTGGTGTAGCGTCCGGCATGTTCAAGGACGAGACCGAGGCCAACACGGCATATGAGGCACAGTTGGAAACGCTGAAAAACGGCGATGTTTACGATATGGGCGGCACCAAGTTTAACGTGATCGAGCTGCCGGGCCATCAGGTATTAGCAGGCATTATGCTGTTTGATACCGCGACCGGCAACCTGTTCACGACCGACCAGATCGGCAACAACCGTGCACACATCACGGATTCGTTCTGGATGCAGTTCGCAAACCTGTCTTCGACGTTCTTCGCAGACTCGATGGACGTTTACCTGTCCTCGCTTCAGATCGCACTGGAGCGCGTTGACAGCCTCGGCACGGTAAAGCGCATTCTCACCGGTCATAACGATGTTGTACTGGACGGTACGGCAAGCTATCTGGATATCCTGCAGACGGCTGTACAGAAGGTTGTTGACGAGGGCACAGATGCTATGACGCCTACTCTGCGCACGCTGGACAGCATTAACGGCTACCTTGAGAACACCAAGACCGTGGTCGTCGGCGACCGCCTGAAGGACATCAACTGGGTCGGCATCAATGTCAACCTGCAGAATTACCTGTCCGACGGCTATCGCAACGGCAACGAAGATAAGATTGCAGACCTGTCCAATCTGTCCGTACACAAAGCAGGGCGAGAAGGGCAACCTGCTGTGGAACGACCCGAATTTCGGCATCAATGTAAACTGGCAGTACCCGACGGACGGCACCAAGCCGGCCCGCAAGACCACGACCAGCTTTGTCGCTGAGGTGGACGAGAATACGACCTCGATCGAGATCGTTCCGACCGCAGCTTCCTCCGGTGCGAAGATCACCGTGAACGGCAATGCAGTAGAGTCCGGCAAGGCTTATCAGGGCACACTCACCAGCGGTACTACGCGCTTCATTATCAAGGTAACGGCGAAGAACGGTTCGGACAGCAAGACCTATACACTGAACGCCAGCAAGAAGAACAGCAATCAGGTCGCAGCACCGTACACCTACACGGATTATGACAGCTATACCGACCCGTACTATCCGGATACGCCGGGCACCTTTACGGTAACGCAGTATATGGCTTTGTTTTCGGATACCGATGGCGCTGAGATCAAGTACACAGTAGATGGTTCTGACCCCAAGACTTCGGATTACGGCGAAGGTTTTTGATCAGACCAAGTTCAAGGCTGATTCTGGTTTCGGCGGTGCAGAAGTGAAAGAACTGATCACCATCGGTGCAGATACGGATAACTGGGACGGTACTGCAAAGCAGACCAAGGTAGAACTGAAAGCCTATGCCTCTAAGAAAGGCATGGAGGATAGCGATGTTGTAACCTTTACCTACACGATCGATCGTATGTCCAAACTGGAGCACAAGAGCCGTCTGATGTACGATATGGACGGCATGAAGGTCTGGAGTGTTATCGATTACGACAGCGATAAGATGTATCTGATCAAAGGGCTCCAAGGGGCGCACTGCTGATCGACGCAGGCATGGCATCGGCAGGCGCAAATAACCTGTATGAATACTGTAAGCAGCTGGCAGGTACGGATAACATTGATGTTTACATTTCGCATGGTCATCCGGATCATACCACACAACTGGGCGATTTCGTTCAGGCAAGCCGCAAGGTCTACATCAACGAAAAGGATATCCCGATGGCGCTGAAGTATGTGAACGACAAAACCGTAACAGCAGACGATTTTACCTGCATCAGCGAAGGCTATCAGTTTGATCTCGGCGGTGTTGTACTGGATAACTACGACATTCCGGGATATACGCCGGGCTGCATGATGCTGCTCGACAAGGCACACAACATTCTTTATTCGTCCGATCAGCTGGGCTGTAACCGCCGCAGCGTTGCAGATTCGCTGACTCTGGTAAATAATGACGTTCGCGTACTGCTTTCAAGCCTGCGCATCTTCCGCGATAAGGTAACTGCACTGGCGGAAGCGGGCGAGATCGACCTCGACAAGCTGGTCGTCTGGAGCGGCCATGATGACTACGAGATTCACGATCTGCTCGGTCATCTGGATACGCTGATCACCGCCGCACAGAACATCGTGGACTACGGTCCGGCAACCGCGATGCGCGTTTCGGTACGCAATACCGGCGGCTCGGACGGCGCTTCTTTCGCGGGCGACCGTTATGCAAACGGCGGCACCGGACACTTCATCTGCATGAACGGCAGCAAGGCGAACGTTCTGGCAGGCGAGGATTACACCGCAGTAGACGAACTGGACAAAAATACCGTTCGGACTATTCGGGCGGCATGTCCGGTGCAAGCCGCGCGGTGCAGGGCGTGTGCATCCGTGCGCTGGCCATGAGCGGCGATACGCTGTTCCGGTTCTTTGAGCGGTTTGATCAGCTGGTGTGAGCAATAACAAAAAGGCTCCTGTGTCATAAGACACAGGAGCCTTTTTGCACCACTGTGGAGGGACACAGCGGCACTGTCTAACGGCAGCAGCGCACGGGGAGAAGCGTTTATGCGCCGATGCCGAGAGGCGAAAAGATGAGATACATGATCGCAACGACTGCCGCACCGACGATCGCCCAGACCTTGCCGCTCTTCCACGGGGTCATATCCATGACCTTGGCATCCGGCATCTCCCACGCAAGCTGACGCGGGCTGACCTTGATGCAGATCGCATAGATGATGCACTCGAGGACGAACAGTGCGAATACAACGTACAGATAGTGGAACCGGCTGAAGAACGGGATGACCTTGGTCAAACCGTACAGCATGATGTGGATCGGAATAACGATCTTTGGGGCGATGGCAGGCGCCTTTTTGCTCAGCAGACCGAACAGGACAGCGGTCAGCAGCGGCATGGAGAAGAAGCCCCAGCACTCATTGATGAAGTTCATAATGCCGGTGCCGAAGAACATGACGAACGGTGCAATGGCGATGGAAACCACGCCGACAACCGTACCGAAGATCTGGCCGACCTTAACGACCTTGTTGTTGGAGGCCTGCTTGCCCCAGATGGGCTGCCAAACGTTCAGGGTGAAGATGGTGGATGCGGAGTTCAGTACCGAGTTGAAGGAGGACAGGATCGCGCCGAACATAACGGCTGCAAAGAAGCCCATCAGCGGCTTGGGCAGCACTTTCATAACGAGAAGCGGGTACGCCTGGTCAGCAGCCATGCCGACCGAGGTGTCCATCTGGCCGTTTGCAGCCAGCAGCTGGAATGCGATGATGCCCGGCAGAACGATGACAAATACGTCAAGGCACTTGAAGAAACCGGCCCAGATCGCGCCCTTCTGGCTCTCTGCGAGGTTTTTTGCCGCCCAGCGAACGCTGGATGATGGACTGGTTGGTTGCCCAGTAGAACAGGTTATTGACGAACATACCGGTCAGCAGCAGCGGCCACGGTACCTCTGGCGGAAGTGCGTTCGGTGCGGACCATGCGTTCATCTTTTCCGGCGTTGCGGAGATGAGGTGATCCAGACCGGCCATGAAGCCGCCGCCGTCCAGCTTGCCGAGGGCGATAATGCCGAGGATCGGAATGGCAAAGCCGCCGATGATGAGGCCGATACCGTTGATGGTATCCGAGTAGGCAACGGCTTTCAGGCCGCCGAATACCGCATAGCACATGCCGATGATGCCGGTGCCGATGCAGATGATGGTGATGGCGCTGAAATAGCTGATGCCGAACATACTCTCAAGGTCAAAGATCTTAACCAGTGCGACCGCACCCGAATACAGGATGGTCGGCAGCATGGTAACGACATATGCGATGAGGAACAGCAGCGAGAACAGGCGCATGGTGAAGGTATCGTAGCGCATCTCGAAGAACTCCGGGATGGTGGCGATGCCGCCCGCGCAGCAGCTTGGGCAGGAATACGAACGCCAGCACGATCAGCGCGAACGCCGAGGTGGCCTCCCATGCCATCGTACTCATGTTGCCCGCAAACGCCTGTCCGTTCGTGCCGACAAGCTGTTCTGCGGAAAGGTTGGTCATCATTAGTGAACCGGCGATAACGATGCCGGGAAGTCCGCGTCCCGCGAGGAAGTAGCCTTCCTTGGTGGACAGGTCGTCATCGCGTGTTTTCCACCACGAGAGCACCGCGACAAGCACGGTAAACGCAATAAAGGTTGCGACAGTAAATGCCATTTTGTTGTTTCCCCCTTGTTTTTTACTGTGTTGGGCTGATTTTTGGGTGCAGAAAACCGCCTCCCCTTTTGAAGAGGCGGTATCCGCATTTTATTCGATGGAACGCAGAGATTCGGTCACTGACCCAGGCGCTTTTCTACCTCAGCGCGGCGTTCTGCGGCGTTGTCAGCCGTTACGACAGTCGCATCGGTTGCAATGAACTCGTCCAGCTTTTTGCCGTTCAGCGCATCGACTGCGGCCTGCACGCCGAGGTAGCCGACATCGTAACCGTCAACGGCAACGGTCATGGTCTCCTGACCGGCAAGAATAGCATCAATGCCCGCCAGATTGCCGCCGATGCCGACAAAGATGGTGTTCTTGTACGCCGGGAATGCGGCTGCGGCACGGGCGGCACCGGCTGCCATATCATCGTTGTTCGCTACGATGATGGATACGCCCTCCGGATGTGCCTGAATGATGGCCTCCATGCAGGTAACAGCCTTATCCGCTACGCTGTCTGCGTACTGCGTCTCGGCGGAGAGATACTCGCCGCCAGCCTCGGCAATGCCCTGCTTAAAGCCTGCAATGCGTGCCTCCGAGGTGGAGTCGCCCTGCACACCCATGATGCCGATGGCGGTAATCTTATCCCAGCCCTTATCCTTTGCCGCCTCAACAGCAGCCTTGCCGCCCATTGCGGCCAGCTCCTCGTTGTTGAAGCCGACAAAGCTGAGCACCTTGTCCGAGTCGATGGCGGTATCAATCGCCACGATCGGCAGGTCGGTATTTGCAATCTGTGTTGCAACGGTTTCCGCCTGAAGCGGCGCAACCACCATTGCATCACAGTCGTTCGCGCTGAGCGTGGTTTCGATCATGGAAAGCTGCTCGTCATATGCGGTTTCCGAGCTTGCACCCAGAACATCAACGGTTACGCCCAAATCCTTGCCGGCCTGCTTGCAGCCGTTGCCGACGTACTGCCAGTACTCGGAAGCCAGTGTTTTCAGGATGACCTTGATGTTGTAGTTCTGACTGGTGGTCTGGTCGGCCGTGTTTGCCGCTGTCACTGGTCTGCGCCGAGCTGCCGCCGCAGCCTGCGAGAGCGCTCATCATCAACGCGCCGGATACCAATGCAGCGAGTAATCTCTTTTTTCATAATCGTTCCTCCGAAATCAGGTAATAACAGATATTAAAATAGAAAAGAAATGCTATCAGAAGATTCTTGGGGATATGCTGTTGATGGAATTATTCGTAATCAACCCACGCGGAACCCTTTGTCTGCGGATTCCACGCACTTTTCGATCCACTTGATGCCCTGTGCGCCGGCCTTGACATCCGGATACCAGAAGTCGCCGTAAGCGCCCTTGTCGGCCTCAGCCATAGCGACTGCAAAGCGGGCATACAGGTTGCTCCACGCCTCGAACAGACCCTCGGCATGGCCGCCACCGATACGGTCCTCGACACGCGCCTCGTCGGTCAGGTAGCCTGCGCCGCGCTCGAGCACGCGGGACGGCTCACCCTCGATCTCGTACAGCATCTGGTTCGGACGCTCATCATCCCACTCGAGGGATGCCTTGGAGCCGACCACGCGGATCTTGTGGTAGTGGCGTGCGCCGCTGTTGATCGAGCTTGCCCAGCAGTATACCTGAGCGCCTGCCTGTACGTTTTCGCTGCCCTTGAGGTTCATGATAACGAAGGCATTGTCCTCCAACTCGCGGCCCTCAACGAAGGAACGCTTGGTGCACATCAGGTTGTCGATCTTCATGTTCGGGATCATGGCCTCGATGATGAACAGCGGATGCGTGCCGACATCACCGAGTGCGAACGACGGACCTGCCTTGGACGGGTCAAAGCGCCACTTTGCGGACGGAACCTTGTCCTCGATCTTGAAGTTGTAGCCGCCGAACGCGAAACTCATGTTGATAACGCGGATTTCACCGAGATCGCCGTTTTTGATCATCTGGCGCGCCTGCTGGATGAGCTGGTGACCGGAGTAGCCGTAGGTCACGCCGACAACGCGGTGCTTTTCTTCTGCCAGCTTTACCAGCTCGTCCGCCTGCTCGGAGGTGAAGCACAGCGGCTTCTCGCAGACAACGTGCAGACCGGCTTCGAGAGCAGCCTTGCAGACCTCGTAGTGCATGCCGTTCGGCGTTGCGATGGAAACGGCCTGCACACCGTCCGGGCGCTTGGCCTCCTCGGCGAACATGGTCTTGTAATCCGGATAGCAGCGGTCCGGGTCAACGTGCAGCTGCTTGCCGAAGTCCTTGCCGCGCTCCGGATCAATGTCGAACGCACCGGCAACCAGTTCGAAGTTGAAGTCGCGCAGTGCAGCCGAGCGATGGATGTAGCCGATCTGGCTGCCGCGGCCGCCGCCGACCATGCCCCAGCGAATGGGATTTTCTACTCGTTTTTCACCGTAATACATAAAGAAATCCTCCTTAAAAACTAAATGAATATTAAAATATTGTGTTTGAACTATTGAGAGAGTGGAGCGGGAGCACGGGAGAGAAGAGCCATGCTCCTCGCTCGGGTGTGATCAGATTTCGTAGCCGACCGACTTCAGATAGTCTACACTGGCCTTGACATCGCGCAGGCTGGTGTCCGAGTTGCGCGGGTCGCGCTCCTGCTCAATGGTGATGTAACCGGAATAACCGATATCTGCAAGCGCCTTCTTGATGGCCGGATAGTCGAGCGAACCTGTGCCGATGGGGCACATCGCGCCCTTGCCGCAGCCGTCGAAGAAGCGGATGCGCTCACCGAGCACTTGACGGTAAACGGTTTCGTTTACGTCCTTGAAGTGGACGTAATCCAGCTTGTCAGCGTACTTTTTGAGGTACTCCACCGGGTCCATGTGCGAATAGTACAGGTGACCGGTATCCAGACACAGACCGGCAACCTCGTACGGAATATCGCGGACAACCTTTGCAATCTCGTCTGCAAACTCGATGTAGCCGCCTGCATGCGGATGGATGACCGGACGAACGCCCCATTTGTTTGCGCGCTCGCATACCGCGCGGACGTTGCCCATGAATCGCGCCCATTCCTCATCCGACAGACGCGGCGCGGTGTCCGGATGGCCTGCGGCGTAGTCGCGCTCGTCGTGCCCCCAGTCCATGACCGTCATATACGGCGTGGGGAACTTCTGGCCGTCGTGGGTCTTGAGCACCGGCAGCTTCGGGTCGGTGATCAGGCGGCAGATGTCGTCAACCGCGTGCAGCACGCTCTCCTGATTGTCCGCATCGAGCAGATCGTGGAAAATGGTGCCTGCCACGATGGCAAGACCGTTCTTGCGAAGCTCGTTGGCTACCAGCTCTGCGTCAATCGGCAGGTAGCCGTAAGGGCCAAGCTCGATGGCGCTGTAACCGGCTTTACCGGCTTCCTCCAGTACGCGCGTCCAGGGAGGTAAATACGGATTCTTGGGGTCGTCTACACCCCAGCAGCAGGGTGCACCACAGATTTGAATGCTCATAATTGAAAACTCCTTTCGCTGTTTCTGTGAAGTTTTTGTTCTTTTTGATGATTTTATTATACTATTTCGGCGGATATGGTGTTTCTTTCTTCTTGCGTTTTGTTTTGCGGAAAATATTGAAATATTGCACAAAAAAGCAGGGGTAGCAATTTGGTTTATACGGATTCTTGCGGTCTGTGCAAAAATACGCTATACTATACCTATATTCGCACAGGGGGAAAGAGCATGGCGGAAGAAGTACGTTTTGTATCCGGTCAGATGCCGAGTCTGCTGTACGCCACCAAGCAGATCGTAGCGGCATCGACTGTCACACGCGCCATTCATCGGCACGAGCGGTTCACGGAAATGCTGTATGTCTATCAGGGTGCGGGTCAGTACATCGCGGGCGGATACAGCTACCCAATCCGTACCGGTGATATACTGCTGTATAATCAGGGCGATCTGCATGAGGTTACGTCCTCGCTGCAGCATGAGATCGGCACGTTCTGCTTTGGTATTTCCGGTCTGCAGCTGCGCGGACTGCCGGAAGGGCATTTCACCAGGGCAGAAAACGGATTCGTGCGTCCGGCGATGGACGAGGATCGACCACATGCAAGCACTCAGCGAATTGATTTACGAGCATGCGGAACGGAGAACGTCCTACTCGGATGAAATCGTCGCACAGCTGCTGCCGGCGCTGGTGCTGCTGTCGGCCAATCTGCCGCCGGATGCGCGAGCCGCCGATCAGCCGCATAATCTGATGCTGGCGAACCGCATTCGGCAGTACATCGGCACGCATTTCACCGAGCAGCTGACGCTCGAGGATATTGGAGAGGCGATGTCCATGTCGCCGTATCATCTGGCGCATATTTTCAAGGAGATCACCGGTATGTCGCCCATCCATTATATGATACGCTGCCGTGTCGGTGAGGCGCAGAACCTGCTCATTTCGACCGATTACAGCGCAACGCAGATTGCCGCCATCGTCGGCTACACCAACGTAAACCACTTCAACGCCATTTTTGCGAAGCTGGTCGGTCTGCCGCCGATTCGGTATCGCAGGAAGTATCTGGAGAATATGCAGGGCAGTAGACTGCAATGTAGCGCAGTACCGCAACAACCGACTTTTCGTTGATATATTATCTATATATAACGGAAAGGAGGGAGAATCGTGGCGGGAAAGTGCTTTATTTGCCCCTGCTGTGGAAAAAGCAAACCGAGCACGCAACGCATCCTTCTCGGCAAAGATGTGTTGTGCTACGCTTGCGCTGAGGAGTATACCACGCTCTGTGATCGCTGCGGCGAGCGGGTGTACCGCAGAGACGCACGACAAGTCAATAACCGCACAGTTTGTCCACAATGCTGTGGACAAATTCATCACTAATCCCACTGAGAGCAATGCTTTCAGTGGGATTTTCACGTTTTGAGGAGGAAATTATGTTTGAAAATCCAAAGTATATCACACGCGGCGTGCAGGGTGAAATACCAGACGCTTTGATGCTTCTCATGTGGCAAATGATTGCTGCTATGCGGACTGCACAAAAAGATTATTTGCAAGTGTTTACATTGACGAAAACGTCGACCGGTCAGCACATCGTGTCCACGAGCAGGAGCAGCCAACGTACCATTACGAACTCGATGTGCCGTGTGATGATGCCGTAAACGCGAAGGTGTTCATCATCGACGATTTAACGCATTCCACTATGCTGCTTGCTAAAGAGTATTAACATTCACCAAATGAAATGGAGGAATTACTAATGAATGAAACAAGAATTTGTGCTAATTGCGGTATCGAGCACCCGCTCGATAACATGTACCAAGTAGAAGGTGACTGGCTTTGTGAAAGCTGTGCTGACCGTCTGACCGTAGTCTGCGACCACTGTAACGAGCGAATCTATGAGGAAAATGCTGTCGAGGACGATACACACACGCTCTGCGATCACTGTTTTGATGAGTATTACATCCGCTGTGAGGACTGCGGCCGCATTATCAGCCGCGACCGTGCCTATTGGGATAACGATGACAACGCCTACTGCGCATCCTGCTGGGACGAGCATAACGATGTCATTCACGAATACAGCTACACGCCAGACCTTGTTTTTCATGGCAAAGGCCTTCGGCATTTCGGTGTCGAACTTGAAATCGACGACGGCGGTACAGTGAACAGCAACGCGGAGAAGCTGTTAAACATCGCCAATGCTAACGCTGAAAATCTCTACATCAAGACGGACGGCAGTCTGGATGAAGGCTTGGAGCTCGTTACACACCCGATGACGCTCGAATACCACCTAAACGAAATGCCGTGGGCGGAAGTCCTCCGCAAAGCGCAAAGCATGGGTTATCTCAGTCATGCGGCAGGAACCTGCGGACTTCACGTTCACATTTCGCGTCTGGCCTTTGGCTGTACTTATGAGCAGCAAGAGGCCGCGATTGCCCGTTTGCTCTACTTTGTCGAAAAATTCTGGGCGGAGTTGCTGCGGTTCAGCCGCCGCACGCAATCCCAGATGAACCGCTGGGCGGCACGGTATGGTATCCGCCTCACGCCATCCGAACAGATGAGCCACGCAAAGAATTCGTGTGCCGGACGTTACACAGCGGTCAACCTTACCAACTCGGATACTGTGGAAATTCGCATGTTCCGCGGTACGCTCAAGCTGAACACTCTCAAAGCCACCCTGCAGATGGTCAATCATCTCGTCGAGGTGGCTGTTTCTATGTCCGACTGTCAGGTTCAGGACATGAGTTGGTTTGACTTTCTTGACGAAATCACCGAGCCGGAACTTATCCAGTATCTCAAGGAACGCCGTTTATATGTCAATGAACCCGTTACTGCTGGCGCAGAGGAGGAATAATATGTGCAGTTTATTCGGTTTAATCGATTTTAAGGAGTGCCTGAGCACCCACACGAAGAACAAAATCTTGAACACGCTCGCCAGAGAGTGTCAAGTGCGCGGCACGGACGCGACGGGCATCGCCTACAATTTCAACGACCGTCTGCGGATTTACAAGCGTCCGATTCCCGCTCGGAAGATGAAGATTCATATTCCGCACGGTGTAAATGTCGTGATGGGACATACCCGTATGACGACACAGGGCAACGCGCAGTTTAACCAGAACAATCATCCGTTTCTCGGTAAAGTTGACGGCAATTCATTTGCTCTTGCACATAACGGTGTACTCTGGAACGACAAAGAACTTCGTGTAGCGGAAAACCTGCCGCTGACGAGCGTTGAAACGGACAGCTATATTGCCGTTCAACTTCTCGAGCAGCAGAAAGCCCTCGACTTTGACAGCCTGAAAGCTATGGCTGAAAAGGTCGAGGGTTCATTTGTGTTTACCGTTCTGGATAAGGATAACGCTATCTGGTTCATCGTTGGCGATAACCCGCTTTGCGTTATGTTCTACGATGGTTTTCTGATTTATGCTTCAACGCAGGAAATCCTCTGCAAAGCTATAAAGAAGCTGCGGCTGAAAGCACCCACCGATATTCTCGAACCGAAGGAGGGCGAGATTTTGAAAATCGACCGAGCGGGACAACTCACGACCGGAAGTTTCACACCGCACACGACTTTCGAGCGTTGGTGGCGTAAGTATCCGGTACTATCGCAGCGACTACGAGGATACGCCCATAAATTATGACGATCTTTTCAGCGTTGCCAAGGCATTTGGCGTTTCAACTGATGAGATACAGGCTTTGCTCGACTACGGCTGCTCGGAGGAAGAGATTGAGGAAATGCTCTACGATCCGACCCTGCTCCACGAAATGACCGGTGAGCTGCTCTACGCATATTAAGAAAGGTGGTGACCCAATGAAGGTAATCAAGAACACATTGCTGTTCGGCATTAAGGTTGTCGCGGCGGTGGCGGCAGCAATCCATGTGCTGCGCGACAAAGATGTGTCCAAATAACAAATCAGCCTTTTCTGTGCAAAACAGTACAATAAACTGCATAGAAAGGCTGATAAGCATGAATCTGGACCAATATCCCGATGTTTTGACACTGCATGAGTGTCAGCAGATTTTGCAGGTCAGCCGCGGCACCATGCTGCGGCTGCTGCACGAAAACGAAATTCCGGCGTTCCGCGTCGGGAATCGCTTGGCGTATTCAGCGCAAAGCAATGCTCGAATTCATCGAGCGTGACGAATACTGAAAACAACCGTAACGAACAGTTCCGTTTGGGTATACCTATATGGAACGCTTGGAAATCGTCCCGTTTAAGTCGGTTTTGGAGTTTTGGAACGTCCCGAAATTTCAACCGACTTAAACGGGAAATTCTTTTTTGACAGGAGAACGTACTATGAAAATTGGTTATGTGCGTGTCAGCACAGAAGAAGAACAAAATACCGCGAGACAGGAAATTATGCTCCGTGAACTCGGTGTCGATGAACTGTTCATCGACAAGGCCAGTGGCAAGAACGCTGACCGTCCCGAACTGCGTCGTATGATGGAATATGTGCGGCGCGGTGATACCGTTATCGTCGAGTCCATCAGCCGCTTTGCCCGCAACACTCGTGATCTGCTCGATCTGGTAGAGCATCTGACCGAAAAGCAGGTAGAGTTTGTCAGCCGCAAAGAAGCGATCGACACCACTACACCGACCGGCAAATTTATGCTGACCGTATTTGCAGCGGTCGCAGAGCTAGAACGAGAGTATATATTACAGCGCCAGCGAGAGGGTATTGCTATCGCTAAAGCGCAAAGGTAAGTATCGCGGCAAGGCCGCGAAGGACTATCCCGATTTTGAGCGCGTTGTCGCCCGATGGCGCAGCGGTGAGATTACCGCTGTACAGGCGATGAATTTGCTTGGTATGAGTAAAACACGGTTTTACGCAAGGGCTAAGCTACTGAATAAGTAACCGAAAAGCCGTATGCTTTATCAGCATACGGCTCTCCTTTTTACTTCGGCTCTTTATGATTCATAGCACTAATAACAGTTTTCAGTACGGATTCCAGATAAGGAAGCTGCCCGGGTGTTACACTCTCCACCATCGGAGAAAGTGCTTTGAGCATCCCTAGCTTATCTTTTTTTCTCCTGTTTTCCGAACAGAATATAGTCAGTGGATAGACTGAGCGTAGTTGCAATACGGCATAGTGTCGGCACGGACATACCCTTGGTTCCCAGTTCAATATCTGCACAAAACTTGGGGGTAATATCCAGTTTTTCAGCAAATTGCTCGCGTGTCAGTCCTAAATATTCGCGTTGCTTGCGGATACGTCCTCCGATAGCCACCCAGTCCATGCTGTTCCTCCGTTCATTCTTTCTATTTAGTGTACCCCGTACAGTTGTAATGAAAAATGAACTTTTAGGGTGGAAATATATAAACTTATAGCGTATAATGGAAGTAACTCACAGGGGGCACCGCCCCACAGTAAAAAAAGAGACGGAGGAAATTAGTATGATAGGCGCAATTATGATTCTTGCGGTCGTAGCGTATCTGGTTTGGACATTCTGGGGACGCGCTTTCCATGTGATCGGGCAGTATAAAAAAAGGCGGCAGTCAGTTCAAATTGTCTGAACCTTTGGATTATGAAGCCATTTATCAGAAGCTAAAGGAGGGACTACAGTATCCGGACAATCGCAATCTGTTTTATGATGAATTTGGACAGCCTTCCATTGCAGGACGATATGGCACGTATACCATTCACACAGAGGATACGCTGCTGACTGTTCAGGCGGAAACAAACGGCAAGCTGAATAAAAACATGCGGCAGACCGAGGAGGCAATGTGCTTAGCAGCGTATATCCGCAAGATTTTCGAGCCTGCGGCACCAGTCAATCCGTATCAGCTGTACAAGCGCATGAGACATGCACGGCGTAACGGCTTAATAATCAGCGTAGTGCTGATTATCGCTGCAGCGGCATATTCTATGGCTGTGCTGTCTCCGGCACTGGACGATACGGCAAAGGTGCGTAATGCGTATCTGTCGCAGTATAGCACAACGGTTACGATAGGCAATGCGTTCGATAATTTCTTTGGCTCGCCCAAGTGGAAGGCGTACGAGGAAGGTACGCAGGAGCGAGTCGATTTTCAGGGAAACTGCACGTATTCCGGCGAGCAGATACAGGTTCGCATTGTGTTTGGCATCTACGGGGGATACGTTCCAGGTAGATTCGGTGCAGATCAACGGCAAGGAGGCACCGGCGCTGATTTCGGCAGGTCTGTTCTCTGCGGTTTACGGAGAGACGGATTCGTCCGGAGGAACGGTATCCAGTGCAGAATGAATATAAAGCAGGTGAAACCGTATGTTTTTTTAAGAAAAAACAGGAACAATCGGCAGAACCAGCGGTAGTGTCAGCAGAATCGTCTGCTGAGCGAAAACTGCCGCTGATTCTGCGCTGGCCAATCAGTATCATACTTTTGTTCGTCATGCCTCCATTCGGCACGGCTGTGGGCATTGGATTAGCAGTTGCACGGCTGATTTTTAACCACAAATATCCGAAATATAAGCTGAAGCTGTGGACAAAACTTATTATTTCGGCACTCTGCATTGCGTTCGTAATATGGGCTGTTGTCACAGCGCCCGAGAGTAGCACGACCACATCAGCAGAGGCAGTACCAACAGAACAGGGTGAATCGCAGGCCACCGAAACAACATCTGAAGCGACAGAAAACAAAACCGTAGAGCAAGAAACAACTTCTCAGGCGGAACAGCAGGCGGCCTCCGAACAGAAAAAAGCAGGAAGAGGCAGTTCAGGCGGCGAAGGATGAGACAGAGAAACAGCAGAAGGAGGCAGAAAAGCAGCAAAGGCAGGAGGAGAAAGCTGCTAAAAAGCTGGCATGTCAGCAAAAACGTGCCAACCGGAAAATCGAGAAGGCACTGAGTAAGGAGAAAATCGAGAAGGCGGCAAAAAAAGCTCTCCCACGTGAAGGAAAACTGGGTATACGCCTACTATCAGGGGCTGCTGCCGGATTTGATCGAACAGGACGACCGCACACAGCTCGACCGTTATCTCACAATCTACAGGCAGGCGTTTCCGGAGACAGAGCAGATGAAGGACGTGCTCACGGCGTGGGATCAGATCTGTGACGACCAGAAGAAGATGGACGAACTGGACAAGAAATACCGTTCGGACTATTCGGGCGGCATGTCCGGTGCGATAAGTGCTGTGGATAAGGCGGAGGAGCGCACGTTTTATCTGCAGTATAAGCTGAAAAAACTCTGCCGCGAACAGCAAAAAAACAGCGTCATCAGCGCAGTGGGCGAGGCAATCGGCGCGGCGCAGGAGTCGCTGACCGGTACCTATGAGTATCTGGCGAACAACGTGACGAACGACTTTATTCCGTCGATGTTGCAGGGCAACATCGATATGAATGTGTACCCGGGCGATGAGCAGTATGTGCTCATCACGACCAAGCCGTTTTCGCAGGCGGGTGCAACGACGGTGTATGCTTACCAGAGCGGAACGCGCACGATGACAACCTCGGACGGCTTTGAGAAGGAGGTCGAGTGCTATCGCGTGATGGACAGTACCACGCGGGACACAATACGGCAGGATTACGAAACGTATTCGGTAGCCGGTATGTCGATCGTAGAGGCAAGCCAGCACATGCAGGAATTGTTAAACAAGTAAAAAGAAAGCAGGGAGAATCATCCATGAAACAAAAGATTTGCGGTTTGCTTGCCATGCTGCTACTGTTATCCGGCTGCGGCTCAAGCACCCCGACCGACACCTCGCCGATGAGCGAGGACGAGATCACGCAGATGTACAGCAATCCGGATTCGTTCAAGGGCCGCACGCTCGAGTTGTACGGCCGTGTGTTCAACGAGCCAGAGTACGATGACGACGGCGTGTATTTCCAGATGTGGGGAGACCCGGAGAACGGAGAGCGCAACACGATCGTAGCCTGCAAGGACACCTCACTCAAGCTGCAGGATGATGATTATGTGCATATTTCTGGCAGTGTTTCCGGTAAATACGAGGGCGAAAACGCACTGGGCAGCAAAATTACCGCGCCTGCGATCGTTGCGGATTCGGTAGAGGTGGTAACTTATCAGGAGGCCTGTGCGCCGACGCTGTACACCGTGACGGTGCAGACAGCGGCGCAGACACAGTGCGGCTACACGGTTTCGGTCGACTCGGTGGAGCTGGCGGAAAAGGAAACGCGCGTTGCGGTTACGGTGACAAACAACGGTGCAGCGGCGTTCAGTATCTACGATTCCAATGCAAAAATCGTGCAGAACGGCAAGCAGTTCGAGCGGGAGTATAACTCCTATGCGGATTATCCGGAGCTGCAGTCGGATTTGATGGTCGGCGCGAGCACGACCGGCATCATTACATTCCCGGCACTGGAAAAGGCGGATTTTGACATCACGCTGACTGGCTCGTCGGATGATTGGGACGAAAGCATTGCGCCGTTTACGTTCCATTGCACGTTCGGTGACGCGGCAGCGCAGACTCAGCAGGAGCTAGCGGCGGAACAGGCGGCGCCGACCTACATGCTGTACGACGGCACAGCGACCAAGTCTATCGACCTTTCGCTGACCGATACCGTAATTGGCAGCAATAAACTGTGGCCGACGGACACGAAAACCATTACCACGGATGATCTGTCCAAGCTGACGCAAAATGAGGTTGCGGCCGTGCGCAACGAGATTTATGCGCGGCACGGCTATTTTTACCACGGATGAATGGAAAATTTTCTTTGCCTCGGCGGAGTGGTATCATGTGGACAGTGCGTACTCCAACGATATGCTGAATGCCACGGAAAAAGCGAATGTGGATACCATTCTGAATTACGAAAAGAGTGCAGGCGGACAGCAGGAGAAGACCCGGCCGGAGGATATGGCATCGCAGGCCGCGCTGAATTACTGCCAGACAACCGGCTGGACGAATAGCCGCGTCAATTTTGTGGAAAGCCGTCCGGCGGGCGGATATTATGTCAATGTGATGAAGATAGACGACTCGGATAACAGTTATGAGGAAAATTATGTGGTGACGGTCGAAAACGGAAAGGCAATCGTGACCGGCACCGAGCAGTTTGGCGAATTTACGCCGATCGATTAATTAACAGAATAAATACAAAAAATCAGGACGGAAGGCTCTAGAGACCTTCTGTCCTGATTTTATTAGAGGGGTGTTGGTGATATGGTTTTTGGTTTGGAAATTTTTTAACTAAGTGAATTGGTAGTTTGTGTGAGATTGGTCAGTCGATGCGCTTTACCAGATCTTCCGGAATCTTGGCAGTGCCCTGACCGTAATACTGGAATACGTCAACCATCTGCTGAATCTGTGCGTCGCTCATCTGCTTGATCTCGCCGTTGACGCAGGCCGCGCGGGCAGCCAGATAGCATTTTGCGGCTTCTTCGAGGTAGACCGCAGCGTAAAGCGCCTGATTGAGATCCTTGCCGACCGTCATAACGCCGTGCTGAGACAGGATAACGGCATGACCGTTGCCGACGTACTTAACCGTATCGATGCCCATATCGATCGAGCCGGCAGCCGAATAGGGTGTGATCGGCACGTTGCCGCCGGCGGCATTGGCCAGTGCGGTAATACATACGCGGAACTCGGTCAGACCCGGAATGAGCGAAACCGCAGTTGCGTACGGCTGGTGGGTGTGGATAACGGCGTTGATGTCCGGACGCTCGCGGAAGATATGCAGGATAGCCGGTGTGTCGGACGAGGGCTTGCGGGTGCCTTCGATGACATTGCCGTCGATATCCATGACGATCATATCATCCTCGACCATCTTCTCATACATCATGCCGGACGGCGTAACGAGAATCTCGCCGGTCGGCATGCGCACGCTCAGGTTGCCGCAGGTCAGCGATACCAGCTCATAGCGGTCGAGCAGGATACCGGCTTCGATGATTTCTTTTTTCATTTCCGAAAACATGGTGAATTCCTCCTAAAAAATCGTGAGCAGCTGTTCCGGTCTGCGGACGGTGAATTCCGGATGGTAGGGCAGCAGCATTTCGAGCGGCTGATAGCCCCATGCGGCAGCCGCGGCTGCCGTTTGTGTGTTGCGTGCGGTCTGCATGTCCACATCGGTGTCACCGACGTAGAGTATCTGCTCACGCGGTATGCCCAGACGCTCGAGCACAGGGTCCATCGAGTGCGGATCGGGCTTGGAGATAGTCTCCGGCGTCTGTCCGACGCACAGCTCCATCGCATCTCCGAAAAATCGGTCGATGAGCGCACAGGCAACGGCATTGGGTTTATTCGTCAGAACGGCGTTCTTGATGCCGCGGCGGTTCAGCTCCGCAAGCGTTTCACACACCCCTGCATACGGCTGGGTGAGATAGGTGAAATCGCTGAGGTATGCGGCGCAGTCGTAATCGCGTATCGCGGGCTGAAGTGCGGCGACCCGATCGGGCGGGCAGCCGCCGAGCTTCAGCAGCTTATGGTAAAACTCCGCGATAGAAAGGCGGCACAGATCACGGCATTCGTCGAGCGTAATGTCGTGAAAGCCGAAATGACGAAGGGACTGGTTACAGTAATGGTGAATGGTCGGCAGGGTATAGAGCAGCGTGCCGTCCAAATCCCAGACACAGGCGCGAAAGCCCATTTATACCTCCAGGAAGTCTACAAAGCGAACGGCTTCCAGATCGGACTCTGCAACGCCGAGCTTCTTGCCGGTCAGGTCCTCGACACAGCGGATACGAGGTGCATGGCATCAATACCGTACTTCTTCATCAGGTACATTTTGGATGCACCGTGCGGATAGCCCGGCAGGCCGATCTTGACCAGACGCTTGCCCAGTCCGTTCTCCGCGATAACATCAGCAACAGCGGAGCCGAGACCTCCGATATCCAGATGGTTTTCGATGGTAACAACGCCGTACTTGCTCTTCTTGATGGCCTCGACGATGGTCGGGTCGGTGAACGGCTTGAGGGTGGAAACGTGCATATGCTGTACGGAAACGCCCTTTTCCTTCAGAACCGCGGTAGCGCGCATGGCTTCCTCTGTGCAGATGGAGGAGGACAGCAGAACGATGTCATCGCCTTCGCTCAGCACGCGGGCACGGTTGAACTGCATCGGCTCATTTGCCGGGAACAGACGCGGAACTTCCTTGCGGAGCATGCGGATGTAGACCGGACCGTTGTAGTTGTATGCCAGATCGAGCACGCCTTCGATTTCGGTCGCATCACCGATGTCGAAGATAGCCATGTTCGGCACGGTGCGCAGTACGCCGATATCATTGATGGACTGGTGGGTAACACCGCCCGGCGTGGTAATGCCCGGCACAAAGCCGACGAATACGACCGGCAGATTCGGGTAAGCGACGCTCATTTCCAGCTGATCGAGAATGCGGCGATACAGGAATACCGCGAAGGTGTGCAGGAACGGACGGTAGCCCTCACGGCACATGCCGGCTGCCCAGGAGCACATGTTCTGCTCGGCGATACCCATGGTCAGGTAGCGGTCCGGGTAGGTCTGGCGGAACTTTTTACTTCGCAGGAGGAGCCGAGGTCGGCCGACATAACCAGAACCTCCGGATGCTCGGCTGCGAAGCGGATCATATTTTTTTCATGTGTATTAACTTCGATCTTCATTTTGAACTCCTTCCTTCTCACATCTCGTCATAGATCTTCTGGAATTCATCACGCTCGTCAGCGCCGATGCGGATAAAGTGCATCGAACGCGGCTTTTTCGAGCGGCTTAACGCCGGTCCAGCCGTGCGTGCGTGCGATAACAACGAGCGGCTTGCCCTCATGCGGGGTCTCACATGCCTTGCAGAAGTCCTCAATGTCGTGGCCGTTTGCCTCAACGCAGACTGCGCCGAACGAGGTGAAGCGGTCGATCAGCGGCTCCTCGGTCATCTGATCCTCAATCCTGCCCTCAACCTGCTGGTCGTTTGCATCGATTACAACGATGAAGTTATCCAGCTTGTAGTAGCCGGCAGCCTGAATGCACTCCCAGGTCTGACCTTCCTGTAGCTCACCGTCACCGAGCAGAACATAGCACTTGCCGGTGTCGCCGCGGCGCTTGCGGGCATGGGCCGTGCCGCCTGCGATCGAGATGGTCTGGCCAAGCGAGCCTGCGGTATTCTCAAATCCGGGAGAGTGCTCCGCACCGATCATTTCCATGTTCCAGCCGTCTACATTGAATTTGTCCATGCAGTCCGGGCTGATGCGGCCGGTCTCTGCCAGTGCGGCGTAGATAACCGAAGCATAGTGGCAGCAGGATACGAAGAAACGATCCTTATCCGGTGCGGGAGCGCCGTTATAGGAGGAGCCTCGCTGATAATCCATATTATCCGGCCCCGGAACGCCGGGGAACGGGATCGGCTCCCCAGCTGCCGACGGACGGACCGAGGTTCATCACACGGGTGTACAGGGAGGCGATGATTTCTGCCGACGAGCACGCCTGTGCCAGATAGCAGCCGCCGGTTTTCAGTGCAACGCCGAGAATCTGCTTGCGGATTCCGTTAGCGACCGCCTGAATATCGGCGGTGGAATAATTTTTTTCACTCATAAGAGCATGACTCCTTTCTGAATCCAATACCTATACGAACAGCCAGTGCTGTGGGTTGCGGTGTCGATCTCTTAAAAACATTATTTCACATACAAGAACAAATGTCAACGATAGAAAACTTGTCATTTATGCCAAAAACAAGTTGATGAAATTGGTTAAATAGTGAGAAACGACGATTAGAGCGCGGAAATAGCTTGACGGGACTGTTTATATTGCCTATAATGAGATAAAAGGAATTCGGAAAACGGTTCACAACAATGAACAAAATTTCAAACATTCCCGCGAGTTCCATGAAAGGAAGATGAATTATGAAAGCTGTTGTGAAAACGGAGACCGGTTTTGATCATATGCAGTATACAGATATTCCGGAACCCAAAGCGACCGGAGATCTGGTAAAGATCAAGATCGCGTACTCCGGTATCTGCGGCACTGATCTTCATGCATTTAAGGGTACCTACGCGAGCACTAAGCCGCCGGTCGTACTCGGCCATGAGTTCTCCGGCGTAGTCACCGAGATCGGTCCGGATGTAAAGAATATTAAGGTGGGCGACCGCGTTACCAGCGAGACCACCTTCAAGACCTGCGGCATATGCCCGATGTGCAAATCTAAGGATTACAATCTGTGCGGCAATCGGCAGGGCATCGGCACCCAGATTAACGGCTCGATGGGCTGAGTATCTGGTCAGCAGAGAGGAAAGCGTTCACGTCCTGCCGGATAACGTATCGCTGCTGAGTGCCGCGCTCACCGAACCGCTTGCGTGCGGCGTACATGCTGCTATCGAGAAGGGCAATGTACAGCCTGGCGATATCTGCGTGGTATTCGGTGTCGGCGCGATCGGCCAGATGGTTATGCAGGTGGCAAAGAGTCAGGGCGCGACCGTTATCGTTGCCGGACTGAGCCACGATGCGGAACGCTTCGAGATTGCAAAAAGAGTGCAGGCGTGGACCGCTGTGTTGACCAGCAGACCGAGAACATCAAGGATATCGTGATGGAGATGACGAACGGTGTCGGCGCGGACAAGTGCTTTGAGTGCTCGGGCGCGGTTCCGGCAGCCAACAAGGCGCTTGAACTGGTACGCCGCAAGGGCACGGTCGTGCAGATGGGCGTGTTCCCGCAATCGCACGAGAGCATCTGGACTGATCTGATCCTGCATCACGAGATCAACTACGTTGGCTCCCGCAGCCAGAAGCCGTCCTCATGGGTCAAGGCTCTGGAGCTTTTGGCAGTAGGCACAGTTGTACCGGAAAAGATCGTTACCTCGATCGATCCGCTGGAGAAATGGCGTGACGGCTTTGACAAGATGATCCGCGGCGAAGGTGCCAAGGGTGTTATCGTGCTGGATGACAGTTTGAAATAAGTAATCCCATGACGGATAAAGAACGAACTGATTATATAAAGAAATGAGAGAAAAAAAAACCAATACCGCTTGTGCGGTATTGGTTGATTCGTAAAAGGGGTGCTTATTCGGGAACGGCAACGCCTTCCATCTCCAGCATGCGGCGGGCAAGCGCCTCGTCCGCGACCAGCACGTTGATGTACTTTCCGCGCACGGCGGCAAGCGTGCACTCTGCCTTTTCGGCGCTGGCGTTGATGCCGATCGACCACGACGGAGTACGCATTGCCTCCAACGGAGCGGAGATGACGTAGCGACTGTCCAGCTGAACCTCGTTGCCGTTGATGTCAAACATGCGGCCGAGCAGACTGGAAACCGCACCGCGGCGCATCAGCTCCTTGCGTTCCTCGGCGTTGTAGCAGCCGGATTTATAAAGTGAGCCGTTGGCATCATTCAGCGAACCGATGCCGGTGAGGATGATATCTACCGTGCCGGCTTTCTTGAGTGTTGCTTCAATCTGCGGCTCGGCGGTGAGATAGGAGTAAACCAGCTCACTGTCCACATAGACCGGCGCATAGATGTTGGAATAGGTGCCGTGCACCTTTTTGGAAAGCCGGAGCGCAAGCTCGAGGCCGTCCACACGCGGATTGCCGGTGCCGAGGCAGCCGACCATCTGCACAACAGTTACATTATAGTAGTCGGAATAATCGGTCGGTTCGAGGACATCGCACAGTGCTTCAAGCGCACGGCCCCACGAAATGCCGATAGACATGTTGTTTTCCAGTACGGTTGAAAGAAAATCCACTGCACAGTGTGCACAGCGTGTCAGGGACTGGTCGAATTCATAATCTCCGGCAACGATGATCGCATCGCGTAAACCGAAGGTCGTACGAACAAGGTGCGAAAGCTGCGGATTTTTGTTGATCGGACTGTGAACGATGATCTCGACCACGCCGGTCTCCTTCGCTTCATCGAGAAGACGGGAGATGGTGGGACGGGAAATGCCGGTGATTTTGCTGATATCCTGCTGGCTGAGATTCTGCTGATAATAAAGCTCGGAGATTCGTACGAGCAAATCGGTACGGCTGCTCATAATAGGCCCCCTTAAAAATTTGAAAAGTTGGATGAACATTTGTTCACAACACAAAGTATATCGTTTTTTTGTATAGAATGTCAATGAACGTATTGACAAAAAGCGAAAAAATCTAATATCATATTGCCCATAGGAATTACGGGAAATGTTCTATAGGAAAAGTAGGAATAGGAGGAACATCCATGTTCACCAGTGAATTTGTTGTAAAAAATCCAACCGGTCTGCACGCACGTCCGGCCAGCCAGCTGGCCAAGCTGTGCAAGGATATTCCGGAGGATATTCGTCTGATCTGCGAAAAAGGCACGATCAACCCCAAAAATGTAATTGGAATTTTGACCGCAGGTCTGAAAAAAGGTTCAGCGATCAAAATCGAGGTAGAAGGCGCCAGCGAGCAGGAATCCGGCGCGAAGATCATGGAGTTTCTGGAAGGCTTGACCGACTAAGAACAGCAGCTAAGAGAAAAAGGAGAGTAAAGATGGAACAGGCAACCTTTCGCAATCTGATCCTGCGGGATGTGGAAGCGGCAAATGCCGAGGAGGCAATCCGCAAGGTCGGTCAGCGTTTTTACGATGAAGGCTTCGTAAAGGACACCTATATTGATGCAGTTGTTGCGCGTGAGAAGAATTACGCGACCGGTCTGCAGCTGGCAGATATCGCGGTAGCTATGCCGCACACCGATCCGCAGCATGTTAACCGCCCGGGCGTGTGCATCGCACAGCTTAAGCACCCGGTCGAGTTTGAGCATATGGGCGATCCGGATACCAAGGTGCAGGCGGAAATGCTGTTCATGATGGCCATCAAGAATCCGGATGAGCAGGTCGAGCTGCTGCAGAAGGTGCTCGGCGTATTCCAGCAGCCGGAGGTCGTTGCTGCATTCCGCGCAGCAAAAAATGAAGACGAGCTGTTCGAGGCGGCTCAGAAGTACATTGGTTGATTACAGGACTGAGGTTCTGTTCAAAACACGGTTACATTTAATTTATTGGAGGGTCAAATGATGAAAACTTGTAACATTCTGTGTGTATGCGGTTCCGGTACCGTAAGTTCCGCAATGGTAGCAGGCAAGCTCAAGGAGCGCCTGAAGGAAAAAGGGCTGGGACGCTGCCATGGTAGAGGCAAGCCCGAACAGCATTTCGACCGAGATCACCGGCAAGAAGTTTGATCTGATTGCATGTGTAAGCCCGGTTTACGAGGACTTCGGTATTCCGAAGGTAAAGGCAGTCGGCATGCTGACCGGTCTGTCCGAGGACAAGGTAGTCGATGACTGCCTGAAGATCCTGGAGGCAAATGCGTAAAGGGCAAGGCGCATTTTCTCATAGTCATCCATAGCAAAGAGTAAAGGCAAAAGGCAAAAGGGTAAAAAAGAAAGGTGGTTCCAAGCATGGCAAGTTTCTTTCAAACATTAAGTGATGTGTTCAGTGCATTCGGTGCTGCAGTATTCGTACCGGTTATTCTGTTTATCATCGCAAAGTGCATGGGTGTTACCGGCAAGAAGGCTTTTAACACGGCACTGCTGTGTGCTGTCGGCTTGACGGGTTTTAACCTCGTTATCAACAGCTATTCTGCGATTATCGCACCGGTTGTCAACCAGATGGTTACGAACGCAGGCGTAAACCTGCCGACGCTCGATACCGGCTGGCAGTCCACGTCGGTTATCGCGTATTCGACCAAGGTCGGCCTGATCTTCATCGGCGTTGCAATCATTCTGCAGCTTGTGCTGTTCTTCACCAAGTGGACGAACGTATTTATGGCATCCGATCTGTGGAACAACTACTCCTTCATGGTATGGGGCTCCATGCTGTATGCTCTGACCGACAACATGATGCTCTCCATGGCTCTGATGGTCGTTCAGCTGCTTTACATCCTGCTGTTCTCTGAGGCTTGCGCAAAGCGCTGGTCTACCTATTATGATTACGATAACTGCTGCATGACCGCTCCCCATCATCTGGAGAGCCTGCCGTTTGCGGTATTCATGAACTGGTTCCTTGGAAAGATCGGCTTTGACAAGATCAAGCTGAATGCACAGACCCTGCAGAAGAAGCTCGGCATCCTCGGCGAGCCTATGTTCATCGGCCTGGTTGTCGGCGCTCTGATCGGCATCATCGGCAACTTCAACGCTCTGGTCGGCGAGGGTGCGCTGACGGCTTGGGGTACGGTATCCTCTGCAGCCGTTTCCACCGCAGCGATCATGGCGGTATTCCCGAAGGTTGCCGGTATCTTCGCAAGCGCATTTACCACTCTGACTGATGCGTACAAGTCTAAGGCTGCCAAGTCCGGCGAAGGCCGTGAATGGTATCTCTCTGTTAACGATGCATGCGGTTACGGCGAGCCGAATACGCTGGTTACCGGCATCCTGCTGATCCCGATCATGCTGGTTGTAGCATTTGTTCTTCCGGGCAACACCATCCTGCCGATGGCTGACCTGTGCGCTCTGCCGTACATGGTTGAGGTATTTGTTTGCGTATCCAACGGCAACATCGCAAAGAGCGTTGTTTCCGGTGCGATCTGGTTCTCTCTGGGCCTGGTTGTTGCGTCCGTTCTCGCACCGACCTTTACGCAGGTCGCTGTTGACGCCGGCTTCCAGCTTGCACAGGAAGGCGTTTATATCATCAGCTTCGGTATTATGTGCCACCCGCTGATCGCCGGTCTGTTCTACGCATTCTGGTCTCAGAATCCGATCATCATCGGTGCGGTTGTCATTGCATACTTCGTGCTGTACTTCCTGTTCAAGAAGAACAAGGAGCGTTTCGTTGGCTATCTGGAGAACGCCGCTGCTGCTTACTCGGCATACTAAGCGATTACTCCCGAACTGAAAACAGCCGGCTGCTGCTGCAAACAAATGCAGCGCAGCCGGTTGTTGCTTTATTCTGAAGAGGAGGAAAATATGAAGGAACTGACACAAAAAACCGCAGAATATCGTACTGGTCGGTGATGTTTTTGTCTCGCCGGACACGATGGAGCAGGCGGTGCAGCAAAGCGCACTCTGCTGCGGTAGGATCACCAAGCTGATGTGGGGCGGCTCCGACAAGCAGGAATTCACCTCGCGGCAGCTCAAACTCGAACGGAACGGTCCGGAAGCCGTACCGTATGCGGACGGTCTGGACGAGGTGATCGGCGAAGCAGAGGTTCTGCTCGTGCATTTCAATCCGGTGCCGCGTGCGTTGATTGAGAAAGCGCCTAACCTTAAGATCATCCTGACCTGCCGCGGCGGCATGGAGCACATTGACCTTGCAGCTGCAAGTGAGCGCAATATTCCGGTGCTCAACATTATCCGCAATGCAGAGCCGGTCGCGGACTTTGCTCTCGGCATGATGCTTGACCTGACGCGCGATATCGCACTTTCGCACCGCAAAATGCGCGAAGGTGTCTGGATGAAGAGCTTTTACAACTCGGACCATTTGATGACGCTTTCCAGCCACACGGTGGCGCTGGCCGGTATCGGCAACGTCGGCAGCGCGCTGGCGCGCCGTCTGCTGGCACTTGGCGTGCCGGTGATCGCGTATGACGCATACACCAGTCCGGAAAAGCTGGAAAAGGCCGACCTCGGTGCAATCAAGCTGGTCGATTCGCTTGAAACCCTGTTTGAACAGGGCGATATTGTATCGCTGCACCTGCGGCTGACACCGGATACCGAGCACATGATCGGCATGCAGTATTTTTCCCGCATGAAAAAAACGGCGTACTTTATCAACACCGCGCGCGGCGGTCTGGTCGATCAGCAGGCGCTGGTCGAGGCGCTGCAGCAGGGCTGCATGGCAGGCGCGGCGCTGGATGTGTACGACAGCGAGCCGCTCGCTGCGGACGATCCGCTGCTGCAGATGGACAACGTGCTGCTCACGCCGCACATTGCGGGCACCACGGTAGACGCGATCCCGCGGGCGCCGTTTTTGCTCATGCGTGAGGTCGATCGGTTCCTGGCTGACGGCGTGACCAATCGGGTGGTAAATCATGCATCCATCACACTGGAGTAAGGAGGAAACGCAATGCTTTTGCAGGAAGAAAGAGAGAAAATCGTTGAATACGGACAGGAAATGCTCAAGCGCGGTCTGACCGCGGGCACCTTCGGCAACCTGAGCATTTACAACGAGAAGGAGAACCTGTTTGCCATCAGTCCGAGCGGTATGGACTATTTTAAGACCGACGCAAGCGACGTGGTCGTTATGACGCTCGACGGCGAAAAGGCGGACGGCGACCGCAAGCCATCTTCCGAGGTGGACATGCACCGTATTTTCTACCAGAAGCGCCCGGGCATCAAGTCGGTCGTGCACACGCATCCGCGTTACGCTACTACGCTGGCGTGCCTCGGCTGGAGCATTCCGCCGCTGCACTATCTGGTGGCGTATTCGGGCCAAGAGGTGCCATGCATTCCGTATGTGCCGTTCGGCACTTATGAACTGGCACAGGCGGCGTTGGACGGCATGGGCGATAATTATGCCTGTATTCTCGGAAATCACGGTCTGCTGTGCGTCGGCGGCAATATCAGCTACACGCTGGATGTGTCCGAGCAGATCGAATTCTGCGCACAGCTCTATTATAATTGTAAGGCAGCCGGTCAGGAGCCGAAGCTGTTGAATGACGAGCAGATCAACTCGGTGCTGGAGGCATTCCAGACCTACCGACAGAAATAAATTTTGCAGGAGGGGACCATTATGGAGGAAAAATGCGTATACTGCGGCGGTGATCTGCCGGAAAAGCCGACTAAGGTAAAGGTGCGCACGCGCTCGTTCGATGTGTGTTGTGCGGATTGTGCGGCAAAGACCGAACAGTATATCAAGCTGGATAAGCGATTCAAGACCGCACTGTATCTTCTGGTCTTTCTGGGCGGCATCGGATTTGTTATCAGTGCATTTTTCGGCGGTGACAGTCCGCTGCGCATGATCGGTGCGTATGCCGGTCAGCTTGTTGCGGGACTGGCGTTTATCGCATTTCCGTATCCGGTCACCTCGTTTGAGAGCTTTCACGCGATGAGCATCTGCGGCGTAACGCGGCTGACGCGCATTATCGGCCTTGTGCTGAGCGTGTCGGCGGTCGTGCTGATGGTGCTCACGCTGCGGTAAAGACAAGTGCGATCGGTCTGACGAAAGTCAGGTCTTTCCATAACCCCAAAGGGCGCTCGAAGGAGCGCCCTTTTTGGGGTTTTGCAGGATTGTCTGATGTGATGGAAAGCAAAAGGACAGCAAAAGGACAGCAAAAGGACAGAAGGGTCCAAGTACCTTCTGTCCTTTTGCGGAGAAAATTATATTTGTATTCTGTTTTGAGACTTGAATATAAATAAGAGAGAATAAGGTGTGAATATGGAATTAATCTGTGATTCGGGAAAATTAACCGAGGAACGGACGGGTGGTTTCCGCGCCCATGCGGATCACATCCTCAGCAGGCATTCTCCAGTATTCCGGACGGAACAGCTCGAGGCACGCAGGGCCGTCGTAGCCGACTGCCTGTACCGCATCAGCAACCTCCTGCACCGGAATGGCACCCAAGCCGGGCATCAGACGGTGACAGTGGTCGAGGATGCCGAGCGGCAGGTCCTCGCAGTCGTTGATGTGGAACACGAACAGCTTCTCCTTGGGAATTTTGCGGATGAAATCAACGTCCGCGCACTTGTCGTGCAGGTAAACATTGATGCAGTCCACGGTCAGACCAACGCTGTCGCGGTTTACGGCGTTTACGATCTCGAGCGCCTGACGCACGCTGTTGACGCACCACTTCTTGTCGCCGATCGGCTCGAAGGACAGCTTGACACCGTACGGCTCGGCAATGTCGGCGAGTTCGTTCAGCACCTTCACCGAGTCGTCGAAAATCTCCTTCTCATTCCTGGTGCAGATCTCATTGGTGACGGTCGGCACCACGATGATATACGGATTGCCGATCTGCTGTGCCACCTTGCAGCCGAAGGTGAACAGCTCTACGAGCTTTTCCCACTCCTCCGGCGTGCAGAAGTTGATGTTTTCAATGGAGTTGAATGCAAACGGCTTGATATGGCTCTTTGCAAAAAAAGCCTTGAGATCGTCCACGGTGTGGGTCTTGAGATACTCCTGCAGCATATCAAGACGCAGCTCGATATAGTCATAGCCGTACTTTTCGCACATCAGCAGGTCGTTTTCAACCGTGGAATTTTCCTTGCAGGTTGCTTCGTTATATCCGAGTTTCAGCATAAGACAGTCTCCTTTACATTTCACCGCGCGCTTCACGCTCGGTGAGTTCCTTCATAATAGTGGGGTAAATCTTATCCAGCTTGTAGAACAGCAGGACGATAATGGCAACGATCCAAACGAGGATCGGACCGATCCTAAAGATAGAAGAAATCATTTGCTGGGCAGAAGTCGGCTGCATGGCACCGCCGGTAACCGAGCTGAGGAAGCCTGCGCCCTCGAGCATGGCGGTCATAATCGCACTGGTGATACCGGTGCCGATCTTAAAGCCGAGCGAGCCGCCGCCGAAGATCAGGCTTTCCTGACGCAGATGGCTCTTCCACTGACCGTACTCTACAACATCGCCCATCATGCCGAATACCAGAGAGGTCAGCGGAGCCTGACCGAGCGAGCGGATGATGGTCATTACCAGAATCCACCGGAAGCTCATCGGGTTTACCATAATGAGGGCATGGGCGATAACAACTACGATACAGCCGGCGAGCGACAGGTTGCGCTTGTTGAATTTCTGCAGCAGCATCGGACACAGCAGCGCGCCAACGATCAGTGCGACGATCTCGGAGGTGTAAATGACGCTGTAATACCATTCATCGTTGCCGAGAACATATTTGCAGTAGTACGGCAGGTCGGTGCCGATGATGGTGGTATGAACGCAGGTGACAGTCCACAGAATGAGCGTTGCCCAGAAATACGGGTTGCCAAGCAGCGCTTTAATCGCGCGGGAAGCGGGAACCTTGGGCTGCTCCTGTGCGGTGGATTCAAAATTAACGGTTTCCTTGCAGCGAACAAAGCAGATAACGAGCAGAATAAGTGCGATGGCGCACCAGATGCTCATGGTCTTGATCCAGGCGGCCTGATCGTTGCCGAACAGCTTGACAACCGGCATGGTGAAGGTTACGGCAATGATCTTGCCGATCGGAGACAGTGCCATACGTACAACGGACAGCAGGTCGCGCTCGTGCGAGGAGCGGGTCATCATGGTGGACAGGGTGCCGTAGGGCACGTTGATTGCGGTGTAGCATACGGTGGTGCACAGGTTATAAGTAACAAAAATGTACCAGAACTGAACGGTCGTGCTGCTGTGCGGCACACAGAACATCGCAACCGCGCATAGAACATACGGTACGCTCATCCATAAAATCCACGGACGGGCCTTACCCCATTTTGATTTGGTCTTGCTCACGATGATGCCCATGATAACGTCGGACGAGCCGTCAAAAATACGCGAGATCAGCATGACCAGACCGACGGTAACGACCGGAATACCACAGTAATCCGTATAGAACAGGGTGAGCAGCGCGGTGATCATGCCGAACACAACGTTGCAGGCAGTGTCACCTAAACCATAGGCAATGCGGGTTCCCCAGCCAAGGGAGGCAGTGTTGTTCTTTTTCACTCATAAGGAGCAACCCCTCTTTCTCTTCTCAAATGGAAGCCGCCGCCGGGTGCGGCGGCTTGCCTTAACTCTTTCTCTTCTCTTCTCTTTGCTTATGGTAATGCGGGGATAAATTACTCGATTTCGCTCAGCTTGACCGGACGGCCTTCCTTCATGGACAGGTTTGCCGCCTTAATGGCGATCTTAACTGGCTGCAGACCGTCAAAACCGGTTACCAGCGTGTCGGTGTCGTTCAGAACGGCATCGGTGAACGCCTTTGCCTCTGCGATGAATGCGTTGTTGTAGCGCTCGAGGAAGAACCAGGTCGGCTTTGCAACCTCGACGCCTGCGGCAGAGGAGATCATGGCGGTGTTGTTCAGATCGTTTGCAACCTGCACGCAGCCCTGGTCGCAGTGAACCTCGGTGCGCTGGTCGTAGCCGTAGTGTGCGGCACGGGAGTTGTCGATCACACCGAGTGCGCCGTTCTCGAACTTCATCATTACAATGGCGGTATCCACGTCGCCGTACTCCTCGTAGCCGGCGCCGGAGAGCGCTGCACCGTAAGCGGTAACCTCGGTAACCTCGCTGCCTGCCAGATAGCGGACCATGTCGAAATCGTGAATGGTCATGTCCATGAAGATACCGCCGGAAACCTTGATATAGCTCATCGGCTGGTGATCGGGATCGCGGGAGGTGACCTTGATGAGATTGGGCTTGCCCAGCTTGCCGGAAGCGACCGTATCGCGGACGGCCTTGTGGTTGTGGTCAAAGCGGCGAACGAAGCCGACCTGCAGCTTAACGCCTGCCCTCTTTACCGCAGCGAGGGCTTCCTCGATCTTTGCCAGCTTGGTGTCGATCGGCTTCTCACAGAAGATGTGCTTGCCGGTCTGCGCAGCGCGCATGATGAAGTCTGCATGCGTTGCGGTGGAGGAGCAGATGAACACGGCCTCGATGGTCGGATCGCCAAAGATCATCTCGGGATCATCGTAACACTTCTCAATACCCATGTCCGCTGCCCATGCGCGGGTCGCATCGTTCATGAACGGATCAGCCACTGCGTAGAGGTCTGCGTTCGGCACTGCATGTGCCAGATTTTCACCATGCAGTTTGCCGATTCTGCCTGCACCCAGCAGACCGATTCTTACCTTGTTTGCCATTTTTTCTTGCACTCCTTTTTTACTCTAAAACCTGAATTGACGCGTTTGCTCAAAAAGCAGTATGTTAGAAGTTTTTTTTTCTGTGCTTTTATGATATAATAATTGCACGCAGAGAAAAACAATGTTAAAATATCGAATATAGAAACGATATAAACTGCTGTTTTTGAATCATTTGCGCTTTTTTCTTGTGATTATTATACAAACAAAGTCCGTGAGAGCGTTATCGTGTTCTTGTGGAAAAAACAGCAGGATTTTTCGAGGGTAAGAAAGAAAATCGAGGGAAGGATTTCGTAATCTTGTGATTCTTGGGAGGGAGCATACATGGGAACCAAGCCTTGTAAACTGAGCGGAACATTCTTCAACTGCATTTCGATCGATCGCAATTACAACAACCAGCAGTCTATACTTCCGCATATGCACGACAACCGTCTGGAGCTGTTCTATGTGTGCAGCGGACAAGGACAGTACATGGTGGATAACCGGTATTATCCGATTGGAGAGGGCGACATTGTTATCTGCAATCAGGGTGTGCTGCACGGCGAGGAACCCGATCAGGTGCGGCAGATCCGGTCGTACAGCATCGCAATTACCGATGTCAATGCAGAAGGTCTGCCGCCTAACTGCCTGATTGCAGAAGGGGAGTATCCGGTTGTCTCGTGCGGACAGCTTGCCAGGCAGGTAGGCGAGACCATGCACCTGCTGTATCTGCTCAGCGCCGATGCGGGAAACCTGCATGCCGTGTGCTGCAGTCTGGCAGAGGCAATGCTGAATCTGACCGATTCCCTGCTCCGCAGTCGTATCCACCAGCAGGAGCAGCAGCGTGAAATGCCGTCTGTGCTGGCGCACCGCGTGCGGCGCTATCTGGATGCACACCACTGTGAGCCGATCACGCTGCGTATGGTGGCGGAGCGACTGCGCGTGAGCGAGTATTATCTGGCGCATGTGTTTAAGCAGGAGTTCGGCGTGCCGCCTATGCAGTATGTGATGAAACGCCGGATTGGTGAGGCGCAGGGTTTTTTGATGAATACCGGCATCCCGATCGCTGAGATTGCGGATACACTCGGCTTCAGCAGTATCTGTCACTTCAACGCCATGTTTAAGAAGTACACCGGCACACCGCCCGGCAAGTTCCGGCAGTCATTCAAGCAGAGCATCACGCACAGCGAAAAAGGAAAAAGTGAAGAAAAGGAATCGTAAAACGGAAAACACCGTGCAGAGCAGTAACGCTTTGCATGGTGTTTTTTCTATCTTACTTACAAATAGAAGAATGGCGCAGCCGAGAGAGGGCGGCTGCGCCGGTGAAATGGAGATGTGTGTGAAATTAGAGAGATTAGCGGTAATCGTATTCTGAGGGAGCCGTCGGTTCACACGGCAGCGCGCTCTGCGTGAAGTACATATTTGCGAAGATGACTGCAATAGAAATGATAGTGAATAACATAATGAACGCTCCTTTCGCCGTTTGAGTTCGGCTTTCCTTTGATGATTCTATTGTAGTCCCTTGGACGCGGTTTTTCTTCTAACTTCTTGTATTTCATAGAGTTGAGCAAGAATCTATAATTTGACCGGTACAGACGGTCAGCATACGCGGAAAACGGCAGCAACAACCTGTAAAAAGTGGTGAAAATGCAGTCTGTTAGTGAAAAATAAAAGTGGGAGAAAGATTGTATATTTTTATAAAATGTTGAGATATATGCTTTTTTGCTTGCTATATGGGACGGAAAATGTGAAATTCTGCAATGGCAGCATGCCGCATTTTCCGCACGATAGCGAGATATTAAAAAAACAGGTGCAAAGCACAGACCGCAAGCGGGGAGCGGCAGGCACGGAAAATAATGCGATAGGGGAGAGAAAAGTTCTGGATTCTATAATAAAATGTGAAAATATTTGTATGTAACGTAAAAATATAAGAAAAAAGGCAATTCCTCAAGATGTTAGAAGAAAAGCAAACCCTCAAATGCTAAACTTAAATCATCAAAAGAGAACACCGCCGGGAGCGAAAAGAAAGAGCCTCGGCAGGAAAGAAATGAGTAAAAAGCATTTGAGGAGGAAAACACAATGAGCAAAACCAGAATGACAGTCGGTCAGGCGATCGTCAAGTTCCTGAACCAGCAGTACATCGAGATGGACGGCAAAGAGGAACCCTTCGTAGACGGCATGTTCACGATCTTCGGTCACGGCATGGTAGTCGGTCTCGGACAGGCACTGGAAGAGGATCCGGGTCACCTGAGAGTTTACCAGGGCCGCAACGAGCAGGGCATGGCGCACGCCGCCATCAGCTACGCAAAGCAGCACAACCGCCGCAAGATCATCGCCTGCACCTCGTCCATCGGCGTTGGCGCAGCAAACATGGTAACCGCAGCACTGACCGCTACCATCAACAACATCCCGCTGCTGCTGTTCCCGTCCGATTACTTCGCAACCCGTCAGCCGGATCCGGTTCTCCAGCAGCTCGAGGTTCCGAACGACCTGTCCATGTCCGCTTCGGACTGCTTCAAGCCGGTTGCCAAGTACTGGGATCGCATTTCCCGTCCGGAGCAGCTGATGAGCGCGATGGTCAATGCAATGCGCGTCCTGACCGACACCGCAAACTGCGGCACGGCAGTTATCTCGCTCCCGCAGGATGTACAGGGTGAGAGCTTCGATTTTCCGGATTACTTCTTCCAGAAGCGCGTACATCACGTTGCACGCCGCGTAGCGGATGACTACGATATCGAGAAGGCAGTTGAGATGATCAAGGCTTCCAAGAAGCCGATGTTCATCGCAGGCGGCGGCGTTCGTTACTCCGAGGCCGGTCAGACCGCAATGGACTTCTGCAAGACGTTCAACATTCCGGTTTCTCAGACCCAGGCCGGCCATTCCTGCCTGCCGGATTCGTTCGAGCTGGCTGTCGGCGGCATCGGCGTAACCGGCGGTCTGGCGGCGAACGCACTCTGCAAGGACTGCGACCTCGTTATTGGTGTCGGCACTCGTTTCAACGACTTCGTAACCGGCTCCAAGTGGGTGCTGTTCCGCAACCCGGATATTAAGGTTCTGGCAATCAATACTTCCGAGTTCCACGCGGAAAAGCTGGACGCAACCCGCTGCATCGGCGACGCAAAGGTTACTCTCGAAGCGATCATGGAAAAGCTCAAGGCAGACGGCTACAAGTCCGGCTACACCACCGAAATTCAGGATATCCGCAAGGTTTGGGAAGAAGAGCGTCTGCGCGTTCTGGGCGTTCAGTACAAGGGCGAGGGCTTCGGCGAGGGCAAGTTCGTACCGTGCGTTCCCAGCTGGACCGAGAAGATCATGAACGATTTCGTTGACCAGATCGGCGGCACCATCACCGAGTCCAACGCAGTCGGCATCCTCCGCGAGGAGGCAGACGACGACGCAATCGTGGTTGCAGCAGCAGGCTCGCTGCCGGCTGACCTCGAGCGTCTGTGGGTAACCGACGCACCGAACTCCTACAATATGGAATACGGCGCTTCTTGCATGGGCTACGAGATTGCCGGTGCGTTCGGCGCCAAGCTGGCTGAGCCGGATAAGGGAAGTTTACGCTCTGGTTGGCGACGGCTCCTTTATGATGCTCAACTCCGAGATCCCGACCGCAATGCAGGAGAACGCGAAGATCACCGTTGTTGTATTCGACAACTGCGCATTCGGCTGCATCAACAACCTGCAGATGGGCAACGGCGTTGGCTCTCTGGCGACCGAAATGCGTCACCGCAACGAGACCACCGGCAAGCTGGACGGCGACTACTGCTACACCGACTTCGGCAAGATCGGTGAGGGCTTCGGCATGAAGGCGTTCTACGCCAAGACTCCGGACGAATTCCGCAAGGCCGTTCAGGATGCTAAGAAGGAAAGCGTTTCCTGCATCATCGACGCAAAGGTTCTGCCCAAGACCATGGCGGAGGGCTACGAGTCCTGGTGGCACATCGGCGTTGCATCTACCTCCAAGTCTGATGAGGTAAAGGCTGCACGCAAGCGCATCGACGATCATCTGGCAGAAGCACGCATGTACTAATTAAATGCAGATTCAATATGAGCCGCCCGTTTTCGGACGGGCGGCTTTCCTTGTATATAAGGTATAGATACGCAATCTGGTATAGAGCAAAGAAAAGAGGAGCAAGAATTATGAAATATACGCACAAGGCCCCTTTCGATAAGGGTTATAACGGCATGGTTTCGGCAGTTGAGCATCCGGAAATGATGGGCATGGAGTTCGGCGTGGTCAAGATGGCAGCCGGCGATGTGATGCACTTCGACTATGCGCAGGAGGTCGTTTACGACCTGATGAGCGGCAGCGTGACCTTCGCATGGAACGGCAATTCCGAGACCGTTACCCGCAAAGACGTGTTCCACGAGGGTGCGATCCTGCTGCATGTGCCGCAGAATACCAGAGTGACCATCTCTGCCGAAAGTGACGCGGAGATTGCAGTATCCCGCACGGAAAACAAGCGCGATTTCGCGGCTCGTCTGCTGCGCCCGGAGGACTGCCTGTGCGCCAACGAGGAGCGCGGCGCGGGTCAGATGAACGAGTGCTCCACCCGTCTGGTACGCACGTTCTTCGACCGCTCCAACTGCCCGGAAACCAACTTCTTTATCGGTGAAGTGGTGCATTTCCCCGGCAAGTGGTCGTCTTATCCGCCGCACCAGCACGTTGAGCCCGAGCTGTACTACTACAAGTTCCTGCCGGAGAACGGATACGGCCTTGCCGAGTACGGCGATGATGCTTTCAAGGTAAAGAACAACGATCTGACCGGTATGCCGGAGAACGTAACGCACTCGCAGGCAGCCGCACCGGGCTACGCGGAGTATTACCTGTGGTGCATTCGTCTGCAGGACGACAAGAACATCGTGACGACCGTTGTGCCCGAGTATGAGTGGGTAACTAAGGCCGACGCGAAGTATTTCCCGGACATTTAAGGGAGGCAAGCGGCATGAAAGCATTCAAGATCGTTCCCTCTATCGCGGAATATATGGATTTCCGCACGCTGGCGAAAGAGCTGAAGCTCGGCGCGCGCGACCTGATCCTGACGAACGAATATATCTACAATCCGACGATTGCGGCGCTGAATCTCGGCTGCCATACCTGTTTTCAGGAAAAGTTTGGCGGCGGTGAGCCGACCGACGTTATGGTTGACGCCATCCTCGACGACCTGCGCGGCAAGGACTTTGATCGCATCGTGGCTGTCGGCGGCGGTACCGTTATCGACATTGCCAAGGTGCTGACCGTTGCCAAGTCCACCGACCGTGTGGACGATCTGTACGACCGCATGGCAAACCTCGAGAAGGAGCATGAGCTGATCATCGTGCCGACTACCTGCGGTACCGGTTCTGAGGTTACCAACATTTCCATCATCAACCGTACAACTAAGGGCGTCAAGGTCGGTTTGGTGTCTCCGGCGATGTTCGCGGATGAGGCGGCGCTCGTGCCCGGTATGCTGCTCAGCCTGCCGTATCCAGTGTTCGCGACTTCTTCCATCGATGCGATGGTCCACGCGGTGGAGAGCTATCTCTCTCCGAATGCGTGTGCACTGAAGCGAGCTGTTCTCCGCCAAGGCGCTGCACCTTATCCTGTCCTGCTGGAAGGATGCTGTCGCAGCAGGCGGCAAGGATGCGTGGAAAAAGCACGCGCTCGAGTTCCTGCGCGCCTCCAACTATGCGGGCATCGCGTTCGGTCATGCCGGCTGCGCGGCTGTTCACGCGATGGCGTATCCGCTCGGCGGCGTGCACCATATTCCGCATGGGCAGGCAAATCAGCTGATGTTCGCGGATGTCATGCGCAAGTATCAGGAAAAGAAGCCGATCGGAAAGCTGAATCAGCTCGAAGAACTTCTGGGTGCAGAACTGGACGTAGAACCGGTATTTTCGCTTGAAAACCTGTACAAATTGATGGACGAGGTATTGAAAAAGGATCCCCTGCACGAACACGGAGTAACCGCTGATGAGCTGCCGGTCTTTGCAAAGAATGTCATTGAAACCCAGCAGCGCCTGCTCGGCAACAACTATGTGGAGCTGTCCGAGGACGATCTGCTCGACATTTACCGCAAGGCATTTTAACTGCGGAGGGACAAGAAATGGATTGGAGAACGTATTATAAGGAGCACACGATGACCCCGGAACAGGCGGTCAGTGTGATCCATGACGGCGACCGCGTGGTATTCGGCCATGCGGTAGGCGAGCCGATCATCTTTCAGCGTACGATGGCGCGCATGGCAGAGCAGTTCCACAATGTGGAGGTCGCTCACATGGTTTATCTCGGCTCGGGCGAGTATCTGCAGCCCGGCATGGAGAGCCATTTCCGTCATAACGCGCTGTTCGTCGGCGGCCCGGCGCGCAAGCCCATTGCCGAGCACCGCGCGGACTACACCCCGGTGTTCTTCTCGGACGTACCGCGTATGTTCCGCGACAACACCCTGCCGGTGGACGTTTTCGCATTCACCTGCTCGCCTCCGGACGAGCGCGGCTACGTTTCGCTCGGCCTGTCGTGCGATTACGGCGCACAGGCGGTCAAATCTGCGAAAACCGTTATCGCTGAGGTAAACCCGAATATGCCGCGCACCTATGGCGAGAGCTTTGTGCACGTTTCTGAGATCGACGGCTTCCTGTGCTCGTGGGAGCCGCTGCCCGAGTCCAAGCCGCCCAGGATCGGTGAGGAGGACCGTGCAATCGGCAAATATATCGCTGAACTCGTGCGCGACGGTGATTGCCTCCAGCTCGGCATCGGTGCGGTGCCGGATGCGGTCTGCTCGTTCCTCGGCGACAAGCACGACCTCGGCCTGCACACCGAGATGATCTCGGACGGCGTGCTGCCGCTGCTTGAAAACGGCAACATTAACGGCAAGCGCAAGCAACGCGACGTCGGCAAGGTGAGCGTCACCTTCCTGATGGGCACGCGAAAACTGTACGATTTCGTGGATAATAACCCGATTATTAACATGCTTCCGGTGGATGTCTGCAACAATCCGGCGGTTATCGCGGAGAACGACAACGTGGTTTCCATTAACTCCTGCGTCGAGGTCGATCTGCAAGGGGCAGGTCTGTGCCGAGGCGATCGGCCTGCGCCAGATTTCCGGCATCGGCGGCCAGATGGACTTTGTGCGCGGCGCAAACTTGTCCAAGGGCGGCCGTTCCATCATTGCGCTGCACTCGACCACCAAGGACGAGTCTGCATCTAAGATTGTTACAACCATCACCACCGGCGGTCCGGTTACCACTAGCCGCTGCGATGTCAATTATATTGTCACCGAGTACGGCGTGGCGCAGCTTCGCGGTCAAACGCTCCGCGAGCGCGCAAAGCGTCTGATTGCCATTGCGCATCCAAAATTCCGCGAAGAACTTGCCGAGGAATTCGAGAAGCGCTTCGGTGAAAAACTCAAGGTGTAACCAATTAAAATGCAACATACAGCAGGAGGTCATAACGATGAAAAAGACATTCTCCCGTTTTCAAATCGCCTATATTCATGTGATTTTGCTGCTGCTGATTACGCTCTCCGGCTGGTGCGTTTATATCACAAGCCTGATGCTGAGCGTATAATTTCGTGGATATGCGCCGAAAAACCGATTTTTCTGCTATTCTCATTACAAATCAGACTATTCCCTTCATGTCTCCTCAAATATGTTATAAAAATCGGTGAATCGGCGCTTTTTCCTATTGAAAAGAAAGAAAAAGGACAAGGAAGATGATATTATGATGACAAAAGACCAGTACATCGACTCTCTGCGGGGGCTGCACCTGAACCTGTACAGCTTCGGCAAGAAGGTTGAAAACGTAGTGGACAACCCGATCGTTCGTCCGTCGCTCAACTCGTTTGCGGCAACGTACGAGCTGGCAGAGGACCCGCAGTACGAAGATCTGATGACAGCAACGTCCAACCTGACCGGCAAGAAGGTAAACCGTTTTACCCATCTGCACCAGTCCACCGACGACCTGATCAAGAAGGTAAAGATGCAGCGTCTGCTCGGTCAGAAGACCGCAGCCTGCTTCCAGCGCTGCGTAGGCATGGACGCTATGAACGCTGTATACTCCTCCACCTACGAGATCGACGAGGCTTGCGGCACCAAGTACCACGAGAACTTCCTCAAGTTCTGGACCGATGTGCAGAACAACGATTGGGGCGTTGACGGCGCTATGACTGACGTTAAGGGCGACCGCGGTCTGTCTCCGTCCAAGCAGGCTGATCCGGATCTGTTCCTGCACGTTGTAGAGCGCACCGCTGACGGCGTATACGTTACCGGTGCAAAGGCGCATCAGACTGGCTACCTGAACAGCCATTATGTTCTGGTTATGCCGACTATCTCCATGCGCGAGGGTGACGAGGACTATGCCATTTCCTTCGCATGCCCGACCGATGCTGACGGCATCACCTTGATTCTGGGCCGTCAGTCCTGCGATACCCGCAAGACCGAGGAATATAACGACATCGACGTCGGCAACAAGGTTTACGGCGGTCACGAGGTTCTGGTAATCTTCGACCGCGTATTCATCCCGAACGACATGATCTTCCTCAACGGCGAAACCCAGTTTGCCGGTATGATCGTAGAGCGTTTCGCAGGCTATCACCGTCAGTCTTACGGCGGCTGCAAGGTCGGCGTAGGCGACGTTCTGATCGGCGCTACCGCTCTGGCTGGCGATATGGCTGGCTCCTCCAAGGCTTCCCACGTTAAGGACAAGCTCATCGAGATGACCCACCTGAACGAGACCCTGTACTGCTGCGGCATCGCCTGCTCCGCCCAGGGTTTGAAGACCAGGAGGCAACTACATCATCGACCTGCTGCTGGCCAATGTCTGCAAGCAGAACGTGACCCGCTTCCCCTACGAGATCGCTCGTCTGGCACAGGATCTGGCAGGCGGCCTGATGGTAACCCAGCCGTCCGAGGCTGATTACCGCAATCCGGCAAGCCACGCGTACATCGAGAAGTACCTCAAGGGCGTTGCTTCCGTTCCGACCGAGGACCGTATGCGCCTGCTGCGCCTGATCGAGAACATGACCATGGGTACTGCAGCTGTCGGCTATCTGCCGGAGTCCATGCACGGCGCCGGTTCTCCCCAGGCTCAGCGCATCATGATCGCCCGTCAGTCCAACATGGAAATGAAGAAGGAACTGGCGAAGAAGATCGCAAGAATCAAGTAATTTCTGTGAAAGCTGCGGCACAGGAGAAGCTCTGGCGGTTCCATGTCAAAAATGGAGTATGTCTAACCGGCAGGGCGGACCCGAAACGCAGCCTCACCGATAAAAACTGACAAGACCCGTCCTTTTTATTGCGGAAGGGCGGGTTTTGTTCTGCAAACCGTAATTTCAAGGAGGAAAGCAATGGATAAGCAAAAACTGCACGAGCTGCGCGTATTCGCCGCAGAGATTCGGCTGGAAACGCTCAAGGTGATCGCGTCCCGCGGTTTTGGTCACGTTGGCGGCTCTATGTCGATGGCGGACGCAATGGCCGTTCTGTACGGCGAGGTCATGCACATCGACCCGAAGAATCCCCGCTGGGAGGACCGCGACTGGTTCGTTCTGTCCAAGGGACACGGCGGCCCGGTTATGTATGCGACGCTCGGCCTCAAGGGATATTACCCGATGGAGAGCGCGTACACGCTCAACCAGCCGAACACGAATTTCCCGTCGCATACCGACCGCAGAAAGACCATCGGCGTTGACCTGACGACCGGCTCGCTCGGTCAGGGCATGAGCGAGGCCATCGGTGCGGCGCTCGGCAGCCGTGTACAGAACCGTCCGAGCCGTGTTTACGTTGCCGTAGGCGACGGCGAGTGCGATGAGGGCCAGATCTGGGAAGGCGCACAGTTTGCCGCGCACTACAAGCTGGATAACCTCGTATGTCTCGTGGACAACAACGGCCGTCAGCTGGATGGTGCGGTTGCCGATGTTATGAGCCACGGCAAGGGTATCGGCGCCAAGTTTGACGCATTCGGCTGGAACGTTATCGACGTAGTCGACGGCAACGACGTAGAGCAGATCTTGGGCGCGCTCGAGCAGGCGAAGGCGTGCAAGGGCAAGCCGACCTGCCTGATCCTGAACACGGTAAAGGGCAAGGGCGCAACCTTTGCCGAGCCGTCCGGCGCACATTCTTCGCAGCCGACCAAGGAGCAGTGGGATGAAGCGATTGCCGCATCCGAAGCCGCTCTGGCTGCAGTGAAAAACGAAAAGTAAGGGAGGGGAACACAATGAGTTTTACTTTTTGATCGGCAAGCATGAAAAGGACAGCCGCGCCAACCGCGACGGCTATGTAGAAGCCATGCTCGAAATGATGGCGGAGAACCCGAAGCTGGTGCATATTGACTGCGACCTGATGGGATGCATCAACACTGGAAAGCTGCTGAAGGCGTTCCCGGCCCAGACCTTTAACGCAGGCATCGCGGAGCAGAACGCCATGGGCGTTGCCTCCGGCATGGCAGCCACCGGCCTGACCGTGTTCGCGCACTCGTTCGGCTGCTTTGCTGCCCGCCGCATGTTCGATCAGGCATTTCTGGCAGCAGGCTACTCTGAGCTGCCGGTGCATGTCATCGGTTCCGACCCGGGTGTCTGCGCAGCATTCAACGGCGCAACTCACATGCCGTTTGAGGACTGTGCGCTGTACATGAACATCCCGAACGCAGTCGTTATCGACTCGTGCGATTTTGCACAGACCAAGGCACTGACCAGGAAGCTGGCCGCCTGCGGCAGTCCGTCCTACATGCGCCTGATCCGCAAGGGCTTTACCACGGTCTATGCAGACGGCTCGGATTTCGAGATCGGTAAGGGCGTTACGCTGCGTGACGGCAAGGACGTGACCATTATTGCCTCCGGTATTCTGGTAGACGAGGCACTCAAGGCCGAAGAAATGCTGGCAGCAAAGGGGATTTCCGCTCGCGTGATCGACATGCACACCTGGAAGCCGCTTGACGAGGAGCTGGTGCTCCGTGCGGCTGCAGAGACCGGCTGCATCGTCACAGCGGAGAACCATCAGGTCGGCACCGGTCTCGGCTCTGCTATTACCAACCTGACGAGCGCAAAGAATCCGGTTCCGGTGGAGCGCATCGGCATCCAGAACCGCTTCGGTCAGGTCGGTCCGCAGGATTTCCTTATGCAGCAGTATAACCTCACTGCAGAGGATATTACGGCGGCGGCTCTGCGCGCCATTGCCCGCAGGCAGGGATAATTCAATTACAGCAAAGCTCCCGTCGGAACGGTTGATCGGTTCCGGCGGGAGCTTTGCTGCGCGCAGCAGCGGACACGGCGCTGAGGAAGAAATGCATAATTTTTGCTTGAAAAGATTGGTGAGAAGTGAGATTGCTTTTTCTGACGGAACAGGGATAGAATTATAAGTACAAGTTACGCAAACGTTTGCGAAAAAAGAAAACGGAATGCATAACCACACGAATCTGTTGCACGGGGAGGGGGAATGAGATTTCGCTGCAGAATCGAGAAAGAAAAAGAATTTTAAGAAAGAGGGTCCGAGATACATGAAAAAACGCATACTTAGTTTGGCGCTGTCTGCTGCAATGGCTTTGACGATGCTTCCGACGGGAGCCTTTGCTGCCGGCGACAAGGGAAAGCCGCCGGTATACAACAAGGCGACGGGCTGCTATGAAATCTCCACCCCGGACCAGCTGCTCTATCTGTCCGGCAGCTGGAAGGACGGCGCTCCACGCGATGGACACTATGTTTTGACTGCCGATATTGATATGACCGGCGTCAAGGGCTTCAAGCCCATCGCATCCAAGAAAGATAAGGGCTTTATCGGCACGTTCGACGGCCAGTTCCACGCCATCAAGGGACTGCGCGTGGAATATGAGAAGAAATACGCCGGTCTGTTCGGCTATGTCGGCAATCAGGACGATCAGGCGTACATTAAGGATGTTGCGCTGCTCGACTGCTACGTTACCGGTCAGCAGAACGTCGGCGCGCTGGCAGGCGTCAACTACGGTACGATTACCGGCTGTGTTGTCACCGGCGAGGTTAAGTGCCTTGACCTGTCCAACTCGCACACGGCTGGCGGCATCTGCGGCAAGCTGAAGGAGGGCGAAGGCCCGATCGTCGGCCATGTTGAGGACTGCTACGTCAACGCAGACGTTTCCGCACCGTATGATGCGGGCGGCGTTGCCGGCATTCAGGACGGCGGCGGCTATCTGGCACGCTGCTTTGCAGCTGGTACGGTCGATACCATCGCAAAGAGCGGCACGGTAGGTCATGCGGGCGGTATTGCAGGCTCGTTTAACGCCGGTGAAACGCTCAAGGACAGCGTTTCCGCACAGACCGTTATCAACGGCGTTGCAGATGTTGACAAGATCGTCGGCCAGCTCGATGATGAGGCAGCTACCAACATCACCGGCAATATTGCATGGGAGGGCACGCTGCTGTCCGGCAACGAGCCGACCGAGCAGCCCATCAAGTGGGAGGACGTTTCCGCTGCAAAAATGCAGGACAAGGCCACCTATGAAGCACTCGGCTGGGATATGAGCAAGGTCTGGGACTGGAGCACCTCCGGCAAGCAGCCTGTTCTGCGCGGCTATGATGCCTCCATCTTCCCCGCAGTGGATTACACCGTCAGCGGCACGCGCATCATTTCCCGCGCGCTGAACATCGCACCGCATAACGGCAAGGCCGAAGTCTCTGCACGCATCGTCACCAGCGACAAGGTACAGAGCGCGACCCTGTACTACGGCTATGATTCTTCCAAGGTCGATACCGCTGTTGCCATGAAGGAATCGAATGGCACCTACACCGCTTCTCTGCCGACCGACAAGACCGGCGATATGTTCTACTACATCGAGGTCAAGACCGACAAGGAAACCGTAACCAAGCCGTACACCAAGTCCGAGCCGATCGTGCTGAATATTGATGACGGCAAGGTAAAGGGCGAACCCGACCAGATTACCATTACACCGGATACCAAGCAGGGCGGCCTGCGCTTCAGCTGGCTGACTGACCCCGCTGTCACCAAGACCGTTATCCAGTACAAGGTAAAGGGTGCTTCCAAGTGGGAAACCAAGTCCGGCACCTCTTATGTAGAATCCGTAACCGCAGGCTATAAGGAAAAGGCGGCACATCGTGTGGAGATCACCGGTCTGACACCGTCTGCCGAGTATGTTTACCGCGTAGGCGACGGCGGTTCGTTTATGAGCGAGGAAAAGTCGTTCACCGCACCGAAGTCCGCTTCGGATAAGAGCTTTAAGGTGATTTTCTACTCGGACCCGCAGTCTGAATCTGTTGAAAACTACATGAGCTTCAAGGACTCCATTGACCAGGCGCTCAAGATCTGCCCGAAGCCGGATCTGATGATCTCCGCAGGCGACACCACCCAGAACGGCTATAAGTCCACCGAATGGGAGGCATGCTTTGAAGTTATGGGCGATTACTACGCCAAGTATCCGACTGTTACCGTTGCGGGCAACCACGAGATGAAGGGCGACTGGAATTTCGTATCGTTCGCACAGCGCTTCAATATGTCGGGCGCAAAGACCGGATATCCGCAGTTCGACCGCACGATGGGCTACTTCGAATATGGCGATGCTATCTTCGTTATCCTGAACGGCGAAGTCACTCCGGCGGATCAGAAGGCCGAGATCATGAAGAAAGAGCTCCAGTGGTGCAAGAGCGTGCTGGATGCTTCCGACAAGAAATGGCGCATCGTTATGACGCACGCAGGCCCGTATACCTCCAACCACGATCCGCTGGATGTACGCGACTATTACATCAACGACAGCGAGTATTCGCTCGACGCCATGGGCGTTGACCTGTTCCTCAACGGTCACGACCACATCTACATCCGTTCTACCGTGAAGAACGACATCAAGGTCAACACCGGCGACGGCACGACCTATCTGACCGGCGGTACGGTAGGCAACAAGTTCTACGAGTACATTCCGGCTCGTTCGGACTACTCCACCGATTTCTATGTCGATGAAGAGGATAAGCAGGTATTCTCCATCATCGAGTTCAACGAGGATTCCATCAAGGGCACCGCTTACCAGAAGCAGGATGCGGACAACTGGAACAGCTTCAAGGCAGTGGACAGCTACGAGATCCGCAACACCTTGCGCGAAGGCAAATCCGTTACCGATTATACCGACGTTCCGGCGAACGCATGGTACTACAAGGCGGCGGATTACGTCACTAAGAACGGTCTGCTCTCCGGCGACAAGGCGTATACGTTTGGCGCGAGCAAGGCGCTGACCCGTGCACAGGTCGCACAGGCGCTGTACAATCTGGCAGGTCAGCCCAAGACCGAGCTGACTGACAGCTTCAGCGATGTTCCGGTAACGCATCAGGCTCGCACGGCTATCGCGTGGGCGGAAAAGACCGGCATCATGGAGGGCGTCGGCGGTGGCAAGTTCTCGCCGGACCGCAGCGTCACCCGTCAGGAGGCGGCAACGCTTCTGACCCGTCAGCGCAAGCTGAGCGGTGAGGATACCGCGGCAGACGGCAGTATCGTCAAGCAGTTTACCGACGGCGGCACGATTGCCGACTGGGCAGCAGCAGGCGTAGCCTACTGTGCAAAGACCGGTCTGGTGCAGAGCAAGCCGGGCAAGGTATTTGCGCCGAAGTCTACCATCACCCGCGCGGAGATGGCGACCATCATGCAGCGCATTGCAGCATGATCCTTTGAAAGATAAACCATAAACGGGGGCGCAGCCGACGGCTGCCGCTGCCCGGAACAGAAAAAACTCCGCAAGCGTTTTCGCTTGCGGAGTTTGCGTTTTCTGAGGAGCAGCTTACTTGCGGTTGGTGCGGCGTGCAGTGAACAGCTTAGCGGTGCAGGGATCGCAGGACAGCTCAAACATAGCGGTGTTCATCAGAAACTTGGAAAAATTCTTACGCATTGCAATTACCTCAATTCAGTCTTGTTTTTTTAACTGATGATATTCTAGCAGATTATTTTGTGCAAAACAAGCGCAAACGTATACGGAATATACAACAAAATAAAAAATACTTTTATGCAGAATGAACAATTGGAAAGGCAAACTGCACGAAACAAGAAGAATAAAAGGTAAAATACAACCGGAAAACGTTTGCGGTACACTGAGAATAAGACGCGGTGTATGAGAAAAAAGCTGCTGTTGCGTTGGAGCAACAGCAGCTTTTACATGGTATCGTTTTGTCTCAATCCTCGGTGCATTCGGGATGGATGATGGTATAGTTGCCCGAACGCAGCAGATCTGCAAGACCGAAGCTGTCTTCGGGGAGGGTGTCGGACAGAATACCGGTCGTACCCTGATCGCCGGGACGGTGGCAGTCCGAGCCGGCCGTCATGATGAGATGATGCTCCCTGGCATAAGCCAGCGCAAGATCGTTATGGCTGTCATGGCGGGGGTTGAGGTTGAGAACCTCGATGCCGTCCAGATATTCCGCCGGAGCGGGGGTGCATTTTTTGCGGAACGGGTGTGCCTGCACGAGCAGTGCGCCGTCTGCGCGGTATTGCGGGGCAAAGGCCGCCAGACCCTCGCGCATGACGCGATCCGGATCGGCCAGCAGCTCGTCGTGGAAGCCGTACAGCAGATAATCGTTATCCGAGCCGTCAAAGCGCAGCTCAGCGCCCGCGTACACGCGGATATTGTACTTCTCCGCTTCGCGCTTGAGGCGGTGGTAGCCCAGCAGGAACGCCTGCGTCTTGCTGCCCGGCGTGGTCAGGTCGATGTCGGCGTAGTCGAAGCACTCGCGGTTGTAGTGGTCGGTAACGCAGATGGCATCATAGCCGCACGCGGAGTAGTATTTCATAATGGCCTGAGCGCCCAGCCAGCCGCAGTGGGAGATATAGGTGGTGTGCAGATGGGTTTCAATGCGGTACATAAGCTCCTCCTTTTTGTGTATGAGAATGCCGCAGGATTCTGCGGCATTCTCGATCAGCAGCGCTGCGGTTGACCTGTTGGTGTATTGTGTGTGATAAAAGGGCTAAGAGAGAAAGGCGGTCGGTGCGCAGTGCTGTGGATTTACTTTTTTGGTGCGCGGCATGAGCTGCGCGAAACCAGTGTCGGACGGATCATGCGGTGCGTGAACTCGTCCTGCGCATCCGAATCAATGATGCGAGTGAGCAGATCAACGGCGGCTTCTGCAAGAAGCTGCTTGCGCTGATCGATGGTGGAAAGCTCGATCTTTGGCAGTGCGGAATAAATGATGTTGTCAAAGCCGAGCACGGAAATATCCTCGGGGATAGAGATGCCGTATTCGTCTGCTGCCTGCAATACGCCGAGCGCCATGGAATCGGTCGAGGCGAAGATCGCAGTGGCGGAACAGCCGTTTGCGAACAGCTCCCGGCTGAGTTCATAGCCGATGTCGATCGAGGAGCAACCATGCGGATTGTCGATGACCTGCGGGGTGATACCTGCTTTTTCCAGCATTTCGGTAAAGCCGCGCAGACGAAGCTGGTGCGTCAGGCTGTTGGGGCGGTTGCCCAGATAGACAATGTCACGGTGGCCGAGCTCCAGCAGATGCTCTGCTGCCAGACGGCCGCCTGCCAGATTATCAATGCAGACCGAGTTGACCTCATCGCCGCTGACGAGCGCCGGCGTTCCGAGCAGAACGGTGGGCAAACGGGGAACAAATTTCTGGATCATGGTTCCTGCATCCTGCTGTGAGCTGGCAAGGATGATGCCGTCCACCTGATGACTGATCAGGAAACTGAACAGCTCTTCGGTCACTTTGGCATCATTCTGCCCATTGCACAGGATCACGTTGTAGCCGAGGCTGCGTGCGTGCGTTTCGATGCCGAGAGAGAGTTCGGCATAGAACGGATTGGTCACCTCGGGAACGATCAGGCCGATGACGTTGGTTTTGTTGCAGATCAGACTGCGTGCGAGTGCATTGACACGGTAGCCCTCCCGTTGGCAGATTTCCAGGATCCGCTGGCGGGTTTGCTCGCTCAGTTCAGGCGAATTACTGAGTGCGCGGGAGACGGTAGAAGTCGAAACACCGGCAATGCGGGCGATATCTTTGATGGTAATGTGCTGTCGCATAGATGCCGCTTCCTTCCCATAGTAAATTTAATAAGAATATAATACCGTATTTGCCGGGGAAAGACAAGGATAACGGCAGAAGGCGCGAAAAAAATATCAGATGTGTTTCAGGTGCCGAAGCGGTTCCGGATGGGCTCAGGCGTAAAATTCCTTGATATAGTCGAGGACAGCCTGTTCGGGACCCTGCAGCGGACCGGGGGTTTCCATTTTGAGCGAAACGGCTGCGGTAGCGAACAGCAGCGCATCCGGGATGGAAACGCGCATCATGCGTTTGGCAAGATAAGCGCCGAAGGTGGTATCGCCGCGTCCGGTGCGGCCGGACAGATTGCGTGCCTTGACCGGACAGGTATAATAGTCCTTGCCGTCATAGACCAGCATTTCGCTGTTGTGCGAGATCAGGATCTCCTTGGCGCCCCATTCATAAAGCTGCTTGGCGGCGCGCGGCGGTCGGTAAGACCGGTGAGGATCTCGGCTTCTGCCGCATCGGTTTTGAGAAAATCGAAATAGGGGAGATAGGTCAGCTTATCTTTCCCAGTCGTGGAAGTTCATCAGGCCGTTTTCGTTGTGTCGGAGAAATCCCTGAATATCTGCGGATACCTTGCCTTTTTGGAAAGCGCGGGGATCAGCTCGTTGGGGAAATCGCCGTACAGCAGACCGGCCAGATGATACAGGCCGCAGTCCACATCGGGGATCTGATCGGGAGTGATTGCATCCGACTGTGCCAGGCATTCGGCCTTGCGGCGTTCGCGGTCGGCGGTGAAGTAGGTGTTCTGCATCAGGGTGGTGCATTGGGCGGGCAGCACGGCGATATGGTCGCTGTCCAGATGAAATGCATCCAGTACATCGGTATCGTCCGGATGGATCTTGACTGAAGCGAAAAGGTTTGCGGAAGCGGCTGCAGCAGCGTATGCACAGAAGAATACAGCACCGCCGATTTCGCGGACTTCCTGACCGGTATAGTCGATATTGATGTCCCGCGTGGCGGGTCCGATCAGCATAAGATCATATTTCATACGAATCCTTCTTTCTCATTTCTACGGAAACGTTTGCGTTGATTACAGTATACGAGAATACGGAGAGAAAAGCAACTGTGCATAATTAACGAAAACACCTGGATTGGAATTGTGAATATCATAAAACTTTGATAGAAGAATGTGATTTTTTATTGACATAGCCGAGAGATAGTGGTACGGTTGAATCAGGAAATGAAAACGTTTGCGTAGAACGCGATGCAAATGAAAATGCAAGAGTACAAGAGTTGAGAAAAAAAGAGAAGCGAGAGGAGTTGTTATGATACACGCTGTTTTCTTCGATATTGGAGGAACCGTACATACACAGGACGCTACCCCGGAGAGTGACCGCGATTATATCCGCCGACTGTGGTGCTTCCTTCATATGAATCATATTTACACAGCAGAAACGCCGGAGCAGCTTCTGGAGCACATCAATGCAGGCGCCAAAGCATACAAGTCCTATACCGAACAGGAACTGATCGAGCTGCCGCCGGATATGATCTGGCAGAAGTTCTTCCTGAAGGACTTTGACATTCCGGCAGAAAAGCTTGCGGGACTGGGCGAAGAGCTCTGCTACATGTTCGACCGATACCGCAAGCACATCGTCAAACGTGAGGGGGCTGAAGGAAACGCTGGAGGCTCTCAGGCAGCGCGGATATCGGCTGGGTGTAATCTCCAACATTATGAGCACGACCTTCGTACCGCGTATTCTAAAGGAACACGGCGTCGATCAGTATTTCGAAACGCTCACCATGAGCAGCGTCTGCGGCATCCGCAAACCGCGGCCGGAGATTTTCGAGATCGCGCTGAACGAAATGAGAATCGGGAAAGAACAGGCGGCTTACGTCGGAGATACCATCTCCCGCGATGTGCGCGGCGTGCGGAACGCCGGATGGCCGCTGATGATTCAGATCGATAACCCTCGCATTTATCACAAGGACGAAAAGTACCGCGGCATGGGGTATGAGCCGGATGTCAAGATCGGCTCGCTGCCCGAAGTGGTGACCGCGGTGGAACAATACAATCGGAATTTGAAGGAGGGGCAAACCTGAAATGAAACCAAAAGATCAGAACTACTCCAAATCCAGAAGGTTAAAGAACCAGATCAAGGCGGTTGTCACCAACCCGTATAACCTGATCGTGCTGATTGCGATCGTGCTGCTGACCTACTTGATCGTTTTTCCTCTGCTGGATATGATTTCGACCTCGTTTACGCTGGCACAGAAGGATGCACGACTGGCGGGCGGCGCAGCGGGATCGTTCACACTGTATTACTGGCAGCGCCTGCTCGGCAGCGCACTGACCAAGCAGATGCTGCTCCAGCCGCTGCTCAATTCGCTGCTGATCGGTGTCTGCGTATCGTTCTTCGCCATCCTGATCGGATCGGTTCTTGCATGGCTGATGGTCCGCACAGATCTTCCCTTCAAGCCGTTCTTCTCGCTGGCAGTTATCATTCCTTATATGATCCCGAGCTGGTGTAAGTCGCAGGCTTGGCTGACCATGTTCAAGACCGAACGCATCGGCGGTGCGCCAGGCTTCCTGATGAGTCTTGGCATCAATGTTCCCGACTGGCTGGCATACGGCCCGGTCGCGATCATCACCGTGCTTTCGCTTCATTATTACGCATATGCGTATCTGCTGGTTTCCGCAGCACTGAACTCCATCAACTCCGAGCTGGAGGAGATGGGCGAGATCCAGGGAGCCAGCAAGCCGACCATCCTGCGGAAGATCACCCTGCCTCTGGTGCTGCCCGCTATGCTTTCCGCCGTGATCCTGACCTTCTCCAAGGCCATCGGCACCTTCGGCGTTATCAACTACTTGGGCTCCAAGGTCAATTTCGTGACCCTGTCCAGCCAGCTGTACATGAACAGCAAGTCCCAGAATACCCAGACCGCGTTTGCCATGGCACTCATCATGATCTGCATCGCTTCGATCTCGGTATTTGTCAACCAGAAGCTGATCGGCTCCCGCAAGTCCTACGCCACCATCGGCGGCAAGGGCGGACGGTCCACCCCCATCGGTCTGGGCAAGCATAAGCTGCTGATCACGGCCGTGCTGTTCCTGTTCTTCGTTTTCGGCATTATCATGCCGATCGCACTGCTGATCCTCGAGTCCTTTATGCTCCGGCAGGGCGACTACTCGCTGTCCAACCTGACGCTGCACTACTGGATCGGCGATCCGATCGCAACGGTAATGGAAGGTCAGCCGGGTATCTTCAAGAATGCTAACTTTATCAATTCGCTGATCAATTCCCTCAAGCTGACGTTTGTAAACGGCGTGTTCGGTACCATCTTCGGTCAGATGCTCGGCTACATCTGCGCCAAGGGCCGCGGCAAGCTTCACGGCAAGCTGGTGGAGCAGCTGGTGTTTATCCCCTACCTGATCCCGTCCATCGCATTCGGCGGTATCTTCCTGTCGATGTTCTCCGCTCCGCAGCAGCTGTTCGGCGTAACGCTGGTTCCGTCCCTGTACGGCACGTTCGCCCTGCTGACCATTACCTCGGTTGTCAAGCATTCTGCCGTTCGCTTCCCGCGCCGGCACCTCCAATATGCTGCAGATCGGCGGTGAGCTGGAGGAAGCAGCCGAGATTGCAGGCGCAGGCTTCTTCAAGCGCTTTATCCGCATTGTATTCCCGCTTTCCAAAGGCGGCTTCATCTCCGGCTTCATGCTGATCTTCGTTTCCATCATGAAGGAGCTGGATCTGATCATCCTGATCATGACCCCCACCACCTCCACGCTGCCGTATCTGGCGTTCCAGTACCAGAACAGTAACTCTCCGCAGGCTTCTGACTGCGTGGCAATCGTCATGTTCTCCATCGTGTTCCTGGTATACGCACTGGCGAATATCTTTGGCGACGCAGATCTGGCGAAGAGCATGGGCGGTTGATCCGCATGGTATAACCGGAAAAAAAAGGAGTTTGGAAAATGAGCAAAATTGAACTGAATCATATTGATAAATATTACGGCAAAAACCACGTTCTGAAGGATCTGAACCTCACCATTGAAGACGGTGACTTTATGACGCTGCTCGGCCCGTCCGGCTGCGGCAAAACCACCACGCTGCGTGTAGTATCCGGCTTGGAGAAGCCGCAGAACGGCACCATTCACATGGACGGCAAGGAAATCGTCAACGCTGCGGAGGCTCATTTCGCGCCTCCGAGCGAACGTGACCTCAACCTGGTATTCCAGTCCTACGCATTGTGGCCGCATATGACGGTGCGCGAGAACATCGCGTTCGGTCTGAATATCCAGAAGCTGCCCAAGGATGAGGTGGATCGCCGCATCAAGGATGCCCTTGGACGAATGCAGATCGGCCAGTATGTAGACCGTTACCCGTCCGAGCTGTCCGGCGGCCAGCAGCAGCGTGTGGCCATCGCCCGCGCCATTGTTTCCGAGCCCAGACTGCTTCTGCTGGACGAGCCCTTGTCCAATCTGGACGCCAAGCTCCGCGTGGATATGCGGTCCGAGCTGAAGCGCCTGCACCACGACACCGGCAGCACCATCATCTACGTCACCCACGACCAGGTGGAGGCGCTGACCATGTCCACCAAGATCGCGATTTTCCGCGAAGGCATCATCATTCAGGTGGCACATCCGCTGGAGCTGTACAACAACCCCGCCAATCTGTATGTGGCAGACTTTATCGGCAACCCGCGCATCAACTTTGTTGACGGCAAGGCAGAGGTTTCCGCTTCCGGTCTGACAGTAAACAGCGTGCTGGGCCGGATGACATTCCCGGCCGATCATCTCAAGGACGAGAATATGCCGCAGGAAGCATCGTTCGATGCAGTGCTCGGCATTCGTCCGGAGCAGATTGCCATCAACACCTCGCGTCAGTCCCCGTCCGACATCGAAGCGCATATCTACACCTCGATGCCTGCCGGCTCCGAGACTCTGGTCACCGTCAAGGTCGGCGGCGTGAGCATGGTCATCAAGGCACTCGGCATTACGCATTACAACCCGGATCAGGTGGTCTATCTGTCGATCGACACCACCAAGATCAACGTATTTGATAAGAAAACCGAAAACCTCATCAAGTATTCGGTTGAATAAGCACCATACCATCAATTCGCACTTTCACAAGAAAAAAAGAGAGGAAACTGAAGGAGGAAAAACAAATGTTACAGCACAAGCGCACTTTAGCAGGTATTCTGGCAGCAACAATGATGTTCTCGCTGACCGCGTGCGGCGGAGGCGGAGCGACGAAGGACCCGGGCAGCGATGCTGCGCAGGATCCGAATGAGGCAGCGGCAGCGGGCACGCTCCAGCTGAGCGAGTGGGAAGAGTCCTCCGGTATCTTCAACACGGATGAGACCGATGAGGAACTGTACGAGAAGGCGAAGGAAGAGGGCAAGGTAACCATCTATTCGATTTCCTCCCGTATCACCAAGGTCGCCAATGCCTTCATGGAGAAGTATCCCGGCATTGAAGTAGAGAGCCGTTCGATATTTCCACCAACGAGCTGCTGGAAAAGGTCACCCGTGAGTATGATGCCGGTCAGCACGTTGCCGATGTGGTGCATATCAAGGATCAGGACGGTACACTGTACAACGAGTATATTCTGCCGCGCAAGTTCTATAACTACAAGCCGGCAGATATCCTGTCGCACATTGATGAAAAGTACACCAAGACGCAGACCCCGATGTATGTCGAGCTGACCCAGCTGTTCTACAACACGGAGGCTTATCCGGACGGTTCTCCCATCACCAACATCTGGCAGCTGACCGAGCCGGACTGGAAGGGCCGTGTCATGATGCAGAACCCGCTGGATAATCTGGCATGGGGCTCCTGGATCACCGGTTTCTGCGTAGGCGATGTTCCGGATCAGCTGGCTGCTTCCTACAAGGAGCTGTACGGTAAAGAGCTGACGCTGTCCGACGGCTGCGAGAACGCAGGCTATGAGTTCCTCAAGCGTCTGCATGACAACGAACCCATCTTCACCTCTTCTTCTGACGAGATCGCGGAAGCTGTAGGTACCAAGGGTCAGACCAACCCGCCGATCGGCTTCTGCGCCTCCTCCAAGCTGCGCAAGAACGAAGATAACAACTGGTGCCTCGCTCCGGTAAACCTTGAGCCGACCACCGGTATCCCTGCAATCAACACCCTGTACGTTGTCGGCGAGTGCGAGCATCCGAATGCTGCCAAGCTGCTGATCCGCTTCATGATGGGCGGCGCAGACGGCGATGTATCCGGCTACAAGTACTTTAATACGCTGGGCGGCTGGCCGGTACGCGATGATATCGAACCGGCTGAGGGTTCCACCCCGTACAGCGAGCTGCACGTTTCTGATTTCAACGTTACCGATATCTATGAGAACATCAACCCGGTTCGTGATTTCTGGACGCTGCTTGGCTAAGACGTAATCAAAAGAGAAAACGATACGGACGCGGCAGGCTGAAAAGCCTGCCGCGGATAGTGAAAGCGGAAGGAGCATACAGAATGGCTTTATTCGTAACCAAGGAAGGCAAGCGCAAGAGTCCGATGGCAGTTACCTGCTTTTTCGTGGACCTGCTGTTCTGCCTGGTATTCGGCGGTATGTATGCACTGCTGACCGGCGTACTGCATGACCATCTGCCTCTCGGCGGAGGCATGGCAGAGAACTGGATCCACTGCGGTCTGATCGCTGTGGTGGGCACTGCGGTCTGCTGCATCCTGTTTCTGCTGCCGGACAAGCGAATCGTGCCGTACAGCTTTGCGAGCCTGCCGGTTATCACGATCATGTGCGTGGTCGCAGCGTTCCAGCTGGAGCCTGCTGCCCGGAATATGATGCTGTATGTGACCTTCCTGTATACCCTGATGCCAATCCTTGTCGGCAACGCAGTATCGTGGACGGTATATTTCAAGCTGTGCAAAAACCCGATGCCGCGCCGCCTGTAAAGGGAGCAGTATGGAAAAACTGACAAAAGAATGCGTGCTGCAATCTGCGGCACGGTTGGAGCAGGAATCGCAGGATGCGGTGATGCAGGATATTCCTCAGTTTTTTGAGGCGGAGATCGTGACCCGGTTTGCGGGTGCGGCGCCGCAGAAGAAAGAACTGAATCCGCTGGTGTTCAACATGGAGCGGGGCATATGCCTTGCCGAAACGGTGGATTTTCTCAGGGAATGCCCGGCGCTGCGGCCGTATGACCTGATCCTGGCCAATGAACTGGATAGCGGCTGTGCCCGGTCGGGTGAGCGGGATACTGCCGCAGAGATCGCCCGTGCGCTGGGAATGCAGTATGTGTTCGGGCTGGAGTTTGTCGAGCTGAAGGACGCTGCACACGGGTTTCACGGCAATGCGATCTTTTCGCGCTGGCCGATCCTGTGGGCAGAGGTGCTCCGTCTGCCGGAGCAGTATAACTGGTATTACGACCGACAGAAGCGCATCGGCGGCCGCAATGCGGTTTTTGCAAAGCTGGATGTGCAGGGGCAGGAGGTCGGCGCGGTATCCATCCATCTGGAAAACCGGACGAGCGGCGCGGGACGCCTGCAGCAGATGAAGGCTGTACTGCAGGAGGTCGAGCGTGTATTTCCGGGGATTCCCGTTGTGCTGGGCGGCGATCTCAACACCAATACCTTTGACGGACGCGACAAGGCGGTGATTCGTCATCTGTGTGACGAGCCGGAGGAGCTGGCTGCGGCGATTGAAATGATCGACCGGTATGAACCGCTTCTGCAGGACTGCACTGCAGCAGGCTATGCATGGCGGGAGGCTTCGGGCGGTGCGGACTGCACACGGCGCAAACCGCTGCCGGAAGGCGGCTGCCTGCATATGAAGCTGGATTGGCTGCTGCCGCGCGGCTTTACCGTGCACTGCAGCAGTGTGATTTCTACACTGACGGCAGACTGCGGCTTTGCTGCGCCGGACAGTGCGCTGGCCCGGTATGCACAGCCGGAGCTGAGCGATCACAATGTGGTTCGTGCCTCCCTTGCACTGCCGCAGAAGGAGGAGTAAACGTGATTAAGACTATTTTATTTGATATGGGAGGAACGCTCGAGGATATCTGGTATAATGATCAGACGATCCGCACGGTTACCGGAGAGCTGCGGACGTTCCTCGATGAACATGATCTGGGTACAGGCTGCAATGACATTACCTTCTGGAACAAGCTGAACAGCGGTATCCGTACCTACAAACAATGGAGCGAATCCAACGAACTTGAGAAAAACCGGAGGAAATCTGGCCGGAGTATTATATGGCAGACTTCAATCTGAACCGTGAAAGGCTGCAGGAGGTAGCGGAACGGCTGGCCGGTATGTGGGAAGTGACCTATTATCACCGCGAGCTTCGTCCGAAGGTCAAGGAAACACTGGAGGAGCTGAAAAAACGCGGGTATCATCTGGGCGTCATCTCCAATACGGCATCGCTTTATTCGGTGTTCGATGTGCTGGAGCAGTACGGAATCCGCGATTATTTTGAAGATGTTACCCTGTCCAGCGTGACCGGATACCGAAAACCGCATCCGTCTATTTTCCAGATCTCGCTGCGCCAGATGCAGGCGAAGCCGGAGGAATGTGCCTATGTGGGCGATACGATCTCGCGTGATATCATCGGTGCAAAGCGAATGCATTTCGGTGCCGCGATCCAGATCCAGTCGTTCCTGTCGGCGCAGAAGGATGCCGGTGTAGATGCTGCTTACCAGCCGGATCATATCATTCGGGAATTGCCGGAGCTGGTAGATTATCTGGAGGAGCGAAATCGAGCAGAGCGCTTGACGATGCAATAAGAAAAAGAACGTAACCGTAACAATCTCTCTCTCTTTTTCTGACCGTACCCTGCCATTGCAGGGTGCGGTCAAATATTTTAGACAGGAGGGAAACGAAAATGGGGAAAATTACAGTGGTGGATATCGTGCTGCGGCTGCTGGGTGCAGTGATCGTCGGGTTTGCCGTCGGCGCGCAGCGCGCACGAACCTCACATCCGGCGGGAATCCGCACACATATTCTGGTAGCACTCGGCTCGTGCGTGGTCATGGTGACAAGCTGCATCATGTATGAGCAGACGATCGCGGTATTCGGCACAACGCCCTCTGACCCGGCGCGACTGGGCGCACAGGTCATCAACGGCATCGGTTTTCTGGGTGCCGGTGCAATCCTGCGTGAGGGATTTACCGTTCGCGGACTGACAACGGCGGCCAGTGTCTGGGTCGTTGCCTGTCTCGGTCTGTCGGTTGGCATGGGATACTATGTGCTCACGGCGGTCGGTACGGTGATTGCTTTTGTAACGCTGGTGGCGTTTGACGGGATTCAGGAGAAAATCCGCACCAGAAGACGCCCGGAGCTGGATCTGCAGGTCGAATGTGACCACATGGGCGACATCATGGTGGAGCTGTCGCATCTGGCAGAACGGCATTTCGCAAAGCTGCTTAATCTGTCCTTCGGCAGAACTCCGCATAACACCTACATCATCAGCTTCCGTGCAAGCTTTCCGCCGCACGGATATGAGTCCGCGCAGAATGCATTCTGTCAGGAACTGGCAGGTGTTTCCGGCATGATCCGCATGGAAAATCATATATTGACCATATCTAAACGATACCTAATTATGCGGTATTGTCTTATTTCTTCCCGAGGGGAACAGCAGCACCCGAATCAGTGGCATGGTCGGTGCTGCTGTTTCCTTTTACCCGCAATCATACACCGTCGGGAAAACCACAGCAGTTCCCGCGGTCATTTCTCAGACAAAGGAGTTGGTACAGTATGAACCCGGTTTTTGTTATCGGACACCGTAATCCGGATACAGATTCGATCTGCTCTGCGATCTGTTATGCAGAGCTTAAGCACAGGCTGACCGGAGAACCATATATCCCCTGCCGGGCAGGCCATGTCAATACAGAGACCAAATTTGTCCTTGAGCGCTTCGGTGTAAAAGCACCGCGGTATATCAAGTCGTTTGAGCCGTGTCTGAGCGATGTGCAGTATCGCAGGATCCCCGGTATTGATGAGGAGATGTCGCTGCACCGCGCATGGAATTACATGAACGAAAATGATATTCAGACGCTGGCTGTTGTCGATGAGGACCGTCATCTCAAGGGACTGCTGACGCTGAGTGATATCGCGCGCTTCTATATGGAGGACAAGGACGCGAACGCATTGGCGGAGGCTGGCACAAGCTATCGCAATCTGGTGGATGTATTGGATGGTACGCTGATTGTCGGTGATATCGAAAAGCGGTTCGAGCAGGGCAGCGTGGTGGTTGCGGCAGCCAATCCGGATGTTCTGGAGGATTATATCGGGCCGCACGACATGGTTATTCTCGGCAACCGCTATGAGAGTCAGCTCTGCGCCATTGAGATGAACGCGGGCTGCATTATTATCGGGCTCGGTGCGAAAGTCTCGCGTACCATCCGCAAGCTGGCGAATGAAAATCAGGTTTCCATCATCGCAACGCCGCTGACGACATACAGCTGCGCCAAGGTGGTCAGTCAGGCTGTGCCGGTGCGCCATGTCATGCGCCGCAGGGGACTGATCACCTTTGAACCCGATGACGTGGTAGAGGATGTAAAGCGCACGGTTTCCAAAAAGCGTATCCGCTATTACCCGCTGATGGATGAACAGGGACGATACGTCGGCATGTTCTCACAGCGTAACCTGCTGGATCTGGAGCGTCCGTCGGTCATTCTGGTCGATCACAACGAGCGCGATCAGGCCGCCGAAGGTATTCGTTCGACCAATATTGTTGAGATCATCGACCACCACCGCATTGACTCGGTGGAGACCAGCGGACCGATCTACTTCCGCAATCAGCCGCTCGGCTGCACCGCGACCATCATCACGCAGATGTACCATGAGCACAACGTGGCGATCGAGCCGAAAATCGCGGGTCTGCTGTGTTCTGCGATTCTGTCGGATACACTGATGTTCCGTTCTCCGACCTGTACGCCGCTCGACCGCGCTGCCGCAGAGGAACTGGCGCAGATCGCAGGTCTGGACATCAAGCAGTATGCAACAGAAATGTTCCGTTCCAGCTCGCGTCTGCTCGATCGCTCGATGGATGAGCTGCTCCACATGGATTTCAAGTACTTTCAGGTACAGAATAAGAAAATCGCCATTTCGCAGATCACGAGTGTCAGCGAGAATGAGCTGAACGGCATACGGGATAAAATGCTGGACTATATGGAGGACTATCTCAAGACGAGCGGTCTGTCCATGCAGTTTGTCATGCTGACCGATATCATCGAGGAAAAGACCGAACTGCTCTATGTCGGCAGGGGCGCAAAGAATCTGGTGCATACCGCGTTCCGCAAGGAATGCGGGGAGCATTCGGTCGTGCTGCCGGGTGTTGTCAGCCGCAAGAAGCAGATGGTAACGCCGCTGCTCAGCGCAATGGAGGAGGAAGGGACCATGTAAGGCGGAAGTGCCTTGTGCTGCGTGCAGGCGCAGTTCGTGCGATATGGAACGAATCCCCCCGTTCTGCACAATCTGTGCAGAATGGGGGGATTTACGCTCTGCGGAAGGGAAAAAACAGTTCGGAGAGGCCGTATCGAAATAAAAAATTTTAATAAATGCAGAGATATTTAGAACTTAATATATAATAATATGGAGATAATTAAATACACAAACGTTTGCGAATGTACAAATTACACAAAAATAAACAAAATACTTCTTACAATGTGAGGGATGAAACTTGACCTGATCCGGTGTTATACTGTATATATACCAAGGAGTACGGTGTGCAAAATGACCATCAGCGCAAACGTGTGCGTACACGGTTTCCGCGGGAAATGAGGAGGAGCAGAACATGACAGAAACGATTGCATATCTTCGCGAATTTCATTTTGCATCGGTCGTGCTGCGGCTCGCCCTTGCGATGCTGCTCGGCGGCTGCATCGGTCTGGATCGGGAACGAAAACGCCGTCCGGCGGGGTTCCGCACTTATATGCTGGTGTGTCTGGGCGCGGCATTGACCGTGCTGCTCAGTCTGTATGAGTATACGCTGGTAACCGGTCCGTGGTCGGCGCTTGCAGCCGAGCTCGGTATGAAAACCGACGTTTCCCGCTTCGGCGCACAGGTCATCAACGGCATCGGTTTTCTCGGCGCAGGCACGATTCTGGTCACCGGTCGTCAGCAGGTCAAGGGACTGACTACCGCCGCCGGATTGTGGGCTTCAGCGTGCACCGGCCTTGCGGTCGGCGCGGGATTTTACGAATGCGTACTGATCGCGTTTGCTATGATCTTTCTGAGCATCCGCCTGTTCCCGATCGTGGATGCATACATTCAGGAAAACGCGCGCGACATCAATCTGTATCTGGAGTTTAACTCGATGGATGATGTCAGCACGATCATCAATCAGCTGAAGGCGCAGAATGTGCAGATCTATGACATCGACATCGAGCGCAACCGGAGCGTTGAGCAGCTGCATCCAAGCTCGATCTTTTCGATCCGTCTGAATGAGAAAATACCGCATACGCAGCTGCTGTCCGAACTGGCCGGGCTGGATTGCCTGTGCGCGATCGAAGAGCTGTAACGGGAGGAAGATAATATGTTATCTGTTTTTGACGGTCTGCGCAGCGTTACCACACTCTCTGTGTTTGTGCGTCTCGCCTGTGCATTTATCTGCGGCGGCATCATCGGCATCGAGCGCTCGTACAAGCGTCGTCCGGCAGGCTTCCGCACCCATATCCTCATCTGCATCGGTGCAGCGATCACCACGCTGACCAGTCAATATCTGTATCTGAATATGCATTATTTTACTGATATGGCGCGCCTGGGCGCGCAGGTTGTTGCCGGCATCGGCTTCATCGGCGCCGGTACGATCATCGTTACCAAGCGGCAGAATGTGAAGGGATTGACAACGGCGGCCGGACTGTGGACCTCGGCCATCATCGGTCTGGCGTTCGGCGGCGGCTTTTATGAGGGCGGCATTCTGGCCACCGGCTTTATCATGCTGGCAGAGCAGGTGTTCTCGCGGCTGGAGTACCGTGTGCTGGAGCACGTTCCCGAGATCAATGTGTATATGGAATACGAGGATAAAACGTGTCTGGACGATGTGCTCCAACTCTACCGCAGCTGCAATGTCAAGGTGTTGAATATCCAGATCACCCGTGCGGCGGAAAACGAGGAGCACAATGCCTGCGCCATCTTCACACTGCGCCTGCCGCGCAGCTGTACGGTAAACCGTTTGATGACACTTGTCGGCAAGCGTAAAGGCATCGTGTCGGTCGAGGAACTGTAAAACAGAACAAATCTATTGCATTTCATCCTTTCAGGCAACACCGCATAATGAGACAAAAGGCGATTTGCGAGCAGGTTTTGTGTGCTGACGAGGCTGGGTTCTGCAGTAATACTTGAGTATTACTGTGAAAGTACAGCAAAGTCAGGACGCAGAATTTCAGCAAAGCGCCGCAGCAGCGCGACCGGAGTCTGCGCAAGAAGCTGTGGTTCTCGTTATGCGGTGTTGTCTTAACAGACCGTGAACCTTTTAACGCGCACTGGCGCGCGAATTATTTAAATTGCAGGAATATGATATTTTTGACAGACTGAGACGCACATCTTGCGATGTGCGTCTCAGCTTGTCGAGAAAGGCCATTTTTACAAGGCTGACGCTGCCGCGCGGCAGCGCACATGAAATAGCATTTGCGGCGCAAATGCATGAAAACCGGGGCGTGTACCTCGGTTTTCATACTTTTTCAGAGGGAGAAAGTTTCTGTATGGGAACTTTCGGACGACTTGTGTTCTGCATAGTCAGAACACAGATTGTCGGAAAAACGAAGTTTTTCGACAGTCTCAGACGCACATCTTGTGATGTGCGTCTTTTTGTGTATTTGCACGGTTACAGCTCCGGCACATCTGTATCTATGAACGGCACATCGGTTTTGCATACCGCATCAATCGCTTTGGACATATGCCGGATACGGTACTGCCGCGGTGACGTACCGACCTTCTTAACAAACAGGTTGATCAGGCTGCCGCTGGTCGAGTAGCCGACCTCCTCGGCGATTTCCGCAATCGGCTTCTGCGTGCGCACAAGCAGGACTTTTGCCCGCTCAATGCGCGAGTTGATGCGGACATAATCGGCAGGGGAGAAGCCGGTGCGGCGCTTGAACATATGCGCGAAATAGGATGCGCTCAGGCATACGGTAGACGCCAGCTCCTCGTTCGCTGAGGAAGCAAAGCGCGAGGACGGCATCGAGGCTGTTGATATTGCAACCCCGAACTTCCAGCACTTTGAGGTCTGCAAGGCAGCTCTGGAGGCCGGCCTGCATGTAATCTGCGAGAAGCCGCTGTTCTTCAAGGTTGAGGAAGGCGAGGAGATCAAGAAGCTGGCTGAGGAAAAGGGCAAGATCGTTTGCGTAACCTACGGCTTCTCCGGTTTCGACCTGCTGAGCCAGATGCGCTCCATGGTTCTGAATGGTGACATCGGTGAGGTTACCATGGTAGATCTCCGCTACGCACACGGCTTCGCTTGCGACCCGACCGGCGACAAGCAGGCTGAGGGTCAGAAGTGGCGTGTTGATCCGGCAAAGTCCGGCCCGTCCTTCGTACTCGGCGACCTGTCCACCCACACCTTCTACATGTCCGAGCTGATCTGCCCGCAGCTGAAGCTGAAGCAGCTGCTGTGCGACCGCCAGAGCTTCATCAAGTCCCGCGCACCGCTGGAGGACAATGCTTACGTCCTGATGCGTTACGAGAACGGCGCAGTTGGCCGTATGTGGGCATCCGCAGTTAACGCAGGCGACATGAGCAGCCAGCACATCCGCATTGTCGGCACCAAGGCTTCCCTCGAGTGGAACGACATGCATCCGGATGAGCTGTACTACGAAGTACAGGGTCAGCCGCGTCAGACGCTGGTTCGTGCAATGGATTACCTGAATCCGGAAGCTCTCGAGTACGAGCGCCTGGGTGCTCTGCACTACACCGGCCTGATCGAGTCCTGGAGCAACCTGTACACCCGTTTTGCTATCGCAATGGATGCGAAGAACCGCGGCGACGAGGAAACCCTCAAGAATCTGGTTTACCCGGATCTGGAGCACGGCATCGACGGCATCCGCTGGGTAACCAAGTGCGTAGAGTCCGCTGACAAGGGCGGCGTATGGGTAGATTTCAAGTAAGTCTCCCGATTTCCATCTAAACTCAGATACTCTCTCATTTCTTTTCTCTGTGCCGCTGCCTTCCGTAAGGCGGGCAGCGGCAACCGTTTAAGGCACTTAAAAATCCCTCCTATATAACATACTCTTGAAATTCTCTCTCTAAAAATCGCTCCAACGATTTCTACTACAACAAAAAAGAAGAAAAGTGAGGTTTTTTATATGAAACTCGCAATTTGCACTGATGTTTTTGCTGATCTGTCCTACACGGATATGCTCGATAAGGTAAAGTCCCTCGGTATCGACGCGGTTGAGATGACCGCAGGCGGCTGGGGTGCCCGCAAGCACTGCAACACTGCCGAGCTGCTCGCTGATGAAGGCAAGCGCAAGGAATTCATGGGCGAACTTGAGAAGCGCGGTATGCGCATCTCCGCACTGAACACGTCCTGCAACCCGCTTTGGCCGAGCAAGACCGGCGAGGAATACAAGAAGTCCATGTACGACTGCGCAACGCTTGCAGGTCTGCTGGGCGTTAAGAAGATCGTTGCGATGGCTGGTCTGCCGGCCGGCAACGAAACCGACACCACCCCGAACTGGATCACCTCTACCGTTTCGTGGCCGGACTTTATGGCTCCGGCGTATGAGTACCAGTGGAAGGTAACCATCGAGTTCTGGAACGAGTTCATCGCACACTGCAAGAAGTGCGGTATCGAGCACATCGCTATCGAGGAATTCCCGGGCACGATGGTTTGGTCTGCTACGGCTCGTTCCTGCTGTTCCTTAACAGCAAGCTCCATTATCTGTACGCTGTCTTTGTTCTGCTGCCGGTTGAGCTGCTGGTCATGTTCATTTTCAATCAGCGAAACAAGGCAAAGCATCCGGAGGTATGGGTACAGAAGGATATCGGCGCTGTCAATCTTACCCCGTGGAAGTATCGCGGGGTTGCCACCGCACTGATTCTCATTTGTGTTTGCAGCGGTTTACCTTGCGTTCTCGCCGCTCGGTATCGGTACATGGAGTTATACACAGCCTTTCTAAAATCGAAAGTAAAACGGAGTGCGTTTGCACTCCGTTTCAGCTTGTCGAGAAAGTCCATTTTTTACAAGGCTGACGCTGCGCGGCAGCGCGCATGAAATAGCATTTGCGGCGCAAATGCATGAAAACCGGGGGCGTGTACCTCGGTTTTCATACTTTGTTTTTCGATTCTGCAAGCGGAATATAGGGTTGCACGCAGGTCTGCATGATTTCACTCAGCGGCACCTCGGTCACGGCGGACGCGGGCAGATCTTCCTCACTGCGTGCCGGCTCGACCAGTTTTTTGATCAGGCCGTCCATGCGGGCAATCTGCTCGTGTGAAGCATCCCACAACGACAAATGATGTCGTTTTCATTTGACCCATTGCAGCACGTTTTTGACAGAACGGAGTGCAGTTGCATGAATTTACATGTATTTTTCATCGAACAGACACAAAAACCCGCACAGCTGCCTTATGCTGTGCGGGCTTTTGTAATTTACTTTTCAGTCGAATCCTCTATCACGAAGCACGCTCGGCCGTTCTCCTTGGCCTGATAGAGCACGCGGTCGGTTTCGGTAAGCAGGTGCTTGATCTCCTGCGGAAAAACAAAGCGGTACGCGCCGATGCTGCAGCTGACCGTGACCTGCTCGAGAATACCGGAAATATCGCGCAGGAACTGCGTCAGCAGATGCTCCAGCTGGTCCGGCGACAGATTCATATCGAGCATCACGGCAAACTCGTCACCGCCGATACGGCCGACAGAGCCGCAGAAACGAAAGGTGTTCTGCAGATGCTCGGCGAACTGCTTGAGGACCTCATCACCGATAGAATGGCCGTATTTGTCGTTGATGTGCTTGAAATAATCCAGATCACAGACCAGAAACCAGCCGGCTGTTCCGGCGTGGGACTTCTGGCTGCGGAGACAGGTGTGCAGGAACAGCCTGCGGCCCATAGTAATGCCGGTCAGGAAGTCCAGCTCGCCGGTGTACTCACGAAATTTCATGTAGCGATAGACCATCAGGATGAGGATGAGCAGAATGAAGTTGAGCGCCAGCATGGCAGTCAAAAAACTGCACCTGCAGGTGGAGAATATCCCGATGGATATCCTGTGTGACATCTATGCCGTGCTGCCCGAGCATGTAGTACATACGGCTGGAGAAGTAGACGGTCGAGAGGACCGCCATACAGAAGATAAACGTACTTACGGCCCCCAGCACGAAACCAATCTTCGGAGACCAGTACGGGGTGTTTTCGTATTCATTGACCGCTTTTTTTATAGGTCTGGATAAAGGAACTGTGATACAGCTTGTCAATCGCCAGAACGACCGCAACACAGAACAGCAGGATGATGAGGTCGCTTTTTTCAAGCATAAAGATTGATGAAAAATTAAAACCGAGAGAGGGGAAGAACACCCCCATCGCAGTATAAACTAAAAGCGCGTGCAGCTTAGGTTGCCGCGATTGTGATGAGCAGCTTGCACAGATTCTTTCGTTTGCTTTTGCGTGCCAGCTGAAACAGACAGCCGAGCAGAAAACCGAACAGCACACGCATGCCGACACTCAGTAGTATGCTTCCGATGGGGGAAAATCACTCCGAAACGGAGAAAAGACCGCATCTGCAGGCATGACATAGGTCGCGGAAGCCTTATACAGACTGCCAAGACCGAACAGCAGTCCCGCGAGGGAAGCCTCGGCCGGGCCAAACAGGCAGGCGGTAATGATGATAGGGATATACGCCGTGGTAATGGAAATCGGCGGAATGTGCACATATCCTAAAAAATGTAAAGGACATAATGACTTCCACTGCCAGCAAAAGGCTGAATATGTAGTGCTCAAATTTGTGTGTTTCCTAGGTTGTATTCATTTTCCTGATTACCTTTATATAGGCAGTACCGCGACGGATCCGGCTGTGGAATTTGCTCGCAGATCACGCTTGTTCGATCATGCGGTATTTGCCATGAATTTTACTGATAATTAAATATATTTGATTATATATTATACAGTAAAGGTGCGGAAAATGCAACCGAATTGCTGGCACGTAGATCATTTTGAGAATTGTGGAAAAGGTTCTGATGGAATGCGTGCCGGAGCGGTTTTCACTTCTTTCCGTTTATACGGATGATTCGTTCTGCACGCTGTGACGGTAATCCTTCGGCTTGAGACCGGTGATCTTCTTAAATATGCGTGAGAAATACACGGGATCGTTAATGCCGACCCGCTCGGCAACTTCATAGCTTTTGAGCGCCGTAGTGCGCAGCAGATTTTTTGCGGCTTCGATGCGCACGTTCTGCAGATAAGTTGTCAGCGTTGTGCCGGTCTCACGCTTAAACAGGCGCGAGAGGTAGCTCGAGCTGAGATAGAACTGCTGGGCAAGCTGGTCGAGCGAAAGCTGCTCGCCGTAGTGTGCGCTGATATAGGCCTGTACCGAGGAAACGATATGGTCTGCGCTGGCAGCGCTGCTCTGCGCCATGTCCTGCGTTTGCTGCACGAGTGCGCGGGTGCAGGATTCCATCTCGGCGATGGAGTTGGTCTCCATAATGCGCTTGAGCGAGGAAATGCTGCCGCCCTCGAGCGAATGTCCGGCCATTCCGGGAAACTGCAGCTCCATGCCGAACTGGTGAATATATACGCAGATATTGCGCACGGTATCCGGCGGCAGCTTGTTGCTGTCCGCATAGGCGAAAAATGCAGTCGAGCAACTGCTCTGTGTCGGCGGGATTACGCAGCTCCATCGCAGATTTAAGGGCAGAGAGCATTTCAAAGATTTCGTCGGTCAGCTGCTGCGGGAACGAGCTGAGCTCAGCGAAGTGCGTCACCGGATGGTCGGGCGTGAAGACGGTGAAGCGCACCGCCTGTGCGGCTTCATCGGCGGCGTCGGCAAGACAGATGGGATTGTCATTGCAGTTGGAAATACCGATAAACAGCAGAAAATGTGCCAGACTGCCGACAATATTCACCGCTTCCCTGCATAATGCGGTAATGGGCGCTTCACCGGCGGCACAGATGACCACAAAGCAGTCCTGCGTGCCGCGGGCAATGTAGTAATGCTGGTAGGAGGATAGACAGTCGGACAGAATCTCCTGCGACTGATTGAGATACTCGTTGTATTCTTCCTCGGTCAGCGCTTCCTCGGACAGCGAGGTAATATGCAGCTTGAGTACAAAATAGCTGCGCAGGTCCATTTTCAGCTGAGCCAGGCGGTTGAGCACATACAGCTGCGAGCATGCAACACGGTGGATGAGGTCATGCAGCAGCATGCTCTGCTGCAGCTCTATGTTGCGCGCCGAGGTCGTGGAGAGCTTTTCCTGCAGATCCTGACTGCTGCGGTCTTCCGCTATGGCGGCCTTGGCTTTTTCGATGGCATTGGTCAGGTTTTCTACCGTCATCGGCTTGAGTACAAAATCCACCACATGATACTGGATGGCACGCTGCGCGTAAGCAAAATCCGGATAAGCCGGTCAAAATGATGACTTTGATGCCGGGATGGTCGCGGGCGATGATCTCGGCAAGCTCAAGACCGTCCATACCGGGCATGCGGATATCGCTGATAACGATATTCGGCTGAATGACCGGAATCTGCTCGAGCGCCATCATGCCGTCGTCTGCCTGTGCGGCAATCTCACAGCCGAGGTCGCCCCAGTGGATGCAGTGTACCAGACCCTTGCGGATGGCGGATTCATTGTCAACGATCATAACTTTCAGCATAGGTCTTTCTCCTTTTCGGGCGGTGCGGTGATGATGGGGAGCGTCAGCACGATGCTCGTGCCGTGTCCGGGTTCGGATTTGATCGACATGCCGTAGGGCTCGCCGTACAGCAGCTGAAAACGACGCTCGATGTTGTGCAGCGCAACATGTGTGTGGTGCTTGTCGTCGCTGCCGGGCTGGGGGATGGCGGACGGGTCAAAGCCTATGCCGTCATCGTACACGCGGATGTACACGGCGTCCTCCTCCTCCCAGGTGCTGACGCGCACCCAGCCGCCGTGACGCTTGGGTTCGAGTCCGTGTACGATACTGTTTTCTACCAGCGGCTGAATGGTCAGCTTAGGCAGGTAGCAGCCGAGCAGCTTGTCGTCCTCCACATCGACGGTATACTGCAGCTTTTCCTCAAAGCGTTCCTTTTGCAGGGCAAGATAGTATTTTACCGAATCCAGCTCCTCCTGCAGGGTGATAATCTGCTTGCCATGGTTGACAACGCTTGCCCGCAGCAGCTGCGCCAGATTCTGCACCGTGGTGCAGATGGCCGGCTGACCGGCTACCATGCAGCGGACATTGATCAGCTCGAGAATATTAAAGATGAAGTGCGGCTGAATCTGGCTCTCCAGCTGATGAATCTCTGCGTCGCGCGCAGCAGCAGACCGCGCTGATAGACCTCCTGAAACAGGGTGTCCAGCCGGTCGGCCATGTCGTTAAAGGCATGCGAGATAGCGGTCGTTTTCGGTGTATGGTGTTTTTCATCCATGCGCACGGAAAAATCACCGCTGCCGATACTGCCGATGGTGTGCAGCATCTGCCGAAGAGGACGCAGCAGCAGGATGAGACAGGTGGCGGCCAGCAGCAGGGCCAGAATCAGGATGGCAGCACAGACGAGAAAATACACACGCGTACTCTGGCGCACACCGGTGAGGATTTCGGCGTTTGGAATATAGATATCCACGCGCTCACGGCTTTTTCGGAGTGAGCTGGACGCATGATACCACTTGTTCATATCCTCGTTCTCGCGGAACAGGTCGGTCTGCAGAGAGCCGATGCGTTTGCCCTGAGCACCGCTGAAAATGACGACAGTGGAAGGGTAAAGCTGGTTCAGCGACAGCGTGGAGAGCAGCTTGTCGATGTTCAGCTCCACGATGATTTTGCCAAGCGGCTGCATGGTGTTAAGGTCAACAAAATCGACGATCATATATGCGTATCCAATGATGGTGTAGTTCGTGTACAGCGTGCGTGCGGAGTTGCAGTCCTCGTGCGTCTGGTACATCTGCCGGACGCGCCACGAGGTATTCAAATAGTAGTTGCCGCCGTAGACCGGCACATATTGGTCGTTTTTGATCAGGTAGATGGCGCTGACCACATCGGGGTTGAGCGAATCGCCGAGCGAGAATGTGCGGTTGAAATTCTGCTCCAGCTGGAGAATCTGGATCTGGGTGAGCGGTTTGCTGCTGCTCATCATCTGCTGGGCGGCACTGTCTGAGGTCAGGTAGTACACACCATCCCGTAGGGTCTCCATCATGCGGTCAGTGCGGTCGGTGAATTCGTTCAGATACATGGAAACCGTCTCACTGGCGGTATGCTGCAGCTGACCGGATACGGTATGGATAAAATAGATGCCGGCGGTGACAACAGGTGCGAATACCAGAACACATATCATCACAACGACCAGCCCGATAAAGAGATCTTGCGTTTTGCCATACAATACACCTCACGGGAGCTTCTGCGAACTATACAAGGGCAGCACCATATAATAGAGCTGCGGAGTTATCCTAAATATACCACAATTCGACCGCTTTGTGTACCATCCGGAGGGGGGGAGAAGCGACATTAGAAAAAAAATATCCTGTTTTGGCGCAAAATAATCCTATGTTTTCAAGGGGGGGAGTGCAGAGCGTGTGAACGAAAAGCAAAATCGTCATATGTTTTGACCGGTTTACTGCATTGAGGGCAGACTGTTCCTCGGGTATAATGAATACAACAAAACACAGAGCGGTATTTGAATGAGACAAATGCCGCACGGAGAGAAAGAGGAGGAACCCCACATGAAAACAAAGCGTATCCTCTCCCTGCTGATGGCAGGCGCGCTGCTGACCGGTGCACTGACCGGCTGCGGCAGCAAGAAGGATGATTCTGCACAGAGCGGTGACAACTCCGGTGTGATCACCATCAACTATCCGACGTTCCAGTGCGGCACGAATACGTCCGCTCCGGTATGCGATGAACTGATTAAGGAATTCAATGAGAAGTACGCAGGCAAGTACGAGATCAAGAAGGAAGACGTTCCGGGCGACCAGAACTACATCGACAAGATCAAGGTACAGCTTGGCACGGGCGATCTCCCGCCGGTTATTTACGGCGGCGGCTACAATCTGCTTGATATGGTCGTTGCCAAGGATCTGGCAGTTGACCTGACCGATGCGGTAAATTCCGATGCAGACTGGAAGGCACTGTATTCGGATACCGCGCTGGCTACCAACAGCCGCGACGGCAAGATTTACGCTTCCTCGATGGAAGGCCAGGTTATCGGTTACTTCTACAACAAGGACCTGTTTAAGCAGGCAGGCATCACCGAGCCGGCTAAGACCTGGGACGAGTTCTTCCAGCAGTGCGACAAGCTGAAGGCAGCCGGCATCACCCCGCTGTCCATGGATACCGCAGATTCCGCGTGGGTAACCCAGCTGTGGATGGGCGCTATGGTCGGCACCGAGTCCGACGCAGGCCTTGAGTTCATGAACACCATGAACCCGACCGACTACAACACGCCGGAAATGATCGCAGCAGCCGAGAAGATTCAGAAGATGTACCAGAACTACACCACGCAGGATGCAATCGGCGGCAAGTATGAGAATGCTGCAAACAACTTCCTGTCCGGCCAGACCGCAATGCTGGCAAACGGCCCGTGGATGATCGGTGATTTCTCTGATACCTCCATGACAGAGGAAGGCTTCGCTGATAAGGTCGGCGTAGCGCTGTTCCCGGGCAACTTCGTATACGATGCACCGATTCAGGGCTACATCGTTACCAAGCAGGACGACCCGAAGGTAGAAGAGGCTGCCATTGAGATGGTCAAGTTCTTTACCTCGGCTGAGGCACAGCAGACCGCAATGGAGATGCAGGGCATGGTTCCGGCCTCCAACACGGTAGAGCTGACCGACACCGCAAAGGACAAGTATCCGCTGCTTGCTGAGTTCCTTGACCTTGCAACCACTGAGGGCGAAAAGCGCTCGGATACTCTGCAGGCTACGATGTACGCCAACCTGCTTGACGTTATGAGCCAGCAGCTCCCGCTGCTCGCTTCGGGTGAGCTGGACGCAAAGGGCTTCTGCCAGACGCTGACGGACGCTGCAGCGAAGAACCAGTAAACTGTTTACCGCAGGGACCCGTCAAAAAACGGGTCCCTGTTTTTCTCCTCAACAAGAAAGGAAACCGCTTTATGAAACGTAAAAAGGGCTGGCTGCCGGTGTTCCTGCTTCCGGCTGTCGCATTGTTCCTGCTGATCTATGCTGTTCCGCTGGTGATCGTGTTTGTTTCCTCGCTGTTTGATTACCGGCTGACGGGCGACTCGATGACATTCATCGGTCTGCAGAATTATACACAGCTGTTCAGCGATGCGACCTTCCGGCAGGCGTGCGGTCACACGGTCGTCTGGATTCTGATCCACTGTATTATTCATGTCTCCATCGGCGTTATCCTGGCGCTTGTGCTGTACAAAAAGCCGCGCGGCTGGAAATTTGTCCGTACGGCAATACATGATCCCGAATATCATCTCCAACGCCGCAATGGGCATGATCTTCCTCAATATTTTCAACCCGCAGTACGGCGTGGTCAATTCCATCCTCAAGGCTGTTGGTCTGGAAAGCCTGACGCATAACTGGCTGATGGATACCACAACGGCGTTCCCGTCCGTCACCATGACGTGGCTACTGTTTGCGGGCTACACCACGACGCTCGTGCTCGCCGAGGCGCTGACCATTGACGATTCGGTGCTCGAAGCGGCCCGTGTGGACGGTGCGACCTCGTTCCAGACCGATATGTTCGTTGTGCTGCCGCTGCTGCGCAAGATCATCGGCACGACAATGGTCATGGCGGCAACCTATATGCTGCAGATGTTCGACCTGATCTACATCACCACCAAGGGCGGCCCCGGCTCGACTACCATGAACCTGCCGCTCATGCTGTACAGCGTGTACAAGAACGAAAACAACTACGGCTACTCAAATGCGATCGGCGTTTGCATCGTCATCGCGGGTGTCGTTTGCATGACGCTCATCAACAAGGCGATGCGCGTCAACGAAGAAGACTACTAAGGAGGCATTCGACAAATGAAAACCAGCTTCGGTGCAATGACCGGCAGAGAACGCCTGTGCTTTGTGCTCAAATATCTGTTTATGGCGCTGTGCGTGGTCGTTGCGCTGTTCCCGATCATCTGGGTCATCCTGTCCTCGTTCAAGACGAATGCGGAGATCCTGTCGAACGGCATTTCGCTGCCGACGCACTTCGGGTTTGACGGCTATAAATCCGCACTGGATATGGCGCCGATCTTCAAGTTCTTCGGCAACAGCGTGATCGTCACCTGCTGCGCGACTGTACTCAATGTGCTCGTCTTCGCTATGGCAGGCTACGCGTTTGCACGGTTCCGCTTTCCGTGCGATAAGCTACTGTACATGCTGCTCAGCCTGTCGCTCGTCATCCCGATGACGGCACTGCTGCAGCCGGTGTACAGCGTGGTCAACAATCTGGGTCTGTATGATACCAAGGCGGGTCTGATTCTGGTCAACACCGCACTGAATATGCCGATGAGCCTGCTCATCCTGCGCGGCGCCTTCCAGTCTATCCCCAAGGCCATTGAGGAGGCCGCCTACATCGACGGTGCGGGCTTCCTGCGCACGTTCTTCCAGATCATGATGCCGTGCGCCAAGGGCGGTCTTACGAGCGCAGCTGTGCTGTGCTTCCTCAATACATGGAACGAATTTACGTTCTCCCTGATCCTGACCAGCAGCGAAAGCGCACGCACGCTGCCGCTGTCGCTCAGCTACTTTACCAGCCAGTTCAGCTTTAACTACACGGCGCTGTTTGCCGCAGTTACCATTGCGGTCATTCCTTCGATCATCGTGTTTGCGATCTTCCAGGAGCAGGTCGTTTCCAGCCTGACCGCGGGTTCGGTCAAAGAATAAACGAGGTGAAATTACATGGCAAGCATTAGTTTGAATCACATCAAGAAGGTGTACCCCGGTGATATCGAGGTTATCTCCGACCTGAACCTGCAGATCAAGGATAAGGAGTTCGTCGTACTGGTCGGACCGTCCGGCTGCGGCAAATCCACCACACTGCGCATGATCGCGGGCCTGGAGGAGATTTCGGACGGCGAAATGTACATCGGTGACCGCAAGGTGAACGATGTAGCGCCGAAGGATCGCGATATCGCGATGGTGTTCCAGAACTACGCGCTCTATCCGCATATGACGGTTTACAAAAACATGGCATTCGCGCTCAAGCTGCGAAAAACACCTAAGGACGAAATCGACCGCAAGGTGCACGAGGCGGCTAAGGTGCTGGACATCGAGCATCTGCTCAACCGCAAGCCCAAGCAGCTTTCCGGCGGCCAGCGGCAGCGTGTCGCACTCGGACGTGCGATGGTGCGCGACCCGGCGGTATTCCTGCTCGATGAGCCGCTGTCCAATCTGGATGCCAAGCTGCGCACTCAGATGCGCACCGAGATCATCAAGCTGCATCAGAAGCTGGATACGACCTTTGTTTACGTTACGCATGACCAGACCGAGGCCATGACCATGGGCGACCGTATTGTTGTTATGAAGGGCGGCGAGATTCAGCAGGCGGACACACCGCAGACGCTGTATGACCATCCGTGCAATCTGTTCGTAGCGGGCTTTATCGGTTCGCCGCAGATGAATTTCATGGACGCCGAGCTGGGACGCGATGCGGACGGCTACAAGCTGACCTTTGCGGACCAGAGCCTGCACTTTGCGGGCAGCGATGCGCTGAGTGAGTACGTCGGAAAGACGGTCGTGTTCGGCATCCGTCCGGAGAATCTGCACACCTCGGGTGAAAAGTTTACGCAGAATGCGGCGCATACGCTCACCATGCATGTGGATATTGCCGAGCTGATGGGCGCGGAGATTTACGCGCACTGCACCTGTGACGGTACGTCCGTTACCGTGCGTACGCCGTCCGGCGAGCCGATTCATGCGGGCGACACCATCACCGCGGCTGTGGATATGAGCCGCATCCATTTGTTCGATAAGCAGACCGAACGCGCGATCGCGTTCTGACAGGAGGAAAATCTGTGTTTCGTCCATCCTATTTGAAGGAAGGTCCGGGCGTTGCCAAGGATGCACCGGAAAAAACCGGCGCTGCATGGGTCGGAGAGACCCTTGCGCGGGAGTTCTGGCAGCTCGTTAAGCTGAATGTACTGTTTCTGCTGTGCTGTCTGCCGGCCGTGACCTTCGGTGCGGCTCGAGCCGCCATGGCGCGCTGCACGGTCAATATGGCGCGTGATGTGCCGAACGACGTGTGGACCGATTTCCGTGCGGCGCTGCGGCAGGATACGGTGCGCAATCTTCTGTGCGGACTGGCCGAGCTTGCGCTGCTGTGGATGGGCGTGATGCTGGTAACGGCGGACGGATTTTTCCCGGCGCTGCTGGGCATGCTGCTGCTCTGCGTCACGGCTGCGTTTTTTCAGAATTTCTGGGCAGTACAGGCGGCGGTGGACATCCCGTTTGCGGCAGCGGCAAAAAATGCATGGCTGCTGTGTCTGCTCCGCCCCGGCATGACCGTGCTGGGGCTGGGCGTAAATGCGCTGCTGCTGATTCCTGCAGTGCTGTTTTTCCCGCTTTCTCTGCCGTATGTGCTGCTGTTCCCGTGCGGTCTGTCCGGATTTGCCTCGGGCATGATCGGCTGGTCCAGCTGCAAACGGTATCTGATTCGATAACAGGAGGTATCTTTTTATGAAATTAACGGTAATCGGCGGCGGCGGTGTACGCTCCATGTTCCTCGCAAAGAGCATTGCACAGCGTGCGGAGGAGCTGCACATCGATGAGCTGGTATTTATGGATAACGATCCGGAAAAGCTCCGCATCTACGGCGGTCTGGCGGCGCATGTTGCGCGTATGCTGTGCCCGACCATGAAGTTCACGCTGACCTCCAGTGCGGAGGAGGCGGTAACCGATGCGGATTACGTCATCACGACCATCCGTGTCGGCGGCGACGCGACCCGCGTGCGCGATGAACGACTGGCGCTTGATCTGGGTATTCTCGGTCAGGAGACCACAGGTGCGGCCGGCGTTTCGTTCGCCATGCGCTCGATTCCGGCGCTGGCTGAGTACTGCGAGCTGATCAAGAAGCTGGCAAAGCCGGGCGTCAAGGTGTTCAACTTTACCAATCCGGCGGGCGTGGTTTCACAGGCGCTGCGTGATATGGGATATGATTTCACCTACGGTATCTGCGACGCGCCGAGCGGCATGCTGCACCAGTTTGCCGATCTGTACGGCGTGGATGCGTCCCGCATTTACGGCGAGTGCTACGGTTTGAATCATCTGTCCTACTTCCAGAGCATCAAGGTAGACGGAAAGGAGATTATGCCCGAGCTGATCGCCAATGACGAGGCTTACGCCAAGACCGATATGCGCTTTTTCGAGAAGCGTCTGCTCGAGGACCGCGGCTGTGTGCTGAATGAATATCTGTACTACTTCTACTACCGTGAAAAGGCGGTTGCCAACATTCTGAACGCCAAGCAGACGCGCGGCGAGATGATCTGCGACATCAACCGCCACATGACCGAGGAGCTGTCCAAGATCGACATCGAGAACGACTTTGAGGCGGGTCTCAAGTGCTTTGAGAAGTGGTACGGCATCCGCGAGAACAACTACATGGCCAATGAGACTGGTATTCACCGCGACAAGCCGTGGACGTTTGATGTGTATTCCAAGGACGCGGGCGGCTACGCAGGCGTTGCGCTCAAGTTCATCGAGATTGCAGCCTCCGGCGGCATGGGCACGATGATCCTGTGCGCACCGAACGGCAATGCCATCGAAGGCCTCGAGCCGACCGATATTATCGAGGTTACCTGCGATATCTCCCGCGAGGGCTGCAAGCCGCACCATATCGAGAACATTCCGGAGAGCAACCTCGAAATGATCCGCCGCGTAAAATATTACGAACGTCTGGCGGCACGCGGTATCGTCAACCGCTCCAGGAAGGATATTACCGAGTGTCCTGACCATGCACCCGCTGGTCGGCTCTTACTCGCTGGCAAGCAAACTGACCGACGAGTATATCAAGCTCAACGCGCCGTATATCGGGGACTGGAGGGACTGACGCATGTCGTTTCTCGCTTCGGTCGGTGTGACCAATGTGGATTTGATGTATGTCGGCATGCCGCGCGTGCCGCAGGAGGGCGAGGAGATCTTTTCGCAGGATTTCCGCGTGCTGCTCGGCGGCGGTGCACCGGGTACGGCAGTAAACGCCGCCCGGCTGGGCATTCCGACCCGTCTGGCGACCTATCTCGGCAGCGATCTGTTTTCCGGCTTTGCCCGCGCGCAGTTTGAGCAGAACGGTGTTTCTCCGTACAATCTGGCGGCGGAGGGCGAGACCGGTATTCCGGTGAATGTCACCAGTGCCATGCTCACGCCCGGCGACCGTACATTTGCGACCTACTGCAAGCCGACCGCCATCACGGACGAGCTGCTCGAGCGGGTATATACCATGTCCAAGGGCGCGAAGCTCGTGCAGATGCAGGAGGGCTTTTTGCCGGTATATCGCAAGCTGCACGAGGAAGGCACCATTCTGATTTTCGACATGGGATGGGATGATGAACTGAGCTTTGAGAAATACGGCGATTATCTGCGCCTGGCGGATTACTACACGCCGAATACCAAGGAAGCACTCAAGATCACCGGCAGGGATACGCCGGAGGAGGCGCTCCGCGTACTGGCTGAGTATTTTGAGCACCCGCTGGTCAAGCTGGATAAGGACGGCTGTCTCATTCTCGAGGACGGCAGGCCGCGTCTGCTGCGCAATATTCCGGAATTCACCTGTAAGGATTCCACCGGTGCAGGCGATGCGTTCCTTGCAGGACTGATGTACGGTCTGTACCACGGCTATCCGTTTGCGGATTGTGTGCGGTTCGGCAACATCACAGGCGGCAAGAGTGTTACCGGCGTAGGCTGCCTGACCGAGTATGTGCAGGAGAGCGAGCTGCTCGCGCTGCATGAAAAAGTATAAGGATTTATAAGCGTTTGGAGGCTTTTTCGTTATGAGAATCATTCGTGCAAAGGATTATAAGGACATGAGCCGCAAGGCGGCAAATATCATTTCCGCGCAGGTCATCCTCAAGCCGGATTCCGTGCTCGGTCTTGCCACCGGCTCGTCGCCGATCGGCACATATGAGCAGCTGGTCAAGTGGTACGAAAAGGGCGATCTGGATTTTGCGGATGTGACTACGGTCAATCTGGATGAATACTACGGCATGAAGCCGGAAAACGACCAGAGCTATCATTATTTCATGCACGACCACTTTTTTGACCATGTGAACATCGACCCATCGCGTATCAATCTGCCGAACGGCATGGAGCCGGACGAGAAAAAGGAGTGCGCCCGCTATGATGCGGTGCTTCGCAGTGTGGGCGATGTGGATATTCAGCTGCTCGGCATCGGCCGCAACGGCCATATCGGCTTCAACGAGCCGGACAACTGCTTCGCTAAGGGCACGCACTGCGTGGAGCTGACCGAGTCCACCATCGAGGCAAACAAGCGCTTTTTCGCCAGCGATGATGAGGTGCCGCGCCGTGCCTACTCGATGGGCATTCACACCATCATGACCGCGAAAAAAAAAGTGCTGGTCGTTGCCAGCGGCGAGGACAAGGCGTGGGCTATCCGTGAATCCTGCTTCGGTCCGGTAACGCCCAAGGTGCCCGGTTCGATTCTGCAGCTGCACAACGACGCGATCGTTATCGCAGATGAGGCAGCTCTCAGCCTGTGCGGCGATTTTCTCTGATTCCTGATCATAGCGGCGGCGGTACCGTGTTTTATCTTACCGTGCGGTAAATCAACAGCATTCTGCGGTACCGTCGTTTTGAAACCCGAAGTGCAGTTCTGTCTCCTTCTGCGCTTTGGGTTTTTATGATTTTTCGCAAGGGAGGTGCGATATGGTGCGCGTTACCGATATGACACACGGTCGTCCGATACGGCTGATTCTGCTGTTTTCGCTGCCGCTGATGCTGGGCAGCGTGTTTCAGCAGCTGTATACCATCGTGGATACGATCATCATCGGACGCGGTGTCGGCATGCAGGCGCTGGCGTCCATCGGTGCGGCGGATTGGATCAACTGGCTGGTTTTATGGGGACTGCAGGGCTTTACGCAGGGCTTTGCGATTCTTGCGGCACAGGAGTTCGGCGCGGGCGCATACGACCGGCTGCGTCGTGTACTGGCTATGATCGTTAAGCTGTCGTGCTGGTTCGGTATTGCGGTGACGATCATCAGTCTGCTGCTGGTAAGACCTCTGCTCACACTGCTGCACACCGATCCTGCGGTGTTCGGCGGAGCACAGACGTACTTATATGTGCAGTTCGGCGGCTCGCTCATCATCATTGCGTACAATATGGCGGCGGCCGTGCTGCGCTGTCTGGGCGACAGCAGAACACCGCTGTTTGCGATTATCGCGGCGAGCTTTGCTAATATTGCGCTCGACCTGCTGTTCGTGATGGGTTTTGGCTGGGGGCATTTTCGGAGCCTCGTTCGCAACCGTACTGGCGCAGCTGATTGCGTTTCTGCTGTGTCTGCGTTCTCTGCGGCGGCTGCCGTTCGTGCAGCTGACAAAGGCCGACTGGAAAACCGACCCCGCCATTCTGCTGCACCTGTGCCGCCTCGGCATTCCGACCGGTCTGCAGATGAGCATGATCACACTGGGAGGCATGGTGCTGCAGTCCGTGCTGAACGGCTTCGGCGTAGTGTTCGTGGCGGGCTACACGGCGGCAAACAAGCTGTACGGCATACTCGAGAGTGCATCGGTGGCGTTTGGCTATGCCATGACAGCCTACATGGGGCAGAACCGCGGTGCACGAAACGCGGCACGCATTGATGCAGGCATTCGGGCGGTACTGGTGCTGTCCGCCGAATTTACAGCCGCCATCGTGACGGCTATGCTTGTTGCGGGCAAACCGCTGCTGGGACTGTTTCTTTCGACCGAGGAGGCGGGCGCGGCAGAGGCGCTGGCGGTGGCCTATCAGTATCTCATGGTGCTGATGGCGTTTTTGTTTGCACTGTTCATGCTGCAAGCATACCGCTCCTCACTGCAGGGGCTGGGCGAGATGACTGTGCCGACGCTTTCCGGCTTTGCGGAAATGCTCATGCGCATGGGTGCAGCGCTCGTGCTACCGACCTTCATCGGGCAGAGCGGCGTATTCTTTGCGGAAGGCGCAGCATGGGTGTGCGCGGCAGCGCTCAATCTGGTATGGTATTATATGCGGATTGGGAAAATTAAGCGGGATATGCTGAAATAACAAAAAGACAGCGAAGAAGAAACTTCGTAAAGAAGTTTCTCCTTCGGTTTTTGTAATCAGCCGGAATGATTGAATGTAGGTAAATCAATCACATAGGAGGATTACACGATGGACAAGTACATCTATGATGAAAAGAATGGACTTTGGTACGAATTGCAGGGTGACTATTATCTGCCCTGTCTGAAGCTGCCGGAGGAAGTCGAGGTGCACATTGGCGTATGGGGACAGCATCACCGCCGGTATCTGAAAGAGCATCGCAAAATTGCCTATACTCGTCTGCTGACAAGCGGCAAGCTGAACAGATACCTTGCCGATATAGATCATCAAGCGGAAGAACTGTTCTCTCAGCTGGTAAGTCAGATGGTAGCAGCCGAGGGCGTCACTGAAACGCTCAAAGCAAGTGACCAGATGGAATGGGTGCGCCGCACGAACAGCATCCGGAACCGCGCTGGAGAAATCGTTGAATCCGAACTGATCTACAACTAAACAGGACCCGGAGTGCAGACTGCCTTTTTAGGTCTGTACTCCGGGTTCTGTTTTTATGGAAATATTGCGGTATCGGTCTAACAAGCAACGGATTTGATTGTTCAAATCCAGCTTGACAGGGAATTTCCCTGTGACCCTTACCGACTTTTTTGCAGCGCTTCGATATTTTTCTCCGTATGCCTTTGTCAAACCGTTTGTATTGACTTGTCCACATGATAATCCAGGATTCGACAGATCAACTTCAAAAAGTGCTGAAAACCGGAATATAAAGCAGGATTTGCGCGGTAATTAGTGGAGATAAACGGGTATTTGGGGTATAATATATGACGTAATCAAGGCAAATGAGCATCGAACAATGGATATGATTTCACTGCACGACATTCAAAAAGAGCTATGGTTCGAATCAGGTTCTCAAGAATGTCGATCTGACCGTCCGGCAGGGAGAGATTTACGGACTGATTGAAAAAAACGGCGCGGGCAAGACCACAATCTTTAAGGCAATACCGCATAATTGAACAAGAGTGATTTGCGAGTAAATTTTGCGTACTGACGAGGCACAGTTTTGCGGTAATATTTGATGTATTACCGTGAAACTTCGGCAGCGCGGACGAAACTCGCGCAAGGAACCGAAGCCAAAGTCAGAGCACAAAATTTCCGCAAAGCACCGCGGCAGTGCGACCGGAGCCTGCACAAGGAGCCGCCGCTTTATTTGTGCTGTGTTGTTGCCTTAAGATTATTCTCGGTCTGACCGATTTTGAAAACGGTCAGATTCCCATCACCGAAGAAAGCACAAAAAGCCGACTTGGAGAGCGACCGGAAGAAGATATACTTCTTCATCGGAAGGAACTTTTTCAACTATCTGACCGGCGATGAGCGGGTCAACGGTCTTGACCTGCAGGGCATTGCAGACATCCGCAGCTTGATTACAGCGATGAATCGGGATTACGGAACAACAGCCATCGTTTCCTCCCATATTCTTGGGAGAGCTGGAACACATGGCAACACGCTTCGGTATCATCAATCAGGGGCGTGTATCGCGGTTTTGATACTTTTAAGAGGGCGAAAGTTTCCGCATGGGAACTTTCGGATGTCTGTGTTTTGCGAAGTCAAAACACAGATTGTCGGAAAAAACGATATTTTTCGACAGTCTCAGGGTTTCCTATCGAGAATCCCTTTTTCATACCTGTTCCTTAAGAACCTGCCGAAATTCCTCCAGAAACAGCTTCGCCGGACGCGAAAACTGCCGATGTTTCTTCCAGCCGATGTATAAAAAGTGCATCCGGCGAGGAAGACAGAGGCCGGAAGCACAGTGGATCGCGGATCCGGTCGGGTGGCTCGAGACAGAGTACACAGCCGATCTGCTCTTGCGCTATGAGAAAAGCGTTGTACGCGAGGTTGAACGTGATGACGATGGACAGCTTATCCATATCAAAGCCCAGCCAGTTGGAGAATTTATCGTGTCCAAGCTCCTGCTGCGACATGACGAGCGGCAGTCCGATGAAATCCTCGGGCGTAATGCTGTCCTTGCGCGCAAGCGGATGATCCCGGTGCAGGACCAGCCCCCAGTGCTCCCGGATAGGAAACTGCAGTGCGTCAAACTGCGACACATCTGCCTGACCGACAAATACGCCGAAATCCAGCAGGCCGCTGTTAAGCTGCTCGGAAACATCGTGCTCGTTGCCGTCCTGCAGATGATAGCGCAGGCGAGGATATTTCTCGCGCAGAGACGGCGGATGGTGTGGACGATGAACTGCATGGAAACCGTTTCCGGCAGGCCAATATACAGATCACCTTCAAGCGCATCCGGTTCGGGACGAAACTCTGCGGCAGTACGGTCGGCCAGTTCTACAATCTCCTCGGCACGCTGCAGGAATCGCCAGCCCTCTTTCGTCAGCGTGATGCTGCGGCTCTGACGGCTGCGGTCGAACAGTCGAGTGTCCAGCTCGGTCTCTAAATCCATCAGTTGCCGCGAGAGTGTTGGCTGGGTGATATGCAGCTTGTCGGCGGCCCGTGAAATGCTTTCCTCTCGGGCGACCGCAAGAAAATAACGCAGGACGCGAAGCTCCATAGAAATACCTCCTTTTGCGAAAAGCATAGCACGTTTTTATATGCTTGTAAAGCATAAATCAAAAATTAAATAGGTATTTGATATTTTATCTCTCTGCGATTATACTGAGTGCAGAAAGACAAAGAAACGCATTCAGCAGGAGGTAAAGTGCCATGAAAAAGCTGAAATCAGAGGATAAAGGTCTGTTTCGCAATGTCTGCACCTGTCAGGTTGGCATGGGCATCGCCATGACGATGATTGGAGCAGTGCTGCCGCAGATCGCCGGAGAATACGAGCTGGATTACAGCTTCAGCGGCCTGATGCTGTCTGTCCAGTCTGCCGGATATTTCATTGCCGGTCTGGCGGCCGGTTATCTGCCGCGATACTTCGGCGCAAGAAAGTGCTACGTCGGCCTCGGCGCGATGGCGTTCATCGGTCTGGGGCTGTTGATGCACACCTCGCAGCCGTTCCTGCTGCTGCTCGCCATGCTGCTGACCGGCATCAGCAAGGGCAGCGGCAATAATTTCACCAATCAGTTCACCGCAAATATTTCGCAGGGTGACACCGGACGGCTCAACTTCATGCACGCATTCTATCCGGTCGGCGCCTGCATTGCGCCGCTGCTGGTTATTGCGTGCGGTGCTTCCTGGAGAACGGCATTCCGCATTGTCATCGTGTTCGGCGTACTGTATCTGCTGCATGCGATGGTGATGCGCGTCAGTCCGCGAGCCAGCGGAAACGCGGCCATCCAAAACGGAAAGAACGATTACAGCTTCTTCAAGCTGAAAATGTTCTGGGCCTGCGCCGGAATGATGTCCATCTATGTGGCGTTTGAGTCCGCGCTGTCCGGCTGGCTGGTAACGTATTTTGTAAACGGCACCGCGATCAGCGAAAGTACAGCACAGATTTTGACAACGGTTCTATGGGGCGCGCTGTGCTGCGGCCGCATGATCACGGCACGGATATCGAGTCGGTTTCAGCCGTATCAGATGCTGCCGGTCATGGCCGTCGGCACACTGGTGTTCTTCTCGGTGCTGCTGATGGGACAGAACACCGTCATTATGATGATCGGCACCATCGGCACCGGCCTTTGTATGGCAGGCCTCTATGGTACTGCGATGGGCAATAGCAGCGGTATATTTGAAAAATATCCGCTGTGCATGGGCGTTCTGGTCGTTCTGCCCGGCGTGTTCTCTCTGGTGGTATTGGCCGGTATGGGCGCGCTTGCCGATTGCACGGACATCCGCACAGGTATGGCTTCGCTGTACGCGCTGTTGGTGCTGATGTTTACGCTGACAGTATGGAATGCCGTATTTCTCCGTCCGGAACGGAAGGCCGCAGCCACTGTGTAAGCCCGCATCTGACTGTACTTTTCTCTCCGGCGTACAGTCTTCTTGAAAACCTCAATCCAAGGAACGACTCTGCCATTTCCTCACACCCGGCAGAGTCTTTTCCGCCTTTTATTCCCTCAAAACTATATTTCGTGAAATTTCGCCGCACACTGCTATGGTATAAACACAGCAGACAACGCAGAAGCTGCTGACAGTGCCGTTCACAGGAACGGTGAGAGCACCGAGGGTTTTGAAATTACATAACGATTGCGGCTCTGTGTGATATGACGGAGAAAAAACAGCAGGAGGCGTTCGTACCAAAGTCCATTCTTTTCATCATGGATATGCTTGTCCATTGTGTAAGTCTCCTATGTGATTGATTTACCTGCATTCATTTCGGTTGATTATAAAAGCCGAAGAGAGAAACTTCTTTACAGAGTTTCTCCCCTTTCTTGCACCGGCTCTGTACGATGATGGGTTGTCCGCTTCAGATTTGACGACAGTCTAAGCGCATTTAGTGCAGTGGGACACACTGCATCTCGACACGGGAGCAAATTATCCTTGTATCAGTATCAGCAATATCAGTGCCTTGCACGGATGAAGTATCATTCTGCTCGGCGTTTACAACATTCAGGTGATAAAAAATCAACCTAAAGATTTTTTAAATGGGTCACAGGGAAATTCCCTGCGGGGCTGGATTTGCACAATCAAATCCGTTGCTTGTTACGACATCTCCCGCGCAAAAAACTCAATATTGGTACCAACAAAACAAACCGGAGCACGCGGACTGAAATTCGACTGTGTGCTCCGGTTTTTGCTGTTCGGCTTGGTATTCATAAAAATTCCAAAAAGTTTTTTTTATCAGTTTTTGAGGTCAAGGGTTGTAGTTGATTATTGAGAGGCTTCTCCCTTTTTAAATCATCAACCAGCCAAAGAGGAGTGTACGTAAATGGCAGAAGATCTGATGCGCGAGATTCACACGCAGCTTAACCTCATAACAAACGACCTCGCGGCACTGCCCCCCGAGAGGATCGCATTGCGTGGTTTAGCAGAACCACCTACGTCCAGCCGCTGCATTTTCTCAAAGAGATCAACGGTACAACCTATGCAGTAAGAGCGTTTTTTGATGAAGAAGCACAGGAGAACATCGTCGAAAAAGTGCAGCGTATTGTTTTGAGTAAAGACAGTGCAGAAATGTGAAGTCAGCGTATTAAAGCGTTGAAGTTTGCGGCCGGATATGATAAACTATGTACACTTACAAGTTCAATCATATCCGGCTGGGAAAGGAGTATCATGACAAAGCAACCGGATAAAATCACAGCCCTGTACTGCCGCCTGTCTCGCGATGATGAGCAGGACGGTCTATCAGGGTCTATCAAAAATCAGCAGGCCATCCTCGAAAAATACGCGCAGGAGAACGGCTTCAAGAACACCCGCGTGTTCATTGACGACGGCTGGTCGGGCACGAACTTTGCTG